>Ga0075471_10001344_pt1 | contig 16059 bp, 24 predicted proteins | sample DEB19_08_DNA_2_FD_74787 | JGI IMG/M metagenome (GOLD analysis project Ga0075471, IMG submission 74787) | Aqueous microbial communities from the Delaware River and Bay under freshwater to marine salinity gradient to study organic matter... | ecosystem: Environmental > Aquatic > Marine > Coastal ... | reverse complement strand
CGACCGGGGGAGGACGCGGGGGCATGATGCCCCCGCGTGCGGGTGGCCGCCCGCGTCCCGGTGCAGGACATCCATACGCTAACAGCATGCGTCAGAGCGCGTCAACCAGCTCGATGCGCCGACCGATCCAGCGCATGACGTTCACGGCCATGCTGTTGCCGAGCGCACGGTACCGCGGACCATCTGCACACTCGCTGACCGGCTTGTTCTTCCACGGAATGGCGGTCCAGCCATCGGGGAACCCTTGCAGCCGCTCGCACTCGGTCGGTGTGAGGCGACGGACGGACATCTCATGCTGCACGAACGCCGGGTTCTGCGTCTCACCAGAGCCCATGCCGGTGTGCTTGATCATCGTGGTCGCGACATCTGAATGTGCGAACGTGCCGGTAGCAGGTGCCGTGAAGGTCACCGGCAGGATGTGCCCAGGCTTCGTGTCGCTGTCTACTCCCTTGCTGTCTCGGTGCTGAAGGCAGCCCGCGACTTCAACGCCTCCAGCAGCAGAGGCGGCAGCGTCTTGCCTCGTCTCTCGGCGCGGCGGAGAATCCCGACGCATGCCTTCTGGCTCAAATAGAACCGCTCCGGCACGGCCCGACTGTCCTCCAGCACATGCGACAACGAACACACGCCGTCGTCGCTGGGGGACGGCACGAGGGTATCCGTCCACTCGCACATACTGCGCGTCCAGGACTCGGTAGGCCCACCCATACCCGAGGTCGCCCAGCGCCCCGAGGAAGGCTCCAAAAGCCCGTCCTCCGTCTTGTGACAGGACGCCGGGGACGTTTTCCCAGACGATCCAGCGAGGACGTAGTGCTTGCGCCAGTCGGACGAACTCCAGCGTGAGGCCACCTCGAGGGTCGGCGAGTCCTTTGCGGAGTCCGGCAACGCTGAAGGCTTGGCAAGGGGTTCCACCGACGAGGAGGTCGATGCCAGCAGATCGAATAGGGTGATCTGGTTGGGAGAGACGAGTAAAGTCTCCGTAGTTGACAACATCAGGGAATCTCTCCTTCAAGACGGCAGAGGGGAACGCTTCGATCTCGCAGAACGCTGCGGGCTTCCACCCGAGCTGGTGCCAGGCAACAGATGCCGCCTCAATGCCAGAGCAGACGGACAGGTAACGCACGTCAGCGGACCCACAGAGTAGCGGTGCAGCCGATGACGTTGTCGTGAAGCGGACCAGCGTAGGTCCAGCCCTGCGCGAGCAGCACCTCCTTGATGAACGCATCACGGGTGACCTTGTCGTCGTTCGGGCAGAACATATGGACCTGAGACTCGGTCGGCTTCGGAGGCTCGACCTGAACAGGTGCCGGAGCAGGAGTGGAACAGGCGAGGACAGTCAGAAGAAGAAGCATGACGCTCTCCGTGGTTGGTGGTGCGCTCCACTCATAGCGGACCCACTCCGATAGTGCAAGGGAGATAAAGCGAGTGAATGTTATTGACGGCAGATGGTCCGGTGACTAGATGGTGAGTGCGGGACAAGACCGCGCCACCACCAAGGAGACCACATGATCACGCAGAGCAACGAGATCGGAGCGCTCGCTCTCGCGCTGTCGAAGGCGCAGGGTGTGATGAAGCACGCCGTCAAGGACAGCAACAACCCCCACTTCCGCAGTAAGTACGCCGACCTCACGTCGTGCCTCGAGGCTGTGCGTGAGCCGCTCGCCAAGAACGGGCTGGCCATCGTGCAGCTGCCCTCTCGCAGCACGGACGGTCTGGTCGAGTTGACCACCATGCTCATCCACGAGAGCGGGCAGTGGATCGGAAGCACCGCATCCACGCGCATCGCGAAGGACGACGCCCAGGGAATGGGCAGCGCTCTCTCTTACCTGCGCAGGTACTGCCTGATGGCCGTGACCGGGCTCGGCGCGGACGACGACGATGGAGAAGCAGCCATGAACCGCAACCTGCAGATGCGCGAGGACGGTCGCAAGTTCAAGGCAGAGGCTGAGCGTATCGGTCAGGCTGTCGTGGGCCAGCCCGTCACTGCAGCCGTGCATCACGCGTCCTGGCCGAATGCACGTCAGGCGTTCTGCGCCATCCTTGGCGATCTCGGCCATGACTATGCCGTCGTCGCCAACTGGTGCGAGTCGCTCGGTCGTGCGCGTCCGTCTGCGATGGACAACGCGCAGCGCGAGAAGCTCCTCGAGTTCATCAAGTCCGAGAAGGGAAAGGCGTCCCTCACCACTTACGCCAACCAGTAAGGAGAAGCAGCCATGGTCAACAAGGTCATCCTCGTGGGCAACGTCGGTCAGGACGTGACCACCCGCGAAGTCAGCAGCGGCATCGTCGCGAACACCAGCCTCGCCACCACCGAGAAGCGGAACGGTGAGGAGAAGACGGAGTGGCACCGCCTCGTGCTGTTCGGCAAGCTCGCTGAACTCGCGCAGCAGTACGTCACCAAGGGGAGCAAGCTCTACATCGAGGGCAAGATCTCCTACCGCAAGTACACGAACAAGGACGGCGTCGAGGTCAACAGCACCGAGATCATCGTGGACACGATGCGCTTCCTTGGTGGCGGCAAGAACGAGGGCGAGCAGCGCCGACCCGCAGCGCCTCCCCCGCAGTCCCGTCGTCCCGCTCCTGGTCCTGACGAGGAGATCCCGTTCTGATGCCTACCACCTACGAACTGCTGGCTACGTCGCGTAGCCTGTTGGACATGGTCGAGACGCAGGGCGGTGTGCTCACGGTCGAGGCAGAGACGGTCCTTCAGGACTTCATCACCAAGAGCGAGGACAAGCTGCACGCATGCCTCGCCGTGATTCGTCGCTGTGAGGCCGAGGCTGAAATGCTGCGTGCTGAGGAGAAGCGCATGGCCGAACGTCGGAAGGCTTTTGAGTTGACCGAGGAGCGCGTGCGTGACCTCGCGGCCCACCTGCTCGAGGCCCGTGAGCAACTCGGTGAGGAGCCCAAGGTCAAGACGGCGCACTACACCGCATGGCTCGCAGAGAGCGAGTCTGTCGTCGGACCAGAGGACATCACCGACTGGCCGGCAGAATGGGTCCGCACCAAGGTCGAGCCCGACAAGGCAGCGGCGAAGGCGGCACTCAAGGCCGGCGTGTCCGCACACGGGTTCGCCATCACCAAGAAGCGCAGCGTGAGGTTCCGATGACTGAAGAGAACGCTACCGTCCTTCGCACGTACATCATCGACCTGGCGAAGGCATACGAGGACCAGACCCTGACCAAGCGGGCGAAGGTCGCGTGGGACATCCTCGAGCGCATGGACGAGCTGCTCGACAGCGAGCCAGCGGAGAAGCCCGCACCCGTCTTTGAGAACTACCATCGTGCGCAGATCGCCTCGCTTTCTGGTGACCCGTGGATGGTCGTGGCTGCGAACATGGAGCCGCTCGTGGTGGAGCCGCCTACGGTGAAGCCACCAGGGCATACCTGTCCTGCTATCGACAAGGTCATCGAGGCCACGCGCAAGCTCAAGTGGCGCATCGACAAGCCTGAACGTCACCACGAAATGGCAGACCTCTGCCTCGCCATCTTCGTGCTGATGGAGCAGGTACGTGACGAGAACCGTCAGATGCGTACGGCGCATGCCGACATGCAGAGGAGGATCGTAGATGTCTGAAGTCGAATACATCACCACGAAGCAGGTTCAGCTGATGCTGAAGGTTTCGTACCCGACGCTGCGTCGTATGATGCAGACCTACGACGGCAGTCCAGACATTCCCTGGACGTGCATCGGTCGGCAGTACCGGTGGCGTAAGGACGTGATCCCGAAGTGGCTCGACTACGTCCACTCCTGCTCGATCGGCTGACTACTTCTGCATCTGCATCAAGAGCGACTCAATGCGCTCTGTTCGACGCTCGATGGACTCCGTCTTCTGCTCTAACGAAGTGATTCGCTGGAGTAGAGCGGAGTCGTCGTGCTGCTGAACCGGGGACGGAAGAGCGGACTCTTGAGGGGTGAGCGGAGTGCCAAACAGTACGGCGCCGCCTGACCCAGCAATTGCACCGCCGATGACGAGTAGGGCCCACACAGGCACCTTGACTGGTGCGGACATCCACGGTGCCGGCGCAGTCGTCGTCTCGCTCATTGTCCCTACCTCCGTCTACTCACGCAACGATAACGCCACGCACAGTAAGCGGTAGAGTCAGGTCCCAGTTATCCGCTGCAATAAGCGCCTCAAACACGTCCTGACGGTAGACAGTACGGCGAAGAAGCTCATTAGAGCTAGCCATGAGCCACGCGCGACGGGCCTTCAAGTACTCCTTCACCCACGTCTTCTCGTCGCCACCACGGGCTGGGGGCACCGCAGCGAAGCGGTTGCGCACGACCTGAAAGCCGCCGTGGATGAGTCCGTCGTAGACCACCGCATGCGCCAGCGGGGTCACGAGCTTGGCCTCCTTGCAGATGTTGACCGCTGGGAGCCAGTAGTTCGCGTCGAACACCTCGTCCTGCGCACGATGCATCACTGGGTCTGTGCCGGCAGTCTTCAGCAGCGCGATCAACTCTGCCATCCACATCGGGTACGCCTTCGTCGGGTCCACCTTCGAAGACTCGTTCGTCGCCAGGTACGGCAGGTACTTGTGGAACTTATCGGCATGCTGACCGCGAAGGTCGATGTACCGCTTGCAGACGAGGTCGAGGCTACCCGACTTGTCCGTACACTGGTGCTTGCCGTAGGAGATGCCAGCCCCATCCTTGAGGACAGCGCAGGTGGCATACGCAGCCGGCGTAGGAACACGGCCCGTCTCGAAGATGCTGATGATGCTGTCGATGGCGCGCTTCTGCTGATCGGTGATGCTCATGAGGTCTCCTAGATGTCTTCGATCCAGACGATGGATGCAGCCACATCGCTCGCGTTCGTGCTTGTCGCGGTGATGGTGAGGTAGTCGCCGGCCTGGAGGAACAGGTCGATGTCGGTGAGCTGCTCCGTCGAGTTGCCGGTCTTGCTGACCGAGAACGAGTAGACGAGCGTGCCGTTCCCGACGCTGAAGCCGGTAGCGTTCTGGTCGAAGGACGCAGCCGACGTGGTCGAGTTGACGAACTGCCAGCGAGGCGCAGTCAGCGTGCTGTTCTTGTAGACCTTGAACAGCACCGTCTTCGTTCCATCACAGGCCACGCTGATGCGGTCGATCTGAAGCTGCGCCGTGGACTGACGGTTGAGGTACACGGTGTTTGCACGCAGCGAGAGGACGGGAGTCTCGACACCCGCACCAGCAGTGACGGCCACCGGAGGAGCCGCGAACTGTGCGCCGAGGAACCGCACGTTCCCTTCAACGAACGCACCACCCGAAGCACCACGCATCACCACCGAGGTGCCGGTTCCGATGTTCCGGCTCTCCCACACCAAGTAGAGGTTCGGGTTCCGCAGGTTCGTGCTGGTCCGCGTGTTCGCGTTTCGGATGACGTGGACCAGCTGCGGGCGACCCGTCAGACCGTTGACCACGTAGAAGAAGGCATCGCCGTAGCCGAGGTACTGGAACTGCACGCCATAGACGTTGCCCTTCGTCGGGTCGATGGTCTGTCCGCTGGGACCAGTGCCGTCAAAGCGGTCCTGATTCCACGACGACTGAGGGATGAACTGCTCTGTCGGATTCGTACCCGTAGTGAGGATGGCGAACGTAGCGACAGTCCCTGTGGTCCCTGGTGCGAACGTCGAGGCACCAGCAGTACCCGCCGTCTTTCGAGTGAAGTACACGACGTTGGCGACCGCTTGCGCATCCCACCCACCAGCGGTCTGGCTGTAGTTAGCCGAAGCGATCTCGCTCGCGGTGACCGATGTGTTCCCGCTGTTCGTCACAGCCACGACCACAGGTGTGCCCGCGTCGAGAGTCACGGTCACGTTGCCGCTCGAGGCAGGTGCGCCCGTCACGGTAAGCGTCTGCACCTCGACCGTAGCGGTCTCCGTGTAGAGGATGCCGAACGACGTTCCGTTGTAGCCGAACTGGTAGCCGGCCTCGATGTTGTAGAGGCCAGCCATCTGCCGGTTGCCAGCAGACCCGGTGGTGAAGCGAGCGGTCCACTTCGCCATCGTCGCCTGACCCGCACGATACTTCGCGACCTTCTTCGACGTGAGGCGAGCGTAGCCGTCCTGAGACGTACCGCTGGTCATCACCGCTTCGCCGTTCGACAGCGTGACGGTGGCGCCCGTACCGTAGACATCGCTCGTCACGAGCAGCGGGTTCAGTCCGTAGATGAACGCTACCTGCGAGGTCGGAGTGGGAGAGATGGTCTCGACCTCTCCAAACCCAGAGAGCGGACCAGAGATAGAAACACTAGAGGACGCCCGCTGTGGAAAGACCTGGCTCATGCTTCACCCTTCTTGGTTCGTAGTTCGAGCTTCCGCACCCGCTCGTCCAACTCTTCGGCGTCGAAGTCTTGCGGCAGCGCGACCGAGGTACTTTCCACCTTTCCCAGTCGGGCCTCAGCCGCGGCGAGGCGGGCCTCGAGGGCGGCGTTCGCAGCCTGACATGGTGGGGGCTGCACCTTCGGCGCCCGCTTCACGCTGTCGGCCTCGATCTCAAGGCGCTTCATGTCGAGTGCTGCCTTCTGGTCGGCCACCTTGCCGAGGTGCTTCCAGAGGCCCACACCGAGCAGCGCGATGATGGCGAGCGTAACGACAAGCACTGGGTCATCCACCTTCTGCGCCATGTCGCCAAGCTCTGTCGCGGTAGGTGCTGCAGCAGGAGCTTGGACCATAGGCTCAACCACGGGTGCGGTCGGAGCAGTCTCTGGATGAACAACAGGCGCGACGGAAGGTTCAACCAGCATGGGTGCTTGTGGCTGAATCTCTGGCTCCATCGCAGTGTCCTCGTCGTAAGAGAAGTAGAACGTCGTACCGACAGGGATGTAGCATCCATCTAGGTCGTCTGCGGTTCTGCCCGTCAGTAAAAGCCGAACACCGGCCCACAGGCTGCAGCCCGCAAGGCCGGTGTCTCCGGTGTCCACTTAGTCGATGAGGTCGCGCGTCAGCTTCGCGACGAGAGGGACGAGGTACGCACGGAGCAGCACCTTCATCTCTTCCTTATCGAGGCGCTTCTTCCCATCTGGGTCGACCTTCAGCGACTTCTGCAGGAAGAGCGCCAGCTCGTAGGCGTCGGTGCCGATGTCGATCATCTCGTCGGAAGTGATGGGCATGTCAGACTCCAGCGTCAGGAGGCGCAGGAGGGTCGGGCTCCTCCCACGTCTCGGTGTAGATGTGCGGGAGCGTCCAACCGCCTTCCGCGGCTTCCTCGTCCAAGAGGTAGCCAGGAACGCCCTGAAAGATTCCGACGCACCCTTCAGCGATAGCGATGGGCGCGGCCTCTTCAACCGACGCACCGAGAGGGATGATGTAGAGCTTCTGCGACTTCGTCATCACGGACCCCCGTAGCTGAAGATGATCACGTTGCCTGCGGCGCCGGGGTTGCCCGCAGCCGCACCGGGGTTGTACCCAGCACCGCCCGCACCACCATTCGCCGTGATCGTTCCGCACGAGCTGACGGGAGTATCGGTCGTGACGCACACGAGCCCGCCGCCGCCACCACCGCCGCCACCACCGTTTCCGTTCGCGTTCGCCACATACCCTTCGTACCCGGCACCGCCGTTCGCAGAGATACGTCCAGAGTTAGCGATGGTCTTGGCCCAAAGACCAAGCACACCACCGCCACCCCCACCGCCGCCACCTTCAGCAATGATGCCGCTGTTGTTGGTGAGCCCGCCGCCACCGCCGCCAGAGCCGCCGGCCCATTGAGCTGTCACTCCGTAGAGCGAAGGGTAGGACGTGCGCCAGCGCTGACGAATCTGCGTGGTGATGCCACCGCCGTTTCCACCAACACCACCACCGCTGGAGTTACCGCCCTTCCCTCCGATGGGGACAGCGCCAGCGTTGTTGAGCGAGCATCCAGAGATAGAACCAGCTGAAGTTCCATTGAAGCTGCCGGTGCTGGCAGTCTGCGCTCCGTTTCCACCAGCACCAGACGCGGCACCCAAGTAGCCTCGCGCTCCAGCAAGTGCGGCACCTGCGGTCTTTCCAACGGCGTTGTTCCCGTCGTCGTTGAACGAAGCTCCAGCGTCAATGGTGAGCGTCCCACTGATGTAGGTGATCCAGCCTGCTGGCTTGAACACGCCAGTCCCCTGAATCGTCACGCTCGTGAAGTGACGCTCAGCGGTCTGCGTGTACGTTGTCGCAGTGAGGACGGTCAACGCGCCGTCGCTACCATCGCCATAGGTGTTGGTCGGTGTCGCACCACCACCACCACCACCAGACGCCGCCACAACAAGCGTCCCACCAGCACCGTTATCGGTGAGGGTTACGTTCGTCCCAGCAGTAAGTACGCGCTCGTTGGTCAGCGTTCCATCAGCAGACAGAACGACGTACTGCGCGTTCGTAGGCGCACCACCACCACCACCACCGTCAATAGGTGCCGGCAGAACCTGAGATCCAGCCATGTGCTACCTCACGATCTCGAAGTAGACCTCGTAGTCGAACACGTTGTCAGCACCAGCGTTCGGGCCAGGCTCGAGGTAGAGCTTGCCGTTGCTGTCCGTGAACGTGTAGACCTCTGCGACGGTGTCGAAGAGAACCGCGACGGCGGTGCTACTGCCCTCGAACTCCTGGTTGATGCTGGACGCGAGCGCTCCACTCACCTTGTAGATGCGTGGAACGAACGATGCGGCAGCACCAGCGGTGTGCTTGAGCTTCACGCGACGGATGATGATCTTCACGCGGGCATCCGAAAGCACGAGCGCGGTCTGCGTCGTGCTACCGGAAGCAGCCGTCGTGCCCGTCAACCGCGAGACGGGCTGCGGGGCGATCGCGCTCATCAGGCCACGCGCAGGACGGTGACGTACACGATACAGGCGCTGTTGCCGCCGCCGGCCTGGGTCGAGGTCAGACGGAGAAGACCGCCAGCGGGGATCTCGTGGTTGGCGTCGTCAATGGAGAGCAGCGGGGTCACGACCGCATCGTTCACGTTGACCGTGATGGTGCCCGTGATGCTGTTCGCCGTGTTCAGCACCGCGATGGTGTTGGCGGCTGCAGCGTTCGCCGTCGTCTTGACGTGCGTGGCTCCGATCACGCGCACCTTGTAGGGCATCGTGATGTCGATGGTCGCCGTTCCCGCAGTGAACGAGACCGGCACGACCAGCGGAGCCGAGAGCGTCGGCGCGGTGTTCGTGGCGCTGTAGACAGTGGAGTTCGCGAGGATCACACCACTGAAGGCGTTGCTCGCGAGCTTGGGGGCAGTGACCTCGCCATTCCAGATGGCGTTACGACGAACGAACGGCATTGATTCCTCCAGACCCTTTCGGGCTCCAGCCCTACCTGCACGGGATGTGCTTTGCCGGATGCGCTAGACTACCACCCGCACCAGCATCACGCTAGGTCGCGACTATGAGGTGAAAGATGCCGCTGTCTAAAGAGTTCAGCCGTGAAGCCATCAGCAAGAACATCAGCATGATGGCGAAAGAGAAGCCGAAGATGAGCCAGAAGCAGCGCATCGCGATCGCTCTTGAGACGGCTCGGAAGGCCGGACATGGAAAACTTCCGAAGAAGTAGATAAGGGAGCGCATGGCACGCAACGGGACTACCACGCCGCTTGATGCAGCAGCCGTTAGGGCCGCGATGCAGCGAGACCGGTTCGTCAGCATCTGTCGAATCGTTCGCGAAGACGAGAGCATCGGGTCGCTGAACATCACGCCCACGCAGCAGCAGGTGCTGGACGCGTGCATCAACCACCGCTGGGTGATGGTCAAGAAGTACCGTCAGGCGAAGATCACCACGCTGATGATTCTCGATCTGCTCGGTCAGTGCATGTACAGCCCAGGCGTGCAGGGCGTGCTGATCGCAGAGAAGTACGACACGGCAGAGACGGCGTGGGGCCGCGCTCGTTACGCGTATGACTACCTGCCGGACGCCATCAAGATCCCCACCCGCTCTGGTCGTGACCCTGCGAAGCGCGAGATGGAGTTCGTCCACGGTGGGCGCATCAAGACCATCACCGCAGCGACCGGTACGCCGGCCATCGGCAACAGCCCCGACCGTGTCGTCGTCACCGAGTACGACGAGTTCAACGATCAGGACAACTTCAACGCGCACTTCTTCCCGTCCGTCGCGAAGAGGCAGAACGCCCGCGTCGTGATGGAGTCCACCCCTGGTAGGCAGGGCACGACCTCGCACACGATGTGGCTGAAGGCGCTTGAAGGCTCGAGCCAGTTCCACCCGGTCTTCCTCAAGTGGTGGCTGGACGACACCTGCACCATCCACGACCCGACGTTCATTCCAGACCAGACCGAACTGCGGCTGATGGAAGAGCTTGAGGGCATCACCTACGCGCACCTCGCGTTCAGGCGTGCGCGTCTCGACACCGAGTTCATCGGTGACGACAACAAGTTCAGGCACAAGTACCCCTACGGCCCGTATGACGGATGGGCGGCAGAGAGCGGCAACATCCTTCCCTCGGATGCGCTGCTGCCCATGCTGACGGATGCCGTCGCCACCATCGACGGTCGTGAGCATTACTTTGAGGACCGCGAGGAAGGCGTCCCATACCTTCTGACGTGCGACCCTGCCGGCTACGGTAGCGACGGAGACCCGAGCGCCATCACCATGTGGAACGCGTGGGACCGCACCGAGGTGATGTCGTGGTCTGGTCGTGAAGACCCAGGTCGCCTCGCCGCACGCATCATGCGCATCCAGTCGCACTGGGACTGCGATGTGGTGGTGGAGAGCAACGCCCCCGCATGCGTTCAGGCGCTCATGTCTGCACGGTGTCCGAAGCTCTACCACACGAACGCCAACCACCCCGGCTTCTACATGACCGCGACCGGTAAGAGCGCGGCCATCGTGACGCTGGTCGAGCAGCTTCGCCAGAACGACATCCACCTGAAGACGAAGGCGACCATCCACCAGCTCATGCAGTGGGATGGTCAGAGCCGTAAGCGTGGAAAGGGCGAGCATGGACGCCACCACTTCGACCGGGCCATCACTGTGATGATCGCTGCTGCTATGTTTAGGCAGCGGGGATATGGACTGCGCCCAGCGGGCAGTAGCCGTCCGCATGTACTAAAGCCCGGTCAGACTTCTGCCATGTCGGTAGATACGCTGGACAAGCTCTTCAAGCCTCGCCGTCGTAAGACATTGGGGATTCACCCATGAAGCTCAACGAGTACCTCCCTACGATCCACCGACACGTCGAGTCGTACAAGAGCACGGAGAAGCTTGCCTTCGATCGGCTGCTGCGGTTCTACCAGGGCAAGTTCTACACCGACCGCGAGTCTGCTGGTCCGACCGAGAGCGAGCTGATCGTGACCTCGATCAACCTCACGTTCGCCATCACCGAGACTGCGCTCTCCTCGCTCATCCCCCGCAACCCACAGGTGACCGCGCTCTCCCGTGGCCCGTCTCCCGGTGATGCTCTCCGCGGCATGGAGGGCGTGGTCAACCTCGCGCTCGACACCAGCGACTACTACAGCGAGCTGGTCCTCGCGGTGCAGGACGCGGTCCTCTACGGTCGTGGCGTGCTGAAGACCGTGTGGGACAAGCAGCAGGACCTTCCGCTGGTGCGGGCGTGCGACATGCGAGCGGTCTTCTTCGACCTCACCGCACGGCGTCCGTCTGACATCCGGTACTGGATCGAGGCGACGGTCATCAGCGAGGAAGACCTCAAGGATCGCATCGCTCAAGGCATGTACAAGCCGTGGGCGAACAGCCTCAAGGGAGACACCTACCCTCGCTGGCTCAACTACGATCTTGGCACTGGGGTCTCTCGCGAGCAGCTCAAGAACTGGCAGAACTGGATCGTCGTGTACGAGGTGTACGACATCGAGAGCGGGCGCGTCGTCCACATGCACCCTGACCATGAGGAGCCGCTCATGGAGGATGCGCTGCTGTACTGCCCGTACAGCATCATCGCGCTCAACAACAACGGGCAGGACTGCCGTGGCCTCTCCGACATCGCTCTGATTAGCGACAACCAAGAAGAGTTGAACCACATCCGTACCTACCTGCTGAACATCGCGCGTCTGTCGATTCCGAAGACGGCGTATGACAGCACCGCGCTGCAGAGCGAGGACGTGGCTCTCGCGCAAGAGGCGCCGGTCGGGTCGATGATCGGCATCCGCACGACGAACAACCAGCCGCTGCAGAACAGCTTCTACCCGTACCCGATGCCGCAGCCTCCTAGTGCGCTCTTTGAGATGGCGGCTGCGCTCGAGAAGAGCATCGCCACCGTCTCTGCGCTCGCGGATGCACAGCGTGGTCAGGTCACGGGTGCGCGCACGGCGACCGAGTTGGCGCTTGTCGAGGGCCAGCTCCGCAACCGTCTGTCTGCTCGCCAGCGCAAGATCGACACGGTGACGATCGAGGTCGCAGAGAAGATCGCCTTCCTCGCCAGCAAGTTCATGCAGGAAGAGAAGATCGTTGAGTTCACCGGCTACTCCGACGCCGAGCCCATCCACCCGTCCACGCTTGAGGGCGTGCGCGTGAAGTTCAAGGTGGTGCCGTACTCCCCGATGGAGAGCAACCGCGCCGTGCTGCAGGAGCAGTTCAAGGCTGCAATGCAGTTCCTGCTGAACAACCCGTTCATCGACACGGTCGAGGTAACGAAGCAGTTCCTCGAGGTGTTCCAGCTTTCCCCGCGGCTGCTCAAGAAGGAAGGCGCACCGGCTCCTGCTGGTCTCGGTCCTGCACCTTCTTCTGCTCCTGCTCCTGCTGCCACACCGCAGGATGCTGCCGCCATCCTTCAGGCGCAGGGCATCGCGGAGCCAGCAGCGCAGATGCCGCCGCAGCAGCAAGCGGTCGCTGACCAGGCGGCTGCACCCATCACCAGCGAAGAGGCAATGGCATGAGCTTCATCACGTTCGACCTCAACTGCGAAGAGGGCCACTGGGAGATCGGCGTTCTGTATCGCCGGTCGGAAGGCCCGCCTCCGTGCCCCGAGTGCGGTAAGGCGCGCAAGAACGGATGGTACCCGCGAGGCACATCCGTCGCTTCTACGGTCGGCATGTGGAAGCCGCTCACGCATGACGGCGTGACCTACGAGACCCGCGAGGACTGGAACGCCTACAAGGCGGTGGTCGAGCGCAACACCGGTCAGAAGATCGTTGAGGTCAGCAACTCGGATCGACACGAGCGCGCCGACTTCCACAAGCATCGGGCATGGGAGGCGCGACGTGCCCGAGGGATCGACAGCCAGCAGTGGGCCGAGATCGTCCGTGAGCGCAACAACGGCTATGACCCGATCAGCGGGCGGCACCTTAGGAGGCCACAGTGAAGGACATGAACGAAGACGGCGGCATGACCGCGAAGCTCAAGGAGGTTCTCAAGGCGACGGTCGACAAGGCCGAATCCGAGGGAAAGCTTCAACCCATCACGGATGCGATCAAGTCGCTGAACCTGAACATCGACGCGAAGACGCTCTTCGTTGCGGCGCAGCTGAGCGACGAGACCAAGGGCAAGTCTCCTGAGGAGCTGGCATCCATGCTCAAGAACCCCGAGGTCGTTCGCGTGGTGATGATGAAGGCTGACCTTCCTCCCAAGAGCGAGATGAGTGAGGAGCCTACCGAGGAGGAGGCGATGCCTTCTGTCGGTATGAAGATCATGAAGATGAAGAAGGAAGCCGAAATGTCCGACATGGCCGAGGACGGCATGGAAGACGACATGAAGGCCAACGCCTACCGTGCGCGGATGGGTATGTAGTTCACGAACGGGCGGGACATCCACCGCCCACCACCAGTACGAGGAGAAGCATGGAAACGAACACGAGTGAGGTCGTGCAGGATACGGTGGCGCAGGAGGCGTCCTCGCCATCTGAAACCGGGAGCGGTGACGCTTCTCCTGCCGCATCTACGACGACAGGTGGCGAGGATGCCGCCTCTGCGTGGAACGGTGAGCTTGAGAGTCTCAAGTCTCAGCCGTGGTGGGCGAGCCTTCCAGAGAACGTCCGTTCGTCCGTAGAGGGTGGTCTGAAGTCAAAGCACGCCACCTGGCAGCGCGGCTACCAGACGAAGTTCGAAGAGTTCAAGAAAGGCCAGCAGTCGTGGCAGCAGGAGAAGGCTGCGCTCGAGAAGAGCGTTGCCGAGGCCAAGGACCACAGCGCGTGGGTCGAGCGTCTCCTTGGTTCTGACGACAGCGCTTCAGAACTGAACGCCAAGATCGAGAGTCTGAGCAAGGCGCTGTCCGAGAAGGACTCGACGCTCTCTGCACTTGAGCGTGAGCGTGATGAGTGGAAGACCCGCCTCGTCACCTACGAAGAGCAGGTGGCCGCGAAAGAGGCTGAGTACTTCGACAACAAGTTCAAGACCGACTACCCCGACATCTACAACGACTACTCGGTCGATGAGAACGGGACGGAGAGCGGTGCGTTCTCGCACTTCCTCAAGCTCATCGAGTCTGGATTCGACAGCGATGCTGCCGCGAAGATGACGCGAGCGATCATGCCTCCTCCTGTGCAGGCACCTGGTCCTCGTAAGGTCGAGCCGCCTCCCAGCATCCGAGCACAGACCGCACCGGGTACGCGTCCGAATCCATCGACCACGCAGTCCTCGCGTGAGTTCACGTCGTATGACGAAGCCATCCGGTCGCTTCGCGCTCAAGCGATGGGCGACACCGATGATGAGTGACATTCTGTCCAGTGCTTGACAGAATGTCCGTCTGCTGCTTACGGTTGAGGTAGCCCCCACCGGAAGCATCGTAGGCGCAAGCACGGTAGGCTCCTCTGGATGGGAAGGCGAGCAAGCAGTCTTTCTCCTCTTCCTCTCTCCACAGGAGCCTACGCTCATGTCGGTTTCTATCGAACTTCTGAACACGACCCTCGCGGACCTCAAGGGTCCGATGGTCAGCGCGTTCTACCAGAACGTCCCCACCTTCCGTGCCCTCGAGAAGAAGGGCCGCATCTCCGCTGACGGCGGCACGCTCATCGAGCGCCCGATCATGTCCGGTTCGCCCGCCCGCGGCACCGGCATCTTCAACGGCGACGAGACGCTGGACATGACCCGGTACAAGAAGAGCCAGAAGTACCAGGTCGAGTTCCACCGCGTCGTTCTCCCCATCAACATCCCGAAGAAGGAGTTGATGCAGAACAAGGGCCGTCTCGGCGCGATCAAGCTCATCGACACCTACCCCAAGGTGACGATGGACGGCTTCACGACCGACTACGAGAAGTACCTTCTCACGGGCGGCTCGGCTGGCATCGCGATCGACAGCGCGGAGCTTGCTGGCTTCACGACCTTCAACGGCCAGTTCACGGCTGGTGTTGGCACGGGCGTGACGAACGGTCTCCTCGACTTCGCGACCCCCGCGAACCAGACGCAGACCGTGCAGAACGTCGCCAAGTCCGCTGCGAACTACCACTTCAACCAGGCGCAGCAGATCACGGCGTTCGCGACGGACGGCATCAGCAAGATCCGCAAGCTCTACCGCCAGTGCGCGCAGTACAGCGGCAAGCCGAACGGTGGCCCGGACATCATCGTGATGGACGACGACACCTTCGGCAACTACCAGAACGCGAAGCTCGACCTCGTCCGTCTCACGGCTCTGCCCGAGAACACGGATAAGTCGAACCTCATTCAGGACGTGATCGGTGTCGGCGGCGTGTACGCGTCGAACCTCATCGACCTCACGACTGACTTCGTGGCGCCGGCTGGTAGCGAGTTCGACCCGCGTACCGGTGTGGTCTACATGATCAACACCGACTTCCTCGAGCTGATCCACATCCAGAAGATGACGATCTCGGACTTCACCGACCAGATCGCGCAGCAGGATGCGGTGACCGCTAAGGTCGAGCTGCACCACCAGATGGTTCTCACCAAGTTCCCCGCCCACGGCTGCATTGCCGGCGGCGCGTCCTAATCTACGGAGGATCGAAAGATGCTTACCGAGTTCACCTCTGATGCGGTGTCTGCGATCGACAGCACCGCCAACTACAAGCTGGGCTACAAGGTCTTCACCAAGGACTCGACCGGCACCAAGATCTGGACCTACGTCAAGAACGGTTCCGGTGGTAGCCTCAAGGTCGGCCAGGGCACGATGATCAAGGACGGCAGCGCCTCGTGGGAGGTCGATGTCAGCACGACGGCGGCGTCCTTCGGTCGCTTCGTCGGCGTGGCGCAGACCTACACCAGCGCTGG
>Ga0075471_10001343_pt1 | contig 16060 bp, 15 predicted proteins | sample DEB19_08_DNA_2_FD_74787 | JGI IMG/M metagenome (GOLD analysis project Ga0075471, IMG submission 74787) | Aqueous microbial communities from the Delaware River and Bay under freshwater to marine salinity gradient to study organic matter... | ecosystem: Environmental > Aquatic > Marine > Coastal ... | reverse complement strand
GGGCCCACCCGGTACGACACGAGGCGGGAGGGGTTCCCGTACCGTGCCGCCTTCGCGAGAAGGACCATGTCGGCCGTGTCGCGGTCATGCACGATGACAGACTCAACCGTTGACCGGCGCCGACCGTACCGAGCGTGCGACCCTGCGAGGTAGGAAACGGCGGTCATCTGCGAGTCCACCACGTCCACTTGCCCGGAGATGCGACGATTGCCGGTGTACTTCTCGGTGAGCGGATTCCACCCATACCGAAGCTGGATGTAGTTCGCGACCTCGTCGGCGCCTTCGTACGTGATGGAGGACGCACGCTCGATGCTCGGATCTACGCCGGAGTCAAGGTGCGCGATGGCCTCTGCCTCCGTCGGGTATATGGGCCACGCGTAGGGGTAGAGCCCACCCGAGCCGGACGCGAACGCGAAGGGCACCACATCGGCGACGACGTCGCGGAGGTACTCCCCGAGGGCGCAGGGTTCGTCCACGTACCCGCCCACTTGGTACATGTTGAGCCGCTGGCGCATGGCCTCCATCCTGCCCCAGTCCACCCGCAGCGTGGACCGCCGGAGGAGGTAGGCGAGGAGGTCACCGGCACCACGGACGACGGCGCCGGTTTCGTCCTGGAGGGAGTAGCCCGGCCAGACCACGCCGTTCTCGAGCTGCGGCGTTACCGACGTGGACGCGAGGACCTTGACGTATGCGATGGGCTCGGAGAGCCCGGCGACGTTCAGATAGAAGACGTTACACGTCGCCGTCGAGATTCCGTCGGTGATGTCTACCGATGTCGCCGCGACCGAATGAGACGCGATGCAGTAGTAAACCTCGGAGGTGGAGCTATCGATCCCGATGGCGTAGCACTTCGACCCGGGGCCCTGACCGTTGCCCGGCAGGCCGTAGACGAAAGGGAGCATGGCGCCAGATTCGAGGGTATCGCCCGTGCTCGCGAAGTTGGCGAGCGTGGACCCGTACTCATTGCGCCAGAAGACCGGCGCAGGCGGCATCGTCGAGGCGTCGTCCTGGACCTGTTCCTCGAGGCTGCACGTGATGGGCTCCCACTCCGCACCGTAGCTCGGGTCAACGAGGCGACCCTTCACGATGATGCGCCGGTCATCCCACGAGGTGCCTTCGGCCCATTGCGCCAGCTCACCCACGGCCCCGTCGAGGGCGTGTCCCTGCGAGATGAGGAGCGGCACGTCCACCGGGAGGAGGAACGACAGCGGGACCGACATCGTCGGAGCGTCCACGCTCCAGATTTCCAGCGCCTCGGACACGTCCGGCACGTCCACGAGCTGGGCGCTCGTCGTGATGCTGGACGAAATCTCCAGCGCATCCGTCGAGAGGTACCACGTCCCCCCGGCGTACTCGAGGGAGAGCACCCAGTAAAGCTGCCCGCGGAGCTGCGCCTCGGTCCACCGGTCAGTCATAGCTAGACCTCCTCCTCAAGGCGCACGGTAGAGGTCCTCACAACCTCGCCATTAGCCTCGCCGCTGGCCACCCATTCCTCACCCTGCACGACCTCGACGCTCACGTCGGAGACGATGCGGCCGTACATCATCAGGTCAGGGTGGCTCGCTTGGTACACCGTGCCCGAGGCCTTGCGCTCAATCCACGGGAGGTAGACGACCGGCGTAGCTGCGCCCGCGAGCTGCGAGACGAGGCCCGCCACGGAGAGCGGGGCATCGTGCGCCGCGGCGGCGACATCCGTACCTGTCGTACCGGCATAGACGAAGTCATCGGGGCTGGCGCTGCGTACCATCGTCACGTCCACGCCGTCGGTCCATCCGAATTCAACCGACCGGCGCACCGGCCCACGGATGACCGCACGGCGGAACCCGCTGCGACCCGTCGTTAGGTCCGTGTTCGTGGTCGTCGCGAGCTGGCGTCCCCACGAGTACCGGCGCCCGAAGGCGAGCACATGCCCGAGGACGCACACCCCGATCTCGTAGTACCCCTCCCGGTTGGGCTGGTTCGGGATGGTCAGCCGGTACGCGTTGAAGTCAGGGTCATTGTTCCATACCAGGAGCGCCGACCGGTGGATGATGGCGCCGGTCGTACCCGAGGCCCCAAGGCCCGACGTGTCCTCCGTGATGAGGAGGCGCGCACGCTTCGAGGCCGCCGTGTTCCAGTTGCCTTCGGCCTGACTCTGAATCAGGTACACCGTACCGGCCGCCGTGTCGTCCACGAAGCGGGCCCCGTCGAGGGATCCGTAAGGCCAGAAATAGCTAGCCGTGCTCGCGACTCCGGACGTTGGCTCGACGACCCCGCCGGTATTCGTCCACGCGAGAGGACCGGCGCCCGCGCTGGCGTCCACCGTTCCGACCGTTACCCACGTCCCCGCACCGTTGCGCCCCTCGAGGGTGGCGGTGCGGAAGTTGATACCTCCGAGGTACATCGCGCCGAGCGCCCCACGAAGCGGCGACACGGAGGGGGCCACCGTCCACGCGATGATCTGCGCGTCATCCGAAAGGCTGCGCCAGCTCTGCCGCGGGGAGGGCGCCGTGCCGGGGTCGATGTTCGCGAGGGCGTAGTCGTACCGGCTAGTGATGGTCCACTCGTCGCCGATGCGGGTAGGCCCATCCACCGCGCGGATCTTCGTGTCAAAGTCCAGCATCTGCGGGCGGGTCGCGAACGGACGCCCCGAGAGGCCAGCCGGGTACGCGAGATTGTAGACGCTGCTCGCGTAGGTGCTCACGCCGAAGCCGACCGCAGTCCACCGGGAGGTGGCCGTCGCGAAGTTGCCCCACACCATGGACGTAGCCGCGGCCGAAACACCGCCGTTCGTCAGCGCGCCGGAGTTCGCGATGCGGACGGCAGGCTTCAACCGGGTGTATGCGCCGGTCGCCGTGCACAGGTACACCACGGCGCGGCCGGTGGCGCCGTCGTTCTCGAGGAAGGCGCGAATGCTTACGGCCTGCCCCGACGTGATGGTGTACGTCCCGAGGCTGCCGCCGCTGTAATGGTCGAACACCGTTACCGTCGTGCCGTTGATGTTCACGCGGAGGCCGTAGGACTGCGTGCCGTTGCTCGACAGGAGGCGCAGCTCGCTCGCGCTCGTGATGGCGCTCCACTCCGCGAACCCCGCGACCGTGTGCGTGACCGTGTAGGCAGGACCTGCCGCGGTGTAGGTGTTCACCTCCGCGACGGCCGTCGCCACCTGGAGGTAGCCCGCGGAGTTCAGCGCGACGACTGGAGCGCCGACCGTGGCAAGCGTCCACCCGGCGTTGTTCGGGAGCCAGAACGGGGCCCACGTAAGGCGCGACCCCATCATCCCATCAGGCGTCGCCTCGGTATCGTCGGAGTAGGGGACACACGCCGTGGTGTACCCAGCGAACGTCGCCGTCCCGATCTGCCCAGGCCATGCCGAGGAGTCCCACTGCGACACGAGGTGAAGCGTGCCCTGGAACCAGCTCGCGGTCCCTCCGATCCACTCAAGCCCGCCGGCTGCGAACTGAACGTTAGCCGTCGTGAGGCTCTCGGTAGAGAGGTCCACCCAGGAGGAGGCGAATCCGGAGATAGGCCACTTCGCAAGCTGCGTCTGATTGCCGATGGTGAATCTTACCGACATCGCGTAGATGGCGCCGTCCTCGTCCATCGCGAGGGCCAGCTCCGTCTGTGCGTCGAGCTGGTTTCCGGCCGAGAGGTTCGAGCTAGGCGCCGTCAGCGCCGAGAGCGTCGAGGCGCCGACGTTCGTCCACCGCACCCACGCGGAGCTCAGCAGCTTGTAGAGCACCGCGGAGTTGGCGCCGTAGTTCGTGCGGGAGCTTCCGCAATAGGCCACCATGAAACCGCCGTCGGCCATGGCCACGATGTCGTGGGCGCCGCCCGTGTCGGAGCTGAGCGACGATGCGCCGGACACCGCCTCGACGAGCGCGAAGGTCGTACCCTCGTCCACGCTGGCATACTGCCGGAAGGTGTCGGGGATGGTGTAGGACGTGTCTCGCACCGCCAGCATCAGGAGGACCTGACCATCAGCGTACGCCGCACGCAGTCGGCGCGGGGCCTGCGTCGTCTCCGAGAGGGCATCACGGATGACACTGTCCGCCGCCTTCGTCCACGTCACGCCGTCATCGCTCGAGGTCCACGCCCGGATGGTGTATTGCCCGCCGGTCGTCGCGTACGTCGAGAGGAGGAGAAGGCGCTGGTTCGGGAGCTTGACGAGGCACGGCTGGTAGTTCACCCGGGCGCTCGCCTGCGTGGTGATCACCGTCGTCGAGGTCACGCCCGCATAGGTGCGGAGTACGACGAGGTTCTCGGTAGCCCCTCCGGAGGTGAAGCGGTGAGCGGCGACGAGCTGCGTACCTACGTCGGAATGGACCACGTGGAGGTTCGTATACTGGTTCGCGCCGACGCCTGATGCGAACGTGTGCAGCGGGCTCCATCCTTGGTAGACGAGCGGGCCATTCCACCCTAGCCAGTTCGTCCCGTTGCTCTGAAACGCGAACTGCCCGGCCTGCGTCTCGCCGTCGGGGGCGGCCTCCGCGCCACCGGCCCGAATGGTCCGAATGAGGAGCGTACCCCCGGCGCTCGTGTCGCCGCTCGTCTCGAGCGACATCGGAGAGGCCACCGTGGGCACCGGCACGCCCGGGTGCGGGCCCGCCTGCGTGTAGCTGGAGAGCGCATCGGACACCGTGTCCGCATTGATGCGGGGGTCCTGCACGAGGATCCCGCGGAAGGCGTTGACGTTGACACTAGACCCCATCTCAGCCTCCCGCCTGTCCGAGTCGTCCGCCCCTACCTAACGCCCTCGGCAGGGTTGCCCGCGTCCGGAGATGGTCACGGATGAAGTAGTCGAAGGCCTTATGCTTGTAGACGATCTGGACCGCGCCTCCGTCGCTGCCTCGGAGGTTGCCGGTGTTCGCCGCACGGATGGTGTCATCTCCGAGGAGGCTGCGCCCCATCGGGTTTAGCACCGCCTCACCCGAGCGAACCATGGCCATAGACTCGTCGGGCTGACCGATAAGTCCGCCCTTGTGGAACTTCGGCGCGGTGCTCTGCACGGTCGCGAGCTGGACGCCACCGGCTGCGAGGGCGGCGGCGGCGGCCACGAAGGAGAACGGGGGAGGGGAGGAGGCCAGCGCCTGCGCCGCAGCAGCTGCGGTGTTGACGATGATCTGCGCCATCTGCATCGCCTTCGTAATCTCGAACTGCTCACGCGCTGCCTTCTTCGCGTCCTGCACCCGCTCCTTGGCTTCCTTCTTCTCGGCGTCGGTGGCGTCCTTGCCGAGGGCCTTACGCGCCGCCACCGCCTCCTCCACCTTCGCGTTGGCCTGCTCGGTGAAGTATGCGGACACCTGCTCGAGGTTCGAGAAGAGGCCCGACGCGTAGCCGTTCACCTGGTCGAAGAACGCCGCCCACTGCTCGGCGCTCATGGCCTCATCGCCTGCCTTCTTCATCTCCTCGAGGGATGCCACAGCGGACGCCGAGAGCTGCGCAAAGCGCATCCCGAGTTCCTCCGTCGGGGCCTTCAGCATCGCAGCGTCGAGGTCAGCGATTAGCAGCGTGAGCTGCTCCACATCCGATAGCGGCTTGCTAGGGACGAGGCGCTCCAACTGCGCGGCGTACCCTTCGTAGCTGGAAATGGACGCGGCGTTGGCCTCCTTCTCGATTGCCGAGCGATGGGATGCGGCCTCCTCTAGACGGCGCTGCGTCGCGGTGTACTCCGTCTCCGCATCCTTGACGGCCTGCTCTGCCGCCTTGATAGCGGCCTCGGATTCCTTCTCGGCTGCGGCCTTGAGCTTGGACGATGCCGCGGCCATCTTATCGGCCTTCGCCTTCCGCTCCGTCGCCGCGGTGCCCGCCACGGTCGCCGCCAGCTCTCCTTCCTTTACGTCGATGTACGTCTCAAGCTCAGCCTTCGCAGCCTTCTGCGTGGCCATGGCCTTACGCACGATGGCGTCTTGCTCCTCCATCCGGGACCGGAGGCGCTGCTCCAAGGCGATGCGGTCGGACACCGTCGCGCCTGCCGCGATGTCTTCCTCTGCCTTCGCCTTCGTGAGCGTGGCCGTCGCAATCAGCGCCTGCTGAGCGTTGATCTGCTCCTGCGTCTGGTCCTTGAATGCCTGGATCGCGGCGTCCGTCGCAGCGCGCTCCTTGGTCTTAAGCCCAAGGATTACCGCCGTCTCAGACTTCACCTTGGAGAGCGCCGCGTCATAGGTGCGCTGCGCCTGAGCGGCGTTGTACGTCGCCTCCTCCAGGCGCTGGTACATGCGGAGGAGGCCCTCGCTCTCCACCGTCTGGTCCATCATCGCATCGCCGACGAGCGGCACCGCCACAGCGAGGGCCCCGAGGCCTACCGTCAGCGCCGCACCCATTGGACCAAGCGCACCCATCACGCTAGCGGCGACCTCGCCGACGTCCGCGAAGTCCGCGACGTTCCGCGCCGCATCGCCGAAGGCAGGCGACACCATGGACAGAGCGCCCGCCAGCTTCGCGGAGTTACTGCCCGCCTTCCCGAAGGCGTCACCCGCATCGCTGATTGCGGCACCCGCCGACGTGGCCGAAGCCCTCGCCTGCTCCATCGCCTTCTTGCTCGCGTCCGCAGCCTGCTTCGCGGCGCGCTCGCTGGCCTTGATGGACTTGTTGAGTTCCGCAGTCATGAGCCGCGCCTGCTCGGCGGTCATGCCCGGGATGCTCTCAAGCTGCTGGCGCAGGCCCTGGAGGTTCGCGTCTACGCTGAGTTCAACGGTGGCCATGCTTCCCCCTACGCTGCGACACGGCGCGCCGCCGCCTGAAGTGCCCGGTCAATGTCGGCGAGGCGCTCCTTCACGAGGCGCTTACCGTAGTCGAGAACTAGGATCTTCCAAAGGTTCTTCCCATCGTAGACCCTACCGGAGGGAGGGTCGATGCGGAAGACGCCGATAGCTCGACGCTGGCGCGTCCATCGGCCGACGGTGTACCCCGGGAGAATCTGTCCGGTCGTCCGATAGTGCGACATCACGCGGGAGAACTCGTCGTTGTCGACGCGCCTCCCGAGCTTGGAGAACGGGCCCGGGCGGTGGACGTAATACGTGTCCTTCGTGTGCGAGAAGACGACGCCGCGGAGCTTCGTGGGCGTAAGGCGCATCTCGTAGTCAATGCCGCCGCCGGTCTTCCCGGTCCTGCGGGTGACGTTGTCGTACCACTCCCCGCGAGCGTGGTCCGTCACGTCGGACGTGATGCTCTCGACCTCGCGCTTGATTTCGACGTAGGTAGTGGAGATCATCCGGTCGAGCGCGGCCTCGAGCTCAGGCCCGATAGCTACCGATGCGCGCCCTACCGTGATTCGCTTACCCGCCACCTAGCCCCCAGAAGGCTCGCGCCTCGGGGGACATACTATCACCTTCGCGCGGCTTCCCCCGCTTCGGTGGCGCCGGCGGGGTGTGCTTCACGCGCCACCACGCGAGGACGCGCTCCTGGTCCTCACGCGTCCACGTGTAGAACGCCCCTGGGTCGCCGCAGTAGGTGAGACCTATTTCTAGGGCTACGGCGTCGAGGGCCCCGTCGGCCCTTCGGTAAAACCCTCGGCGGTCGCCACCTCCTCCTCTCGCGGGAGGCTCCCGATGACGAGGTCCAGCGCCTCCCGGCCGGCGGCGTAGATGTCCGCCTCCGGTACGCCGAGCCCGACCAGCTCATCGACGACGGCGCCACCGTACGCCATCATGTCCCATTTGCACGCGGCGAGCGTGGCCTTCATCGGCTTCCCGCCCCAGCACACGCCGAGGGCAGCGCCGAGCCCGCGAAGGGCATTCTGCCCGACGGCCATCGTGACCTCGCGCGCGGTCATGAAAGAGGCAGGCTTCCGCAGCGTGCCGGTGAACTTCCCGAGTTTGACTTCCATCTCTCTCTCCTCGGACGTAAAACGCCCCCCGCACCTTGTAGCACGGGGGGCGCGTGAACCTGTAAGAGATGCTTACACGTTCCAATGACGCACCGAGGGATAGCATGCCTCGCGGCAGAGGCCCGGTGCGTGCCTTAGCTCAGGTCGCCGTGATGGCGCCGTAGCAGACGAACGAACACGAGAAGGAGGACGGGTCACCCTCCGACATATCGATAGAAAGCGCACAGTCGTCGAGGACGATGGTGTGGTCAGACGCATCGCCGAGCGTGGTCCCGGCGATCGTGAGCGTGATCTTAACGGTCTTCACGTCGGCATTAGTACCAAGCGTCGAAACCATCGAGGCCCACGCGCCGGTCCCGTTCGCGCAATCCCAGATCGTCTTGTTGGTGGAGTCACTGATGTCCGTAAGATGAAGCGACCACGACCCGGTCGGGAAACTCTGGTTCGTCTTACGAACGGACCCGAGCTGGCCTCGGTCAAGGTACGTCGTGATCTCGGCGTTCCCGTTGGCGCCGGAAAGGCCGGTAACGCTGAAGTCACCGGACTCGAACTGGATCGTCATCGAGATCGGAGTGGGCGATGTACCATCCTCGACCTGGATGACCCCGTCCCGGAAGTTCTTCACGATACTTGAAATAGGCATATTTACCCCCTACTGAAGCGGAAGCGTGTGGACGATGCGGAACGTTAGCACACCGATGACCCATTCACCGATGGTGTTTGACTCCCTCGTGGCGGTCATAAGCTGCACCTTGTACGACTGCGGCCATGCCGCGTCATACGCCATCAGGCAGTTCACGATGGACTGCTCTCCGTCGAGGGCATCGTCGTAGCTGTCGCTCATGCCCTTCGGCGTGAGGCGCCAGGAGTAGCGCACCTCGAGGGTCGTCTCGACGAGGAGGCCCTCAGCAGGTCGCCCGCGGTAGGCGCGCAGGTCATCCGTCGAGGTTGGATGAACGGCGAACGCCTTATGCGCGATGGAGTCCGCATCCCGCCCGAAGTTGTCGGGAGCCACGCGCGACTCCTTCCACCCGGTGAGCGTGAGGATCCGCGCGGTCACGTCCTCGCGAAGCTGCCTTACGGTCTTGCTGGCCATCAGCCCAACCCGCCCCAGGTCGGGTACCCGCCGCGGCCGTTCAGCCAAACGGTGCTAGTCCCGCTTTTCTTCGTGTTCGGGTTGACCTTGTTCTCGTCGCTCTCGTCGTAGCTGAAACGGAGCTGGCCCCATGCCTCGGTATACGCCCGGCCGTAGTGCTCCGCGAGGGCTTGCCACCGGCCACCCTCCCCGGCGCTGGTCTGAAAATCCAGGAATATGAGCTGGAGGCAGAGGGCGAGATGCACATCCCGCAGCGCGCTCGGCTGGATGATGAGGTACGGGCGCCGTCCCTGCGCGATCAGCCGGTTCGTAATCGTGGCCCACGCCTCGTCGAGGTAGGACTGGTAGCTCGTGGTACCCGAGGCCAGCAGCGCCGGGAGGTCGCTATGCCGCTGGAACAGGTCGGCGTCCGTAACGACCGGCCAAAGGGTCCTGCGGACGAGGGCGCCATCGTTCCTGTAGAGATTCGTCACCGTCGCAGACATGACGAGATTCCACTCCAGGAGCCAGCCCTCCTCCAGTGCGAGGGAGGACGTAGCCGAACCAGCGAGCGCGTACGTCGCCACGCTTGCGGTGATGGTGACCGCGGCCGCATTGATGACCGCGGTACCGTCCGCCTTGTAAATGCTCAGCGTCCCGGAGGTCGGCGCCACGAGGACACCGGCCCGGTAGATGGGGCACGTCAGCTCCTGATTACGCCCACGCTCGATCGTCTCGCTGCTGCGAAACCTCGCGCTAAAAAGCGTCTCGCTGATGCTCATGGGTGCCCCCTGCGATCACTTATCGCGTTCGCGCCGGTCTGCCTTACGCGCCTGCTCACGCGCGATTTCCTCGGCACGCCGTGCGGGAATCCCGCCCTCGACGAGGCGGCGCGTCATCGCATCCTTGGCGGCGGCGATGTCCTTGCGCTCCCCGCTCACGGCTTCACCTTGGAGGCCTTCGGCGCGGAGTACATGCGGTCACGTGCGGCGCGCATGTCATCGAGGCGCTTGGACTCAACGGGGAGGGCCAGCGCGCTACCCGGGTGCGTCGGCGCGCGGGTCTGATGCTCCGTGACGATCCGCTCCTGACGCTCGATGATGACGCCGATGAAGTCCGGGTCCGGGATCTTGATCGTCCCGTCCGCGACGAGGCGACGGCAGAACGCGCGGTAGCCCTCGGTGTCCACGCTCATGCGGACCTGACCGGCGACGAGCTTAGGCTTCTCCCACTTCGAGAGGAAGACAGGCCCGTTGCTCCCCGCGTACTGGATGCAATAGCCGCCGGCCTCCACTTCCCACGGGATGATCGTGATGCCCTTCTTCCCGAGGTGGACCTCCGTGAGGGCGGTATCGCCGTTCTTGTCTACCCGGTTCAGCCCGGGGATCGCGACCATCTGCCCGAGGTCGGGGAGCCACTCACCGTCCACGCACTGCCAGTGGCCCGGGTGATGGGTGTACCACCACGCCGCATTGCTCGGCAGGTTGAGCAGGGTAGCCATCCCCTGCGGACGGGACGCGGGCTGTGCCGCGAAGGTGGGGTCGGGTGCGCCGAAGTTCGCCGCCATTGTTCTCTCCTTACGCACGAAGGCGTGCCCGTACCATAAGCACGGACACGCCAGCGCGCTAGGCAGCGGTGCCTAGCAGACCTACTAGAGGTCGGACAGGATGCCGATGCCCTTAAGGTCCTGAAGCTCCGCAACGCCGAGGAAGGCGCTGCCGACAACCTTCGTCAGACCCGAGGCCGCGTCACGCTCCCACTCGACCGCCACGGGGGCGCCCGCCGGGATGACGACACCGCCCGCCGCCTGGATGGGGGCCGGGGTGCCGAGGGCGTACGCAATAGCGCCGTTTCCAAGCATCATCCCCCTGTAGTCCACGCCCCCGACGGACGGCACATACGAGGACACGTGGCAGTTGACGCCGAACAACTTTCCCTTGAAGCTCGATCCAAGTGCAGAAGTCTGCTCCTGATTGGCGGCGATGTACTGCGCCGGGCCCGTCTCAGCGCGGAGGCTCGACATGAGGTCGTTGTACTGCTGGGGGTGAAGGATGACGTCGTACTCACCCATCACGCTCTGAAGCTGGAGCGCGAAGATAGCGGAGTAGAACGTGTCCGTGGTGAGGTCAACGCCGGTCGAACCAACCTGCGTAGCGAAGCCCGAGGAGAGCGCGCACGCGAGCTGGTTGAAGCGGCCGTTGAACGCCGCGACCATCGCGTTGCTAAGGCCCTCGAGGTCCACGCCACCGGGCACGGAGTTCGTAACGCGGGCGAGGTCGGTGAGGTCGTAGCGCAGCGCCTGACGGGCAACGACGACCGTAGCAGCGGAGGAGGTGATCGAGGTATTCGACACGGGGCTACCGTCACCGGGGGCGCTCATGATGTCGGTACCGTTAAGGCCGACGACGGGCACCTGGATCGAGTCCGAGCCAATGCCGTTGACGCTGCCCACGTTGAGGAAGCACGGCGCATTGCGGAGGCTGCCGGTGTCGGCGAGCTTCATCACGATAGACTGGTAGAGCACCGCAGCGGCGCGGGCGTTGCCGTCGAGAGCGGCAAAATCGATATTGGCCATAGTGGCCTCCTGTGTAGGTTCGAGGTTTGCCGCGCCTGTCGCTTTTTACGGGAGCTTGCCCCGAGCGCGTGGGGGTATCCCCCCACCGCTAGGGTATGCCCGCGTGTGACAGACTGTCAAGGCGCCGAGAGCGCCGCCTTGATTGCCGCCGCGTTCGCCTTGAACTCCGCAGGCGTGAGCCGCATGATGCTCTCCGGCGTCCACGCCGTGGTGGCGGGCGGGGTCTGCGTGACCGTACCGGCGTTTGCCTTCGGCATCGCGGTAGTAGTCGGCCCCGTGGGAGCGGCAGGCGCAGCGGGCGCGGCCTCCGCGAGGTAGGCGCGAACCGCCTTGGGCAGGCCATCCTTATTGCCGAGCCACTCCGCAAGGGGAGGGCGCCCCTCCTGGGGCAGGCGGGAGTAAAACGTCTGCACCACGTCGATACCCTCGGCATCGGTGATGCCAGCCGCGGCGATTTCGCGCTCGGTGCGGAGGGCCTCGCGCTCTGCCTTGCTCGCAGCCTTGACCTCCTCGATCTGCGCCTTGTACTTCTCGGCGTTCTCGGCGAGCGGCGCCAGCTCAGCCACGCGGCCCTCCAGCTCCTTGACCCGCGCCACGAGCTGGCGGATACGTGCGCCCGCCCCGTTGTCGCTGGCCTCTGCCGTCGTCGTCGTCGTCTCTTCGGTGCTCATCCTTCCTCCTCGCGTGCGGATTGCACGCGCTCCCATACTGCTAGTTGCCTTCGCGCCCACGCCCTACCCGGTGCCCCGCCCCAAAGGTCCCACGCGATGCGACCGGCGCTCGGATACTCCGGGTGCCCGGGCTTCGCTGCGGGAGCGTCGAGGTCGCCTTCGTGCCTGTCGAAGTATGCGACCATGCGCCTAATCGTGTCGATGCTGACGACCTCGCGGTCGGCGAGCTGGGAGGCCCTCCTCGCGCCGACGAGGGTCCCGCCTCGGTTGAACTTCTCGCGGTTCGCGAGTCCACGCTTCGCAACCGCGGCCACCTCGACAGGCGCCCGCAGCTCGAACCCCATCGCGCGCTCGTCGCGCAGGAAGCGCCGGTAGACCTCCGGGGCCTCCCGCTTCAGATAGTCGCGCTGACGGTCGGACAGGAAAGGCATCAGGTCGCCTCGCCCATGTCCTCTTCCTCGTGGAGCTCCGTCTCGGCCTCGACCTTCGGCCCGATGCCCAGGTAGCCGCGCGCCTCGCGGAGGCTCTCGATGACAGCCGCCACAACGCGGGCGTTCGCCTCGTCGAGGTCAAGCGCCTCGAGCGCGGCCTCGGCAGCGTCCAGCTCCTCAGCCACGTCGGCCATGGCCTCCGCGTGTGCGGGAGATACATCGGCCCCGGCCGCTGCCGACCGGTCCTCCATCTCTCCTTCATTCCCGGTCGGCGGCGTGCTTTCCAGCATGCGGGCCTCCGCCGCCTTCGCGAGGGCGATCTGCTCGAGGCGCGCCACGGCGTCCTCGTGCGTCATCGACCCGAAGAGGCGCAGCGCCTCCACGCGGTCCATAAGCCCTGCCTCCATCATCTCCATCGCGTGGGTGCGACGGCTGGCCAGCTCCTCAGGCGAGAGCGGGATCTCGCGGTAGAGGACGGAGTAGCCGCCCTCGGGGAAGGCCGTGCCCATCGCGCGATTGTAGAGCGCGGCGGAAACCGCCACGAGGCGCTCGTCCGCGTCGCGGAACTGCATGACGTACCGGCGCTGCGCCGTGCGCTTGCCGTCCTGCGAGAGCGAGATGGCATACCCTGACTTCGCGCTACCGCTCGTGCGCTGGAGTTCCGTGGGCGAGAGGCCCGCGTCGGTCGCAAGTCGGTGTGCGATGGCCGCAATGGTCGCCTCGATCTTCTCGACGTCGGCGCCCGCCTGGAACTGCCCGACCTGCGGTTGCTGTTCCATAGCAGCATCCAGCATGAGGATCGTCGTCGGGTCGGTCACGACCTCCACGCGCTGCCCTCGCGTTCCGCCGTCCACCATGTCGGAGCCAGCGATGCGAACGCCGATGGCGTACCGCTGGGGGAACGATGCGTCCCGGAGGGTGTGTGCGAGGAACGAGTAGTACACCGCGAGGTTGAGGGAGCCTTCGTAAAGCTCCACCCCGTTAAAGGCGTCGAAGAGCCGGTCGCCGTAGAGGCTCGCGTGGTAGAGCACGACCGGTAGGATGGGCGTCCCATCGGAGCGCCGGTACGGGTAGGCCTCCCCGGAGTAGGTGGCGCCGAGCACCTCGAGCGTGACGTCCTCGCCGAAGCCTCCGTCCTTCGCGAGGCGCACCGTGTAGGACGGCGCCGCAGGGTCGCGAATGTCCATGACGTCCCACATCCACACGGCATCCCCGCGGTAATGCCGGAGGCGGATCTCAGCGTAGGCGAGGGGAGTGGTGGGACGGCTAGGGTCCGCCTCCGCGATGGTCATATCGGGCGACACCGGCCGGTAGATGAGGCGGCCGTCCTCGACGTCCACCCGCATCCACATCTCGCGCAGCGCGATGACCATCGATTGAAAGCGTGACATCTGGGGCCACAGGCCAGCGCGAGCGATGAGGCCATTAGACCCGCAAAGCTCGTCAACCGCCCCGCCAGCCGTGTTGTGGGAAACGTCCGGGGGGGCGTCGTACAAAGTCGCAAGCTCCGTCGCCACGACCTTAAACGGGTTCGAAGAAATATCGGGGATACCCCACGCCTGCCGACGGGTGGACCCGAGCTGCGCCTGGAGACGGTCCTCGAGGAGGCGCGACCAGCGGCCCTCCATCAACGCGCGACGGTGGCGGGTGTGCTCCCATCGCGCCGCTTCGTCCGGGTTCGAGGGGGCCGGCGGCTGAGGCATCTTCGTATAGGCGTACATCGTTCCCCCGTTACCCGAGCCTTATCGCGGTCGGCTGGTAAAGTCGTCTCGTCACCAATTCGAGAGTGTACCTGAGGGCGTCTATGCTGTGCTTATGCTCGCTCGCCTCCCGGCCGTCGAACTTCTGTAGGTCATCGATGAGGCCCCTGCACCGCGGGTTGATGACGAAGTCCCCGCGCAGCATCGTCGCGGATAGCACGCGGTAACCCTCAAAAACGCTGCCTCGTGGCTTGTAGGCCGTATGAATTCTCGCGGGCCACGACCCGGTAGGAAGTTTGAGCTGGCGCTCGAATGCGCTCGTCAGCATGGCGTTTGACTTGAGCGACCCGTTCTTCTTCCCGTACACCTTGCGGTCACCCACCCACCGGTCCACGTTCTCCCATCGCAGGCCGCACCGCCGGAGCATCCCGAGGATCGCCGCGGCGTCCTGGTCGGGCGTGGTCATGCCGTCGGACACCACTTGATCCAGAACCCAGATCTTCGGGTGGCCCTCGCCGCCGTCGCGTACCAGCGCGGTTAGAATGGCGACCTGCGCCCCGGCCTCCGTGCCGTGGTCGATGCCGACGCCGATGAGTGCCTCACCCGCTGGGGCGTCCGACTTCACGTGGACGGCGGGGTCGAACATCTTGAAGACGCGACCCTCTACCCACCCGGAGTCCCACTCCCCGTGGATGCGCTGGGCCACCTCCTGCGGGAGGACCTGACTCGTCAGCTTGTCGATGTCCTCGTGCGTCAGGAGGGGGCGGCCGCCGATGGGTGTCGTGTTCTCGACCGAGAGCGGGAAGTGCAGGTCCTGCACGACCTGCTCCTCGACGAGGCGCTTAAGCCACCCGAGGGGGAGCCCAATGGGCGTAAGCGTGATGGCGATGCGCCCACGCTGGCGCAGAACTCGCGCAGCCAGCTCACTCCAGATTTCCTCCGGGGGGGGTTCGTCGATGAGGACGTAGTCAATCGTTGACCCCGCCAGCGCGAGGGCGCCCTGGTTCACCGTTCGGATGCGGAGGACGCTCCCGTTCTTAAACCGCACGATGGGCGTACGACCGCGGAAGCCCTTGCCCGGCGTATACTCGCAGTCGGGCTCAATCGCATCCTTCGGGAGTAGGCTCCAAAGCTTCGCCTGGATGGAGAGGCTCTGCTCCCATGAGACGACCACAACCCACGCCTCGATAGGTGGCGCCTTAACGAGCGTCCACGGATGGGAGCCCAAGCATCGGAAGATGCAGTCCGCCAGCCCGGCCCACGTCTTCCCGAGCTGGTTCCCCGCCCGCAGGAGCCGGATGGGATGGTTGCTCGAGAGGAAGGCGAGCTGAGGCGGCGTCGGCCGGAAGTAGGCGAGAGGGTCTGCGTGAGCCCGACGCGCTAGCGTGTTCGACGCCGTGGCAAGTGCCGAGAGGTTCACGCGGTTTCAACCAGCCGCACGGGAGGAGCTCCGCGCCGGATGCCGATGGCGTCCTCGAGGCGCTCGAGATGCTGCGCCGGTAGCGCCGCGATTGCCTGCACCATGATGCCGAGGAGCTGCTCGTCGCTCATGGTGTCGTCGGGTGCGTTCGCCTTCGCGAGCGCGGCGTCCAGCTCGTCACGCACCTGGAGCGCGAGGCGCTTTCCCGAGATGGCCGCTTGCCAGCTCCGCGCCTCCTCGGCTTGCGTCACCATGGACTCCGCGTGTTGCAGCGCCTCACGCAGGTACGCCACGCGGTCCACCGTGTCCGGCAGAACACCGCCCGCATGCTTCGCGCGGTCGCGCGGCTTGCGCCTTTCGATGGCCATTTCGGCCTCCTAG
>Ga0075471_10001342_pt1 | contig 16063 bp, 10 predicted proteins | sample DEB19_08_DNA_2_FD_74787 | JGI IMG/M metagenome (GOLD analysis project Ga0075471, IMG submission 74787) | Aqueous microbial communities from the Delaware River and Bay under freshwater to marine salinity gradient to study organic matter... | ecosystem: Environmental > Aquatic > Marine > Coastal ... | reverse complement strand
GATCAGCCGGATGTCGCCGCCACACCCCGGGCATTGCAGCGGAAACTCCTCCCCGACCCTCGCCATCAGCTTGGCCCAGGCAATCCGTGACGTGTCGTGGGAGCGGGGCTTTTGATTCGGGTTCGCGTCACAGCAGCCCCCCGTGGCGCGAAGGCCGGCCGCATGCCCACCGGTCATAGCCTCTTGCCGCTTGCCGATGTTCCCGATAGCCAGCGCCGTGACGGCGGGCCTGAGCTTGTGTCCCGTTGCCGACCCCGCCCGCGTTGTTGATCTGAGAGAGATTCGTGGCCGCCGATGCGGCTCCGAAGGTCAGTGAGCTGTTGTTGGTGGTGCTGATCGTGGTCGTGTAGAAGGTTCCGGAGGTCGTGGTGCCGGTGGTGTCCCCGAGGAACAGGTTCTGGATGCTGACCGACGTGTCGAGGTTCAGCGTCAGGTCGCCCACGAGGTCGCCACGGGCGTCGGCTGTATCGGTGGACGTGGTCGAGCCGGGATAGAGGTCCGTCGCGCTCGTGCCGCTCCAGTTGAGCGACGTGGTCCAATCGCCCGTGCCGGACTTCGCCACCCACGTGTACGAGACTGCGAAGGCCGGCGACACCGAGGAAGCGAGCAGAGCCGCGGCCAGGCACGCCCGCACCCGGACGCGCGACATCGGAGAGTTCATGGGCCAGATCCTCACGGACACGACAAGAGCGACTGCCTGATGGTGGCGGTGAATGACGGGTCCGCCGCCCGGCGTTCGGTCAGCGGCGGCGGCTTCGGACCGCCATCGCCGCGATCATGAGGCCGATCACGCCGAGGCTCGTCGGCTCCGGGACGGCGGCGATCGAGCCTGCGGATCCGGCCGGCGGCGGGTTGTAGGGGCCGATGTCGAAGAGGCCTGTGCCGAGGTAGAGAGCGACGTCGGTGATGTCGACAAGGCCGTCGTAGGTGTAGTCACCCTCGGACCAGCTCGACGGCTCGCCGGTGTCATACTTGCCCGCGGCGAGGTAGGTGCCGATGTCGAGCAGGTCGATCGACCAGTCGAGGTTGGTGTCGCCCGGAGCGGCGTAGGCGAAGGTGACGGTGCCGTCGCCGTTGTCGAGCCAGCCGACGGAACGCGAGGTGCCAAGCGCGGCATCGGCGGCGGCGGCACTCGACGTGATGCCGGTGGTGCCATTCCACGAGCCGTCGCCCATGCCGGCCACGATCGCGGTGACCATGTTGGCGGCCGAGAGCCCGCTCGAGACGGTCACGAGGCCGCTGCCGACGTCGGTGAGGCCGCCCGCGTTGGGAAGCAGACCGCCAACCGTGGTCACCGCGTAGGGCACGAGCGAGAGGGTGCCGCCCGCGAGCGGCGTGATCGTGCTCGTCCCCAGTGGTGAACCGGACCCGAGTTGCAGGCCACCGGCCTGCACGGTGGTCGGGCCTGAGAAGGTGGAGCCTGATCCTGCAAAGGTCACCTTCCCTGAGCCAGTGCTATTGATGGCGATGGGTCCGGTGCCGGTGATCGCGTTGTTCAATGTCAGATTGCCCGCATCCGAGCAAGCCAATGTGAGGCCCGCGCTCGCGTTTTGGCTGAGGGTCCCGGAGAGGATGCGATTTCCCGCCCCGATCACGGCGATTCGCTTGGCCACGGTGCCCGGACTTGCAACGTTGATCCGGCACACTTCCGTGACCGTGGAAAGTGAGCCGCCAAGGTTGAGCGTGGCGCTTGATCCGGAGGCCCCGAGCGTCAGCAGACCTGTGCTGAGTGCTCCATTGGTGCCGGAGACGGGACTCGATTCAAGGATCGCCTGCCCTGGCTTGCCTCCCGAGAAGGTCATGCCTCCCGTGAACGTGTTGCCGGTTCCCGATAGCCGAAGCGTATTCACGGAGGTGGGCATGTCGTTTCGGTAGAAAATGCTCACGACCCCGCCACTCGTGCCGTCAGTGATGTTGCCCCGGTATTCCAGGATCGACGGAGACGTCGTCGTCGAGGTGTTGTTAGGCGTATATCGGAGAATCTTGGTGCCGGCGCTGCCGGCCGACACGTTTCCGGTGATGGCAAGGTTGACCGTTCCGGTGGTGACGCTCGCCATCCGAGTCTCCAGCGTGGCAGCCGTCACGAGCATGTCGGGAGCGAGAATGTTTGTGCCGCTGCTGACTGCCGAGTTCACCGCAAGGATCGCGGTGCCCGTGGTCGTGGTCTGCGACAGCGTCAGAGTGCTGCCGTTGGACGTGCTGAGCGTGACCGGAAATGTGGTGGCGCCCGTCGTGCCACCGAGATTGAGTTGCCGGATCGTCACCGACGTGTTGAGGTTGATGGTCGGTGCAGCGGTGTAGATCGCCTGGATGAACGCGCCGTCTGCCGTACCGCTCCCGACCGAGCCTGGGTAGAGATTCGTCGCACTCGTGCCCGACCAGTTCAGTGAGTCGGTCCAGCTCCCCGTGCCGGACAGCGTCTTCCACGTGTAGTTTGCGGCGAGGGCGGACGCCGTGGGCGCGATGAAGAGCGCCGCGACGGCGCAGGCACGCAGCGACAGGACGAGTGAACGAGGAACCATGATGTTCTCTCCCGGAGGACGGTAGGTGAGGGAATGCCAGGTGGACGGAATGGCAACCCCGTTCCCCACCCAATACGAACCCCCCAACTATGGCCCCCGTCCGCCTGCGACCGCATCGTACGAAAGGGCATCCGTCCCGCAGTCCTCGGCGATCCCCGATGCAGCGGCCGTCCAGTCGCAGCGGTGCCGTCGCTACACTGCACAAATCATGCTGTCGAGCCCATCGCCCCTGCCCCGCCGTGCCGTCGTCTCGTTGGCCGCCGTGCTGTGCGGTCTCGGGCTTGCTGTCGGGCCCCCCGCGGTCACGTGTCCGGTGGCCCCAGCGTCGGACGGCGAGCTCGAAACGGTTTCCCTCCGGTCGATTCCCGAAGTCCTCGCCTTGCCGGTGGAGGAGTTCGAGATGCAGCGGCCGGTGATCGTGCGGGGGGTCGTCACGCTCGTTCAGCCGCTGGTCATCCAGGATGGCGACCACGCGATCTATGTCGACCACACGAAGCTCCGCGTCGCGTCCGGCCAGCACTGGAGCGACGTCCTCGCCTCGCTGCCCCTGGAGTTGGGTGCCGATGTCGAGGTGACGGGCGTCGTCGACCCCGGGGGATACGCGCCGTGGATCATCATGCACTCCATCCGGCGGCTGGGCGAGCAGCCGCTGCCCGAACCGGTGTCACTCGACATCGCCCAACTGTTCGCCGGCGAAGGAATGGGCCGGAGGATCCGTGCGGAAGGAGTGGTGCAAGCGGTGCTCGAGCACCCGAAGCGATGGTCGTTGGCCTTCGAGTCGGCGTCGCGGCGCTTCAACGTGACCATCGCGAAGGCCGTGATGCCGGCACTGCCCCCAGGCCTGGTCGATGCCGACGTCGAGGTGGTGGGGGTGGGCAAGACGTTTCGTAATACCCGTGGCGAGTTCGTCGCGCCCGGCCTCTACCTTGCCTGCGGTGCCGACCTGCAGGTGACGCGCGGGCCGAGTCAGGCACCGTTCGAGCTGCCCCTCACGCCCCTCGGCAGCATCGCCCGCTACCGGCCCAAGCCGCTCGGCGGTCACCGCGTACGAACGTCGGGGGTCGTCTCGTTCGCGGCGCAGGGCACGCTGTTCCTGCAGGATGGGATCGGCGGCGTGCAGGTCGACCTGGCACCAGCCGGCAAGGAGGCCATGGTCTTCGAGCCGGGCGATCGTATCGAGGTGGCCGGCTTTCCCGACATGACGACCGGGGTCGGTTCGATCACGTGGGCCATCGCCCGTAGGCTGTCGCACGACGTGCCGCCTCCGCCGCTGCGGGTCCAGCCCGGCCACATCCTCCGCGTGAACGAAGCGCATTCCCAGGAGGGCAGCGTGGCCCGTCCCGGGAGCTATGACGGCTGCCTCGTCTGCTGCCAGGGGAAACTCGAAGCCGTGAACAAGGGCGCGGGTGGGACGTTGCTCACCCTGACTGAGGACGGCACGGCGTTCACCGCGCGGCTAGCCGACAGTGGCCCAGAGGTCCCGGTTCCGTTCGTACTCGGCAGCGAACTGGAGATCACGGGTATCGTGCAGGCGGAGCGGAGGCCTCCGGGCGACGTCGACAACCTACGGGGCTCAACAAGCCTCGCCCAGGTGGGATTGCTGGTCCGCGATCGCGGCGATATCCGAGTGGTGCGACTTCCGCCGTGGTGGACCTCCGGACGTCTTGCAGCTGCAGCGGCAGTTCTCGGCACCCTTGCCGTGGCGTCGGCCGTGTGGGTCACGTTCTTACGGCGGGAGGTCGCCCGACAGACGGCACGGGCCATCGCCGAGGAGTCGGCGCGGCAGCAGGCCGCGCTCGACTATGAGATCACACTCCGGGAGCGAAACAAACTGGCCGGTAACCTGCACGACACGGCCCTGCAAACGGTGACCGGCATCGCCTTCCAACTGAAGGTGTGCGAGGCTAAGGAACGCGACCGCCGGGCTGATCCCAGCGCCGGCGACGAACACGAGGTGGGCCGTCACCTCGGCGTTGCCCGAAAGATGGTCGAGCACGCGGCTGACCAACTGCGGGGCACGGTGTGGTCGCTGCGATCCCTGCCGAACGAGGGCCGCTCGTTCTCTGATGCGCTCCATGAGCTTGTCGGTCGGCTCCAGTCGGGCCATGACGCTCGCGTGGGGCTCGCGTTCAATCCGCGAGCCGACGCGATTCCCGCATACGTGGCGGGCAACCTGATCCTCGTGGTTCAGGAAGCCGTCCACAACGCGCTTCATCACGCCTCGCCACGACAGATTGCCGTCGCCGTGGAGAGCGATGTGGCTGGAGGAGTGTCGATCGAGGTGCGGGACGACGGCGCCGGGTTCGAGGTGGGCACGCAGGCCGGTCCACGGCACGGCCATTTCGGCCTGGCGGGCATGCGGGAGCGGGTGGAGCGGCTCGGCGGCACGTTCGAGATCGAGTCGGCCCCCGGCCGTGGAACGAGCGTGCGGGGCGCTGTGCCGGCGGAGCAGACGGCGCCGTCGGCGGTGGCGCACGTGTACGAATGAGCGCCGCCCCTTCGTACCATGCCGCGGATGCCGTCACGCGGTCGAATCGAGAATCGGGTCGGTCGGCCCGTCCCCCCGCAAGGTTGTCGATGGTCGCCAATCGCATCCGCATTCTCCTGATCGATGACCATGCCGTGTTGCGGGCCGGCCTGGCAAACCTGCTCGCGCTCGAGCGTGATCTGGTGGTCGTCGGAGAGGCCGACAATGGGGAGGCCGGCGTGCAGTTGGTGCAGCGGTGCCAGCCCCACGTGGCCATCATCGACGTCAGCATGACGGGCATGGACGGCGTGGAGACGTCGCGGAGGATTCGTCGGCTTGCCCCCGAGGTTCGGATCCTGATGCTCACGTCTTCGGAGTCTGCCGCGGACGCGGCCCGGTCGGTCGAGGCCGGGGCCAGCGCCTACCTCACGAAGCGTGTCGCTCACGACGAGATCGTGGCCGTCATCCGCAAGGTGCACGCCGGGCACAAGGCGATTCAGATCGGTGTTCGCCCGGCGACATCGCCCCCGCGGCCGGAACTGCTCTCGCTGCGGGAGCTGGAAGTGCTGCGGCTGATGCGGCTGGGCACCAGCAATCTCGAGATCGGCCGCCGCCTGGGGATCGCGGAGCGGACAGTGAAGTCGCACGTCACCGCGATCTTCATCAAGCTCAACGCGTCGGATCGGGCCGGTGCAGTCGCCCGAGGATTCGATCTTGGGCTCTTGCAGATCGATCCCGGGGCCACTGCCCAGGGGCGCGGCTGAAGGCGGACTCGCGTCCGGCGGGACGAAACGGGCGCCTGCTTGGACGAAACGGGCGTGAACGTGCCCTTCCGTACGATGCGACCCGGGCACGACGCCGCGTATTATTCGAGAAGTGGGTGGGGAGACGTCGCTTTTCGCAACAACGGCTCGGAGGAACACGCCATGGCTCGAACGTTCTATGCATTTCGCTTCAGTCTCACGGCTTTTGTGATCGCTGCAGTGGTCGCCACGAGCGCATCAACGGCACAGGCCGTCTCCTACACGTGGGCGTCTGTGTCCTCAGGTGGCAACTGGACCACGGCCGCAAACTGGAATCCGAACACCGGCTACCCGGGCCTGACGCTCACCGGGACCGACTTCGCTCTTTTCAATCAAGATCTCACCGGCAACCTGGCGGTGAATCTCGATGCTTCGGTCGGCATTCAGAACCTGTTCGTCGGCGACACAGCCCAGTCGTCAGGCACGTTCAACACGACTACGATCAGCACGGCCAACGGCAGTTCGCTCACGTTCAACGCCGCTTCCGGCACGAGTGTCCTCAGCATGGTCGGCGCCGTCGATGCGGGGACCGAGAACGTCATCGCCCCAAACATCGCTCTCACGGCGGGCACGTTGGAGTTTCGAAACAATCTATCCTCCGGTGGCGGTGCCAATGGTCGGTACAATCTCGCCCTCACAGGGAACGTCACGTCGGGTACGACCGGGGGAAAAACCCTCCGGTTCACGTACGTAGGCACTTCAACCGGCACGCTGTCCACAGACTTCCGCGGCAACATCTCCGACGGCCCAGGCGTGGTGGGCATCTTTTTTCGCAAGGACAACACGACCACCGGGATCCGGCAACTGAAGCTCTCTGGCACGGGCAACACGTTCTCCGGCGTGATCGACTTTCGGGGCGGCAGCAGCAACTCCGTCCTCGAGTCGAGCCCGGCCTCCGGCACCAACGGCGCCCTCGGCACGGGACGAATCGACCTCGGGATCTCCGGATCGAGCGCCACGCTCAACCTTGGCGGCTCACTCTCGACTGTGACCGAAGTGAACGGCATCAACGTCCCCGGCACTGGCGCTAGGCGAATCGCTGTGATCGGCGCGGGCAGTCGCATCCTCTCCGGCACGGTCAATCAAAGCACCTCCGGCGGCCTGACGCTCGCCTGCTCGGACGCAGGCAACCTCACCTTCAGCAACGTGATCAGCGGCAACGGTCCGATCACGATCAGCAGCACCGGGGTAGGCAAGGTGATCCTCACCGGTAACAACACGCACACCGGCTCCCTTGCCGTTTCGGCCGGCGGCTTCCAGCTCGACGGCTCGCTCAACTCAGCATCGATCCTCTCCGTGGCGGGCGCGGGCTTCCTGGGCGGCTCGGGCACGGTCAGCGGCACCGCCACGATCGGCGGCACGCTCAATCCGGGCGGTACGTCGCCGGGCGTGCTCTCGTTCGGCTCGCTTGCCCTGACTTCCACGAGCACCGCGATCTTCGACCTACTCAACCCCGGAACCCGTGGCACCGACTACGACGGCGCCTCGATCCTGAACGCCGGCGGCCTGACCTACGGCGGCACGATGTCGCTGGCCTTCGGCGGCAGCGTGCTGCCCGACAACACGACGTTCACCATCTTCGGTTTCACGGGCTCGCCCACGGGATCGTTCGGGCAGATTCTGTCCACCGGCTACTACGCCGGTACCTGGACCAACAACCTCGACGGGACGTATTCGCTCGCCAAGGACGCCCAGACGCTCACGTTTGCCCAGGCGACTGGCATGGTCACCATCGTGCCGGAACCGACGACGACCGTGGCGATCGTGGCCACCATCGGGTTGGCGGTGGTCTGCTGGCGACCTCGGCGGGGAGTCGTGACACCAGCGGGAAGGTTGGGCTTCACGCTCGTGGAGTTGCTCGTCGTGATCGCGATCATCGCCACGCTGATTGGCCTTCTCCTGCCGGCGGTCCAGACGGCTCGGGAGGCGGCCCGGCGGTCGGCGTGCTCCAACAACCTCAAGCAGATCGCGCTCGGCATGGATCTCTACGAGAGCGCCAAGAGATCATTTCCGCCAGGCAGGGAGGGGAGCGACGGGGGGTGTCCCGTGCAGCCGGCGATGGGCAAGAACACGAGTTCATTCGTTCACATTCTTCCCTACATCGAGCAGAAGGGACTCCACGATGCGTTCACCCAGGCTGAGGCCGCGACGGCCGTCGTCGGCGATATCCCTCAGGTGTTCGCCGTGAAGGTCTTCAGCGAGACCCCCGGTACGTACAAGTGTCCCTCTACCTCCAAGCCGTTCTCTGGTTCGAACACCACCGGCGTGCAGCCTGAGGTCGGCTATGGGAGCTACGCGATGTGTCAGGGCCATCAGGGGCCGACCTACGGCATCGCGTGCGCAGTGAAGGACTTGAACACGGGGATGGCGCTCTATGTCACCAAGATCAAGCGAAAGCAGATCACTGACGGCACGACGAAGACCCTGCTGATCGGCGAGGTGCAGGACGTCACTCAGCCGCCCAATCGCTACTGGTTCGCCAACCGGCACGTGGATTCCATGCGAAGCACCGACAATCCGATCAACACGCCGTGGGGCTCAGGGATTTGCCTGCCAGCGGCGCGAGGCGGCGCCAATGGGGCGTTCGGCAGCCCGCATCCGGGCGGGGCGATGTTCGCCATGGTCGATGGCTCCGTGCGCTTCTTCGAGGAGTCGATCGATCTGACGACCTACCGGCTGCTCGGTCAGCGGGCGTCGTCGCAAGTGAAGGCAGGGCTATGAGCGGCTGCATGGTCGGATCGTTTCTGCCGGAATCGGTGGCTGCCAGGCTGCGCCGCCGTACGTGCGTCGCGGTCGCGTTTGGAATCCTCGCAGTCGGTTGCGGCGACGGCCGACCGCGGATCGTGCCGACCTCGGGCGTCGTGCTGATGAACGGCAAGCCGCTTACGGGTCACGTCGGCTTCGTCCGCGTCGTGCCGGCCGATGCCCGGCCGGCCACCGGCCGGATCGACCCAGCGGACGGGCGATTCACGCTCACGACCTACGAGAACGGCGACGGATGCGTCGAGGGCACGCATCCTGCGGCAGTGATCGTCAATACGACAGTTGGCAATCGGCTGATCTGGATCGCTCCGGAGCGCTATGGCAACGAAGCCACGTCGGGCCTGACGGTCGAGATCAAGGGAGCGAAGGCAGACCTCGAGCTTCGCCTGGGCGGTGGCTTGGCCCCCGTACCGGCCGCCTCCGAGTCGGAACGTCGAATGCAAGAGGCGGGCTGAGGCACCAACCACGTGGCGGCGGCGGGTGTGTGCGTGGACGTCAGGCTTCGCGCACGGTGCCTCGTGATACGCCGATCCGCGGTCGCGTGAAGGCTGCGAAGCCGGCTATCAGTGGAGCGTGCCGTGGAGCACTCCGTTGACGGCGGCGCCATCGGCCGCGCGAACGGCCCATTCCACGGAGTAACACCAGGCGGCGGCGAAGGCGGGCACGCGGAGCGTGACCGTCCGCCCATCGGCTGACAGGTCGACGTCAGCGACGTCTCGCGGAGTCTCGTCGACGTGATCTGAGCCGTAGTTCGCGGACCGCTGCAGATTCCAGGTGCGTACCTTCCAGCCGTCGGGCTCGGCCGTGGCGGAACGGTCAAGCGGCTCGGAAAACGTGAGGGTGATTTCGCCGGTCGCCGCGTGCAACGCGACCGGAAGATGCAGCGGTCGTTGGGTGCGGCGGATCCGGAAGAAGCCCCCTGGCTGCGTGCGGTTGCCGGCCCAGGCGAAAAGGCCGCAGGCGTAGAGCTGGCCGTCGGTGGGATGAAAACGGCCCCGCATCACGCCCGTCGGCAGGTCGGGCATGGGGAGCGCCACCATCCCGCCCTGCACGAGACCGCCGCGGCCCGGAGCGAGTTCCGTGAGCACGAGATGCACGCGGCCCTCGCCGTAGGAGAGTTCGATGAGGCCTTCGGTGAGCGGCGCCCAGGCCGGGCTCGTCACCCGCAGGAGTTCGGCCGGCGAGCGGTCAAAGGCGTTGGTGATCCAGAAGGCCGGCGGATCCATCGCGGAGTCGCTCTCGTCGGCCATGTCGTGGTAGCCGAACATGTTGCCGTAGAAGCCGCCGGGCCGGACGTGATTGATGCGGTTTTTCGGGATCCAGTGCCCCTCCTGGTCGGTGACCCAAAACGTGCCGTCGGGCTCCACGCACACGCCGTTCGGCGCGCGGAATCCATTGGCCACGATCTCGGTGGCCGACCCGTCGGGCAAGACCTTGAGCAGCGTGCCGTGGTGTGGCACGACGGCGGGCAGGGCATGACGGGCGGCCTTGGCGTAGTAAATGTTGCCGGCCGCGTCGGTCTCAAGGCCCATCGCAAACTCGTGGAAATGCTCCGTTATCTGATGGTCATCATTAAAGGTGTCGTAGCGGTCGGTCAGGCCGTCGCCGTCGAGGTCCACGAGCGAGAGGATGCGGTCGCGACAGCCCACGTGGATCGTGCCGCCGATCCTCTTGATGCCCAGCGGCTGGAAGAGCCCCGAGGCGATCCGCTGCCAGGCGAGCGTGCCCGACGCGGCTGCGATGCCGCGGACCCGCCACACGTCGCCATCCCAGGTGCAGAGCACGGCCTCGTCAGGGCCGATGAAGTCGAGCCCCGAGAATCGCAGCTGGGCGTTCCACGGGTTGGCGTCAGGAGCGGAGAGCGTGTCCACCGCGAAGGGGCTTGCGTCGCCAGCGGCGGCGATCGCCGTTTCCACGACCGTGGGCCAGAGCGGCGGAGCAGGGCGGCCGATGAGCGTGCGAGGCCATGAAACCTCGAGCGATGCTGCATGACCGGCGAGGGCCTCGACGTCGGCCGCGGCGATCGCGACGGACACGTCCAACGGTTTCTCTCCCGCCGGGATGTGGAGATCGACGAAGCCGTCGGCGACGACGACGCTGGTGGTCGCGCGGTCTGTCGGCGGCGGGCCGATCGTCGCGGCGGCCGCCGGCGTCGCGGCGAGGCGCACCGTAAGCGGCTTGGGCCTGGGCCCGAGCGAGAACGAGCGGAGCATGACGGGCAGCTCACGGCCCTCGGTCGACAGCGGCGGTGCGAGGGCCGCTGTTTCGAGGACGGCCGTCGTTCCCACGAGATAGTCGAGCACGACCGTCGACCGTGGTGCGTCGGCTGTGCTACCGTCCGCGGCCACGTGGTGCAGCGCGCGCATGCGGACGTGGTGGCGGGGCAGGGGGCCGTAGGGTTTTTCATCGCGGCCGAGAGGCCGCACGTCAGCGAACGAGCCCGTTTCAGGATCGGCCCAGCCCGGCATCGTGGCGAGTTGGGCCTGCACGTCGCCGGTGATCCGAGGATGCCGCCCATGGCGGCCGTCGAAGTTGATACCTGCCCAGTCCATGAACGTGTCGCCCGTCCAAAACGCGGCGGCCCGCAGCGTGTCGAGATCGTAGAGAACCCACGCGTGCCCGCGGCCGACGCCGCCGGCGCCGGGATCGAGCCGGACCGTGAGGCCTTTCCGCGCGACATTCTTGCTCCGCCTGCCCACCTCGAACGTGCCCGCGAGGAAGGGCCCGTAGTCTTGAAGCCGCCAGGGCTCGATCGTCGAGGGCTCTGGCCCTCGCATCGTGCCTGCGGGCAGCGCGGCGAGATACTCCGGCGTGATGGCGGTGTAGAAGGCCGGGTTGTGGTCCTTGAGAAAGGTCTCGCGGATGTAGTGGATCACGTCGTACTTCTGCGACGGCACCATCCAGGTCTGGGCGACCATCAGGCCGTTGCCACTCGTGAGCGTGCGGTACATCGCATGCGGATCGCCGCCGTGCTTGAACTTCCCCTCCGCGAATCGCAGGGCCGTGGGGAGTGAGCCCGCTGCGTCGAGCGTGCCGTGGCAGTTGGCGCAGACGCGGCCGTAGATCGCCTCGCCCCGGGCGAATGCGGCCCGGGCTTTCTTCGGGCTCCGCCAGTCGCGGAGGAAGGCCGCATGATCGATGTCGGCCTCGTAGGTTGCCGGCCCCTGAACGGCGAGCACGGCCGGATCGGGAGGCAGGGCCGCCGCCCGCTCGGGGCCGCCGGTGGCCACCTCGGCGAGATAGCGGACCAGGTCGAGAAACTCGCTGCGATCGCGGAGCAGGTTGGGAAGCCCGGCCGGCATGAGTGACTGTGCCGACGCGATCCGCTCGTCGATCGCGCGTATCGGCACCGACGTCTCGCCGCCGCCGGTCGCGGCATCGCGGAGCACGAGCTCGTCGGCGGTCTCACGGACCACGAGGCCCGTGAGGCTCCGGCCTTCGTCCGTGACGATCGTCACCCCGCGAACCTCGGGGCGGATCACGGCAGATGGGGCGAGGATCGACTCCACGAGATGGGCGACAAGCTGCTCCCGCGGCACGCCCGGGGGCATCGCGGCGAGATTCGGGCCGAGCGGCGAGGCGCCGGTGCCCGACACGTGGCACTGCACACACGTGAGATGCCGCGTGTGAAAGATCGTGGATCCGCGGGCGGGGTCGCCGCGGCGGGTGACGTCGGCGACGAGCGCGGCGCGGTTCTCGGCGGCGAGCGTGGCGGCGAGGCCGGTCGCCGCCGACGACTGAGCCTCTGCGGTCGCCGCCGCGGCCGCCGCAGCGAGCAGCATCGCCCAGGCGGCGGCATGGGTTCGGCGGGCGTTGGCGATGAAGCGGGGCATGGGGTGGCCGGGGCGCAAGTCGCTAATGAACGAAGTGTAGTCGCGCACGGCGGCCATGCCGCGTCTCCATCCTGGGCCGCGGCCACTCACCCGAACGGGTGCTGGCCCGCGACCGGCCCGGGGCGGTTCATCGGCCGGCGACGAACGGCGTGGGCACGAGGCCTGCGCGGCGCCGTTCGTGTCCGGCTTGGCCTTACGGCCGGACGGCGTCGAGCTTGACCGGCTTCGGGTTGTCATCGGTCTTGCCGCCGGCCTTCGGCGGCGGAGCGGCGTCGCCGGAGAGCTTCGCACCGTCGGCCACGAGCCGCTCGCGGAGCCTCGCGTAGGGCACGTCCTGGACGTCGGCGCCGGCCTCGATCGCAAACACCGCCGCGGTGCCGGCGGCCTGTCCGAGCGCCATGTAGACCGGCTCCATCCGCAGCGAGCCGTAGGCGGCGTGCGAGGCGCTCACGCACGTGGGCACGAGCAGGTTCGTGCACTCCGTCCGCTTCGGACGGATCGCCCGCCATGAGATGCCGTACGGCTTCGGCGGCACGATCCAGAACACGCCCTCCCGATGGACGTGGCCCTCCTCGTTCACGAAGTACTGCACGGCGTGGGAGTCGAGGCCGAACGATCCGAGAGCCACGGGATCCTCGCAGGGCTCCTTGCCCATGCAGACCTTCTGCGTCACGACCGCGTCGGAGAGCATTCGCCGCCCCTCGCGGACGTAGAGCTGCGGCGAAAAGCCCCCCCGATCCGTGAACTCGTCCTTGCACCAGCCATGCCGCGACACCACCTCGCGGATCGATGAGGGCACGCGGGGGTGATAGGCGAGCGTCCACATCACGCCCTTGGCGTAGCGGGCGTGCACCGCCGCGATCCGCGCCCGCTCGGCATGGCTCGCCTCGGGGTAGCCCCAGTTCGCCCCCGGCAGGTCGGTGCCCACGGCGTGCATGCTGTTCCAGTCGAACTTCCGATTGGGGAGCTTGTGGATCAGGATCGGCAGACGGACGTCGCCCGACTCGAACACCCGGATCAGCAGCTCGTGGTCGAGCTCGCGGTAGCCCTCGGGCTTCTCGAAGGGGATCCGGTTGGCGGGATCGTCGGTCACGCAGAGGCGGTAGTTGTAGGCCTGGAGGCCCTCGTCGCCGGCACCGTTCGTGAACGTGGCGAAGTCGACCTGCTTGACCCACGGCAGAAGCCCGCTCGCGGGATCGCCCGGCGTCACGTAGGGATCGACGGCGGTGGTGAAGTGGTCCTTGTCACCCTGCGTGTAGTGGGGCCGCGGCTTGCGGTCGCCCCGGCGGATGCCGGCCAGCGACTCGCCGTACTGCGTCTCGGGCTCACGGCCGACCGTGTAGGACACGCCGGCCTTCGCCATCACGTCGCCCTCGAAGCTGGCGTCGATGAAGACCCTGCCGCGAAACACGCGGCCCGACGCGGTGCGGATCGACTCGATCCGGCCGTCTTGCTTCACCACGCCGGCCGCGAGGTCGAGCGGCTCGTTCGTGATCACCTCGACCCCGGCCTCGCGGAGCCAGCAGTCGAACACGGCCCTGGCCACCTTCGGCTCGAAGTGAAAGACGCGGTCGTCCGACCCGAAGGCCTTTCGCTCCTCTGGTCCGTAGGTGCGGCCGACCCGCTGGTAGAACACCGAGGCCAAGCCACCGATCGACCAGGCCTTGCCCACGTCGCTGCTCGACAGGCCGCCGGTGGTCATCCCGCCGACGTGGTCGGAGGCCTCCACGACGACGGCCCTGTGCCCCATGCTCGCGACTTGGATCGCCGCGGCCAGTCCGGTGGCCGTGGCGCCGTAGACGACGACGTCGACGTGGGAATCCTGCCGAGTGGAGGCCGCCGCGACGAGCCGCGAGGCCATCGCGATCAGTACGGCCACGATGAACCGGGAACGACACGAGCGGTGCACGGTGAGACTCATTTTCGGGAAAGCGGGATGTCGATCGGCGGCATCCCGGCCTCGATGTCGACGGTGATGCCGCTGGTGTCGAAGCGTCCGTACTTCTCGGGGATGAGGCTCGGCCCGAAGGCCCGTTCTCCGCCGGGTGGCGTCACGTCCTTGCGACAGATCACCCGCACGGTGGCCGGACCAGGGATCGCGCCGTCGTCCGCTGCGAAGGTGCCGAGCCGAAACGACCCGTCCGCAGCGATCTTCGCCTGGGCGGCTGGCCCGGCCTGCGGCTGGACCATGACGGCCCCAAACTCCAGCGGCTTGCCGTCGAGGGTCACGCGTCCGGTCACGGGCACGAGGGTGACCCGGCGACCGCAGCCCGCGGCCGACATGCCGCCGGCGGCGAGGATCGCGATGACGATGAAACCCTTCATGGTGGTGGATCTCCGCCCTGGACGACGACTCACTGCCCGCCCACCGACTCGCCGCCCGCGGCCGTCGCCCAGGCCTTGTATACGTCGAGCGACACCATGTCGTCGATCCAGCGGACGCTGCCGTCTCCATAGACGCCCATCACACCGCCCGGATGCTTGCTGCTGAAGGGAAGTTCGTTGAACTGCACGCCGCCGATGTCCCGCATCACCACCTGATTCGGCGCGAGATCCACGAGCTTGGAGGTGTAGAGACCGCGTTGGCCGTTGTTGGAGAGGATCCACGGCCGCACGTTGCCGGGAGCCGCGGAGCCCGAGTCGATGTGGATGAACTCGGCGGCGAGCAGCGTCTTCGACAGGCCGTCGGTCACCTTGCGGAGCGTGAGGGTCGCGGCGGCCGTGGCTTCCTTCGCGGTTGGCCCCTCGCCCGACCTCACGAGCCCGGTGTTGGGAATGTCGCCCTGGTTGCTCGTGAGCATCTGCGGGTTCGACGCGAGGTGGGCACCATTGCAGCCCTGATACGTGGTGATGGCGCCGTCCATGTAGTCGTAGGGCTGGTTCCGGAACGCAGGCAGGTCCGTCCATGAAGGGCAGATGTAGGCCGGCACGACGGCGTAGCGTGCCGTCGTCTCCAGTCTCGGGCTCTTGTCGAGTGAGAGGCTGTTGAACAGTGCCTGCTGCTCGATCAACGGCAGGAGATAACTGAAGAAGCCGTGGTAGGCGCTGCCACCTCCGGCCTTCTGCGGCGATCCGGGCGGCAGGCTGTTGTTCTTCGCGCTCGCATACGTGAGCGCGCCCAGCCCGATCTGCTTGAGGTTGTTGGAACACGCCATGCGGCGGGCAGCCTCGCGGGCCGATTGCACGGCCGGGAGCAGCAGCCCGATGAGCGTGGCGATGATCGCGATCACCACGAGCAGCTCGACGAGGGTAAACGCCGCGCGGCCGCGGTCACCCCGGGGTGACCTGGGGATTCGGAAAGGGTTGGGTGAATGCATGGTGTTCGTGAGACGGGAGAAGAGGCTGCCCCTGCAGACCATCGGCATGTCTCACCCTATGCCTTGGACGGCGGGGCCGTCATCGTCCAAAAGGGCATGGCCGTTCACCCGAGCTGGCGGGCGGCCGCGGCGATGGGGCGAGACGTCGGCCGTCGTGGAGCGGCCACGGCCCCGGGGAGGGTTCCTGTAGACTGCCACGGGTCGTCGGTCGGTTGGGAGGTGCCGCAGATGCTGGATCGAGGATAGCCCGGTCAATGGCACTTCCTCAACGGTCTTCCGGCCGATGTGCGACTCGTGAGCCTCGGGAGGAGCTGCCCGGGCGTACGGAGCGGGTTTCTCGAAACGCCCCGCATCTGCT
>Ga0075471_10001341_pt1 | contig 16070 bp, 10 predicted proteins | sample DEB19_08_DNA_2_FD_74787 | JGI IMG/M metagenome (GOLD analysis project Ga0075471, IMG submission 74787) | Aqueous microbial communities from the Delaware River and Bay under freshwater to marine salinity gradient to study organic matter... | ecosystem: Environmental > Aquatic > Marine > Coastal ... | reverse complement strand
CGCCGTCAACGGCAGATGGGCCGTATGGGCGCGCCGAGTTGGTGACCGGCTCCCGAGGGACGGTAAACTCGCCGCCCCGATTCCGCTGCGTGGCCCCGAAAGGCAGACGATGACTTCAGCTTCCGACCATACGCCCGTCATGCAGCAATACCTGCGGCTGAAAGCGCAGCATCCGGACGCCCTTCTCTTCTATCGGATGGGCGATTTCTATGAGCTCTTCTACGACGATGCTCGACGTGCCGCACAGCTGCTCGACATCACGCTGACGGCGCGTGGCCAGTCCGCCGGCGCACCGATTCCGATGGCGGGGGTGCCGTTTCATGCGGTCGATAATTATCTGGCGCGCCTAGTCCGCAAAGGCGAGTCGGTGGCGATTTGCGAGCAAATCGGCGATCCGGCGAAATCGAAGGGGCCGGTGGAACGCGCCGTGGTCAGGGTCGTCACGCCGGGCACGGTCACGGATGCAGCGCTACTCGACGAACGTCGCGAGACCTTGCTGGCGGCCGTCCTACCACTTGGCACCGGACCGGCGCTCGAAACGCGCTTCGGTCTCGCCTGGCTCGATCTGGGTGCGGGTCGTTTCTCGGTGCTCGAAGCCACGGGTGCGCAGACCCTCGCCGCCGAAATCGAACGCCTGCAACCCGCCGAAGTGCTGATGCCCGAGGGGCTGGCGCTGGCGCTCGAGCAAACATCGTTGGATTCGCCTGCCGCGAGCGCGCTCGCCGCGGCACTGCCGCCGCGTCGGCGGCGCGCGCGGCCACCCTGGCATTTCGAGGAGGAGTCGGCGCTGCGCACCCTGACCGAGCAGCTCGGCACGCTCGACCTGCGCGGCTTCGGTGTCGAGCGTCTGCCACTCGCAGTCGGTGCCGCCGGAGCGCTGTTGCAGTTCGTGAGCGAGACGCAGCGCACGGCACTGCCGCATTTGCGCGCGCTGCGCGTGGAAGAACGTGACGCTGCGCTGCAAATCGATGCGGCAACGCGACGCAATCTCGAGATCGACTCGAGCCCGAGCGGTCGCGAGGAAGCGACGCTGGTTGCTCTGCTAGACACCACGGTCACGACGATGGGCGCTCGCGCCCTGCGCCGACTCGTCAATCGTCCCATCACGAATCACGAAGAAATACGCGATCGACATGGTGCCGTCGGCGAACTGATCGGCGGCCAAAGATATCAGGCGCTGCGCGAGGCCCTGCGGCCGATCGGAGATGTCGAGCGAATTCTGGCGCGGATCGCCTTGCGGTCGGCGCGCCCGCGCGATCTCACTGGCCTACGGCTTTCGCTCGCCGCGCTGCCGACGCTGCGCGCGCTGCTCGATACTCTGGAATCACCGCTGCTTGCAGCCCTTGGCGAGCAGGTCCTCGCTCACGAGAACGAACTCGCGTTGTTGCAGCGGGCCGTTGCGGCAGAGCCCTCCGCCATGGTGCGCGACGGCGACGTCATCGCGAGCGGCTTCGACGCCGAACTCGACGAGCTGCGCCGCATCGCGACCGATACCGACGCCTTCCTGCTCGAACTCGAAGCACGCGAACGCGCGCGGACGGGGCTCTCGCAGCTCAAGCTCGGTTACAACCGCGTGCAGGGCTTTTTCATCGAGATCGTTCGCAGCCAAGCCGAGAACGTGCCGGCCGACTACATCCGGCGGCAAACGGTCAAAAATGCCGAGCGCTTCATCACGGCGGAGCTCAAGAGCTTCGAGGACAAGGTTCTCGGTGCACGCGATAAATCTTTGGCTCGCGAAAAAGAACTCTACGAGTGCCTGCTTGAGCAGCTTTGCTCGACTCTCGCTGCGTTGCAGTCGACGGCAGCGGCGATCGCGGACCTCGACGCCATCGGCACCTTGGCCGAACGCGCGGTGAGCCTGCGCTGGTCTGCACCCACGCTGTCGCCGCAACCCGCGCTGCGGATCACCGGCGGCCGTCATCCGGTCGTCGAGCGTTTTTTGCAGGAACCCTTCGTTCCGAACGACCTCACGCTCGACGCCGCGACCCGGATGCTGGTCATCACGGGCCCCAACATGGGCGGCAAAAGCACCTACATGCGCCAAGTTGCCTTGATCACGCTGCTGGCACACATCGGCAGCTACGTGCCGGCGGAGTCTGCGGTGATCGGGCCGATCGATCGGATTTTCACTCGTATCGGGTCGGGGGATGATCTGTCGGGTGGGCGCTCCACCTTCATGGTCGAGATGACCGAGGCGGCCAACATCCTGCACAACGCGACCACGCGCAGCCTCGTGCTGATGGATGAGATCGGTCGCGGCACGAGCACCTTCGACGGTCTCTCACTCGCCTGGGCGACGGCACGACATCTGGCGAGTAGAGTCAGTGCATTCACCTTGTTCGCGACCCATTACTTCGAGCTGACGGGTCTCGCTGCGGAACTGCCCGGAGTGCTCAACGTGCACCTCGATGCGACCGAGCACCGTCAGGGCATCGTCTTCATGCATGCCGTCAAACCGGGTCCGGCCAGCAAAAGCTACGGGCTTGCGGTCGCAAAACTTGCCGGCATCCCGCGCGAGGTGCTCGCCGAAGCGCGTCGCTATCTCGCTACGCTGGAAGCCCAGGCCGCCATGGGCGGACAGTCCTCGGGGCCTCAGGGAAATCTGCTCTTCGGTGCGCCGCCCGACGCCGCGCCGCCAGACGAGGAAGTCGCCTCCGGCGTCGCCGCCCAAAACGAAGCCGTCGTCACCGCGCTCGCGGCCATCAACCCGGATTCTTTGAGCCCGCGCGACGCGCTCGAGAAGATTTATCAGCTTAAATCTTTGCTCGATCGGCGAGTGCCCGGTTAGCCGAGCGATCGCAAGTCGGGGTGCTTGCTCAGGACTGCGGCGTTGCCGCGGGCTGGCGCACGCGGATGTGCAGCTCGCGCAGCTGCCGCTCGGTGACCTCGGTCGGTGCATCGGTAAGCGGGCAGGCAGCCGTCTGCGTTTTGGGAAATGCGATGACGTCGCGGATGCTGTCGGCACCGGACATCAGCATGGCGAGCCGGTCGAGGCCAAAGGCGATGCCGCCATGCGGCGGCGCGCCGTACTTGAGCGCATCGAGCAAGAAGCCGAACTTGCGCCGCGCCTCTTCGGTCTCGATGCCGAGCAGATCGAACACGGTCGACTGCAAATCCTGACGGAAAATACGCACCGAACCGCCGCCGATTTCGGAGCCGTTGAGCACCATGTCGTAGGCTTTGGCGAGCGCGTTGCCCGGGTCGGCCTTGAGCGCTTCCGGGTCGAGATTCTTGGGCGAGGTGAACGGATGGTGCATGGCCACCCAGCGCTTTTCGTCGGCGTCGAACTCGAACATCGGGAAGTCGATCACCCACAGCGGCGCCCAGGCGCCAGTCAGCAACTTCAGGTCGTGGCCGATGCGCAGGCGTAGCGCGCCCATCGCGTCGTTGACCACCTTCGCGGTGTCGGCACCAAAGAAAATCAGATCGTCGTTCTGCGCGCCGCTGCGCTCGAGAATGCCGGTCACCGCATCGTCGGAGAGGAACTTGGTGATCGGCGACTGCAGACCGTCGCGGCCCTTGGTGACATCGTTGACCTTGATGTACGCCAGCCCGCGCGCGCCGTAACGCGCCACGTACGCCGTGTAATCGTCGATTTCCTTGCGGGTCAGTTTGCCGCCCGAAGGCACGCGCAGCGCAACCACGCGGCCGTTCGGATCTTTCGCTGGCCCCGCGAATACTTTGAAGTCACAGCTGGCGACCAGATCGGCGACGTCGACCAGCTCGAGCGGAATACGCAGATCGGGCTTGTCGCTCGCGTAGCGTCGCATGGCCTCGGCATAGGTCATGCGCGGAAACGGGTCCGGCAGTTCGACGTTGCCGACGATCTTGAAGATGTGGCGGATCAAGCCCTCCATGATCGCCATGATCTCGTCCTGCGACAGGAACGAGGTTTCGATGTCGAGCTGGGTGAAGTCGGGCTGGCGATCGGCGCGCAAGTCCTCGTCGCGGAAGCAGCGCACGATCTGGTAATAGCGATCGAAGCCGGACACCATCAGCAACTGCTTGAAGATCTGCGGCGACTGCGGCAAAGCAAAGAATTTGCCGGCATGCGTGCGCGATGGCACGAGGTAGTCGCGCGCGCCCTCGGGCGTGGCCTTGGTCAGCATCGGCGTTTCGATGTCGACGAAGCCCGCGTCGTCGAGGTAGTTGCGCATCGCCCGGGTGATTTGATGCCGCTGGCGCAGACGCTGGCTCATGACGTCGCGACGCAGATCGAGGTAGCGATATTTGAGCCGTACCTCTTCGGAGACGTTCTCGTCGAGCTGGAACGGCAGGGGCTCCGAGCGGTTCAAGAGTTCGATGCGCCGCGCGAGCATCTCGACCTTGCCCGAGGCGAGGTTCGCGTTGGTCGTACCCTCGGGACGGGCGCGCACCAATCCGGTGATGCTGACGACGTATTCGTTGCGCAGCTTCTCGGCTTCGGCGAAGACCTCGGGCGCGTCGGGGTCGCAGACCACCTGCAGCAGACCCTCGCGATCGCGCAGGTCCACGAAGATGACGCCGCCGTGATCACGACGCCGATGAACCCAGCCTGCCACCGTGACGGTGCTGCCGATGAGGGTCTCGTTGACCTGTCCGCAGTAATGTGTGCGCATAAGGGGCCGGGATGTTACAAACTCGGCCGCCCCGCCGCCACTCTTGGGCGGGGTCAAAGGGTTGCAGCGCTGTCGGTCGAGCGTCTCAGCACGTACAAGCCGCCAAAACTGCCGATGTTGATGCGCAGATCGTCATCGAGATAGACGACGTCCGAGTGCAGCCGGGGCGGCGTGAGATCGTGGATCAACGGCAGGTCCGCCGGCAGCTCGAGCGCCCGCCGCAATTCGACCTCGCCGACCCCGGCAGCCGGGCGCAGCTCGATGCGGTGGAAATCGACCGCGAACCGTTGCCGATTGTCGGGCTCCTCGCGGTAGCGGCCGTGCATGATGATCAGCCCGCGCGTATGGCCGTCCATCGCCACGAAGTCGATCACGTTGTTGTATGCCGCCCCCGTGCGGGAGATTTCTTGGCAGATGCGCTCGATGCGCACCGGCGTCGGCGGCAACAGGTTGAAACTCTGAATCTTGAGGTTGGACTCGTGCACCTTGGCCTTGAATGCCGAGTGCCGCGCGCCGAAGTGCGCAAACAGGGTTTCCCAGCGGCCCTCGACGCGCTCCTGGGCGTCCATGGGTGCGGGGATCGGCGTGAGCGGTTTGAGTGCATCGACCAGTCGCCCGAGTTCGGCGAAGGCCTCTTCGCTGTAGCCGCCGGGCCCGCCCTGCATCTCGCCCTGCGGCGAATCGTGCAGATCGATATGACCGAGTAGTCGCGCTCGCGCGTCGGCTCGGGCGGCGGCGTGGGAGTCGTCCCTGTGATCGATATTCATGTGCTGTGTAGATACCACGATCGGTCGAGTTCAGTCACCTCGGCCGAGAACCGATCGCACTCCTGGCGTTTGATGGCTAGAAATATTTTGAGGAAGTCTGCACCGAGCGCATCGCTCAAAAATCGTGAGTCGGCGGCGCGGTCGATGGCCTCCTGCCAGGTTTGCGGCAGTTCGCGCTTCGTCGCCGGATCGCGGTAACCGTTGCCCGTGACGGGCGCCCCGGGATCGAGCTCGTGGGCGATACCATACTCGATGCCCGCAAGCACGGTGGCGGCAGCGAGATAGGGATTGGCATCTGCGCCGGCGATGCGATGCTCGAGGTGACGCGACGCTGCCGGCCCGATCGGCACGCGAATCGAAACCGAGCGGTTGTTGATACCCCAACTCGCGGCCACCGGCGCATAACTTTGACTACGGAACCGACGATACGAATTACCGTTCGGTGCGAACACGAGCAGGCTCTCGGCCATCGTCGCCTTGAGGCCCGCGATCGCCTGACGCATCAGCGGCGTACCCGCCGGGTCGTCGGCCGCGAACAGGCTGGGCGCTGCACCCGCAGCCGCCCCCGCAACCGCGCCCACACCCGTAGCGGCGGCTGCGAGGCTGACGTGCAAATGCATGCCGCTGCCCGCGAGATCGGCGAACGGTTTTGCCATGAAGGTGACGAGTAGGCCGTGTTTCGCCGCCACACCTCGCAGCAATCTTTTGAGCAAGATCGCCTCGTCGACGGCGCGCAAGGCGTCGTCGCGATGCGCGAGGGTGATCTCGAATTGCCCCGGCGCATACTCGGACATCAAAGTTTCGGCGGGAATGCCCTGCAGGCGCGCTGCGGCGTAAACCTCGTCGAATACGGGGGCCAACTCCTCGAGCCGCGCAAGTCCGTAGGCCTCGATACGGCCCTCGCCAAGCGCGATCGATCCTGCGGGCTGCCCATCGCGCAGCACGTAAAACTCGAGTTCCACGGCGAGCACGGGATGCAGGCTACGCGCCTGCAATCGCTCGATGGCGCGCGCGAGCACGTGGCGCGGGTCGGCCGCGGCCGGCGTGCCGTCGATGGCATACATCGAGAGCATCAGCTGCGCCGTCGGCCGCGAAAGCCAGGGTGCGCGTGACAGCGTACCGGGCACCGGCCTGCAGATGAGATCGGCATCGCCGGTGTCCCAAACGAGTCCCGTGCCATCGACGTCGGTGCCCGTGATATCGAGACCCAGGATGGATCCGGCCACCGGCCGCCCATGCGCGAACAGACGCTCGAGCTCACCGATGCTGGCGGTCTTGCCACGCGGCACGCCCGAGGGGTCGGTGATGAACAGCTGCACGGCCTCGAGATCGCCGTTTTCTTTGAGAAACGCTGCGAGGTCTGCGCTCGCGGGCGGTGCGCTAGGTGGCATCGATGAAGGCTCCGATCTCGTGGCAAAGCGCATCGATCGCCGCTCGCGGCAGCATCGGCGCGGTCAGCATCATGTTGTGGAACGGCGTCACCAGCAAGCCGCGATTGAGCAGCCAGAGATGCAGCGCGTGCTCGTAATCGGGCCGCATGGCAGCTTCCGCCTCGCTGCCGTTGCGCGGCGCCGGCCCGAAGCCGAACTCGAGACGCGCGCCGACCCGCGAGACATGCCAGTCGAGTCCACGTGAATCAAAGATTTTTCGCAGACCCTGCGCGAGTCGCAGGGCCCGCTCGCCCATCGCCGCATGAGTCGCCTCGGTATGCAGATACGCGAGCGCCGCCTCGAGCGCTGCGAAGACGAGCGGATTGGCCGCGAGTGTCGTACCCATGCCCGAGTGACCGCTCTCGCGGCTTTGCAGCACTCGACGCATGCGCGACTCGATCTCTGCCGTGAAACCGAAGACGGCGCAGGGCAGCCCCCCGGCGATCGCCTTGCCGCAGACCCAAAAATCGGGCGCTAGCCCCTGCACTGCCGACCGATCAGAGGAGCTCGCATAGCCTGCCGGCCCCGAAGAAATGGTGTGAGTCTCGTCGATCACGAGCGGTACGTCGAAGCGACGCGTGAGTTCGCGCAACGCCGCCAGAAAACCCGACGCCGGTAACACCATACCGACGTTGGTCATCACCGGCTCGGTGATCACCGCGGCCACGTCCCCGAACGACAACGCGGACTGTAGCGCGTCGAAATCATTGAACTCGACGACTCTTGCTGCAGACGCATTGTCGAAGGGGGCGCCGATCGCACCTTCGCGCGCAATCGCACGACCGCCGCGTAAACGCACCATCGTCTCGTCGACGGTACCGTGATAGCAGCCGTGAAAAACCAATACTTTGGATCGTCCGGTCATCGCTCGCGCAAAGCGCAGCACCGCGCGGTTGGCCTCGGTCGCAGTCTGCGTCACCTGCCAAAACGGCAGACCGAAGCGCGCCGCCAACGCTTCGCCGACCGCAGCCACACGCTCATCCGGCAGCATGCAAGCGAGCCCGCGCGCAGCCTGCCCCGCGATCGCACCGGCGATCGTCGGTGGCGAGTGCCCGAACAGGGCGCCCGTGTCGCCGAGACAAAAATCGACGTATTCGATGCCATCGACATCGCGCAACGTCGTGCCTTCAGCCGCTGCGAACGAGAGCGGGAAAGGCGTCCCCCAGTCGGCCATCCAATGCATGGGCACGCCCGAGAGCCAATGCGCTCGCGAGCGAGCGGCGAGCGCGCGGGAACGAGGCCTGAGCTCGATGAATTGCTGACGCTCGCGCTCGATGAGCCGCGACAGGCTCGACGCCGGCGGCGCCGAGGTCATTTGCCCTTGCGTGCCTTGGCGCTGCGCGCCGCGGACTTGGCCTTGGCAGCCGTCTTGGCCTGCGCTTTGGCTGGGGTTTTGATGGCGTTTTTGGCGGCGGCGTTGGCTTCAGACTTGGTCTCTGTCTTCGCGTCGGCCTTGGCGTCGACCTTGGCGTCCGCTTTGGCGTCGCTCTTGGCCTCGCCTTTGTCTTCAGCCTTGTCGTCCTTGCCCTCGGCACCGGCGAGATTGCGCTTCTTGTCCTGTTCGGTCTTGAAGTCGGTCTCGTACCAACCGCCGCCCTTCAGGCGAAAAATCGGCGCGGAGACGAGCTTGACGAGCGCGCTCTTGCCGCACTCGGCACACTTGCGCAGCGGTTTATCGTTGATTTTTTGCAGGACCTCGGTCTGCGCACCGCAGGCCTTGCACTCGTATTCGTAGAACGGCATGCGTCGGAATTATACCGCCTTGCCGAAGCTCGGCCGACCGTCTTCGCCGACGCCGACGCGAATTCTCTCGCCCGGTGCATAACGCCCCTGCAACAACTGCTGCGCGAGCGGATTCTCGATCTGTTGCTGAATCGCACGCTTGAGCGGCCGCGCGCCATAGACCGGATCGAAACCGGCCTCGCCGAGCAGATCACGTGCCGCATCGTCGAGCACCAGATCGAGGTTGCGTTCGATCAGCCGCTTGCGCAGCTGGCCAAGTTGGATGTCGACGATGGCGCGGATCTGCTGCGTACCGAGCGGATGGAAGACGACGATGTCGTCGATGCGGTTGATGAACTCCGGGCGGAAGTTCTGCTGCACGATCTCGAGCACCGCGCTCTTCATGCGTACGTAGTTTTTCTCGCCGGCGTGTTCCTGAATGACCTGCGAACCGAGGTTCGAAGTCATGATCACGACCGTATTGCGAAAATCGACCGTGCGCCCTTGACCGTCGGTCAGGCGGCCGTCGTCGAGCACCTGCAGCAGAACGTTGAAGACATCGGGATGCGCCTTCTCGACTTCATCGAGCAGGATCACCGCATAGGGACGTCTGCGTACGGCCTCGGTCAGAAAGCCACCTTCCTCGTAGCCGACGTAGCCCGGCGGCGCCCCGATGAGTCGCGCGACCGAATGCTTTTCCATGAACTCGGACATGTCGATGCGCACCATCGACTCTTCCGTGTCGAAGAGAAACTCGGCGAGCGCCTTGCAAAGCTCGGTCTTGCCAACGCCGGTGGGGCCGAGAAAAAGAAATGATCCGTTCGGGCGACGCGGGTCGGCGAGCCCCGCACGCGAGCGACGAATGGCGTTGGCGACGATGCGTACCGCCTCCTCCTGGCCCACCACGCGGCGCGACAGCGCCTCTTCCATGCGCAGCAGTTTTTCCTTTTCGCCCTCGAGCATCTTGCTGACCGGAATGCCGGTCCACTTGGAGACCACCTCGGCGATTTCTTCGTCGGTGACCTTGTTGCGCACCAGCTGCGTGGCGCGACCCTCGGCCGCCTGCGCTGCCGCGAGTTTCTTTTCGAGCTCGGGAATGCGGCCATATTGCAACTCGGCCATGCGCGACAGATCGCTCTTGCGGCGCGCGACGTCGAGCTCGTTCTTGACCTTCTCGAGCTCTTCCTTGATGCCCGAGGCGCCCTGCAACGAAGCCTTCTCGCCCCTCCAGATTTCTTCCAGATCGGCGTACTCACGTTCGAGCTGCGCCAGATTTTCTTCGAGCGCGGCGAGTCGCTTGCGCGTCGCCTCGTCTTTTTCTTTTTGCAAGGCGACTTGTTCGATCTTCAGCTGGATGATGCGTCGCTCGAGCTTGTCGAGGGCTTCGGGCTTGGAGTCGATCTCCATACGGATGCGCGCTGCCGCTTCGTCGATGAGATCGATGGCCTTGTCGGGCAGCTGTCGATCGGCGATGTAACGATGCGACAGCGTCGCTGCGGCGACGATCGCCGGGTCGGTGATGTCGACGCCGTGATGCACCTCGTAGCGCTCCTGCAGACCGCGCAAAATGGCGATGGTGTCCTCGACCGAGGGTTCATCGACCAGCACTTTCTGGAATCGACGCTCGAGCGCGGCATCTTTCTCGATGTACTTGCGGTACTCGTCGAGGGTGGTGGCACCGACGCAGTGCAGCTCGCCGCGAGCGAGCGCGGGCTTCAGCATGTTGCCCGCATCCATCGCGCCCTCGGCCTTGCCGGCACCCACCATGGTGTGCAGCTCGTCGATGAACAGGATGACCTGCCCTTCCTGTTTGGCCAAATCATTGAGCACGCCCTTCAGCCGCTCCTCGAATTCGCCACGGAACTTGGCACCGGCGATCAACGCACCCATGTCGAGCGCGAGAATGCGTTTGTTACGCAGGCTCTCGGGGACTTCGCCGTTGATGATGCGCTGCGCGAGACCTTCGACGATGGCGGTCTTGCCGACCCCCGGCTCACCAATCAGCACCGGGTTGTTTTTGGTGCGCCGCTGCAGCACTTGGATGGTGCGCCGAATCTCGTCGTCGCGACCGATCACCGGATCGAGCTTGCCGTCGGCCGCCCGACGCGTGAGATCGACGGTGAATTTTTCGAGCGCCTGCCGACCTTCCTCGGCGCTCGCATCCTGCACGCGCTCGCCGCCGCGAATCTCGTCGATCGCTTTGTCGATGGCGGCCTTGGAGAATCCCGCATCCTTCAAAAGTCGCGCGAGCAGCGGCTTGTCGTCGAAGGCGGCGAGCACGAAAAGCTCGCTCGAAATGTATTGATCGCCCCGGTTCTGCGCCAGCTTGTCGGTGACGTTGAGTAGACGCTGCAAATCATTGGAGATGTGGATTTCGCCGGGCGTACCCTCGACTTTGGGCAATCGCTCGAGCGCTGCGCTGAGATCGCTGCGCAGTCGCGGCAGGTTGCCACCGGCCTTGACGAGCAGCGGGCGCACGGTGCCGGCCTGCTGATCGATGAGCGCGAGCAACACGTGCGCGGGCTCGATGATCTGGTGATCGCGACCGAGCGCGAGCGACTGGGCTTCGCCCAGGCCTTGCCGGAATTTTTCGGTGAACTTGTCTTGACGCATGGGCCCTGCCCTCGCAAACAATCGCCTGATGGCCCTTCTAAGTTAGGGCATGCAGAGCGCTTTCAAGGGTGCGACAGGCACCACTAGTGCAGCTGGGACTCCGCAAAAGCGACGAGACCGATGCCGACGCCGATCCATAGCAATTGGAAGGCTCCCGCGCGCAAATCGGTGCGCTTGTGCAAACCCGGGATCAAATCGGCCACGGCCACGTACAGCAAACTGGCGGCCGCCACCGCGAGCGCATAGGGCAACAGCGCCATGGCGGTGCCTAGCGTCCACCACCCGACCACCCCGCCGGCCACGGCGGTGAGACTAGAGAGTACGTTCCAGAGCAGCGCTTTGCCGCGACTGAAACCACCGTGCAACAGCACCGCGAAATTGCCGACTTCCTGCGGGATTTCGTGGGCCATGATGGCGAGCGTGGTGACGACGCCGAGATGGAAATCGGTGAGAAACGCGGCGGCGATCAGCACGCCGTCAATGAAATTATGGAGCCCGTCACCGACCATCACGAGCCAGCCCGACGCCTCGTGGCGGTGGTGCTCGTGGGTGTGAGCCGTCTCCACGGCCTCGGTGTGGCAGTGCCGCCAGAGCAGAAATTTTTCGAGCACGAAGAAGATTCCGATGCCCGCGAGCAGCGCGATGCCGACGTCGTGAACGCGGAAGGGGCCCGCCCCGGCCACGGCGTGTGGAATCAGCGCGAGCAATGCGGTGGCGAGCAGCGTGCCCGTCGCGAAGCTCACCGAGTGCGGCAGCACGCGGTCACGGGTGGCCTGCGGCAGCAACAGACTGAGACCGGCGATCAGTGCCGAGAGCACTCCGCCCAGGGCCGTGAAAAGGACGATATTGGCGAGCACCGCGGACTCCGGGGCCAGAGAACGTTATATTCTAACACCAGATCAACGCTGCCATCCGACCCGTCCGTTGGTCGCGACGGTGCGAGTAAAAACGCACGGGGTCGGCGGCCGTACACCACTCGCCGCCCGCGATTTTCGTGATCCCGAGCGCCCGCAGACGTGCGCGGGCGAGTTGCGGCAGGTCGCACTGCCAGCGCCTCCGGGCGTTGGGTTCGAAAGCGGCCGCCGCCGCCGGGTCTGCGGCCACGAAAGCGGCCCGAACCTCGTCACCCACCTCGAAATGCGCAGGGCCGATGCACGGCCCGAGCCAGGCGACGAGGCGAGATGGCGGTACCTGCATCGCCGCCACCGTGCTCTCGATCACCCCGGCGGCGAGACCGCGCCAACCGGCATGGGCCGCGGCGAGCACCGGACCCTCGCTCGCGAGTAACACTGGCAGACAATCGGCGACCTGTACGGCGAGTACGACGCCGCGCTCGCGCGTGACCGCGGCATCGGCGCGGGGCCGGGAAACGCTCGCCGAGTCGATCCGGACGACCTCGGTGCCGTGTACCTGATCGAGCCAGATCGGCTCGCTCGGCAGGCCGAGGGTGTGTGCGAGTCGGCGACGATTCTCGGCGACGGCAGCCGGATCGTCGCCCACGTGCACGCCGAGGTTGAGACTGTCCCAGGGCGGCAGGCTCGTGCCGCCGCTGCGCAAAGAAAACGCCGCGCGCACGCCTCGCGGTGCGGCCCACTCGGGCTCGAGGATGGGTACCGTCACGCGGCGCCTGCTTCGTCGGCGAGCGTCGCCAGCAAGGTCGCGAAATCTTTGGGCAACGGTGCCTCGAAGGCGAGTGGGCGACCCGACACCGGGTGCGCGAATTCGAGCCGTATCGCGTGCAGCGCCTGACGCTTGAACGCCGCGAGCGCCGCGAGCACGGCCGGACTCGCCGCTGCCGGCGCGCGTTTGCGCCCGCCGTAAACCGGATCGCCGACGATCGGGTATCCCGCGTGCGTCAGATGCACGCGGATTTGATGCGTGCGTCCGGTCTCGAGTTGCACGCGCGCGAGCGTATGCGCACGAAATCGACGTTCGATCCGATAGTGGGTGACGGCCTCGCGACCATCGGCGCGCACCGCCATCCGCGTGCGCTGCGAGCGATGTCGACCGATCGGCTCGGCGATGGTGCCGCCACCGGTCATGAGGCCGTGACACAGCGCGAGGTATTCGCGCCCGACCTCGCGTGCGGCGAGCGCTCGCACCAGCGCTGCGTGCGCAACGGGCGTGCGCGCGACCACCAGCAATCCTGAAGTGTCTTTATCGAGCCGATGCACGATACCCGCGCGCGGTACTTTGGCGAGCTGCGGATCGAGCGCGAGCAGTGCGTTCTGCAGCGTGCCCGAGGCGACCCCTGCGCCAGGATGCACGACGAGCCCAGGTGGCTTGTCGATGACGTAGATCGCGGCGTCGCGATGCAACACCCGAAAGGGTACTGCAGGCTTGCCGGCCTGCACGCGCTCATCGGCGATGAACTCGGCGTCGATGCTCGCCTGCTGCCCCTCGCGAACTCGTTCGCGGCGCGAGGGCACGACGCCCTCGAGACGCACGCGCCCTTCGTCGATCCAGCGCTGCAACCGGGCACGCGAGTACTGCGGCAGCCGCCGCGCCAGTACTACGTCAAGCCGCTCGCCGGCGTCGTCGGCCGAAAACCTCAGCTCGTGTCGTTCGACCTCCGGCGCGGGGATCGATGGCTTGGATTTTGCCTTTTTTCCGGGGGGCGACATGGGCGTGGCTATAATGCCTGTCTTGGCTACCGCGAATCCAACCATGACCATGCCATCGGGCAACCGGCCTCAAGGCCTGCGTCGCGCCCATTTGCCGCTGTTTTTCGTCGTGCTCGCGCTGCTGCAGCTGCTCGCCGGCTGCGCCTCCGACCGTGAAGATCTCGATCCCGCACGCGGCGGTGCCGGTGTCGTCTACGAACGCGCACGCAAGTCGCTCGATAATCAGGACTATGAAAACGCCATTCGCCTCTACGAGGCGCTGGTGGCGCGCTACCCCTTCGGCGCCGAGGCGCGACAGGCGCGGCTCGATCTCATCTACGCGTATTACAAAGGTCGCGAAAGCGAGTCGGCGCTCGACCAGGCCGACACCTTCATGCGCGAAAATCCGACCCATCCGCGGCTCGACTACGCGTGGTACGTCAAGGGCCTGGTCGATTTCGAGCGCTCGGCGAATTTTCTGGAGCGCTGGCTCGACGTCGATCTCGATGCACGGCCGCCGCAGACGGCGCAGCGCGCCTTCAACAGCTTCCGCAAAGTGGTCGAAGATTTTCCGAAGAGCGAATACGCCCACGATTCACGGCGCCGCATGATCCATCTGCGCAACCGCCTCGCCGACTACGATCTTTACGTCGCCCAGTATTACGTCAAGCGCGGCGCCTGGGTCGCGGCTGCCCGCCGCTCCAAAGAAATCATTGAACAATACGATGGCGCACCCGCGGTGCGCGACTCGTTGGCGATCCTGATCCAGTCCTACGAACAGCTCGGCATGAAAGAGCTCGCCGCACAGACGCGAGAGATCTACGCCGCCAACTACGGCGGTACGGCCGACAAAGTCGTCCCGGTGAGCAAGCCCTGGTGGCGCATCTGGGGCTGACAAGCGCGCAATCGAGCAGCCCGCGTGCTCAGCGCCGATAACCACTCGTGATCGGATAGCGCCAGTCGCGACCGAAAGCGCGGCGACTGACGCGCACGCCGGGCGGCGCCTGACGGCGCTTGTACTCGTTGCGCTTGACGAGATCCAGCACCCGACCGACGGTCGTCTTGTCGTAGCCGCGCGCAACGATCTCTTCGACCGACTGGTCGTGCTCGATGAAGGCCTCGAGAATGGGGTCGAGGATTTCATAGGGCGGCAGCGAATCGACGTCTTTCTGATCGGGACGCAGCTCGGCCGAGGGCGCGCGCTCGATGACCCGTGCCGGAATGACCACGGACTCGCCCGCCGTGACCGCCGCGGTATTGCGCCACTCGGCCAGCCGATAAACCAGCAACTTGCTGCAATCTTTGATGGGCGCGAACCCGCCCGCCATGTCGCCGTAAAGCGTCGCGTAGCCGACCGCCATCTCGCTCTTGTTGCCGGTGGTTAGCAGCATCCTCCCGGTCTTGTTCGAGATGCCCATCAGCAATTGCATGCGGCAACGCGACTGGATGTTTTCTTCGGTGGCGTCGACCGGTCGGCCGGCAAACTCCTCGGCGAGCGCGGCGAGCGTCGCCGCGAACATGTCTTCGATGGGGATCACCGAATATTTGACGCCGAGCCGCGACGCCTGCAGGGCGGCATCGTCGAGGCTCATCTGCGCGGTGTAACGCGAGGGCATCATCACCGCCTGCACGCGCTCCGCACCGAGCGCATCAACCGCGATGGCGAGCGTCAGCGCCGAGTCGATACCACCCGAAAGTCCGAGCACCACACCCGGAAACCGATGCTTGCCCACGTAGTCGCGCACGCCCTGCACCAAGGCGCGATAAACCTCTTCGGCCTCGGCGAGCGGTGGCATGATCGCGTCCGGCGCAGCCCGCGGCACCGCGCGACCGTCGGCATCGCGCGTGAACTCGATCGTGACGAGCGCTTCGACGAAGGCGGCTGCGCGCAAGACGACGTTGCCGTGTCGGTCTACCACCACGCTCTGACCGTCGAAGACAAGTTCGTCCTGGGCGCCGACCAGATTGACGTAGACGATCGGCAGACCCGTCTCGATGGCGCGCTCGCGCAGCATCGCCTCGCGCGCCGCCTGCTTGCCCTGCTCGTAGGGCGAAGCGTTGGTGACGAGCAGCAATTCGGCGCCCGCGACACGCGCTTCCTGCGCCGGATCCCGCTGCCAGATGTCCTCGCAGATCAAAATTCCGAGACGAAAGCCGCTCGATTCGATGACGAGCGGCGCATTGCCGCGCGCGAAATATCTTTGTTCGTCGAAAACGCCGTAATTCGGCAGACAAGTCTTGCGATAACGGGCGCGCTCCGCTCCTGACGCCAACAGCGCGACGGAGTTGTAGATGCCGGCGTCGGTGTACTCGGGAAAGCCGAGCAGCATCGCGGGC
>Ga0075471_10001340_pt1 | contig 16073 bp, 7 predicted proteins | sample DEB19_08_DNA_2_FD_74787 | JGI IMG/M metagenome (GOLD analysis project Ga0075471, IMG submission 74787) | Aqueous microbial communities from the Delaware River and Bay under freshwater to marine salinity gradient to study organic matter... | ecosystem: Environmental > Aquatic > Marine > Coastal ... | reverse complement strand
TTCAGCGATTTCCTGCGCCTCCAGTCCCTCGCCAAGGAAGCCGGCAAAAAGACCCCCGACACCTCCGTCATCTTTGTCTGGCTCCCCGGCGGCGCGCCGCACATGGAGACCTACGACATGAAGCCGGACGCCCCGGCCGAGTATCGCGGCATCTTCCAGCCCATCCGGACGAACGTCCCCGAGCTGCAGGTCTGCGAACTGCTTCCGCTGCACGCCAAGTGCGCCGACCGCTACACCATCATCCGCTCCATCTCGCATAACTTCGCCGACCACGGCGGCGGCCATAAGCGCTTCCTCACCGGCTACGATCCCAAGGAGCCCACCGGCTTCGTCGTGGACAATCCGATGTGCGGTTCCGTCGTTGCGAAGCACCGCGAGCACATCAAAATCGGCCTGCCCAACTACGTCTCCATCGTGGACGCTGGCCGGCAGGGCCTCGACACCTTCAGCTTCGGCACCGCGTATCTGGACAAGGGCACCGCCCCGTTCTTCGTCGTCGGCAACCCCGCCCAGCCGGGCTTCAAAGTGGAGAACATCGGTCTGGCACCGGAGATGGCCAACCGCCTCGAAGACCGCGCCACGCTGCTCGGCGGCATGGACCGGTTGCGCCGCGATGTGGATCGCAGCGGGCTCATGGATTCGATGGACAAGTTCAGCCAGCAGGCCCTCGACATCCTCACCTCGCCCCGCGCCGCTGAAGCCTTCGACCTCACCCGCGAGTCTGATCGCACCCGTGACCGCTACGGCCGCCACGCCTTTGGCCAGCGCGCGCTCATGGCCCGCCGGCTGGTGGAGGCGGGGTCCAGCTTCGTCACCGTGGTGATGGAAAACCCCGGCGGGCCGATGCCCACCTACGGCACCTACAACTGGGACTCGCACGCGGTAAACTGCCACATCTTCGACGACGCCCGCTGGCGCTTTCCTTTCTACGATCAGGCCGTCACGGCGTTGGTGGAAGATCTCTACGCTCGTGGCTTGGACAAGAAGGTTCTCCTGGTCGTCACCGGGGAATTTGGCCGCACGCCCCGCCTGTCAGTCCAGACCGGCACCCAGACCAAGGTTGCCCAGCCCGGCCGCGACCACTGGCCGCAGGCCATGTCGATGCTCGTCGCCGGCGGCGGCATGCGCACCGGCCAAATCGTCGGTGCCACTGACAAGCGCGGTGAGCGCCCGGCCGAGCGCCCGCTCTCGCCCAACGATCTCTGGGCCACGGTCTATCGCCACCTCGGCATCGACTGGACCGAATCCCTGCTGGATCACACCGGTCGTCCCATGCCGATTCTGCCGCATGGCGAGCCGATTGCCGAACTGCTGCCCACCGCCTGAGCTGCTTGCCGGCAGGGCTCGCGCCCAAGCTGGCCGCACAAGCGCCTTGCCGGACAAACCCATTGACCGCGCGCAGCCGGCAGCCTACAACTCGCACCGTGACTGACATTCTGAACCTTCGACTTGCACTTCGCGCGCTGCTGGCCGGCGCGGCGGTCGGGTTCTGAATTCACACACCACGATTTCGAGAACCCCACTGCCACACCGGCGGTGGGGTTTTTGTTTCTCAACCACGAATGAACACGAATAAACACGAATCGGGAGCCGGGCGGTTGCGCGCCTTGCGTCCGCAGCTTGGTGTCCATCCGTGTCTGTTCGTGGTTTCATCCAACACCTCACGCCCATGCTGAAAGACACTGTCGCCAAATACCGCCCGTTTCCCGGCGTCCACCTCCCGAACCGCCAGTGGCCATCGCGCACGCTCACCTGCGCGCCGCTCTGGTGCAGCGTGGACCTCCGCGATGGCAACCAGGCGCTCGCCGTGCCCATGAACGTGGCGCAGAAGCTCGAGCTGTTTCAGGCGCTCGTGAAGTGCGGCTTCAAGGAAATCGAAGTCGGCTTCCCGTCCGCATCGAACACCGAGTTCGCCTTCAACCGCCGACTCATCGAGGAGAACCGCATCCCCGACGACGTGACCATCCAGGTGCTCGTGCAGGCGCGCGAGGACTTGATCGAGAAGACGTTTCAGTCGCTCGTCGGCGCGAAGCGGGTGGTCATCCACATGTATAACTCGACCTCGCCCGCGCAGCGCCGCGTCGTGTTCGGCAAGTCGAAGGAGGAAATCAAGGCCATCGCCGTCCACGGCGCGAAGCTGATTCAAGACCGCCTCCACCGGCTCAAGGGCACGGACGTGACACTTCAGTATTCGCCCGAGAGCTTCTCCGCGACCGAGGTGGAATACGCGAAGGAAGTTTCCGAGGCCGTCATGGACGTGTGGCAGCCGACGCCGCAGCGGAAGATGATTCTGAACCTGCCCGACACGGTCGAGGTGGCAATGCCGAATGTCTATGCGGACCAAATCGAGTGGATTTGCAGGAACATCCGCAACCGCGACTCGCTCATCATCAGCCTGCACACGCACAACGACCGCAACACTGGCACGGCTGCCACAGAGTTGGGCTTGCTCGCCGGCGCGGATCGCGTCGAGGGCACGCTCTTCGGCAACGGCGAGCGCACCGGCAACCTCGACATCGTCACCGTGGCGCTGAACCTCTACATGCACGGCATTGATCCGCGCCTCGACTTCAGCGATCTGAACGCCATTCGCGAAGTCTATGAACGTTGCACCGGCATGACGGTTCCAGCGCGCCAGCCTTACGCGGGCGAGCTGGTCTTCACCGCCTTCAGCGGCTCGCATCAGGACGCCATTAAGAAGGGCATTGCCGAGTGGGAAACGGGCGGACGCACGCACTGGGACGTGCCATATCTCACCATTGACCCGCGCGACCTCGGCCGCGAATACCGTGAGGTGATCCGCGTGAACAGCCAGTCCGGCAAGGGCGGTGTGGCCTACCTGCTGGAATCGGAGTTTGGCATCGAGCTGCCCAAAGACATGCAGCGTGAGTTTGGCCCCATCGCCAACGATCTCGTGGACGCGCTGGGCCGCGAGGTGAAGGGCGAGGAACTCAAGGCGATGTTTTGGAAGGAATACGTCGAGCGCACGACCCCTTGGTCGCTCATCCACTTCCACGCGGACGGCGTGGACGGCGTCTTCCGCTGTCGTGCGAGCGTGCGGAAGGACGGCGCGGAACTGAAGCTTGCCGGCGAAGGCAACGGCCCCATCGCCGCCTTCGTGAACGCGCTGGCGAACGGCGGCGCGCCGAAGTTCGAGGTGACCAACTACCGCGAGCACGCCTTGAGCGCCGGTGAGGGCGCGAGCGCCATCAGCTACATCCAGATCAAGCTCGCCGACGGCAAGGTCCGCTGGGGCGCGGCGGTGGACACGAACATTGAACTGGCGTCCATCAAGGCCGTCCTCAGTGCGCTGAACCGCGCGTGAGTGACCGGAAAGTGTTCAGTTTTCAGTATCCAGACTGGAGCTAGTGGTGCGCATACTCATGCGCTCGAAACTGAACACTGATTACTGGACACTGTCCCACCGTGACCCCGCACCCCAACATCACTTCGCAAATCACTGCCGCCCTCGGCGACATCTTCGCGCGCAATCAACATGCGGAACAAGTCGTGGACGCGCGGCTCAAGGCGAACCGCAAGTGGGGCGCGCGCGACCGCCGGCTGTTCGCGGAAAGCGTCTATGAAAACGTCCGCTGGTGGCGGCTGAACTGGCACCTCGCGGGGTTGCCGGATGCCGAGTGCCTCCAGCCGGAAGCCATCACGGAGGAGCGTGTGCGCACTTTGTGGGAAGCCTATTGGGCGCGCCATGAGGCTGCGCTCGCGGGGCAGCCCACCACTCCACCGGAGGACATTTCCCTCGCGATTCGCGCCTCCGTCCCCGACTGGCTGTTTGAACTCGGAGCCAAGGAGTTCGGCATAGAGTGGCCGGGCCTGCTCACGGCACTCAACCAGCCCGCCGATGTTTTCCTGCGCGCCAATTCGCTGCACACGACCGCCGACGCGTTGAAGGCAGACCTCGCGTTGCAAGGCATCGAAGCCGACGAAGTTTCCGGCCTGCCCGACGCGTTGCGCTTGAAGGAGCGTCGCAAGCTCGGCAACTCGACCGCCTTCTGCAACGGCCTGTTCGAGATTCAGGACGCCGCGTCCCAACACGTCGCGCCGCTGCTGGAAGTGGAGCCGGGGCAGACGGTGATTGATGCGTGCTGCGGCGCGGGCGGCAAGACGCTGCATCTCGCGGCGTTGATGCGGAACAAGGGCCGCTTGCTCGCGCTGGATGTGCGCGACAAGCCGCTCCATGCCCTTGCGGAGCGCGCCAAGCGGGCGAGCATCTCTATCATCGAGCTGGGCGTGCTCGACAAGGAGCAGGTGCATACCGATTTGTTCGCCAGCGCCGACCGCGTGCTGCTCGACGTGCCGTGCTCCGGCCTCGGCACCTTGCGGCGCAATGCGGATGTGAAATGGAAGCTAACGGCCAAGGATGTCACTCGGCTCCTGCGCGTGCAGGCGCGCATCCTCAGTGACTACTCGCAGTTCGTAAAACCCGGCGGGAAGCTGGTCTATGCGACCTGCAGCCTGCTGCCGGACGAGAACGAACGGCAGGTGCAGGCTTTCCTCGTGGAGCACGGCGCAGCATGGACGCTCGAACAGGAGCTTCACCTGCGTCCCGACCGCGAGGGCTTCGACGGCTTCTACGCGGCCCGGCTGATACGGAACGTCTGAGGGAAACCCAAATCTTTGGGTTCCCATCCGAGCCGGCACCCTTGACGCGTTCGGCGCGTGGGTGACAGCCTCGCTTGGTTGGTGAGGCTTTTCCGCCTCATGTTTGACGAACTGTTTTCACGTCTTCGCCACGCTCCCGCCGCGCAGGGCCTGCTGCGGCGTGTGGAGTCGGGCGGCGCGTTGACTTATGGCGGCGTCACCGGCTCGGGACACGCGTTTCTGGCCGCGTGGTTGCACAAGGAATTCCCCAACCGGCCCATCGTGCTCGTGGCGGAGAATCTCAAAGCGCAGGAAACGCTGCATCAGGACTTGGAGACGTGGCTCGGGGGAGGGAAGCAGAGGTTAGAGGATAGCGGACAGAGGATAGCGAATAGCTTGTCGCCAGCCGGAAGTGCCAAGGCCACACCGGCACCGCTATCTTCTAGTCTCTATCCTCTATCCTCGCCGCCCGCCTCGCTCCTCTTCTTCCCCGCGTGGGAAACGCTGCCGCACGAGGACAAATTGCCGCACGCCGATGTCATCAGCGAGCGGCTGGAGACGCTCGTTGAGCTGATGCGGAGTGCGGAATGTGGAGTGCAGAATGAAGACCGGTCGCGCGCAGCCTTGGATTCCGCACTTATCACCACCAGCATCACCGCACTGCTTCAACGCACCTTCCCGCCGACGATGTTCGCGGCACGCACGCGCACGCTGCGGCGCGGCGAGCGCGTGGACCCGCTCGACCTCATCGAGTGGCTCGAGGACAACGGCTACGACTCCGAAGCGCAGGTCTCGGCGAAAGGCGACATCGCATTGCGCGGCGGCATCGTGGATGTGTTCCCGCTGACGAGTCCGTGGCCGGTGCGGCTGGAGTTCTTCGGCGATGAGTTGGAGTCGTTGCGCAGCTTCGACCCGGTCACACAGGTCTCGCGCGAAGGTGGAGAGCTGACGGAAGTGGTTTTGCCGCCGGCGGGGGAACTGGGCGTGCTCAAGCGGGAGGTGGAGAAGGGAGTGATTAGTAATCAGTCTTTGCGGCAGCAAACGTCAGGGCACATCGTGTCTGACAAGGCAGAACCCGAGACTCCCAACTCCCAACTCCCAACTTCCCTCGCCACCCTGCTCGACTACTTGCCCGATGACAGCATCGTCATCCTCTGCGAGCCGGAAGCCGTTGAGCGCCACGCAGAGGATTATGGCGAGCTGGTCCCGGCCAACGACCCGTTTTTCGCGAGCTGGCAGGAATTGCGCGGAGAACTGCTGCGGCGCTGGCTGACGGTGTTGGCTTTGATGGAGGAGGAAGTGGGGGATCCGGAAGAAGAGAGGATGGGAGATAGCGTTCAGAAGATAGAGAAGAGCCGGTCGCCGGCCGGAAGTCCCTCGACACCACCGGCCTTACCAGCCCCTATCCTCCATTCCCTATCCTCTCCCCTCAATTCTCTCGCCCTCGCCTCTCTCGAAGCATTCCGCCCTATCTCCGACCGCATGCCGGAGCAGGAAGTCGCCCTAGCCCAACGACGGGAGTTTTTCCACCAGCTTCAGCGGTGGATGCGGGCGGGCTTCGCCGTCCACGTCGTGTGCAACAACGACGGTGAGGCGCAGCGGTTCGGAGAGGTGTGGAAGGAAATTGAGCAAGGCGCCCCTGCGATGGAGCAGTCACAAGGCAGACAAGATGCCCGCCCTACTTTGCGGCTCGGCACCCTTGCTCGTGGCTTCCTGTGCGAAGCGGCGAAGTTCGTCGTCGTCACGGACGCGGAGATTTTCGGGCGCTACAAGGTGCAGCGGCCCCGGCGGATGAAGTCGGCGCATGCGATTGCCGCGCGCTCGGCGATGGATATTGATTTCAGCGAACTGGAAGAAGGGGATTACGTCGTGCATCTCCAGCACGGCATTGGCCGCTTCAAGGGCTTGAAGGTGCTGCCCGTGGCTGGCCGCAAAGACCGCACATTGCTCGAATCGAACGATCCGGTCGCCTCGGAGTCCGGCCAGGAATGCCTCGTCCTCGAATACGCGCCGTCTGACACGGACCGCGAGCCGCCCAAGCTCTACGTCCCCGTCACTGAGGCGCATCTCATCAGCAAATATGTCGGCGCGGGGAAGCTGCGTCCGCCGCTGAACACGCTTGGCGGCAAGCGTTGGGAGAAGACCAAGCAACAGGCCGAGCGCGCGGTGCGGGATGTCGCGGCGGACTTGCTCAAAATTCAAGCCCAGCGCGCCACGCAGCCCGGTCATGCGTTTGGGCCGGACACCCCTTGGCAACGCGAGTTTGAAAGTTCCTTTCTCTACGAGGAAACGGCGGACCAGCTCCGCGCTATCGCCGAAGCGAAGCATGACTTGGAAGTCGCCAAGCCCATGGACCGCCTCGTGTGCGGCGATGTGGGCTTCGGCAAGACCGAGGTCGCCATCCGCGCCGCGTTCAAGGCCGTGATGGGCGGCAAACAGGTCGCCATCCTCGTGCCCACGACCGTGCTAGCGCAGCAGCATTACAACACGTTCCGCGAACGCATGGCGGACTACCCGGTGCGCGTCGAGCTGCTCTCGCGCTATCGCACGAAGAAGGAGCAGTTGCAGGTCGTGGAGCAGTTGCAGGCCGGCGCGGTGGACATCGTGGTCGGGACGCATCGGCTCGTGCAGAGCGATGTGACGTTCAAGGACCTTGGCCTCGTGGTGATTGATGAGGAGCAGCGCTTCGGCGTGATGCACAAGGAGAAGTTCAAGCTCCTGCGCACGCATGTGGATGTGCTCACGCTCTCCGCGACGCCGATTCCCCGCACCTTGTATCTCGCGCTCACGGGCGCGCGGGACATGAGCACCATCGCGACGCCGCCGCAGGACCGCCTGCCGGTCGAGACCATCGTGGAGCACTACGACGACCGCGTCATCCGCGACGCGATTCGGCGCGAGATTGAGCGCGGGGGCCAAGTGTTCTTCCTGCACAACCGCGTGACGACCATCGAGGTGATGCGGTCCAAGCTCCAGCTCCTCGTGCCCAGCGCGCGCATCGTTGTGGGCCACGGGCAGATGAGCGGCGACGAACTGGAGGACGTGATGACGAAGTTCGTGAACGGCGAAGCGGACGTGCTGCTGTCCACGACCATCATCGAGAGCGGGTTGGATATTCCCAACGCGAACACCATCATCATCGACCGCGCGGACCGGTTTGGGTTGAGCCAGCTATACCAACTGCGCGGTCGCGTGGGGCGCTACAAGCACCAGGCGTTCGCGTATCTGCTGCTGCCGCGCCACGCGCGCCTACTCACGGACGTGCGCAAGCGCATGAGCGCCATTAAGCAATACGCGCAGCTCGGCAGCGGGTTTAAGATAGCGATGCGGGACTTGGAGATACGCGGGGCGGGCAATTTGTTGGGCGCACAACAGAGCGGTCACATCACGGCGGTGGGCTTCGAGCTTTACTGCAATTTGCTGAAGCAGAGTGTGGCGACGCTGAAAGGCGAGAAGGTGAAGCAACGGACGAACGCAGCGTTGCGGCTGGATTTCTTGGCGATGAATCCGGTTGCGGAAGCCAGTGAGCCAGTAATCAGTGCTCAGTCTTCAGCGGGGAAGTCCTCGCGCGGCGCTGCCCCCCCGTCCCATTCGACCATCTCAGTCCCGCGTGAGGGCGGAGTGTGGGTTCAAGAAAGCCGCCGCGAGCGGGAGGAGGAAGTTGTCGAAGTGAAGAAGGGTGGTGCCTTCCTACCGCCCGCCTACATCACCGAGCCGCAATACCGCATCGAGGCCTATCGCAAGCTGGCGCAGGCGGAGTCTAAGGCGGACGTGGACGCGCTGGCGCGAGAATTGAAGGACCGTTACGGCAAGCCGCCCAAGCCGGTGGAGTTGCTGCTGCTGGCCACCGAGTTAAAGCTGCTTGCGGGCGAGCGCGGCCTCGACGCCGTGGAGACAAAGGCCGGCAAGCTCATGCTCCATCGGCGCGGCGACTACATCCAGCTTGGCGGCAAGTTCCCGCGCCTGACGAAGACGGAGCCGCTCGCGGTGCTGAAGGAAATCAAGAAACTGCTGCTGTCGCTGTGACGGACAATTTTGAGGTCACACCCAGCCATGCCTGCACTTTGAAACAATTCCAAGCGTTGCCTCAGGTGAGGTGCTGGTGGTTTTTGGGTTGGACTTTGAGGACATGGACGGAATGATCTACCGCGTCAGCCGACACCCCTCACCATGCGCGCACCGCGAGTTCTAATCGTCGAGGACAGCCCCGAGATGGCTGACTTGCTGGCGTTGGCGTTGCAGTCCGACGGCATTGAGGCCGAGCTTGCACCCGAGGGGCAGAAGGCGCTGGCGCTGGCTGGCTCCAAGCCGTTAGACTTGGTGCTGCTGGACCTCGGCCTGCCGGACTTGGACGGACTCGACGTGCTGGCTGCGCTCAAGGCCGACCCGAGGCTCAATCATCTTCCCGTCATCGTCATCACCGGCCGGGATCGCACCGAGGACAAGCTCCGCGCGTTCAACCTCGGCGCGGTGGATTACATCAACAAGCCGTTCAACTTCATGGAGGTGCAGGCCCGCATCATCGCCACGCTGAAGCGCAAGTCGGCGGCGGATGACGCCGAGCAAGCGGTGCAGGCGGAGCGTCAGCGCACGCACGAGGAGATGCTGCGCATCAGCCGCGCGGTGGACGATGCGGGGGATGCGATTGTCATCCTCAATCCCGAGGGCCGGGTCACCTACGTCAACGAGGCGCATGGCGATTTCTTCGGCCTCACGCTCGCGGAGCTGGAGGTGTTCGAGCGGCACCGCCGGCTCTTCTGCAAACCAGAGTTGTGGGATGAAATCTGGCGCACCTGCGAGGACGGCGGGGCCTGGAGCGGCGAGGTGGAGATGCACGCCGCCGGCAACCGGATTGCGCCGACGCTCTGCCGGGCGGATGCCATCCGCGACGAGCACCGGGCGTTCCTCGGCGTGGTGCTCATCTTCACGGACATCACGCAGCGCAAGCGGCTGGAGGAGGACCTGCTCTATCTGGCCAACCACGATCCGCTCACGGGCCTGCACAACCGCCGGTTCTTCTGCGAATTGCTGCAGCAAGCCGTGGACCGGGCGCGGCGCGGGGCGCATAGCTTCCTGCTCTACCTCGACCTCGATCACTTCAAGGTGGTCAACAACTCACTCGACCATCAGGCCGGCGACCGGCTGCTGGTGGATGTCGCGCGCACCTTGCGGGACCAACTGCGGCCGGGGGACGAGCTCGCGCGCCTGGGCGGAGACGAGTTTACGCTGTTGCTCAACGGGGCGGATGAGGCTGCGGCGGTGCGGTTCGCCCGCCAGCTCGTGCAGCTCTTCGACGAATGCCGGTTCAAAGAGGGCGGCCGGACCTTCTGCTGCACGGCGAGCATCGGCTTGTCCAAGATCGACGGCACCGTGACCGCCGAGGACGCGCTCTCGCAGGCGGACTCCGCCTGCTACTACGTGAAGACCCACGGGCGCAACGGCCTCGAGGTCTTCCGCCCGGACAATCAGGCCATCGCGCAGCTCAGCACCGAGGCCGGCTGGTCCATCCGCATCAAGGACGCCCTGCGCGACCGCCGCATGGAAATGTGGTTGCAGCCCATCCTGCCGCTCCGCGGGGATGGCAAGCCATACTTCGAGGCGTTGGTGCGGATGCGCGAGGTGGACGGGAAGATTGTGATGCCCGGGCAGTTTCTGTCTGCCGCCGAGAATTTCGGCAACATGCAGCAGATCGACCAGTTCGCGCTTTACGAATCCATGAACCTGCTGGCCGGCCACCCGACGCTGCGCCTCTCCATCAATCTTTCCGCGCGCACACTCAACAATGAACATCTGCCGGTCATCGTGGAGCGCCTGCTCACCGCGTCGCGCATCGCACCGGACCGGGTGCTCTTCGAGATCACCGAGACCGCGATGATTCAAAACCTCGCGCAGGCCCGCCAGCTCATCACGGCAATCAAACAGTTTGGCTGCCGCTTTGCGCTCGATGACTTTGGGGCCGGCGCCTCGTCGATGCTTTACCTGCGCGACCTGCCGGTGGACGTGCTCAAGATTGACGGCAGCTTCATCCGGTCCCTCGACGTGGATCCGATCAACCGCGCGCTCGTGAAATCCATCAACGAAATCGCCCATGTGCTGGGCAAGCAAACGGTGGCGGAATACGTCGTGAGCGCCGCCGTGCTGCAAGTGGTGAAGAGTCTCGGGGTGGACTATGTGCAAGGCTGGCATGTGTGCGAACCCGCGCCGCCCGACCACTTCTTCAAGCTCGGGCTGGAGAACATCACGCTGCCGCGGGCATGAGCAGCCCGGCATCAGCGGCCCGCAGGCAGGCATGTTCCGGGTGCCGCAATCGGTTTTCCCGCCTGCTCATCGGCCTGCTGCTGGGCTGGGGTTCGGTGGTGGTGCCTTTGCTTCCGGCGGCCGAGGCTGACCCGGTTTTCGATCTGTTCAAAATTCTTGCGCCCCCGCTCCAAGCGCGGACGACCAAGACCGAGGAGAAGGACGGCATCGTCACCGAGGAGGTGATGTTCCACTCCGAGATGGATGGCGAGAAGAGCGTGGACATCTTCGCCTACTTCAGCCATCCGAAGGGCCAGCGCGGCTTGCCCGCGTTCATCTGGAACCAGGGCGGATTGGGCCGGGCTTCCAGCTACTGGACCATTCTGGGAGCCAAGCGTGGCTATGCGGCCTTGTGCATTGATTTCCCCCTGCCCGGCTACCGCTCGACCGGCGGCTATCCCATCGTGTCCGGGCTGGAGACGGCAGCCGACCCGCGTCGCGCGCCCATCTACCACGGAGCCGTCGCGCTGCTGCGGGCGGTCTCCTATTTGGAATCCCGCGCCGAGGTGGACCGCAATCGCATCGGCATGTGCGGCAGCTCGTGGGGCGGCTTTTACACCACGCTGATGACCGGGGTGGACCCGCGTTTGAAGGTGGGCTCGGCGATGTTCGGCACCGGCAGCCTGCAACTGGGCAACTCCTGGTGGTTTGGGCGCGGGCCAAATCCCAAGTATGACCCGGCCGCGCAAGAACATTGGCGCACCACGCTCGATCCCGCCTTCCGGCTGGCCAGGCGTGCCACGCCCATCGGCTGGTTCACCGGCGCGAACGATTCGTTTTACTGGATGCCAGCCCTCATCGAGACGCACCGGATGGCCAGCGGACCAAAGCACCTGACCATCCTGCCCAACTGGAACCACGGCCTGACGCCGACGGCGGACGAGCAGGTGTTCGCGTGGATGGATGTGCATCTGAAAGGGGCGCAGCCTTTCAACACCGTCAGCACGTTGCGTCTCACCAAGCGCGGGGCGGTCACGGTGGTGGAATGGGATTTCAACGGACCGCGCGAGGTGGATTCGGCTGAACTCATCCTCAGCCACGGTGACAACGGCAACTGGGTTTCGCGGTTTTGGACCACACTGCCCGCGCGCCGCGCCAATGGGGTTTGTTCCGTGGAATTGCCGCCCAGCCCGATGCCGTTCTACATCGGCGGGGCGGTGACGGACCGGCAGGGATTTCGCTACTCCACGCCGTTGCTGCGGGTGGACCCGACGGCCAGCGGTCTCTTCGACGCGAAGGCCAAACTGGCCTACGACGGATGCAGCGTCTGGGGCGGGTTTGAATCGGCGGGCGTCGGCTATTTGCAAGCCCTGGCGTGCTGGGACAACACAGTGACGGTCAACACGGACCCGGCCCATGTGAAGACGGGCCGCCAGTCCGCTCTGATCAAGACCAAGGGCAAATTCCACCCCGTCCAGTTCACGGCGGGAGTGCCGCACCGCTTGACGGCGTGGGTGAAAACCGGCAGCGAAGCGGAAATCAAATTCGCCCTCGCCGGCAGCTTTGACGGGCAGCCCCGTGTGGTGGAAACCACGCTGAAGGCGGGCCCGGCTTGGATGGAAGTCACGCTGTCCTTCACCCCGCCGCCGACGCTGACGGCGAACCTGGCTTTGACGGTCAGCGGCCCCGCTGGCGCGGCGGTTTACCTCGACGAGGTGCGGTTTACGCCCGAGTAGTCCTGGCCGGTTACTTCACCGCTTTCACCGATTCGACCTTCAGCAGCGAGTAGGGGTAAATCGAGGTGGCATAAACCGTCCCGTTCTGCGCGACGATTAGGCCCATGATCACATGCAGCGGTGTGAGCGTGCCATCCGGCAGCGTGTGGTAACCGTGGCGTGGGCGGGCGGAGCCGTCCGGGTTTTTGGCCTGCACGCCCTTGAAATCGAAGAAATCCGGGTTCTTCACCGCGAACACGCCCAGATCGTTCATGGTGCGTTTGCGCGGGTCGTGCTGAATCAGATGGTGCAGATAGCCGCCACCGAAGCCGGTCTTGTTGTCCACGCGGACTGCGGAATAAACCCGGCCATCCGGGCCGATGCTGATCGAGCCGCGCGAATCAGGATGCAGTCCCTCGATGCGATTGCCTAAATCCGTCGCGACCACCGGCTTGCCGGCCGCACCGGTGAGGTCCACGCGGAACAGGCGCAGGTCGTTGAGCAGTTGCACGTAGGCGGTCTTGCCATCGGGCGTGATGCGCCAGTCCGGATGCACGCGCCGGGCTCCGATGTAGTCGCCGAACGGCTGGCCCTTCACCAGCAGCGAATCCACGGAGACCGTGTCGGTCTTGGGATTGTAGCGTGCGATGCGGTAATCGACGGTGATGGCGGTGCCGCGGCCCTGGGCATCAATGATCGTGTTCGGCTGGTCGCGGAGGATTGGCCCCAGCTCGCGGAAGCGCTTGGATTTCATGTTGTAGAGGAACCAGTGCTGCTCCTCACAGGTGATGACATAAACCAGACCGCGCGCCTCGTCGGCCGTCACATCGATCACGCCCTCGCCTTCCTTCGCGCCCTTGGCTTTTTCCTCCAGCGGCATCGGCATGCCGAGGTTTTCGGCTGTGTCGGTCGCAGGATCATAGACCAGGACGTAGCCGCCGCGATAGACCGGGATGGACTCGCCGCGCTTGAGGGCCGCGTTCTCTGCGGCGGTGGGATAGCCCTGCTTGGTGCCGACGTAAATCTTTCCGGAGGGGCCCACGAAGTTGCGCGTGTGCAGCTTGGATTGCGCGGCGTAGCCGGTGGGCGTCAGCGGCAGGCCGACGAGCTTATGGGCATCCAGGACAATGCGCATCTTCTCCGTGGCTGGGTCGAACTCGACGAGGTAGGCGTTGCGCCCGTAGGCGGCGGTGCCGATGTAAATCTTGCCGTTGCGTCCCTCGCACAGGGAGAAGTAGCCAGACTCCTCGGTGGTCGTCTCCGGCGGAATGTGGAATGCCTTGGCCGTGACGTAGGGAAACGGTGCCGGCGCGGCGGGGGCCAGCGCAGCATAGGCCAGCAGCCAGGCGGCGAGGAGCGAGGGGACGGGGCGCATAATTCAGTTGGGCCGATTGTAAGTTGGTGGTTTGGCCGTGGTTCCGGTGTGAGACGCACGCCACCCGGTTCGCATTGCGGCGATCATCAACTTTGTTCCGTTGCACCCGCGCGAACTTCAGCCCTGCCATTTCAGGGAGGCGCTGTCCCGAAAAGCGGCGAATGCCGCATGAACGGAACGGGTCAATACGTGGCCGCCAAAGCTTGTCTCTGGGCAGGCGAGCTCAACGCCGATTTCATCCATGCGCCACCCCAACCTGACCCGCCGCCGGTTCGCCCAACTGTCACTCGCGGGCCTCGGTGTCGCCGCGCACGCCGCCGGACCCACAGCGAAGGGTGAGCTGCTCTACAACGGCATCCAGCTCCCTGCGCCCTGGCCGCCACAACCCGGCACGCCGACGCCCAAGCCGGCCCCGCTGCCACCGCATCTCGCCACGCCGCCGGCGGTGATTCCGATCGACGTGGGCCGGCAGTTGTTCGTGGATGATTTTCTGGTGGAGCAGACGACGCTTCAGCGCAGCTTTCACCTGCCCACGTGGCACCCGGCGAATCCGGTTATCCAGCCCGACCAGCCGTGGGAGAAGCTTGGCCCCGCTCCCATGGCGGCGGCCTTCAGTGACGGCGTGTGGTGGGACCCGCGCGACCAGCTCTTCAAGCTCTGGTATATGGCTGGCTACCGGCGGGCGACCGCGCTGGCGGTCTCGCAGGACGGGATGAAATGGGAGAAGCGCGACTGGGGCGTGGTGCCGGGCACCAGCATCGTGCAGACCGGCGACCGTGATTCCGCCTGCGTGTGGCTGGATTTGCAGGAGCCGGACGCACAACGGCGCTACAAGCTCTTCCGCGCGCACCGGCACGAGGTCAACGGCCGCGGCGAGTGGTGGTTCGAGATTCATGTCTCGGCGGACGGCGTGCATTGGAGCGACGTGGTGGGCCGCAGCAATTCGATTTATCCCCGCAGCACCGTGTTCTGGAATCCCTTCCGCCGCGTCTGGGTGTTCGGCCTGCGCAAGGACTCCTCCACGGCCATCGGCCGGTGCCGCCGCTATTACGAATGTGCAGACGGGGTGACGGACGCCGCGAAGAATCCGACCGACCGCAGTTGGTGGATTGGGGCGGACGCACTGGACGTCGCGCGGCCGGACACCCAGCTCGCGCCGCAACTCACCAACCTCGACTGCGCGGCCTACGAAAGCCTGCTGCTGGGCCAGTTCACACTGTGGCGCGGCAAGGCCGATGCCGCCGCCGGCCGCCCGGAGTTGAACGACGTCTGCCTGGGCTTCAGTCGAGATGGCTTTCACTTCACCCGGCCGGACCGCCGCCCGTTCCTCAGCCTGTCCGAGCGCAAGGGCGATTGGAACTGGGGCAACGTGCAGTCGGCCGGCGGCGGGTGTCTGGTCGTCGGGGACAGACTCTTCTTCTACGCGAGCGGCCGGCGGGGCGGAACGCCGGAGTTCCCCGATGGCGATGGTTGCACGGGTCTGGCGACGCTGCGTCGCGACGGCTTCGCCTCGTTCGACGCGGGCGACACGGAAGGCACGTTGACCACCCGGCCAATGCGTTTTAGCGGCCAGCATCTGTTCGTGAATCTCGCTGCGCCGGCGGGCGAACTACGGGTGGAGGTGCTCGACGAACGCGGCACGGTCATTGCGCCGTTCGCCAAGGCCAGTTGCGCGCTCGTGACCGGTGACGCGACCAAGGCCGCCGTGCGCTGGCAGGGCGCAGTGGACTTGAAGGCGTTGGCCGGCAAACCGGTGAAGTTCCGCTTCAGTCTGCGGCGCGGGAAGCTGTTTGCGTTTTGGGTAAGTCCGGAGACCAGCGGCGTCAGTCGTGGCTACGTCGCGGGTGGCGGGCCGGGCCTGACCAAGCCGACGGATGTTTGAAGCCGGAGCGATGAAATCTGCTTGAACGTCGGTGCCTGCTGCGTGTCCATTGAGGGCAAGCAACGAATTCCTTATGGCTGTTTACATCTACGAAACCATCCCGAAGAATCCCAAGCAGAAGCCGCGTCGCTTCGAGGTGCAGCAAAGCATGAAGGACGCACCGCTCACCAAGGACCCCGAAACCGGCCTGCCCGTCAAACGCGTCATCACCGGTGGCTCCGGCAATTGCTTCCGCGGCTTGAGCATCCTCTCGATGAACCGTCCG
>Ga0075471_10001339_pt1 | contig 16079 bp, 10 predicted proteins | sample DEB19_08_DNA_2_FD_74787 | JGI IMG/M metagenome (GOLD analysis project Ga0075471, IMG submission 74787) | Aqueous microbial communities from the Delaware River and Bay under freshwater to marine salinity gradient to study organic matter... | ecosystem: Environmental > Aquatic > Marine > Coastal ... | reverse complement strand
GAGCAGGGGCACACCCGGCCCGGCCTCAGCAGCCAGCAGCAAGGTCATCGGGCACACCAGCAACCCGGCGAGAATCAGGCGGAAATTCATGGCGTCCGGCTGGGTGGCGGTGGCGTGCGCTTCTCGGCAGCGCGCCCGAGCTGCTCCACCGAAAGCTTCAGGAAGAACAGTCCCGGCCCGCCGGTCTGCTTCGCATCCACATCGTAGAACACCACGCCGATGTTCTCCGCGTCGAGCTGCACGGTGCGCGGGCAGGCGCGGCCACCGATGGCGCGACCGGGGTTGTAAAACTCGAAGACCTCGCCCCAGGTGACGCCGTCGTCGCGCGAAAGCACGTAGCGGATGCGCTCGCCGCCCACGCCCGGGCCGAGGATTTCCGAGGCGAGCAGCCAGCCGTTCGCGAGGCAGACCATCTCATGCCGCCAGCCCTGCTCCTTCAGGTTTGGGAAGTTGGCGATGGCTTGCCACGTCTTGCCCGAGTTCGCAGAGCGCAGCCCCGCGCCGCTGACGAACGTGCCCTTGGGCGTGCGCACGATGGGCACCAGCCCGTGCGTGCGTCCGTCACCGAATGGCTGGCTCACGCCGGTCGCGGGATCGAACACCTGCGTCTTGTCGCTCAAGGGCAGCAGCCACTGGTTCGCGGCCAGCTCGACGATGGGATGGCGGATGATGCTCGGTGTCTTCTCGTCGCGGGGGAAGGCCTTCGGCTCGCTCCACGTCAGGCCTTCGTCGCTGGACAACGAGTAGAGCACGGAACGCGGCTCCTTCTCGTTGGTCGGCTCGCTCCAGCGGTTCCATGCGTGCAACAGCCGGCCATCGCGCAGCGTCGTGAGCGAGCCGGGGTAATAGGTCTGCTTGACCGTGGGCGCGAACGGGACCGGCTCGCTCCACGTCGCGCCGCCGTCGGTCGAGCGCGTGAGGCGCAGGTCGCGGTGGTTCACGTGTCCGTAGGTGACGACGAGCGTCCCCTTCGCGCTGATGCACGCGGCGGGATGGATGTGGCCGCCGACCGAATGGCCGAGGCGAACCAGCTTCGATGGCTCGGCACCGAAGCCGATGTTCAAGACAGCGAACAGCGCAGGAAGAAGGGTTAAGAATTTCATTCGTCAGTGCGGAAGGTGATGGCCGGCAGGCCCTCGGCGTTGAACAGGTTCACCACCGGGTTCCATGCCCAGCCGTAGCGGACATACTTGGGCAGCGGCACGTCGGGCGAGGAGACGACGATGGTGTTGCCTTCGATGACCGCATCGGCCCAGACCCATTCCTTGTCGGCACCGGCCACGATGAAGCCCTTGAGCTTGTCGTCGCCGGGCTTGATGCGCAGGCCGCCGCCCACGTTCTTGAAGTAGAGGCGGATCTTGTCGCCCTTGGGCAGCTCGACCTGCATCTCGGTGAACTCCGGGCCGGAGGCGACGAGGTTCGACTCGCCATAAACCAGCTTGCGCGCGACGAGCGAGAGCCGCCGCCCGACCTCCTGCTTGTTGCGCGGGTGGATGTCCTTCGGGTCGCCAATATCAATGGTCATCGCGAGGCCCGTGTTCGGCACCGTGCGCGCCGTGCGCCACTGCGACTCGCGAATCTCCGCCCAGCCCGGCTCCACCGGCTTCGTCTGCAAGCTGTTCAAGTTCGCGAGCGACACGATCAGGAACGGAAAGTCGCCGACCTCGAACCGCTTCCGCCAGTCGGCGATCAGCGTGGGCAGCAGGCGGCGATACTGAAGCCAGAACGGCCCGTTCGCCTCGCCCTGATACCACAACGCGCCCTTGATGCCGAAGGGCGTGAGCGGCGCGATCATGCCGTTGTAAAGCGAAGTGATGGTCTTGTAGTGGCCCACGCGCGGGATGGGAAACGGCACGGTCAAATCCTTCATTGCAGCGGAGCGCTTGGCCTTCCACGTCCCCGCGATGCGGACCTGGTTCGTGCCGGGATTCACCGCCGGGCGCAGGCTGACGTTGCTCGGCTGCGAGCAGAAGCCGCCGGGGCCGTTGGTGTTCACGATGGCGGCCACGATCAGGTTCCTGCCCGGCTTCACGAGCGCCGCGTCCACGAGGTAGTTGCGGATGCCGGCCGTCTGCTTCGAGCCGATAATCGTGCCGTTCCACCACACCACGTCCGCGTCGCGCACGACGGAGAGGCCGAGCGCGAGATCCTTGCCGCGCCACGACTCGGGGATGTCCACCGTGTGGCGGAACCACACGAGCCCGTCGAAGTCCTTCAGCTCGGGGATGTCCGTCTCCTCCCACGGCTTTGGCACGGCGATGTCCAGCCAGTCGTTCGTGTCGAGGTTCGGATCGGAGGAATACTTTTTCTGCGCGCTCGCCGGGTCTGCTTTCGCCGTCCACTGCTCCACGGCGCGGAAGAACTCGAAGTCCGCGCCGAAGAACGCGTTCGTCTGGTCCAGCTCCGCGAAGCGCTCGCGGAAATCAAAGGGCATCTCGCGCCGTAACGCCTCCCCGCTCACCCAAGCCTCCGCCGCCGTCGCGCCCGCCGAGCTGTGAATGAGGCCGATGGGCACGCCGACCTTGGCCTGAAGCTCGCGCGCGAAGAAGTAGCCGACCGCCGTGAAGTTCCGCGCGAACTCCGGCGTGCACGGCTCCCAGCGCGCGGGCGGCGGCAGCAGCTCGGGTGTGAGCGCCGAGTAAAAGTTCACGGTGAAGGAGCGGATGTTTGCGTTCGTGCAGGACTTCACCTCCTCCTCGGCGTTCTGCGCGAGGCGCACGGGCCAGTTCATGTTGGATTGCCCGGTGCAGAGCCACACGTCGCCGAAGAGCACGTTGGCGAGCGATTCCTTCCGCCCGCCGCCCTCCACCACGACGGTGTGCGGTCCGCCGGCCGCGAACGGCCCGACCTTTGTCATCCAGCGTCCGTCGGCCCCCGCGATCGCTTGTGCGGCGGGCTTGCCATCCACTGAAATGGAGATTTTGTCACCCGGTTTGGCCCAGCCCCAGATCGGTGCGGCGATGTCGCGCTGCAACACCATGTCGCTCGTGAAGAGCGGATGGAGGAAGGGCATCGCCCGCGGCTGCACCGGCCACCAGGGCTGCGGCCCGGCGGGCTGGGCGACCGTGCGCGCATCGGCCAGCACGAGCAGCGCGGTGATTAAAAGCGCGGTGCGCAAGAGCAAGTTCATGCCAAAGTGCAAATTGATCCGCCGCCCACGTCAACTGCGCTGGCCGATCTTCTGGAGTCGTTCGAAGCCCTCGGTCCAGGCCACTTCGTGCGGCTGGCGGCGGCTTTGGGCGGCGAGCGCGGCCACCACTCCGGCGGCTTCGCCCATGCCGACGGCGTTGCCGGTCACGCGGTAGCTGGCGTGCGCGATGTAGTCGCCGCTGATGCAGCGGCCCGCCATCATGAGGCCGTCCACGTCCGCCGCGAGGAGCGAGCGCAGCGGGATGTCGTAGGGCTTCGCCTTGATGCCCGCGCTGGTGTAGGCGGCGGTCTTGTTGTGCTCGGCGGAGATGGCGTGGATGTCCACGGGGAAGGTCGCGCGGACCACGGCGTCGTCCTGCCGCGCGCCGGTGATCAGGTCGTTCTTGCCCACCACGTAGCGACCGCGAATGCGGCGGCCATCGCGCACGCCGATCTGTTCGGCGGTGGCGGCTAGTTGGATGCCCTCCCACGGGCCGCCCAGTTTGCGCAGGCCGTTGACGATGCGGTTCAGCTCGCCGCGCGCGCGCACGGTGGCCTCGGTGACCTGCGCGGCGTCGTAGGGCTTGATGCCATACTCGTGATTCATCATCACGAGCAGGAGGTTGTCGCGCACCTGCCAGAGGGTGGGCTTGCTGTAGGAGGGGAAGAAGCCGGCGCGCTGGATTTCTTTGAGGAAGGCGTCCTTGGCCAGGCCGTCCTTGGCGCTGGGGTCGGAGGCGTGAATGTAGGCGGTGAGGGCGGCCGCGTCCTTCACCACAAGCAGCGCATTGAGCGACATCGGCTGGCAGGGGCAATCCTGCGCCTCGCCAATCTCCCATGTGCAGCCCGCGAGCGCGCCTAGGTCGCCATCGCCCGTGGTGTCGATGAACACCGGCGCGCACCACGCCTGCCGGCCAGACTTGGACTCGGTCACGATGGTCGTGAGCCGTCGGCCCTCGCGATAAGCGGCGGCAACGCGCGTGTGGAATTGGAACTTCACGCCCGCCTCGACGCACAAATCCTCGAGCAGCAGCTTCATGCCTTCCGGCTCGTAGCAGATGCTCTTCTGGCTGGTGCCGCGTCGGACGCCGCGCTCGTCGAGCTTGCGCGTGAGTTCCTTGGCGAAGCCGGGCTTGTCGAAGTCCAGCAGGTAGCCGAGCAGGCCCGCCGTCCACACGCCGCCGAGACAACCGCGCCACTCGAAGAGCCGGACCTTCGCCCCGGAGCGCGCGGCGGTGATGGCGGCGGTCACGCCCGCCGGGCCCGCGCCGCACACAATGACATCCGCGTCGTTGACCAGCGGCAGCTTCAAGGCCGGCTCGGCGAAGATCTGGTCGGAGGCGACGACGACGGCGGGCTTGGTCTGGGCTTGGGCGAGCGACGGCGTCAAGGCCACGGCACCCAGCGCGGGCGCAGCCTGGAGGAAGCCGCGGCGGGAAACGGAGGCGGAGTTCATGCGGGCTTGAGTAACAGTCCGGCCCGCCCGGGAAAAGGCCAATCCGGGGCCCTATCCCATCACCTCGGCGAGCTTCACCAGCCGGCTCTTTTCGGTGAGGGACTTCGCCGCCGCCTGCACGATGGCGGTGACTTCCAGGATTTCCTGGTGCGGCACTGGTTCCTTGCCCGTGAGCACCATCTCGCGGAACACCGCCGCCATCTTGAACATCTCGTAGTTGTGCCCGTAGTCGAAGCTGCCTTCGATGGACGGCGTGAAGGTGTAGATCTTCTTTTTGAAGTGCGTCTGCACGCGGTTGTATTCGAACCGCTCGAACGGCTCGCCAAACCAGACATGCGCCGGGAAGCGATCCGGCCAGGTAATCAGCGCGTGGCAGGTGTCCTTGTGCTCATACATGCTCACCGCGTCCACGCCCGCGCCCATGAGCGTCATCACGGACCACACGGGGTGCTGGCCGTAGATCATCCACGAGTCGAGCCGGTAGCGGCTGTGCAGGGTGGCGGTGATGAACTCGATCGGCCCGAACTCGCCGGAGTCGCGCATACGCAGCGCGGCCTCCATGCCGAACTGATGGCGGAAGAGGCTCGACGACATGATCGGCGCCTTGTGCTTCCGCGCGAACTCCAGAATCTTGCGCGTGCCCGCCACGTCGCCGCCGATGGGCTTGTCGCAAAACGTCGGCAGGCCCTTCGCCAGCCCCGGCGCGACGAGGTCGAAGTGATCTTCGCCGTAGCCCGAGGCGTCGCCCATCCAGATCGCGTCCACTTCCTTCACCATCTCGTCGAGCGAGCGCGCCACCTGCACGCCGGGGAAGACCTCCGTGTAGGGCACAGACACCGTCGGGTCGGCGTCGTAATAGTGCGTGATGCGCGTGTCGGGGAAGGGCAGCACGCCGAAGGTGATCTGCGGGTTCCGGTAATGCTTCTGGAAGCTGTCGTAAGCCTGTGGCCAGTGCTTCTTCATCGCCACGAAATCAAAGTTCGGGTGCAGATACTGGCAGAAGGACCAGGTGTGGCCATTGCGCGTCTGCGGCTTGCCGCGAATGGCGGCGGAGACCACGCCGATGCGGAGCGGCTTCTTCGCCGGATCGGCGGCGGTGAGCGCACCCGTGCCGGCCAGGGCCAGCGCGCCGACGGCCCCGGCGGATTTCAATGCGTCGCGACGAGAGACCGAGGAGGGGCGGCTCATGTGGGAGATGGCAGGGTTTTCAAAACGACTTCCGCAGCGATTGCCGCGCGGAGTGTGAGCGGTGGCCGGGATTACGGCTTGGGCTTGACGGTGGCGAGGATGCGCTTGGCCTCGTCCGGGGGAATCTCGGCCACGAAGATATTGCGCCAGCGGATTTCCCCGCCGTGGGTCTGGAGCATGATGGGGCCCTTGGCGGGGAGCGGTTGCTTCTTGTCCCAGTAGTTCTCCATCACCGCGCCGTCCACCACGAGCTTGCCGTTGAGCCACACCCACGTGACCGCACCGATCTGGCGGATGCGGAAGGCGTTCCACTCGCCGAACGGCTTGTCCGCCAGCACCAGCGGATCGCGGCCGGGCGTGTTGGGCGTGTTGTTGAAGAGGCCGCCGGAACCCAGGTGCGGCTTGCGGGTGGGGTTCTTCTCGTTGAACACCTGGTTCACGTCCCAGATCTGCACCTGCGGTGTGCCGCGCAGGTAGATGCCGCTGTCGGCCTTGGGCACCGTCTTGTATTCGATGAGCAGATCGATGTCGCCGAACTCCGTGTCCGTGGTCGCGTAAGGGCCGGTGCCGCTGTTGACCAGCTCGCCGTTCTCCACACGCCAGTGCTGCGGGAATTCAGCGCGCTGCTGTTTGAGGTTCGCCGCCTTCTTCTCGCCTTCGAGCTTCGTGCCGTTGTGCGGATTCAGTCCATACCAGCCGGTGAGATCCTTGCCGTTGAAGAGCGCGCGGAAGCCTTTGGGCGGCACCGGCTCGGCGGCGGGGAGGGTGTTGAGGAGCAAGGCGGTGAGGGCGACGGCGAGGGCGGATTTCATGCGTGGGGCTTTGGACTGCAATGGCAGCGGCCAAATTCTTGTTCAATTCATGTGACCGCAGGAACAGCTTGTGCGCGGGCTGCGGCACCTTCCGATGACCTACTTCACCAGAAAATCTGGCTGATGCCGTGCCAGCTCGGTCTCCCATGTGGCGAGGCGCCGCTTGAGGTCGGCCATCACTTGCGGGTGGTCGCGATAAACGTCGCGTCGCTCGCCGAGGTCGGTTTTCAAGTCGAAGAGCAATTCCACGTTGCCATCCTGAAGGTATTTCCAGGTGCCGTGGCGCACGGCCTTCTGCTTCCGCCCCGTGCGGTCAATGCGCCAGAAGAACGTGCGCTCCTGCTCTGGCTGCGCGCCGGTGAGGATGGGCAGCAAGTTCAGGCCGTCGAAGGCGTGGTCCGCCGCCGGCTCCGCCCCGGCCATGGCGGCGAAGGTCGCGCTCAGGTCCATCGTGATGCCGGGCTGGCTCGTCACTTTTCCTTTCGGCAACTTCGCCGGCCAGCGCATCACGCACGGGACGCGGATGCCACCTTCCCAAAGCGTGCTTTTCTTGTGCGCCAGCGGGCCGTTGTCAGAGAGCCGCTCGCCGCCGTTGTCGCTGCTCAGGACGAAGAGCGTGTTGTCGAGCAGGCCGTGCTTCTCCAACTCCGCGAGCATCATGCCGACGCCTTCGTCCACCTTCTCCAGCATCGCCGCGTAATCGCGGCGCGTGCCGTCATACATGTTCCCCTTCGTCACGCTGGGCTTGGGCCGGCCCGGCGGCTGGAACGGCACATGGACCGCGAGGTGGGGCACGTAGAGGAAGAACGGCTCGCGCGCGTGGCGGCGGATGAAGTCCGTGGCGCGCTGGTTCAGCAGGTCGGTGAGGTAGCCGTCGGCCTTCACCGGCTTCAACCCGTCGCGCAGCGCGTAGGTGCCATCGTAATAGGCGTGCGTGTAGTAGTCGCTGTGGCCGAGTAGTTCGCCGAAGTATTCGTCGAAGCCGTGCCGGGTCGGGTTGAATTCGTCGCGGTAGCCGAGATGCCACTTGCCGAATGCGCCGGTCGCGTAGCCGGCGGCCTTGAGCAGCTTGGGCAGCGTTGGGACGGTCGTCGGCAAACCGAGCGCATGCATGTCTGGCTCACGCACCCACTCGTTGCCCTGGCGGCGGAACGCATCCGCCGTGAAACCGAACGCCCACTCCAGCCCGACGCGTTGCTGCCAGCGGCCCGTGATGAAGCCGCACCGCGTCGGTGTGCAGACCGGGGCGTTGGAGTAAAAGTCCGTGAAGCGCACGCCCTCGCGCGCAAGCCGGTCAATGTGCGGCGTGCGGATGTCCTTCGCGCCGTAGCAGCCGAGGTCCGCGTAGCCCATGTCGTCCACGAGCACGAAGACGATGTTGGGGCGGGTGGCCGAGGCGGCAGCGGCGTGGACAGCGACCAGCACCGCTGCGATCCAGCAGGCGAGACGAAGGAGTGAAGGCCGCGCCTTCATCGACTATTCGAGCACTGGCAGCTTCGCCGTTGCCTTGCCGGCGGTGATGTTGCCCTTTGAGTCCGAGAGCACATCCAGCTCGTGGATGGACCAGAAGGTGTTGCTGGTCGGCTTGCCCGTCTGCGTGATGCGGATGAACTTCGCTTTCACCGTCGGGAAGGTGATCGTGGTAATCGCCGTCTTGCCCTCGCCCGTGGCGGCAGGCTTGCCCCAATTTTGCCCGTCGGTGGACAGCTCCAGCTTGTAGCCGCGCGGGTAGTCATTGCCAGAGCCGGCGGAGTCGAGGCGCAGCCCGGTGATGGCGGTCTCGGTGGGCAGCTCGATCTGCACCCACATGCCGGGCTCCTGGGTTTTTTTGGTGTCGTAGCGGGTGCTGCCGTTGCCGTCCACGGCGTTGGCGAGCGACGCGGCGTTGTGGCTGGCGGTGAGCTTCCAGTCCTTGCGGTTCGCGAGCGGCGCGTTGGGCAAAGCGAGGGCGAGCTCCTCAATGGTCCACGGCTGGGTGCGGATTTTCGCAGCGGCGCGCAGGGCGGCGACTTCCTTCGCGCTGACCATGCCGGCCTTGTTGCCGAAGCTGTTGCGCACGTAGCTGGCGACGGCGGCAATCCATGCGTCGTCGTTGCTTTCCATCGGCACCATCAACGCCTCGTAGGTCTTCCCGTTGATGGGGCCGGCGAGGCCCTTGAGCAGGATGTGGATGAGCGCCTCGCGCTGGCCAGCGACGCGCGGCGAACCGGCGAGCGAGGGGGCGAGCGTGGTGCCGGGCTTGGCGCCCTCGACCTGCATGCCGCGGCCGTCGAAGCCGTGGCAGGCAAAGCAGAGTTCTTGGAAAATGGCTTCGCCCTTCGTGAGCAGCGCCTTGTCCGCACCGCTGAATTCGCGCGGCCAGCTCGTGGGCGGTGCCAGCAGCGCCTTGCCGAGTGACGCGACGATGACGGGCGCGTTCGTCGCAAGCACGGCGCTGGTGAGCGTCTGCTTGGCGTTGGGAAGATTCAGGGCACGGGTGGTGAGCAACGCCTGCCACGCGAGGTCGCCGTCGGGGCTTTTGGTCAGAGCAGCGAAGTCCGTTTCGAAGGATTTGTCGCCCGCCTTGTAAAGCGTCTCGCTCGCGCGCAACGCGGCGATGCGGACCTGCGGGTGGGTGTCCTTCAACTTCTCGCGGGCGAGGGCGGCGTCGAGCGCACCGAGGCCGTCGAGGGTCCAGAGGGCGTGCATCCGGGCGAGTGGGTTCGCGTGCGAGCGGGCCAGGCTTTGCAGTGCGGGGGTGACGGACTTGTCCGCGCGGACGATGAGCGTGCGTTGCGCAGTGTCGCGCCACCAGCCGTTCGGGTGCGCGAGGTGCGTGACAAGGTCGGCGGATTTCTCACTGTCCATCTTGGGCTGTGGACCGGGCTTGAAGCCGTCGTGAACAAGCCTCCAGATGCGGCCGCGGCCGATGTTCTTGTCGAGACCGTATTGCTGGATGACCTTGCGCAGGTAGCTGCCTTCGCGCGTCCAGTTGCCTTCCTGGATGATGCCGCGATACATGTCCACGAGATACAGGGTGCCATCGGGCGCGGTGTTCATGTTCACCACGCGGAAGTTCGGGTCGGTGCTGCGGATGAACTCGCCCTTCACGGACTCATAGGGGTTGCTCAGGCGCGTGACGCCGTTGGTCACCGCGACTTTTGTGCGCCGAATCAAACGGCCCACCGGCTCGGAGAAGAGCAAATCGCCGCGCAAGTCCGCCGGCAACCGGTCGCCACGGAACACCTCCGCACCGCACGTCGCGGTGAAGTGGTTGAGCGTCTTCTCGTCCGGGCGGAAGCGGTTCGGGCCACCCTGCACGTCGGGGATGGGGACGATGGGCCAGACCACTGCGTAATCGCCGACGAACTGGTCCTTGGTGTTCAGCGCGGCGTAGTAGATGTGCGTCTGGAAGTTGATAGGGCCGCGCTCGCCGCCGGCGTTTACATACCAAGGCTTGCCCCAGTCATCTTGAGTGAGTCCCCACTGACCGCCGTTGCCGGGCGTGGATTCCTTGAGCGGCTCCTTGTCGTAACCCTGCCAGCGGAGGCGCCACGCATTGTAGGTCATGTAAAGCCAGTTGTCCGTGGCCCAGATGAGGCCGGACTGCTGGTGCTCCATGTTCCCGCCGCGCGGGCCGCCGGCATACCAGAGCTTCTTCTCGTCCGCGACGCCGTCGCCATCCTTGTCGCGCCACAGGTAGATGTCCTGCGTGTCGGTTTCGTTGATGAGCAACTCGCCCGGGCCGAGCGGGAGAATCATGCGCGGGAGCTTGAGGTTGTCTGCGAAGGTGGTGTGTTTATCAAACTTCCCGTCGCCCTTGCTGGACCAGTGGAGCGAGACACGGCTCCGATTGGTAAGCTCGTTCGTCGCGTCGATGTCCTGCATATAGGTGCGCATCTCGGCGACGAACATCCGGCCATTGCCATCGAACACGGCGACGACCGGCTCCTTGATATGCGGCTCGGCCAGGACGAGCTCGAGCTTGTAGCAGGGCGGGAGCTGGAACTTCTTCAACTGCTCCTCGGGCGAAAGCGCGGGCACATCGGGCTGCTTGGGAAACTCCTCGGGCTTGGTCTGCGCGACAGCGGAGAACGCGCAGGCGAACAGCAGGGCGGACAGGCAGAATTGTTTCATAAACACAGGTTGAGACGGACGGGCTGATCAATTGGTTATTCGCCTCCAGTGCGGGCGGTGAAGCTACCGCGCGAGCAAGAACTCCAGCAGGTCCGAGACTTCCTGCGCGGTCAGGGCGGAGAGCAAGCCCTCGGGCATCGCGGAGAGCGCAGACACGCGTGTGGACGCGACCTGCGCCATCGGCACGCGCCGCTCGGTGCCGTCTTCGAGGCGGAGGAGAAGTTCCGTGGGGGTTCGCTTTTTGAGGAAGCCGGTCAGCTCGGTGTCGTCGCGGAGCAGGACCGAGTGCGTGCGGTGCTCGGGGGCGACGAGGAGGTTGGGTTGCGTGATGTGGGTGAGCAGCGTGATGCGGTCGTATTTGCGGCGGATGTCGGTGAGGTCCGGGCCGTAGTCACGGCCCGCGCCGTGCGAGCGATGGCAGCGGACACATTGCCCGCCGGACTCGTTGGCGAAGACGGCGCGCCCGCGCACGGCATCTCCACGCAGCGAAAGCACTTCGTTCGGCGCGAAGTCCGAGCCGAGCGTGCGGCGGCGCTGCTCGGGCGGGAGGAAGCGTTGGAGTATATCGCGAACAAAAGGAGTTGTAGATGTGCGGGCGAGGTGGAGCCGGAACTCAGTTTGAGTTGTGCCAAGTGCGAGGCGGAGAGCGGTGCTCGGGTGATCGTCAGGTGCCAATCTGATCTTAGACGGCTCGTTCGCCCCTGGCGGCGTTCCAGGCGATCGCGGAGGCGGAAAACCGAGTTGCGTAAGCCAATCTCGCACCAAGCTTGCGCCTGCTTCATCTACCGTCCGCGAGCCGATGGCCGGCATGTGCCCGGCGCCTTCCGTCGCGATGCGCCAGAGCAGCGTGGAGCTGTAAGGCTGACCTGGTGCGATGACGCGCGCGTCAATCAGTCCGAAGTCGCCGCGTGTGGGCTTGGCGTTGAGCACACGCAGGTCGGCGAGCTTCTTGTCCACGTTCAGGTGGGCGGGCACCGCGCCGCCCGCGCCGTAGCGATGGCAGGCCGCGCAATTCACATGCAGCCACGAACGCGCGCGGTCTTCGAGCGGCTTGGTGAGGTCGTGCGGGTTGACGAGCGCGGCCTGGGTCTTCGGGGCATTGGTGGCGACGAGTAGGCCGAGCTTTTCCAAGCGCCGCAGCTCACCGTCCGGTGCGGTGGCGTTGAGTTGAAGCCAGTTGAAGCCCACCGTCTCGCCGGACCACGCGTTGTGGCAGCGCAGGCATTCCGCACGGCTATGGAAGCGCCACGGGATTTCGCGGCGGCCACCGGGCGCGATCGCATCGGTCACGGTGAAACTGTCGCTCGCGCCTTCGGCCGCGACCAGGTCGGCCTCGGTCTGCGCGGCGTTCCAGCGGTAAGTGTAGGGATTCCACGCCAGCCCGTCGAAGTGCAGGAGCTGCGTCTCGATGCGCCGCGCGCTGGCCGCGTCCCCGCGATTCAGGTCCAGCGTGAGGGTGCGGGCGAAGACCGTGTCCTTCGGGAAATACCACATCTTGCCGGAGATGATTTGCCGCGCGTTCGTCGTCGCGATCAGGCCGTCGCCGGGGATGGCGAGATGGTGCTGGGCCACCGCGCCGTCATTCCACATCGGCGCGATGGGCGACCACGGCTCGACGCCACTCGCGGGCGTGAGCGGCGTGAGCGAGGTGAAGAGGCCCGTCTCGCTGAGCTTGCGCGGGAAGGCCAGGTTCGCGGGCGGGGCGGTGTTGGCTACGAAGCGATGCAAGCCGCCGTTGTAATCCAGGACCAGCACTTCGCCGTCGGGGTCCGTGGCGAAGGCGATGGGCTTGAGTGTGGTTTTGCACAGCTCCGTGTTCGAGACGAGCTGGCCGGCCTTGTGGCGCAAGGCCCAGAACGTGCCGGTCTCCCAGTCGCCGTAGAGGTAGGCACCTTTGAGCTTGGGAAACTGCTTGCCGTGGTAAACCAAGCCGCCCGTGATGCTCGCGCCTTCGCTGTGTGGGATGGCGACGACGGGCGGCAGGATGGGGCCGGGGCCGGGCTTCACGTCGGTGCGGACGCGGGTGTTTGGGCCTTCGGTGATGGGCCAGCCGTAGTTGCCGCCGCGCTGGACGCGATAGACCATCTCCCACTGTTCCCAGCCCACGTCCCCCACCCACAGGTCGCCGGTCGCGCGGTCGAAGCTCATGCGGAAGGGATTGCGCAGGCCGAACGCCCAGACCTCGGGCCGCGCGCCGGGCGTGCTGACGAACGGGTTGTCCTTGGGAATGGCGTAATGGTTTGTGCCAGCGGTGCGGTTCACGTCGATGCGCAGCACGGAGGCGAGGAGGTCGCTGATGTCCTGTCCGGTGTTGTGCGGCCGGTCCGGCGGGTCGGGCGCGGCACCATCGCCGGTGGAAATGTAGAGGAAGCCATCGGGGCCGAAGGCGAGCGTGCAGCCGTTATGGCCGCCACTGGTCCAGCGCAACAGCACCTGCTCGCTGGCCCGCTCCAGCACGGGTGGCTCGGTGGCACTGACCCGGAACCGCGCGACCACCGAGCCGTTTGTGCGTCCGCCCGGCTCGTTGTAGTTCACGAAGAGGAAGCGGTTCGTCGCAAAGCCGGGATGAAAGGTGAAGCCGAGGATGCTGAAGCCGCGCACGAACTCCTCCGGCATGTGATGCGGTCGCAGATCGGCAAGCAGCTCCGGTTTTGCCACGGTGGCGGAGGGCCGGAACGACCAGAGCTGGCCGCCCAACTCAGCGACCACCCAGCGGTCGCTGCCGGGCAGGCGCGCGAGGTCCACCGGCCGGTCAAAGGTGAGCTGGGGAAAAACGCGTTCGGTGCGGAGCGGGGCCGGCGGATTCGGGGAGCCGATGACGCGCGAGGTGGTCCACGGCGTGCGCGCGGCGGCGGAAGCGTGGAGGACGGAGGCGAGAAGGAGGAGAACCCAAAGATTCGGGAAAGACAAAGATGGGGAAAGGCATGTGCCGGCAGCTTGCAGCCGGCGTCCGGGGAGTTCTGAAGCACGAGAACGCGGCGAGTGGTCCGCCCGCAACGTGACGACTGCAAGTCGCTGGCACGGGGCGAGGAAAAGGACAGGGCCGCTCATGTGTTGAGCCGCCTTTTAGACGGACGGGAGGCGCTTGGCGAGCGGTTTGCGCGGGCTTACTGGTAGTTCAGACCATTCGCCATGCGGAGGGAGTCGGGGTCGTTGACCGGGACGGCCAGGCCGTTGAGTGGGTTGACGGTTGCGCTGGTTCGTCGCGCGGGGTGTGTGAGGTCGTTGTATTGATTGGCAATGGTTCGGAACGCACCCTTCCAAACCCAGTTCTCTACGTGGCCATCGGCGAAGGAGATCGCCGCCCCGCTGTTGTGGCGGCCAGAAGGCGGATTCCAAGTGGTCCATGTGCCACCTTGCAGGACACTTAAGGGGTTGATGCCGGCGGCCCCGTTATCGATGCTGACCGGGTTCTCCTCCAGGAAGACGATCAGGTCCGAGGGCTTCTGAATATCCGCGATGCGTTTGACGCTGCGGGCTTCCACGGAGCAATTGACTCCGACCGACATCGCATAGGAACGATGGTGAGGAATGCCGAGTGTGCCGCTGATGGTCTTGGCGCGGGTGCCAGGGCAGACGTAAATCTGCTCCGTGTTGTGATACGGGAAGAGCTTCCCATTCCGAATTTCGTTCGTGTAATTAGCATTGCCGAGCTGGACGTTGCCCTGAATCCACGCATTTGGTTCGGCGGACGTGGCCACCCCCGGGGCGTTGTTGTTGGAGATGATCTTGTCCTCGTAGTCGTCGCTATAGATTGTGAAGCCCAACTCAAGCTGCTTGAGCCCGTTCAGGCATTGCGTTCCCTGGGCCTTGGCCTTGGCCTTGCTGAGGGCGGGCAGCAACATGCCGGCAAGGATGGCGATGATCGCGATGACGACCAGCAGTTCAATCAGCGTGAAAGCCTGTTTGTTGGCTGGCCCCCGGTCCAAGGATTGAGTTCTGGCTGGTCCCACTAGAAACCTCCGGTGGTCGGAGACTCCCGCCAGAACAGCTTGGGCTTGGGAGAAGTCCAGAGCGGTGTCCCGCCTGTTGTTTGTCGGCTGTCGCCCATCTCCTCCAAGTTGGCCGGAGCCGCCGCGCCCGGGTTGTAGGAGGGCAGTTTCAACCGCTCCACGTGCCCGTCGGCCGCTGCTGCGATAGAGGCCCATTCATGACGGTTGATTCCACTCCAGCGGAATTTTCCGTTCGTGGGACTGGGGCTGTTCCATTGCGTGCGCTTGCTGTCGTAAGCGCTGGAAAAAACAGTCACGTCCCAGGAATTGTTGTCGCATTCCGTGATGGTCATCGAGGAACTCGGAGCGGGCACCTGATTGGCCCGGACGGGAAAGCGAATGGCCGCAGCTACCGCATTGTCGCGGAACAGGTGGCGGTTGGCCCGGTAGCTCAACATGTAAGGCCGGCCGGAGGTCTGGGAGAAGTCAGCATCCTCAGCCAGACAGTAGTAGCTGCGCGGCGGACTGGTGGGACTCGCCCCGAGATAGCGCATGAGCATGACCGGCCAGGCATTCACGGCCGAGAAGTTAGCCTGACCTGAAGCCGTGGTAGACAGGTCCGCCCCGTAAGGATAAGCGTCCTCATGGTCCCCGACGTAAAGGTTCACCGCCAGACCAAGCTGTTTCATGTTGTTCTGGCAATGTGTCGTTTTAGCCTTGTTTTTGGCCTTTCCCAAGGCCGGCAACAGCATGCCGGCCAGAATGGCGATGATGGCGATGACGACCAATAGCTCGATGAGCGTGAAGCCGAATCTGGTGGCGGCACGGTGGTTGAGCTGATGGGGCAGCATGATGCTAATGAGGGCGAATGGTCTCCGGCTTTTATCTACCTGACCCGCGCGCTTGTCAACTACCCGGCCCCTTGGTCATCATTCCAGAACCATGCCAATCGCCCGCCGCCACTTCGCCAGCGACAACTACGCCGGGGTCTGCCCGGAAGCCTGGCTGGCGCTCGAAGAAGCCAATCGCGGCCACGCCCCCAGCTACGGCGACGACCCGTGGACCGCCCACGCCGCCGACCTCCTGCGCGAGACGTTCGAGATGGAGTGCGAGGTCTTCTTCGTCTTCAACGGCACCGCGGCCAATTCGCTTTCGCTGGCGTCGCTCGGCCAGTCCTACCACAGCGTGTTGTGCCACGAGACGGCGCATGTGGAGACGGACGAGTGCGGCGCGCCGGAGTTTTTCAGCAACGGCATGAAGGTGCTCACCCTGCCCGGGTTGAACGGGAAGATTGATCCCGCCGGCATCGAGCGCCTGGTGAAGAAGCGCACCGATGTGCATTACCCCAAGCCCCGGGCGGTGAGCGTCACCCAGTCCACCGAGCTGGGCACGGTGTATTCCATCGAGGAGCTCAAGGCCATCTGGGCCAAGAGCAAGCAGCTCGGC
>Ga0075471_10001338_pt1 | contig 16087 bp, 15 predicted proteins | sample DEB19_08_DNA_2_FD_74787 | JGI IMG/M metagenome (GOLD analysis project Ga0075471, IMG submission 74787) | Aqueous microbial communities from the Delaware River and Bay under freshwater to marine salinity gradient to study organic matter... | ecosystem: Environmental > Aquatic > Marine > Coastal ... | reverse complement strand
GATGTCGCGCCCGTCGGGGTCGAAGATGCGGATCTCGACCGATGACGGGTCATCCGGGGCGAGCCGGACGGTGATACCCCCGGCGGCCTGCGAGTTGAGCACCTGGAACCGGGTCAGCGGCACGGTGGCGAGTTCCATGTCGTCGACGTGCGCACCGGCGAGGTTGAGGGCGCCAATGATCGACCGCTTGAGGGCTCGGGCGGCCCGGCTCGTGTCCCGACTCACCGTGACCACCGCACCCTTGGGCAACGAGGACGCGTACGCCAGCGCGAGCCGGCTCGCGCTCTCCGAGGTGATGTCGACGTTCGCGAGTCCGGAGGCACCCCGCCGGCCGAAGAGCGTGCGCGCACCGCGGGTCTCCCAGACGATCGAGGAGTTCACGACGGCTCCGCTCTCGACGGTCTTGAACGGGTAGACCTTCACGCCCGGATTGATCACCGCACGGTCACCGATGAAGCACTCCTCCCCGATCACCGCACCCTCAGCCACCACCCCGGTGCGCAGGTTCGAGGAACGACCGATCACCGTGCTGCGCAGGCGCGTGCTCTGCCCGAGGTAGACGTGGTCGTGCACGACCGAGCGCTCCACGAAGGAGTCGCTGCGCACGATCACGTCGGCCCCGAGCACCGTGTACGGACGGATGTGGGCTCCCGCCTCCACCCGGGAGTTCACGCCGACGATGCTCGGTCCCTCGACGATCGCCGCCGGGTCGAGGTCGGCGCCCTCCCCGATCCACACGCCGTTCGTGAGGCGAAAACCTCCGATCTCCACGTCGACCCGCTCCTCGAGCATGTGCTGATGCGAGGACAGGTACGCATCGAGTGTGCCGACGTCCTCCCAGTACCCCTCGACGATGTGCCCGAGGAGGCGCTCCCCGTCGGCGAGGGCGGCCGGGAACACGTCCCCCGAGAAGTCGACGACGGTGTCGACCGGGATGTAGTCGAAGATGCGGGGATCGAGCGCGTAGATGCCGGTGTTGATGGTGTCGGAGAAGACCTGACCCCAGGTCGGCTTCTCGAGGAACCGCTCGATCGAGCCGTCCTCCTCGGTGATGACGATGCCGAACTCGAGCGGGTTCTCGACCCGCTTCAGCGCGATGGAGGCCAGCGTCCCGGCAGCGCGGTGCACGTCGACGAAGGCCGACAGGTCGATGTCGGTGAGCACGTCGCCCGAGATCACGAGGAACGGTTCGTCGAGTTCGTCGGCCGCGTTCCGCACCGAACCGGCCGTCCCGAGCGGGGTGTCCTCGGCGGCGTACCGCATCGATACCCCGAACTCCGCACCGTCCCCGAAGTGGTTACGGATCTGGTTGGCGAGGAACGCGACGGTGACGATGATCTCGTCGAACCCGTGCCGGGCGAGGAGTCGCACGACGTGCTCCATCATCGGCCGGTTGACCATCGGGAGCATCGGTTTGGGCGTATTGCTCGTGAGCGGACGCAGCCGGGTCCCCTCGCCCCCGGCGAGGATCACCGCCTTCACGCGTGGCCACCCGCGTTCTCGACCGCCACGCCATCCTCGGCGAGCTCGCGCGGTCGGAGTGCGCTCCGAGCGGCCGGCACGTACTGCACCGCCGCCCAGTACGAGAGCAGCAGACCACCGATCGTGAAGCACCAGGTTCCACCCCAGAGCACCGCGTGGGCCGCGCCGTCGGCCACCGAGAGCAGGAGGAACCCGGGCAGGGCGAACATGAGCGCGAGGGTGCCGGCCTTGCCGACCCAGAGCACATCGATCCGGCGCGCCCCGGCGAGCGCGAGCACGAGGGTCGCCAGGCTGATGAGTGCCTCCCGGGCCAGCACGAGGACACCGACCCAGCGTGGCACCGTGCCGTCGACGAGCAGGACGACCGCACCTGCGATGAGCAGGATCCGATCCGCCACGGGGTCGAGCACCTTGCCGATGGCCGAACCCTGGTCGTAGCGCCGAGCGATCCAGCCGTCGACCCAGTCGGTGGCGCCGAGGACCGCGAGCAGCACGCCGGCGATGAGTGGACGGTCCGCGCCGAGCACCAGCCAGACGAAGACCGGCACGCACAGCAACCGCAGGAGCGAGATGAGGTTCGGGATGGTCCGCCATCCGTTGTCGGTGGCGGGCACGGGTACGGTCATCCCCGTGAGCGTAGGCGCCCCGGTCAATCCTCGGTCGCGCCCGGCTCCCCCGGCAACGTTCCCGCGTCGAACTGCACGGCCGCCCGGTCGGCGAGGATCGGTCCGATGACCTCACGCGCCACCGCACGGTGGTCCGGATGGTCCCGGTACGCCCGGAAACCGTCCACGTCGTCGAAATCGGCGGTCACCGCGTAGTCGAAGTTGTGCTCGGCGAGCCCGGCGTCCGCGCCGAACCGGAACGAGCGGATCTCGGGGATCACCGCGGGGAGCGGGAACAGCCCCTCCCCGACCGCGGCGATCTGCTCGGGGGTGACCCCGTCCTTCCAGCGGAACAGTGCGACGTGGCGGAACATCTCGGACTCCCTCCTCACTGCAGGCCGGCGAGCCGGCCCCCATCGATCGGTACCGCGACGCCGGTGATGTAGCGCGCGTGGTCGGAGCAGAGGAACGCGGCGGTCGCCCCGAAGTCCTCGGGCCGGCCGATCGCCCGCACCGGTGCTCCGGCTGCCGCGGCCTCGAGGTCCAGACCGAGCTCGGCCAGCCGGTCCGTCGCGTGCAGTCCCGGCTGCAGCGAGTTCACGGTGATCCCGTCGGGACCGACGGCCGTGGCCATCGTCTTGAGGAACGAGGTGAAGGCGGAGCGCGCGGTGTTCGACAGGATGAGGCCGGGGATCGGCTCGCGCACCGAGGTCGACGTGATGGCGAGGATGCGGCCCCAGCCGCGTGCCCGCATCGGGCCGACAGCGGCGAGGCACATCGCGATGCTCGACGTGCACGACTGCTCGAACGCCGCGCGGTAGGCGGCCGGATCGGTGAAGGTGTCGAAGGTGCCGCTCGGTGGACCGCCCCCGTTCACGACGAGGATGTCGATACCCCCGAGCGCGACGGTCGCATCGCGGACGAAGCCCTCGGCGCCCTCGGCCGTCCCGACGTCGGCGACGATCGGGGTCGCTCCGAAGGACGACGCGACCGAGGCGATCGTCGCCTCGTCCCGGCCGCAGATCGCGACCTCGACCCCCTCGGCCGCCAATGCACGCGCCGTGGCGAGGCCCAGACCGCGGCTCGCCGCGGCGACGGCGGCCCGCCTTCCCGTGATCCCGAGTTCCACCTGTTCCTCCTCCGACGCACGACGGCGTCCATCGTGGCGCGCGCCCCGGTCGGGCGCACGGATCGCTCACCGGCCGACGGCCGCACCCTCCGAGCGGGGGTCCGAGGCGACCGCGAGACCCTCGGCCTCGATCCGGATCGCGTGGGCGTGACCCATGCCCATGTCGTACGGTGCCGTGGCGGTCAGCCGGTGTCCACGTCCGGCGAGGGTCCTGAGCAGCGAGGGATCGAAGCGGGTCTCGTGTCGGAGGCCCCAGTCGCCGAGTTCCACGCGCCAGCGCGGCGCATCGATGGCCGCCTGCGGGTCCTCGGACCGGTCGATCGCGTGCCGGAGCACCTGGGCATGGATCTGAGCCTGCGCGTCGGCCCCCATGCTCCCGAACACGAGGTCGGGTCGTCCGTCGCGCAGGACCATGCCGGGGATGAGCGTGTGCATCGGACGTTTGCCCGGGGCGAGGACGTTGACCGCGGCCTCATCCAACGTGAACGAGGACCCACGGTTGGTCAGGTTGATGCCCCACTCCGTGACGTGGACACCCGAGCCGAACCCGAGGAAGTTCGACTGGATCAGGCTCACGGCGAGACCGTCACGATCGACCGCGCACAGGTAGGCCGTCCCGCCGCGCTGGGGATGGGCCGGCGCCGGATCGGCGGCGCGCCTCGGGTCGATCGCGGCACGGCGCGCCGCGATGAACCCGTCCTCGAGCAGGTCGGCCGGATCGATGCGCATGGCCGCCGGGTCGGTGACGTGGGCGTCGCGATCGGCGAGCGCGAGCTTCGTGGCCTCCACCATCGTGTGCTCCACATCGACCGCATCCATGGTCGCAAGGTCGTAAGCGTCGAGGATGCGCAGGATCTCGAGCGCGGTCACGCCCTGGGTCGGCGGCCCGAGTTCGGCCACCTCGCGGTCCCGGTACCGGGCCCGTAGCGGCACCGCCCACTCCCCCGCGTGCGTCGCGAGGTCGTCCGCCACGAGGTGGCCGCCGTCGCGACCGACGTGCTCCACGATCGCATCGGCCACCGTCCCCCGGTAGTAGACGTCCGGACCCTCAGCCACGAGCGCGTCGAGCAACCGGACGAGACCGGGCTGCCGGAGGACGTCGCCGTCGGCGAGGTCGCCGTAGACCGCGCGCCACGAGGCCGAACCGCCGTGCAGCACCGCCGAGGCCGCGATCGTCTCGGCGCCGGTCCGGGTCAGCGCGAACCCCTGTGCGTAGCGACGCGCGTCCTCGACGAGATCCGGGAACGGGAGGCTCCCCCAGCGGGCGTGGAGGTCGAACCATCCGGCGATCGCGCCGGGCACCGTGACGCTGGGACCGCCGAACGTCGGCATGGTGGCGTGACCCTCGGTCCGCAACCGGGCGGGGGTCGCCCCGGCGCCCGATCGGCCCGAGCCGAGGTAGCCGTGGAGGTCCCCGTCCCAGACGATGGCGAACAGGTCGCCGCCGAACCCACAGAGGTACGGCGCCACCACGCCGAGGGCGAGGTTCGCCGCGATGATCGCGTCGAGCGCGTTCCCACCACGGGCCAGCACGCCGGCCCCGGCGGCAGACGCCAGGTGGTGGGGCGTGGCGAGGGCAGCACGCGGGTACCGGGCTGCGCGACCGGTTAGCGGGCCGGTCGTCATCGGCGGGCCGGGGCGATCGGACGCATCCCCGCACCCTACGCGTCGCTGCGTCAGCCGCCGTAGGAGCCCACCACGCAGACGAGGCGGATGACCGAGGGATCGGGGGTGGTCGACCCGTTGTAGAGCCGGAACGACCAGGTCGCTCCGCCCGCGAGCGGCGCAACGTTGAGCACCCGGATCTGTGCGTAGGTGGTGTCCCAGGACGGGGCGATGCCGACCGATCCGCTGGGGCAGGACACGGTCGCCGTCGTGCTCCCGAGGCCGTTCGCGGTCACCGACGCCGATGCGATCGTGAACGTGTTCACCCCACTCGATCCCGTCGCGCCCTGGACCCCCGTCGCGCCCGTCGGTCCCGGCGCACCGTCGGACCCGTCCCGACCATCGGCGCCGTCGCGACCCGCGACACCCTCGGGCCCGGTCGCACCGGTCACACCCTGCACACCGGCCGGACCCATCGGCCCCACGGCACCGTCGCGACCCGCACCACCCTCGGGCCCCGTCGCACCCGACGCACCCTGCACACCGGCCGGACCGATCGGCCCCACGGCGCCGTCGCGACCCGCACCACCCTCGGGCCCCGTCGCACCCGACGCACCGAGTGCACCATCCGTGCCCTGCGCGCCCGTCGATCCCGGCACGCCATCCCGCCCGTCCGCGCCCGGGCGCCCCGTCGGGCCGGTCGCACCAGTGGCCGCGACCGGTGCCGCCACGGCGCGCGGCGCGCGGTCCTCCACGACGCGCGACGGGGTCACGAGGCGACCGCATCCCGACACCGCGATGACCGCGGTGCCGAGTGCGATCCAGAACGCGCCGGTGCGCGCCGCACGGGCGCGCACCGGCGGTCGGGCTCGGCGAGGTCGGCTCGTTCCGTGAGCTCGTTCGACATCCATGTCCACTCCTCCCCGGCCCGCCCCGGAGCCAGCGGCTCCGGAGGACTCGACCGTCCATCCCTGGCGACCGCCGTCCTTGGCGGTCGATCACGGGCACCATCGGAATGCCTTGAGGTTTCCTTGAGTATTTCTTCGCGTCGCCGCGTCGACGCCGCTCGGCCCGGGGGCCGGCCAGGCGCGAAGTGTCCCTGCGAACGGATCACACGCACCGGGCAGGGAGGTGGTCGCCGCTCGCAGGGACCCTGACGTTGTATCAGGTATGGGCACCGATGTGGGTACACCCCCCGCAGTGCCGAACGTCACTCAGGGGGCGTTGTACCGGTGGATCTGGGCCCCACTCCCCTCCGAGACGGTCACGTACCCGCGCCCGTCCGCCCGGAAGCCGACCGCCTCGCCCTGGATCTCGGCCGGGGTCGGGCCGGGGCAACCGAAGCTGCCGGTGCCGCCGGTGATGAACCGATCGAGGGGCACGTCGAGGGTGCGTCCCACGATCCGGACGCCGCCGTAGGAGCGGATCGCGAGCTGCAGCCCGTTCGAGGACACATCTGCGCCGGTGATGGCCCCTGCGCCGCCGGCCGGCATCGTCACCGCGCCGAGGGCTGCCATCGTGGTCGTGGACCCGCCGGCGATACCGTCGCTGACCGCGTACGCGCCCTGGGCCCCGCCGGCGAGGTTCTTGGTGAGGACCACGATTGAGCGGGACAGCGGATCGAGCGCGAGGGCCTCGGCATCGTGGGCCCCATCGGGGTACCGGAGCCGGAGGGCCTCGACGCCGGTGATCGTCCCGGTGGTCTGACCCGGCGGCACGACCGGTTCGGCCATCCGGTAGACGACCACGTCGGGCCGCAGCGACGGGTTGTCGCCGATGTCGGCGACGTAGAGGTAGTTGACGCCGGCGAGCGGACCGGGGCCGACCGCGACGTCCTCCCAGTCGATCGCCGATGCGCCGGACACGGCGAACGTCGCCCGGACGGCCCCCGACTCGTCCACTGCGAACACGCGGGCGCGGTCACCGGAGTCGTTGTGGACCCACCAGAGTCCGGGGTTCGTGCGGCTCGCCGCGATGCCGGAGATCTCGACGAGTGCAGGATCGGTGAACGCCGGCAGCGTCGACGCCACGAGCGTCTTGGCGCAGGCCGCCCGCACGGTGGGCGTCGAACATGCCGAGCCCAGGAGGACGGCACCGGCGGCGAGGACGACGGCACCCGCCACGCGCAGCGTTCGAACGTGACTCCGCATCACCGGAGGATACCGGCATCCCCGGGGCCGCGGGCCGCCCCCGGACGGCCGCCCCTTCCGGTCGCGTCGGCTCAGGGAGCCGGGGCGTAACGACGCAGTACCGGCGCCCCGCCCTCCGAGACGCTCGCGAACCCGCGTCCGTCGGGCTCGAACGCGATCGCCTCCCCTTGGACCTCCACCGGCGCCGGCGGCCGACACGTCACGGTGCCCGGACCCCGTTCGAGGAGCGCGGCGAGCGGGGTCTCGGAGGTGCCGGCGACGACCCGGACCGATGCGTAGGTGCGCAGGATCAGTCGGGTGCCGGCCCGATCGAGATCGGCGGCGGTGATCGCCCCGGTGATCGTCGGTCCGGTCCGGACGGTCGCGAACCGCTCCAGCGCGGTGTCCCCGGTCGCCGCGAACGGGGCACGGGCGCGGTACGCGGGCTGCGCACCACCGTCGGAGGTCTTGGTGATGACGACGAGGTCACCGGTGCGCGGATCCACCAACAGCGCCTCGGCGTCGTGCGGTCCATCGGGGTATCGCAGGGACAACCTCACCGCGCCCTCCAGTTCGTCCACGACGACCTCGTCGGGATCGACCTCGGGTTCCGGCACCCGGTAGACCTGCACCGTCGGGCGCGTCCCGAGGTTGTCGCCGATGTCGGCGAGGTACAGGTACTGCTGCCACCGCTTGGGACCGGGCCCGATCGCGATGTCCTCCCAGTCCACCGCGGTCGCACCCGCGAGGGAGAGCGTGGCCCGGGTGCGGCCGTCGCCGCCGATGGCGAAGATCCGCGCCGTGTCACCCGAGTCGTTGTGGACCCAGTAGGTGTCGCCGTTGCGGCGCGAGGCCACGATCCCGGAGATCTCGCGGAGCGCCTGATCGGTGACCGGCGCCGCGCTCGGCTCGCCGTACCGACGGTCGCAGGAGGCGACCTCGGTCCCTCCACCGCCCCCACCGCAGGCGGACGCGACGAGGAGGCACAGCGCTGCGACCAGCGGACCCACGACGCTGCGCGCCCTCATGCCGACGGCTCGTCGTCCGGCCCGACGAGGAACCCCTGGTACTCGCCGGGCGCGGGCACCTCGGTGATCGGATCGGGGTCGGCGTCGAACTCGACCCGCAGCGCCTTGCTCATGATGGCGTGGGCCTCGTAGAGCGCGGTGATGTAGGTGAGTTCGAGGATCTCCTCGTCGGAGAGGTGCTCACGCAGCGCGGCGAACACGCCGTCGGCGACCCGGCCGTCCTCGAGCGTGAGCGCGTCGGTGTACGCGAGGACCGCCCGCTCGACCGGCGTGAACAGATCCGTCGCGCTCCAGTGCGGGATCGCGGCGATCTTCTCCTCACCGATCCCGACGCTGCGGCACGACTTGCAGTGCTGGGAGAACACGAAACGGGACTGGCGGGTCCAGCCGGTTCGGGTCTGGGCCAGTTCGCGCAGTTGCGGGTCGAGGAGTCGATCGGGTGAGCGGTACAGCATGATCCCCTGGCACGCGTGCTCGAACACCGCCGGGACGAGGGCGAAGACGGTCCACCAGTCCCCCGGCGTGCCGGTGACCGTGCCCGGCGTCTCGACCGGGCACACCCCCTCACCGAAGAGCAGGTCGTAGAGCATCGTGACCGACGGGCTCGCCTCGGCCCGGGGCACCTGACGCAGACGGGGCATGGGTCCTCCAAGGCGGTCGGACGCGGACGCGCACGCAGTCTCGCACCCTGCGGGGTCCCGCGCGTCGCACCCGCGGGTCAGCGGGCCCGCAGGTTCCACCAGAGCAACTGGCGGATGCGCTCGAACGCGGGCTTGGGCCGCAGTTCGGCGTCGAAGATGCTCGCCTCCCCGAACCCCGGGAACTCTCCGGGGATCCAGGACTCGGCGTCCGAGTAGTTCCACGTCGTGACGCCCGTGCACTCGCGCACGGCGAGACAGGCCATGATCGCCGAGCCGTAGGCGTCCGCCTGCTGTTGCGGGCCCGTCGTGGGGTCCGACGGCAGCGCGAGGGCCACGTCCATCTCGGTGATCTCCACGAGCAGGCCCCGGGAGGCGAAGCGTCGCATCTCGTCGGCGAACTGCTCGGGCGTGGGCATGAGCGACGGGACGAGCGCGTGCACCTGGTACCCGACGCCGTGGATCGGAACGCCCTGGGCCCGCAGGTTCGCCACGATCCACAGCAGCGTGGCGGCCTTCGCGCCACCGCGCTCGATGAGGTAGTCGTTGATGAACAACTCGGCGTCCGGGTCGGCCGCGTGGGCGAACTCGAACGCGAGCCGGATGTAGTCGGGGCCGATCCCCCGCAGCCAGATGGTGTCCCGGAGGGTCCCGTCGTCGGCGATCGCCTCGTTCACGACGTCCCACTGCGCGACGCGGCCCTCGTACCGCCCGACGATCGTGGAGATGTGGTCCTCGAGGATGGCGATGAGTTCGTCGCGGGTGTACGAGCCGCCCGTGAGCCACGCCGGGTTCTGTCGGTGCCAGACGAGGCTGTGACCCCGCACCCGCTGGCCGTGCGCCGCCGCGAAGTCGACGACCTCGTCCCCGGGCGCGTGGTTCCAGGTGGTCGGGCCGGGGTGCACGACCTCCCACTTCATGACGTTCTCCGGGGTGACCGAGGAGAACTGCGCGGCGATGAGCGCGGCGTCGGCCGACCGACCGAACTGGGCCGGCTCGACCGAGGTGCCGAACACCCGTCCGTCCCGGAGGTCGGCCAGCGAGCGCAGCGTCGCATCGGGGGGTACGGGCCGGCACGCCGCCACGAGGACCGCAGCGAGCACCGCCAGTCCCCCGAGCCGCGCCGACCTGCGCATGGCCGGGGAGCGTAGCGATCCGGAGGCGAGCCCGGGCCGCGGCGCTCCCGCGACCATGTCCGACCCCCTCCTCATACTGAGGCTCCCCACCACGAGAGGAGCACCCCATCACACGATCCGCCCCCGGACCCCGGTCCATGCCCATCTTCTTCAGCGAGACGTTCAACGACGTCGCCATCCCCTTCGACACCTTCGTCAAGGCCGTCGCGCTCCACGAGCACCTCCTGGCCGCCGACCTCGCGGGTCTGGCGTTCCGTGCCCCGCGCACCCTCACGGTCGCCGAACTCTGCACCGTGCACGCCCGGGCCTACGTCGACGCCGTGACCACCGGCGAGCCGCACCACCTGGCCGCGTCCAACGGCGTCGGCTGGGACCCGGGCCTGCTCACCGCCGCGGCGACCTCCAGCGGCGGCGTCATCGAGGCCGCGCTGCACGTCCTCGAGCACGGGGGCAGCGCCGGTTCGCTGTCCTCGGGGTTGCACCACGCCCGTCGGGACGCCGGCGCCGGGTACTGCACGTTCAACGGTCTCGCGCTCGCGGCGCTCGCGGCCCGCCGGGCCGGAGCCCAGCGCGTGCTCGTGCTCGACCTCGACGCCCACTGCGGCGGCGGGACCGCCTCCCTCATCGAGGGCATCGACGGCCTCGAGCAGGTCGATGTGTCGGTCAGCCCGTACGACGAGTACCGCTCGACGGACCAGGCCCGCCTCATCCTGTCGGGCGGCGCGGCCTACCTCGACGACGTCGAGGCCACGCTCGCCGCCATCGCGTCACCGGGCTCCATCGACCTCGTGCTCTACAACGCGGGCATGGACGCACACGCCCGCGCCGGCGGCGCGAGCCGGGGCGTGTCCACCGAGACGCTCGCGATGCGCGAGGGGATGGTGTTCGGCTGGGCCGCGTCCCATCGCCTGCCGGTCGCGTGGGTCCCTGCCGGCGGGTACACCTCCGGCGGGCTCTCCCTCGACGAGGTGTGCGGCCTCCACCGCCTCACCGCGGAGGCCGCCCTGCACCACCTGGGCCTCGCCGCCTGAATCGCCCGCGACGCGGCCCCCGGAGGACCGGGGGTCCTCCGTTCAACCCCGTCCCCACCCCCGCCCCTCGTCACAGGCTCTGCGCTGCTGCGGACCCTCCGCCGGTGAGCGCGACGCGATGACCCTCACGGGCATCCGCGGCCGGCCCGCGCGGTCGGCAGAAGGGCGCGGTGGTGCACCCGGCCGAGCGGGGGCGCCACCGCTCAGGATCGAGGTCGCGCCGGTCGTCCGAACGGATCACGAGGCCATGTGCCCGCGCACCGCGACCTTGGCCTCGACCCGGAACTCGTAGCTGCCGGCGTCGTCGCTGAAGGACCCCACGCCGCGGCAGGTGTCGAGCGTCGCGTTGCGAGGAGCCATCTTGACAGTGTCCGAGGTGGCCGTGACCGGCGTGCCGCCAACCGGCGTGAAGGTGAACTGGGTGTGCAACTCGTACGGCACGAGGACGAGGTTGGTACCGAGGACCGGCCCGGGCGTCATCGGCCCGGAGCCCGGAATGCTCACGATGAACTGGTCTCCAAGACCGTCGCAGGTGACGTAGATGCCGTCGAAGCGTTCCACCGGCGGTCCGGCCGCACCCGCCGGTGCGATGCCCGGCCCCAGCGCCGCAAGGGCTCCGACACACGCGATGGAAGCGGCCGTTCGATTGGCGATGGTCCAGGTCACTCGCTGCTCCGTTCCTCGCCGACCCCATCGGCCGGACCTCGCAACGGTAGGGACCGGTCCTGTCAGGAAGGTAGAGTCGAAGGTCCGTGTCGATTTGGCACCGATGCGCCCGATTCGATCCTCGTCGCGCGTGACAGGAGAGCACCTCGCGCTCACCGTGCTCGCAGTCGGACCCACCCGACGGAGGAGGAGGACGCGTTCCGCATCGGGTGGTTCGGCGCATCGATTGGAGGACCGGCCGCGCTCAGGGCGAGCAGGACCACATGTCGACCGCGGCGCTGGCCGCACGTCGTGAGGCGCTCACCGCGTGCTGCGCGACCCGACCTTCTCCGTCTTGGGGGACGGAACAGCGAGACCCCGGTCGACTGGGCTCGACCGGGGTCTCGTCACGTTCAGCAGTGTCCCGAGATCAGGCCCACCAGCCTCCGACGAGAAGGCCGCCGAGCATTTTCGCCGACAACTTGACGACCGGGTACCCCGGCTGGCCGACGGCGCCCATGATCATGTTCCACACGATGTTCAGATGTTCACTGACAAACACGGACACGGGTCCACCTTCGGAAGGGGTCTGTGGGCAGGGATCGTTCCACCCGTGGCACCAGTCGTCCAATAGGGCGCTCGACCCAGACCCGGTTCGGGATCGACGCTCCCCGACCCGTCGAGATCGCCCGGACCGAGATCCGACCCGACGAGGTTTCGTGACTACGCCGTGACTACGGGAAGCAGTAGAGCCGGTTCCCGAACTCGGAAACCGGCTCTCTGACTGGTCGGGCTGACAGGATTTGAACCTGCGACCTTCGGTCCCCCAGACCGACGCGCTAACCAAACTGCGCCACAGCCCGTGGTCCGCCGGAGCGGACACGTCCGGGTGACTCTAGCGGTCGCTCGGAACCCGGACCCTCAGCGGGGGACGAGGGAGACCGGCAGGTGACGGACCCCGCGCAGCAGCGGATTCCCGGTCCGCTCGGCCTCGCCCGCGAGTTCGACCCGCTCGACCCGATCGAGCAGTCGCTCGAGGAATCGGGTGCCCTCGAGCCGCGCGAGCGGCGCGCCGAGGCAGAGGTGGATACCGGCGCCGAAGGCGACGTGATCCATCGGGTTGCGGTCCACCAGGAACCGATCGGGCTCCGGGTACTTGCGCTCGTCACGGTTCGCCGATCCGAAGAGCACCATCACCTTCTCGTCGGCCGGGATCGTCTCGCCGTGCAGCTCGACGTCGACCACCGTGTTGCGGAAGAACCCCTGGATCGGTGCGTCGAACCGGAGCGCCTCCTCGACCGCCGCCGGCACGAGCGTGCGGTCCCGCTGGAGGCGCACCCACTGCTCGGGGTTCGTGGCCAGCGCGTGCACGAGGTTGCCAATGAGGTTCGTCGTCGTCTCGTTCCCGGCCACGAGCAGCAGGATGGCGAAGGAGATGAGGTCACCGTCGGCGAGCGTCTCGCCGTTCGCCGGATCGACGAGGAGGCTCAGCAGGTCCCGACCCGGCGCGAGGCGGCGACGGGCGATCACCTCGGCGAAGTACTGGGCGAACTCGATGATGCTGAGCTCCACCCGGGTGCTCGTCTCGGCGTCGAGCCCTCCCCCGAGCGCGTCGATCGTGTCGTCGGACCACCGCTTGAAGTCGGCCCGGTGCTCGGCCGGCACGTCGAGCATGTCGGCGATGACCCCGATCGGGATCGGGTACGCGACCTCGGCGGCGAGGTCCCCGGAGCCGCGCTCGATGAACGCGTCGAGGGTCTCGTCGACGATGCCGGTCACCCGTTCATCCCAGGCCGCGATGGCCCGGGGGGTGAACTCGCGCTGCACGAGGCGCCGCAGGCGGGTGTGGTCGGGAGGATCGACCGAGATCATCATCGGGACCGGTCGCCACTCGGATCCGACGCCGGCCGAGGAGGAGAACCGCTCGTGGTCGCGCAGGGTGCGCACGACGTCGTCGTAGCGGCTGATGACCCAGAACCCGTGCTCGGTCCGATACACCGGCGCGTCGTCGCGCAGCTCGCGGTACGGACCGAAGGGATCGGCGATCGTGGCCGGGTCGAAGGGGTCGTAGCGCACGGGCGGACCCTACGCAGGGGCCGTGTCACGTCACGAAGCGCGTGATCCGGGTCAGCGCAGGAGCCAGCCGATCCCCTGCCAGAGCCGGAACCCGAGGTAGACGACCACACCGAGCGCGAGGAGCTTGAGGTGCCAGGGCACCGGCATCGGCTCGTCGCCGGCCCGCGCGGAGACCCGCGCCGCGACGTCGCCGCGGTCCACTCGACCACCACAGGTCGGGCATCCGCCCTCGGGCGTGACTGAGCCCGCCCCGACGTACTCATCGCACTGATCGCACCACGGCACGCCGCCCATCTGACCACATCGGTCGTCGGGCCGGGCGGTGCGGGCGCTCAGACGGGGGGCACCCCGTGACGACGCGGGAAGACCTCGCGCACCCGACGTCGGGCGACCGCGAGCCGAGCGATGAGGTCCCGCCGCAGGTCCTCGGGTTGCACGATCGCATCGACCACGAGCTCGGAGGCGAGGTGGACGATGTCCACGTCGGCCTCGTACTCGGCCCGACGCTCGGCCACGAAGGCCGCCCGTTCCTCGGGATCCTCGATCGCCATGATCCGGTTGTAGAAGACCGCGTTCACCGCGGGTTCCGGACCCATCACCGCGATCTGCGCGCTCGGGAGCGCGAGCACAGCGTCCGGGTCGAAGGCGGGACCGCACATCGCGTACAGGCCGGCGCCGTAGGCCTTGCGGAGGATCACCGAGATCTTCGGGACCGTGGCCTCGGCCACCGCGGTGATCATCTTCGCCCCGTGCCGGATGATGCCCTGCCGCTCGACCGCGCTCCCGATCATGAACCCGGGCACGTCGGCCAGGAACAGGAGCGGGACGTCGAACGCGTCGCACAGCCAGATGAAGCGCGCGGCCTTGTCGGCGGAGTCCACGAACAGCACCCCACCGAGATGCTGGGGGTTGTTGGCGACGATCCCGACCACCTCCCCGTCGAGCCGGGCGAACCCGGTGACGAGTTCGCGCGCGAACAGCGGCTTCGCCTCGAGCCAGGAGCCCTCGTCCACGAGCGCGTCGATGACCCGGCGCACGTCGTAGGCCCGTCGATCCTCGTCGGGGATCACCGACGCGATCGGCGTGGCTCCGTCCCGGGGTGGGCGCGACGCGACGACGGGCGGGCGCTCGCGGAACGAGGTCGGCAGGTAGGACAACCATGCCCGGGCCATGTCGATCGCGGCGTCGTCGTCGGGCGCCAGCGCATCGCCGCAGCCGCTCACGCTGGCGTGCATGCGGGCACCACCCATCTCCTCGAGGGTGACCTGCTCGCCGATGACCTCCTCGGCCATGCGCGGCGACCCGAGGTACATCGAGGCGTTGCCCTCGACCATGAACACCACGTCGCAGAACGCCGGGATGTAGGCACCGCCGGCCGCCGACGGACCGAACAGACAGCACACCTGGGGCACCCGGCCGGACAGGCGGACCTGGTTGGCGAAGATCCGTCCCGCGCCCCGTCGACCCGGGAAGAGTTCGACCTGATCGGTGATGCGCGCCCCCGCGGAGTCGACCAGGTAGACCACCGGCACCTCGTGCTCGAGTGCGTACTCGGTGAGCCGAACGATCTTCTCGACCGTGCGCGCGCCCCAGGATCCGGCCTTCACGGTGGGATCGTTCGCCATGACGCAGACCGGACGGCCCTCGATGGTCCCGGTGCCCGTGACGACGCCGTCGGCCGGGAGGTCACCCGCCGACGCGTTGGCGAGCAGCGCGTCCTCGACGAAGGACCCTTCGTCGAGGAGCCGGGCGACGCGCTCCCGGACCGGTCGCTTGTTCTGGGCCGCGAGCTTCTCGGCACCGCGGATGGAGTTGCCCTCGAGCGCGTGCTCCGTCGCAGCCCGGATGTCCTCGCCGCCCCTCATGACGCGCGCTTCCTCACTCGCAGCTTGATCGGCGTGGGGCCGAGATCGAAGTTCTCGCGGATGCACCGCTCCAGGTAGCGCATGTAGGCCTGCGGCAACTGACGGGTCGCGAAGATCGTGAAGGTCGGCGGCTCGGCCGCCCCCTGGGTCGCGTAGAGGATGCGGGTGCGGTGCTTGCGGTCGAGCGGCGGTGGGTGGCGTTGCTGGGCCTCGCGCAGCACCTTGTTGAGCGCGGCGGTGGGCACCCGCGAGTGGTAGGCGTCCTCGGCCTGGCGGAGCGCCGGCAGGATGTTCTTGATGAAGCGTCCGGTGAGCGCGGAGACCTTGAGGACCGGCGCGTAGGACAGGAACCCGAGACGGTCGGCCACGTCGGCGAGGACCTGCGGCCGGTCCTCGGTCGCGATGAGGTCCCACTTGTTGAGCACGATGACGATCGCAGTACCCGCGGCGTCGATGCGCTCGGCGAGACGCTGGTCCTGGTGTGACACGCCCTGGGCCGCGTCGATGACGAGGAGCGCCGCGTCGGCCCGGTCGACGGCCTGCAGGGCGCGGACCACCGAGTAGTACTCGGTGTCCTCGTCCACCCGGCTGCGGCGACGCATGCCGGCGGTGTCGATGAACCGCAGCGGCCCGTCCTCGGTCTCCACGACGGTGTCGATCGTGTCGCGGGTGGTGCCCGGCATGTCGTGGGTCACGGACCGCTCGTCGCCGACGATCC
>Ga0075471_10001336_pt1 | contig 16088 bp, 12 predicted proteins | sample DEB19_08_DNA_2_FD_74787 | JGI IMG/M metagenome (GOLD analysis project Ga0075471, IMG submission 74787) | Aqueous microbial communities from the Delaware River and Bay under freshwater to marine salinity gradient to study organic matter... | ecosystem: Environmental > Aquatic > Marine > Coastal ... | reverse complement strand
CGACGGCGCACGCGCTCGGTGAGCTGGCCGCCCTCCTCGTAGCCGACGTACCCGGGGGGCGCGCCGACCAGGCGGGAGACGTTGTGCTTCTCCATGTACTCGGACATGTCGAGGCGGATCATCGCCTCGGGGTCGCCGAACATGAATTCCGCCAGCGCCTTGGCGAGGAGCGTCTTGCCGACGCCGGTCGGGCCCAGGAACATGAAGCTGCCCATCGGGCGCTTGGGGTCCTTCAGGCCCGAGCGCGCCTTGCGGATCGCGCGGGAGACCTGCTTGACCGCCTCGTCCTGGCTGATGACCGACTTGTGCAGCTCGGCCTCGAGCTGCAGCAGGCGGGCGCTCTCCTCCTTCTCCAGGCGGGTGAGCGGCACGCCGGTCATCTTGCTGACGACCTCGGCGATGACGTTCTCGTCGACCACGGCGTCGACCTCGTTCATGCGGTCGCGCCAGGCCTGCTGCATGCGCTCCTTCTCCTTGCGCATCTTCTCGGCCTGGTCGCGCAGCTCGGCGGCCTTCTCGTAGTCGGCGTTCTTCACCGCCTCGTCCTTCTCGATGGACAGGCGCTCGATGCGGCCCTCCATCTCGGCGAGGTCCGGCGGCTTGGTCATGCTGCGCAGGCGCAGGCGGGCGCCGGCCTCGTCGATCACGTCGATCGACTTGTCCGGCTGGACGCGGCCGGTGATGTACCGGCCCGACAGGTCCACCGCGGCCTTCAGGGCCTCGTCGGTGATCCGCACCTTGTGGTGCTTCTCGTAGCGCTCGCGGAGCCCCTGCAGGATCAGGAACGTCTGCTCGCCGTTCGGCGGCTCGACCGGGATCGACTGGAAGCGCCGCTCCAGCGCCGCGTCCTTCTCGATGTACTTGCGGTACTCGTCGAAGGTGGTGGCGCCCACGCACTGGATCTCGCCGCGGGCGAGGGCGGGCTTGAGCACGTTGGACGCGTCGATCGCGCCCTCGGCGCCGCCGGCGCCCACCAGGGTGTGCAGCTCGTCGATGAAGAGGATGATGTTCTTGGCGCGGCGCACCTCGTTCATCACGGCCTTGATGCGCTCCTCGAACTGTCCGCGGTACTTCGTGCCCGCCACCATGCTGGCGAGGTCGAGCACCACCAGGCGCTTCTCGTACAGCAGGTCCGGGACCTCCTGCGCGACGATGCGCTGCGCCAGGCCCTCGACGATGGCCGTCTTGCCGACGCCGGCCTCGCCCAGCAGCACCGGGTTGTTCTTGGTGCGGCGGCTCAGGATCTGGATGAGGCGCTCGATCTCGTGCTCGCGCCCGATGACCGGGTCGAGCTCGGCGTTCTTGGCCAGCTCCGTGAGGTCGCGCCCGAAGCTGTCGAGCGCGGGGGTCTTGCTCTTGCCGCGGCGCGCGGTGGCGCCGCCCTCCTGCGGGCCGGGCTCCTGGGCCTGGGGCTCCGCGGGCTGCTGGGGCGCCTCGTCGCGCTCCTGCTCCGAGCCGGCGCCGAGCAGGTTCAGGACCTCCTCGCGCACCTCCTCGAGCTTCAGGCCGAGGTTCATCAGGACCTGCGCGGCGACGCCGTCGTGCTCGCGCAGCAGGCCGAGCAGCAGGTGCTCGGTGCCCACGTAGTTGTGGTTCAGGTTGCGCGCTTCCTCGATCGCGTACTCGATGACCTTCTTCGCGCGCGGGGTCTGGGGCAGCTTGCCCATGGTGACCATCTCGGGGCCGCTCTTGACGAGCTTCTCCACCTCGAGGCGCACCTTTCGCAGGTCGATGTCCAGGTTCTTCAGCACGTTCGCGCCGACGCCCGAGCCTTCCTTCACCAGGCCGAGCAGGATGTGCTCGGTCCCGATGTACTCGTGGTTGAACCGCTGGGCCTCCTGGTTGGCCAGGGCCATGACCTTGCGGGCCCGATCGGTGAGTCGTTCGAACATGCGGAGCCTCCTTGGACGAATGCGGTCCGGGTCGCCGGACCTTCTTCCCGCCCTTGACCGTACGAAACGCGAGGGCGGAATGCTAGGAACTGCGGGAACGGCCCGCGAGATTCCTGGAAGCAAGCCGCATGCCCGCGGACCGGCTTCCGGGGGGTCATCGGCCCGCCGGAAGGAGCCCTGAAGGGGACGTGGAGGAATCGAGGCGATTTCCGCCTTCCCGGGCGCGGCGGCCCCTGCGGACGTGCCCCGGGGAGAGGCCGCAAGGCCCGTGCGGGCACGGGGTTGCGTCGCGTGCGCTCGCCGCGGCGGGAGCGGGCTGCGGCTTAGGATTCCATCGTGCTGCCGCTCGCCCGAGTCCTCCGCGTCGCCGCTGCCATTGTGGCGTGCGTGCTGCTCGGCGCCGCGTCGGCCGAGGACCGGACGCTTGCCCGCCCGCTGGAGGTGCGCGGCAAGCTCGTCTCGGGCGCGACCTTCTCCGGCCAGCTGCGCCGCTGGAGCGACGACGGCATCGAGGGCTCGTTCGGCCGGCATGCGTGGCTCGACCTCGTGGGCCCGGACGTGCGCCGCCTCTACATGCAGGTGATGGACAAGTCCGACGCCTCGCAGTGGCTGCGGCTCGGCGAGCTGCTCGCCTCCTCGAACGGCGGCGAGCGATTCGCGGCCGAGGCCTTCGGGCAGGCGCGCCGGCGCGGCACCCCCGACGCCGACATCGACGCCGCGCGCACGCGCGCGCGCGGGGCGGCCGCGGCGCGCGAGGAGCGCGAGCGGATGGAGCGCGAGCGCCGCCTGCAGGACTCGGTGCTGCCGGACGACGCCACCGCCGCGCCGTGGCCGGTCCTGAGCGACGCGCAGCGCGCCGACGCCGTGCAGGCCATGAAGGCCGAGGCGGTCGAGGCGCTGTCGGCCGTCGGGATCACGTGCGAGCCGGTGGAGACGGACCGGTTCCTCCTCTACGGCGACCTGCCGCGCGCCGAGCTCGAGCGCTGGGGCCGCGACCTCGACACGATGTACGCGCGGGTGGCCGAGCTGCTCGCCGTCCCCAAGGGGGTGAACCTCTTCTGGGGCAAGGCCGTGATCCTCGCGTTCCAGCGCCAGGACACGTTCCAGGTGGTCGAGGCCGCCGCGTTCCGCCACAAGGCGCCGGCCTCGCTGCGCGGGGTGTGCCACCAGCGCGGCCCGCAGGTCTTCATCTCGATCTGGAAGGGAAACGACGAGCTCGAGTTCGCCAGCACCCTGGTGCACGAGACCACCCACGGCGTGGTGCACCGCTACGCCACGGCCGCGCGGCTTCCCGAGTGGGCCAACGAGGGCTTCGCCGAGTGGGTCGCGCGCGCGTGCGTGCCGCGCTCGCCGGTGGACGCCAACCGCCGCCCGCAGGGGCTCGCGTTCTTCCGCGCCGGCAGCGACGCCACGAAGGTGATGGCGATGGACGGCAAGTCCGGCACCTGGCCCGGCGACAACGCCATCGGCTACTCGGTGGGCTACCTGCTGGTCGACCTGATGATCGCCGAGCGGCCGAAGCAGTTCGCCGCGTGGGTGAAGGCGGTGAAGGGCGGCAAGGACTGGTCGGCGGCGCTCGGCGAGGAGTTCGGCATGACGCCCGCGGCGCTCGCGCAGGCCGCGTCGAGCTGGTTCCGGACCAACGACGGCCCGCCGCGGCGCTGAGCGCCCGGTAGGATCTTCGCCCTTCCATGGCACGGACGTCGAACCCGAAGAGCCCCGTGCGCGCCCGTCGCGCGCGGCCGCGCGCCGGATGGCGCACCGCACGCGGCAGCGACCGCCACGAGCTCTACGAGCTCTCGGTGCAGGAGCCGACCGCCGAGATCCGCTTCATCGAGCGCGCGTGGCGCGAGCGCCGCACGGGCCGCCCCGAGGTGCTGCGCGAGGACTTCTGCGGCACCGGCTTCCTCAGCTGCGCATGGGTGCGCCACCGCGCGTCCTGCCGCGCCTGGGGCATCGACCTCTGCACCAAGACCATGGCCTGGGGCAAGGCGCGCCACGGCGCGAAGCTCACCCCCGCGCAGCAGGCCCGCATGCACTGGGTCAAGGGCGACGTGCGCACCGCGCGCACCGAGCCGGCCGACGTGCTGGCCGCGCTCAACTTCAGCTACTTCATCTTCAAGTCGCGCGAGGCGCTGGTGGGCTACTTCCGCGCCGCGTTCGCGAACCTCCGCCCCGGCGGGCTGATGGTGCTCGACGCCTACGGCGGCCACCAGAGCTTCTCGGTGCAGGAGGAGGAGCGCGACCTCGACGGCTTCACCTACGTGTGGGACACCGAGCGCTACAACCCGATCAACGGCGACGTGCTCAACCACATCCACTTCCGCTTCCCGGACGGCACCGAGATGCGCCGCGCCTTCACCTACGACTGGCGGCTGTGGACGCTCGCCGAGATCCGCGAGGCGCTGGTGGACGCGGGCTTCGTGCGCCCGACCGTCTACTGGGAAGGCACCACCGACGAGGGCGAGGGCGACGGCGTCTTCCGCCGCAAGGCCGTGGGCGAGGCATGCGAGGGCTGGATCGCCTACATCGTGGCCGAGCGGCCGGCGCGCGGGCGGCAATAGGATGGCGCCGATGCACCCCGCCTCGGAGCGCCTTCCCGCCGTCCCCGCGTCGATGGCGGGGCTCCTCGACGAGGTGGGGCTCGCGTTCGAGCGGCAGCTCTCGAGCGACATGCCGTCGGTGAACACGCTCTGCCGGCACGTCGAGCGCTACCGGGGCAAGATGCTGCGCCCGATGATGGTGTTCATGTGCGGCGAGGCCTTCGGGGACGTGGGCCGCAGCCACGTCATCGTCGCCGCCACGTGCGAGATGATCCACATGGCCACGCTCGTCCACGACGACGTGCTCGACGAGGCCGAGGTCCGCCGCCGCGGGCACACCGTGAACCACCTGCGCGGCAACGAGGTTGCCGTCATGCTCGGCGACTACCTGATCTCGAATGCCTTCCACCTCTGCAGCCAGGCGGGCGATCCGGCGCTCAACCTGCGCCTGGGCGAGGTCACCAACACGCTCTGCGAGGGCGAGCTGGTGCAGCTGAGCCACCGCGACGACCTGTCCCTCGACGAGCCCACCTACTTCGAGATCGTGCGCCGCAAGACCGCGGTCCTGATCGGCGCCTGCTGCGAGCTCGGGGCGATGCTCTCGGGCGCGCCGCGGCCGGCGGTCGACGCGCTGCGCCGCTTCGGCGAGGGCCTCGGCGTCGCGTTCCAGATCCAGGACGACCTGCTCGACCTCGAGGGCCGCGAGGAGGTCGTGGGCAAGAGCCTCGGCCGCGACCTGGAGAAGGGCAAGCTGACGCTGCCCCTCATCATCCACCTCGCGCGGCCGGATGGCGAGGCGCGCGAGCGCGCGATCGCCGCGATCCGCGCGCGCGACGGCGCGGCGCTCATCGCCGAGCTGTCACGCGAGGGGTCGCTGGCGGCGGCGCGCCTCCGCGCCGAGGAACTGGTGGCCCGCGCCCGTGCCGAGCTGTCGCACGTGCCCGCTGGCGCCGCGCGCGACGCGCTCGATGCCGCGGCGCTCGCGATCGTTCACCGGGACTTCTGAGCGTCCTTCGTGGCGTCCTTCGCCGCGGCCCAGCCGCGCGTGGACTTCCCGGCCGCCGGCTTCGAGAGCGCGCGGTTGGCCGCGACCAGCTTCTCGAGGTCCGCTTCCTGCAGCGTCATCGGGTGGCCCTGCCAGCGGATCACGCCGTCCGGGGAGGCGATCGCCATGTGGGGGATGCCCTTCACGCCGAAGAAGCGGTTCTTCAGGCCGCCGGAGGGGTCGAGCGCCAGCGAGTACGCGAAGTCGGCGGGCGCCTTCTTCAGCTTCTTCATGCCCGTGGCGAAGGCGCCCGGGGCTTCGTCGCTGATCCCCACCACCAGCACGTCGGTGCCGTACTTTCGCGCCAGGTCGTTCAGGTGCGGGATCGACTGGACGCACGGCCCGCACCAGGTGGCCCAGAAGTCCATCGCCACCAGCCGGCCGGCGGGGTCGGGCGCGGGCGTGATCCAGGTCTGCACCTTGAAGGCGGGCATCGTCTTGCCGCGCATGTCCTGCGCGTTCTGCACCGGGCTCAGGAACTCGGGCCACTCGGTGGGCGCGGGGGCGTCGCCGCCCGCTTCGCCGGCCGCGCCCGCGGGCGCCGGCTTCTCGCTCGCCATGATCGAGTCGTCGACCTCCTCGGCGAGGAGCTCGGGCACCTTCGTCTTGAGGCCGAGTTCCGACAGGCCCACGTAGCGCACGGCGCCGGTCTTGTCGACCACGATGTTGACGGGCTTCTTCCAGATGCCGAGCGCGTCGCACCACTCGCCCGATGCATCGACGGCCACGAGGCAGGGCGGGTTCGCCTCGAGCGTCTCGTCGGCGCGGTCGGCGCCGTCCGGCGTGTGCACGCCGAGGAGCACCGCGCCCTCGGGCAGCGCCTTCTTCGCCTTCTCGAGCTGTGCGCGCACGTTCGCCTTGCCGCCGACGCTCTGGATCACGGTCACCTTGCCGCGGAAGTCGGCGCGGCCCATCGCGTCGCCGCCGATCCACTTCAGCGAGTCTGGCGGCATCGGCACCACGTAGCCCACGTTGGCCTGCAGCGCCTCGCGGTCCTCCTTGTCGAGCTTCTCGTAGGAGCGCGACTCGGCCTTCTCCTTCGCCGCCTTCTCCTTCGCGTCCGGGTCCTTGGCCGCGGGCGGCGCCGGCGGCGGGGCGGACTTGCCGGGCCTGCCGTACTGCGCCCGGGCCTCGGGGGCCAGCCCCAGCGAGGCCAGTGCGACGATGGTCCAGGCGGTCGTGGAACGCGTCAGCATCGCCGGATGCTACCCCGCGTCGCGCGGGGAACGGCACCGCGTCCACGGGTGCTCAGCGGCACACCGGCAGCGCCATGGTGTCGATGAGGCGCACCGTGTCGAGCCGCGCAGCCACCAGCCCGCGCGTCGGGCGCTCGAAGCCGCCCACCGGCATCAGCGTGCGGGCGTCCCGCACCACCGCATAGTCGACCGCCAGCCCGTGGTCCGCGAGGGTCTCGCGCATCAGGCGCTCGGCGGTCGCGGGCTGCTGCGCGCTCGCGGCCACCTGCAGCGCGCGCACGAGGCCGAGCGCCTGCTCGCGCTGCTCCGGGCGCAGGTAGCGGTTGCGGCTGCTCATCGCCAGTCCGTCCGGCTCGCGCACCGTGGGCGCGACCTCCATCGCCAGCCCCGGCCAGCGCGCGGGCAGGGCGGCGACCATCTCGTCGAGCACGCGCCACTGCTGCCAGTCCTTCTCGCCGAAGATCGCCTGGGACGGCCGCACCAGGTCGAGGAGCCGCGCCACCACCTGGCAGACGCCGCCGTAGTGGCCGGGTCGGCACGCGTCCTCGAGCCCGGGCGCCGTCGCCACGGCCGGCAGCGCGATCGCCGCGGCATCGGCGCGCGCGGCATCGAGGCCGCGCGGGTAGATCGCCTCGGACGGGGGCGCGAACACGGCGTCGGCGCCGGCAGCGCGCGCGATCCCGACGTCGGCGTCGAGCGTGCGCGGGTAGCGCGCGAAGTCCTCGTGCGGCGCGAACTGCGTCGGGTTCACGAACACGGTGACGACGACCGGGCGGCCGCGGCCGGCGGCGCGGCGCACGAGCGACGCGTGCCCGTCGTGCAGCGCGCCCATCGTCGGCACGAGCGTGCATCCCGCAAACGGGGCAAGGTGGTCGGCGTCGTGCACGAGCCGCATGGCGGGGCGGAACCATACCGCTCGGGCCGTGCGGAGCCGCGGGGCGGGTCCGAGGCCGCCCGGCCGAGAGACGCGGACCGTGATGTCCGAGAATTCGACGAACTTTGTTCCGTGGATCGCTTCAATTTGTGGCCGGGCCTTCCTACACTGCAGGACGCGTCGTGCTTTCGATCTGCACCGAGGGCTCCGGGAATCCCCCCGGCCCTGGGCGTCGAACCCGCCGCTCAATCCATGGCACCCAAGCTCCCCATCTACTTCGACAACGCCGCCACCACCCGGTGCGACCCCCGGGTCGTCGAGGCGATGCTGCCCTACTTCAGCGAGAAGTTCGGCAACGCCGCCAGCCGCAACCACCGCTTCGGCTGGGAAGGCGAGGAGGCCGTGGAGCTCGCGCGCGAGCAGGCCGCCGCGCTGATCGGCGCCAACCCGAAGGAGATCATCTTCACCTCCGGGTCCACCGAGAGCAACAACCTGGCCATCAAGGGCGCCGCGCTGATGTACGCGAAGGCGCCCGCCGGCCAGCAGGGCCGCGGCCACATCATCGCCGCCGTGCACGAGCACAAGGCCGTGCTCGACCCCTGCAAGCGCCTGCAGCGCGAGGGCTTCGACGTGACCTTCCTCGAGCCCGGCGCCGACGGCATCATCACCGCCGACATGGTGGCCGCGGCCATGCGCCCGGACACCATCCTGGTGACCATCATGTGGGCCAACAACGAGATCGGCACCATCAACGAGGTGCCGCAGATCGGCGCGCTGTGCCACGAGCGCGACGTGGTCCTCCACACCGACGCCACGCAGTGGGTCGGCAAGATGCCCACCGACGTCGAGCGCGACCACATCGACCTCCTCAGCTGGAGCGGCCACAAGATCTACGGTCCCAAGGGCGTGGGCGCGCTGTACGTCCGCCGGCGCAAGCCGCGCATCCGCCTGGAGGCCATCATGGACGGCGGCGGCCACGAGCGCGGCATGCGCTCGGGCACCATGAACGTCACCGGCATCGTCGGCTTCGGCAAGGCGTGCGAGCTGTGCGCGCAGGAGATGGAGCACGAGCGCGAGCGGCTCCTGAAGCTGCGCCGCAAGCTCGAGGGCGAGCTGACCCGCCGCATCGAGGTCTCGCAGGTCAACGGCCACGCCGAGAAGCGCCTGCCGAACATCGCCAACGTGTCCTTCGGCTTCGTCGAGGGCGAGAGCCTGATGATGGGCGTGAAGGACATCGCCTGCAGCTCCGGCAGCGCGTGCACGAGCGCCAGCCTGGAGCCGAGCTACGTCCTCAAGAGCCTGGGCGTCGGCGACGAGCTGGCGCACTCCTCGCTGCGCCTCTCCCTCGGTCGCTGGAGCACCGAGGAAGAGGTCGACTGGGCGATCGAGGCGATCGTGAAGGCGGTCGAGCACCTGCGCACGATGAGCCCGCTGTACGACCTCCACAAGGAGGGCATCGACATCTCCAAGATCCAGTGGCAGGCCCACTGACACCCGCCACCGCGACTCCCCCAGGCAAGGACACCGAACCACCATGGCATATTCCGACAAGGTCGTCGACCACTACCAGCACCCCAGAAACGTGGGCAGCTTCGGCACCAGCGCCGAGGTCGCCACGCGCGCCGACGTCGGCGTCGGCATCGTCGGCGCCCCCGAGTGCGGCGACGTCATGCAGCTGCAGATCAAGGTGAACGAGCAGGGCGTCATCGAGGACGCGAAGTTCAAGTGCTTCGGCTGCGGCAGCGCCATCGCCTCCAGCAGCCTGGCCACCGAGTGGCTGAAGGGCCGCTCGCTCGACGACGCCATGGCCATCCGCAACACCCAGATCGTCGAGGAGCTGAGCCTCCCGCCGGTCAAGATCCACTGCAGCGTGCTCGCCGAGGACTCGATCCGCGCGGCGATCGCCGACTACCGCAAGAAGAACGGCCTCGCGGCCGAGTCCGCCAAGCCCGCCGCCGCGCACTGAGCGCCGCCCCCCCCCACGAGGAACCGACCATGTCCGTCATCATCACCGAGTCCGCCGCGCGCGAGATCAACGCCATCGTCCACCAGCAGGGGCTCGACCCCGAGAAGATCCGCCTCCGCGTGGGCGTCAAGGGCGGCGGCTGCAGCGGCTTCAGCTACATCCTCGACCTGACCGAGGTCCAGAAGGACACCGACGAGCTGTGGGAGTTCCGCTTCCGCGCCTCCGACGACGGCAAGGTCGTCACGCGCGTGGAGGGCGGCGAGGGCGGGGCGGTGGCCACGGCCGAGGCCGGCACGTTCACCGTGCGCGTCGTGTGCGACCCGAAGAGCTACCTGTACCTCAACGGCACCACCATCGACTTCAAGGACGAGATCATGGGTCGCGGCTTCGTGTTCAGCAACCCGAACGCGACGACCACCTGCGGCTGCGGGTCGAGCTTCAGCGCGTGACCCGGGGCGCGGCCGTCGCGCTCCTCGCCGTGGTCTCCGGGTGCGCCGCCCCCCAGGCTGCAACGCCCAAGGCGCCCGTCGCCGAGCAGCGCGCGTACCTCGTGCGCAGCCCGCACGGCGACCGCTCCGACGAATACCACTGGCTGCGCGACGACCATCCCGAGCGCAAGCGCGACGACGTGATGGCCCACCTCCGGGCCGAGCAGGCCCACACCGACGCCGCGATGGCGCGCCTGCGCCCGCTGCAGGACCGGCTGCTCGCCGAGATCCGCGGCCGCATCAAGGAGGACGATTCCACCGCGCCACGGCATGACCGCGGGTGGTGGTACTGGACGTCCTACGCACCGGGCGACGAGCATCCGCGCTGGATGCGCCGCCGCGGCGGGCCGTCGGCCCCGGATTCCGGTGCCCCCGTGGAGACGATGCTCGACGGCAACGCGCTCGCGCGCGGGCATGCGTACTTCCGCGTCTCGGACGTGTCGGTGAGCCCCGATGGCGCGCTGGTCGCCTGGACCGAGGACACCGTCGGCCGCCGCGGCCATGCGCTTCGCATCAAGGACCTGCGCACCGGCCGCACGCTCGACGACCGCATCGAGGGCACCCTCGAGACCGTGGTCTGGGCCAACGACGGCCGCGCGCTCTTCTACATGCGCCAGGACCCGGTGCTCCTGCAGAGCGGCCCCGTCTGCCGGCACGTCCTCGGGACGCCTGCCTCCGCCGACCGCGTGGTGTTCGAGGAGAAGGACCTCACGCGGTTCGTCGGCATCTCGCCCACCGCGTCGCGGGCGTGGCTGGCCATCTCGGTCGACGGATACGACGACAACGCGCTGTGGGCGCTGCCCCTCGACGGCGAGCCGGGTGCGCCGGTCGCGGTGCTCCCGATGCGCGCCGGGGTCCGCAGCTACGCCGACCACCTCGGCGGCCGGTGGGTGATCCGGACCAACGAGGCCGCGCGCAACTTCCGCCTGGTCGCGGCGCCGGAGGACGCGCCCGCCGACCGCGCGCGGTGGACGGAGATCCTGCCGCACCGCACCGACGCGAGCATCGACGGCTTCGAGCTCTTCGACGCGGCGATCGCCGTCGCCGAGCGCGTCGAGGCGAACGCGCGCGTGCGCCTGGTGCCCCCGGGCGGCGGGGCCGGCACGCTGGTGCCCGTTCCCGAGGCGGCGTGCACCATGGACCTGGGGGACAACCCCGACCCCGCGAACCCCGACGTGCGCGTGGGCTTCACGAGCATGGTCACGCCGCGCACCGTGATCGACATCGACCTCGCGCGCGGCACCCAGGCGGTTCGCAAGGTGCAGCCGGTGGTCGGCTACGACGCCTCGAAGTACGCCACGGAGCGCGTGTGGGCGCCGAGCCGCGACGGCAAGCGCATCCCGGTCTCGATCGCCTGGCGCCGCGACGCCTGGGCGCGCGACGGCGCGCACCCGATGCTGGTCGAGGCGTACGGCTCCTACGGCTTCCCGTCGGACGCGCAGTTCGACAGTGCAGGCGTCTCGCTCATGGACCGCGGCTTCGCGCTCGCCGTGGCCCACGTGCGCGGCGGCGCCGACCTCGGGCAGGACTGGTACGAGGACGGCCGGCTGCTGCGCAAGCGCAACACGTTCAACGACTTCGTGGACGCGACGGTGTTCCTGCAGTCGGAGGGGTGGGCCGACCCGAAGCGCACGTTCGCAAGCGGCGGCTCGGCGGGCGGCCTGCTGATGGGCGCGGTGGCCAACATGGCCGGCGGCCTGTACCGGGGGATGGGGCTGCACGTGCCCTTCGTCGACGCGCTCAGCACCATGCTCGACCCCTCCATCCCGCTCACCACCAACGAGTGGACGCAGTGGGGGAACCCCATCGAGTCGAAGGAGGCATACGAGTACATCCGGTCGTACTCGCCGTACGACAACCTCGAGGCCAAGGAGTACCCGGCGATGCTGGTGACCACCGGGCTGTGGGACTCGCAGGTGATGTACTTCGAGCCGGCCAAGTACGTGGCGCGCCTGCGCCGGCTGCGGACCGACTCCAACCCGTTCCTGATGCACGTGAACATGGAGGCCGGCCACGGCGGCAGGAGCGGCCGCTTCGAGCGGCTGCGCCAGGTGGCGATGGAGCAGGCGTTCTTCCTCGACCTCGCCGGGATCGACCGCTAGGCGCGGACCGCGATCCCCGCCGCACCGCCGTGCGCGAAGGCCGGCACGTCGGCGCCGTCGATCGGGCGCGAGACCAGCCATCCCTGCGCCGCGTCCCAGGCGCGTTCGGAGAGCAGCGCCCACTGGTCGGCGCGCTCGATGCCCTCGGCGACGCACCGCGCGCCCAGCTTGCGCGCGTGGCGCTGCACCAGGTCAAGCGTCGCGCGGTCCTCGGCCGAGCCGGGCAGGCGTGCGACCACGCTCCGGTCGAGCTTCACCTCGTCGGCGCCGCAGCGGTGCAGGCACGCGATGCCGTCGATCCCCGTGCCGAAGTCGTCGATCGCGACCGACGCGCCCGCCGCGCGCACCGCCTCGAGCTGCGCGGCCACGCCGTCGCCGTCGGGCGCCAGCACGCCCTCGGGGACCTCGATCGAGAGCAGTCGCCCGGGCAGGCCCGCCTCGCCGAGCGCCAGGTGCACCTGGTCGACCAGGTCCCCGCGGCGGAACTGGCTCGGCGCGATGTTGACGCTCACCGGAATCTCGGCGCCGTCGGCACACCACGCGGCCGCGCGCCGGCACGCCTCGCGCAGGGCCCACGCGCCCACTTCGTCCAGCAGTCCCGCATCGGCCGCCGCGTCGAGGAGCCGGCGCGCCGGCACTGCCTCGCCCGTCGAGGGAAGCGTCCAGCGGAGGAGCGCCTCGGCGCCGATGACTGCTCGGTCGATGACGCGCACCTTCGGCAGGAAGACGAGCCGGAAGGCGCCGCGCTCGAGCGCCTGCTGCAGCATGGCGGCCACCTGCATCCCATCGAGCACCGCGTGCGCGTCGCCGTCCGCATGCGCGTGGACGCGCGGGGCGGGGCTGCGGCGTGCCCGGGCCAGCGCGGTGCGCGCGCAGGAAAGCAGCGCATCCGCGGCCATCGTCGAGCCGGGCTCGAGCGTCGCCGTTCCCACCGCGGTGCGCAGCCGGACGGACGTGCCGGCGAGCGAGAGGATCGGCTGGCCCGTGCCCCCAAGCGAGGCGACCGCGGTGCGCAGGTCGGGGGTCGAGGCAGGCAGGGCGACCACGGCCTCGCCGGGGCCGGCCGAGAACACCGCGGCGGGCGCGGGCGCCAGCGCGCGGAGCCGCTCGTTCCAGGCGGCATCCAGCGTGCGCACCGCGTCGGCGCCGTGCACCACCGCGATGGCGTCGAGGTCCTCGACCGCGACGGCGGCGACGGTCACCGGGCGCAGCATCGGGTCGATCGCACGCGCGAGTCGCGACGCCAGGCCGTCGAGGGCCGTGCGATCGGGCGGCGCGGACGCGGGTTCGGTGGGGTGGACGCGGGTCACGACGGGTCCGGGGCCGGGCGAGTCTAGCGCGCTGCGTCGAGCCAGCCCTTCACCACCGGCCATGCCATCCAGGCGGCCGAGGTCGGAAGCCACGCCACCAGCACCCAGCGCACCGCGCGCACCGTGATCCGCAGGTTGAGCGTCGCGCCGATCCAGCTGCCGACGATGGCCGCGGGCGCCAGGCACGCGGCGATGCCGAGCGCCTGCACGAGCGGCGACGCGCCGTCGGGTCCGGCCGCGCGCGGCAGCGTCGCACCCTTGAGCACGGCGCCCACCGCAGCGAGCGGCACCATCGCGCAGACGCTCGTCGTGATCGCGCGGCGCACCGGGAGGTCCGCCCACGCGCGCAGGAGCGGCACGGCGACGACGCCGCCGCCAACCCCCAGCAGCCCGCTGATCGTCCCCATGAGGGCGCCGATGGCGCTGGCCTTGCCGGCCGGGATGCCCGACGGGTCCTCGGCCGTCGGGGCGGCCCCGCGCACCAGCTGCACGAATTCCCGCGCAGCGACGAAGAAGAGGAACGCCGCGAAGAGCAGCCGGAACATCCGCGCATCGACCACCAGGCTCAGGCCGACGCCCAGGCCCACGGCCACCAGCGACGGCACCACCAGCGGGCGCGCGAACGTCCAGTCCACGTAGCCCGCGCGGCCGTACTTGCGGTAGGCGGTCAGGGCGACGGCGACGTTCGCGATCATCGTCGCCCCCTGCAGCACGTCCTTGCCGGGGGCGATCAGCACCGTGGCGAGCGGGATGATGACGATGGCCCCGCCGACCCCGAGCATGCCCCCGACCACGCCGCCGGCAAGCCCGAAGGCGAGGTACGCGAGCACATGCAGCCAGTCCACGGGCAGATCGTAGCGGTCGAGGAAAAAGGGCGGCGGATCGGTGTGGTGCTCCGGTGCGCGCCCATGATGCGCGCGTGCTCGTCACGATCCCGAGCTTCGCCCTGCAGGGCATCGACGCGGTGCGCTGCGACGTCGAGGTGTCGCTGCAGTCGCGCGGGCTGCCGCGCATCTGCCTCGTGGGGCTTCCGGACCTGGCGATCCGCGAGAGCATCGAGCGCGTGCGCAGCGCGATGGCAGCCACCGGGTTCGACCCGCCTCGGCACCGGACGACGATCAGCCTTGCGCCCGCCGACCTGCGAAAGCACGGGCCGGCGTTCGACCTGCCGATCGCCGTCGGACTGCTGCTGGCGGTGCCGCCCGAGGGCGATGCGGGCTCGGGGCGGGGCGCGGGGAGGGAGGCCGCCGGCCGTCGCCCGGCCGGCGGCGCACCGCCCGACCCCGGGCGGTGGATGCTGGCCGGCGAACTCGGGCTCGACGGCTCGATCCGCGCGGTGCGCGGGGCGGTGGCCATGGCGATGCTCGCGCGTCGGCTGGGCGTGGCGGGCATCGTGCTGCCGGCGGCGAATGCCCCGGAGGCCGCGGTCGTGGAGGGGCTCGACGTGCGCCTGGCGCGGACGCTTCCCGAGGTGGTCGGCTTCTTCCGCGGGGCGGTGGTGCTGGAGCGGGCGCCGGCGGTCGACGTGCGTGCGATGGTCGCGGCGGCGGGCGCAGCCATCGACTTTCGCGAGGTGCGCGGGCAGGGGGCCGCCAAGCGCGCCCTGGCGATCGCCGCGGCGGGCGGGCACAACGCCCTCCTCGTGGGCCCCGCCGGCTGCGGAAAGACCATGATGGCGCGCGCCCTGCCGGGCATCATGCCGCCCCTCGAGCCCGACGAGGCGCTCGAGGTGACGCGCATCCGCAGCGTGGCCGGCACGTCGGCGGCGGGCCTGGCGGTCGAGCGCCCCTTCCGCGCGCCGCACCACACGGCGAGCACCGTGGCGTTGGTCGGCGGCGGCGCCTTGGGCGTCCCGCGGCCGGGCGAGGTGACGCTTGCGCACCACGGCGTCCTCTTCATGGACGAGCTGCCGGAGTTCGGCCGCAGCGCGCTCGAGGCGCTCCGCGAGCCGCTCGAGGACGGCTTCGTCACCGTGGCGCGCGCGCATGGATCGGCGCGCTTCCCGGCGCGCAGCATCCTGGTGGCGGCCATGAACCCGACGGCCCGCGGCAACCGGCGCGAGGGCGCGCGCGGCGCGCGCGAGCAGTCCGACTACATGGATCGCGTCAGCGGGCCGATCATCGACCGGATCGACCTCCACGTCGAGGTGCGCGCCGTGCCCTTCGGCCGGCTGTCATCGGCCCCGGCGGGCGAGTCGTCGGACGACCTGCGCGCGCGGGTCATGGCCGCGCGCGCCGTGCAGCGGGCGCGCCAGGGGCCGGCGCTCAACGCGCACCTTCGCGGGCGCGCGCTCGACGACGCGGTGGCGCTCGATGCACCGTCGCGCGAGCTCCTCGGCGAGGCGATGGAGGGGCTGGGGCTGAGTGCACGCGCGTACGACAAGGTGCGCCGCGTGGCGCGGACGATCGCCGACCTCGCGGGCAGCGCCTGCGTGGGTGCCGAGCACGTGGCCGAGGCGGTGCAATACCGCCTGCTCGACCGCGCGTGCGCGTGAGCCGCGGTCAGCGGCGTCCGCCGCCGCCCGCGCCGCCGCGCCCGCCGCCCGTGCCGCCGCGCGATCCGCCGCTTCGGTAGCCGCCGCTCTGCGCGCGCTGGAAGCCCGACGTGCCGCCCGAGGGCTGGTGATAGCCCTGCGGCGAGCGGTAGCCGCCGCGCTGCTGGGTGCCGGAGCC
>Ga0075471_10001332_pt1 | contig 16116 bp, 13 predicted proteins | sample DEB19_08_DNA_2_FD_74787 | JGI IMG/M metagenome (GOLD analysis project Ga0075471, IMG submission 74787) | Aqueous microbial communities from the Delaware River and Bay under freshwater to marine salinity gradient to study organic matter... | ecosystem: Environmental > Aquatic > Marine > Coastal ... | reverse complement strand
GTCTCGTCGAGTTCGCGCTGCGCATGCCGGGCAACCTGCTCCTCGTGATGGTGCTCCTCGCGATGATGATCCTCGGGGCGGGCCCGCTCCATCGCGGTCGCGCGCCTGCCGTCGCCTTGCTGTTCGTCTGCCTGCTGGCGGCGGCGCTTCCGACCGGAGCGAACGCGTTGCTCGTCTACCTCGACCGGGACCCGATCTCGCCGCGCGATCGCGTGGAGAGGGCGGAGTTCCTGCTGTCGGAGGAACCCGAGGACGGGTACGAGCGGGCGCTCCGTCTCGCGAAGGGGGCCGTCGACTCGGCGCCGGCCCTCATCGAGGCCCACGAGATCCTGGCGAACGCCCTTGGCGACGGGCCCGAGGGCGTCGAGTTTCTCCGCCGCGCGGTCGCCTTGCAGCCATGGGCCGTCGAGCGCAGGGACGCGCTCGGCCAGCGACTCGTCCGGGAGGGGGACTTCGAGGGGGCAGCGCGCGAACTCGGCGACTCCATGTACCGCTACCCGAGCCTCATGACCCACGGCTACCTGTTCCTTTCGCCCATGGACTCCCGGCGCACCGACGGGGACCTGCAGCAGGTTCTGAAGCGGCTCGAGTCTCCGGGGACCGTGAAGTCGCGCATCGGTGCGCTCCCTCCCGAAGTCGCCGACGCGCTCGAGGACGGGATGCGGCGGGCGCTCCAACACCCCGGACCGGGGATCATGCGGTCCCGTGCCGCCGTCACGTCCGAGCTCGCGCAGCTCCTCGAGAATCGCGGCAAGTGGGACGAGGCGGGAGAAGTACTCTTCGCGCAGGGGCGCACGGTCGAGGACGTCCGCCTGCTGACGAGGTCGGCCAACGATCACCTCGTGGTCCGGAACTACGACGGAGCAGAGAGGGCGCTCCTCGCGGCCCTGGTCTTCGCGCCCGACCAGGCGCTCATCTACCGCGACCTGGCGACGCGGGTGTACGCACCCCGGGGAGACTACGAGCGTGCGGACGTCGTCCTCGACGCCGGGCGCCGCAACGCTGCGGACCTCCTGCCGCTCCACCGGGCGATGAGCGAGCTCCTCGACCTGCGCAAGCAGGCGGAGCGGCAGCGGGTGGAAGCGGAGCAGGGCTTGGACGGCAAGATGGAGCCGCTGCCCGTCAAGTCCGACGCGGTCGAGGGCGGCGGGGTCGGAGGGGGCGGTGCCGATGCAGGCCCGTCGTCCCGCGACCGTCCCGGGGCGGACGACCCGGGCGAGGAGGCGGTCCCGTGACCGGCGCCCGGAGCTACCGCGGCAAGCGGTCCCTCGACCTGCTGCTGGCGACCGTCCTCGCGGCCGTCGCGGTCGTTCCGGCGGCCTTCGTGGCGATTGCCGTCGGCGCCTTCATGGGGCGTCCGATCCTCTTCCGCCATGCTCGTGCGGGGCTCGCGGGGCATCCCTTCCTTCTTTACAAGTTCAGGACGATGCGGGCGACGGGGGAACACGGGTCGGACGCCGCGAGGATCACGTCGCTCGGAGGGTTTCTTCGGGCGACGTCGCTCGACGAGCTGCCGCAGCTCTGGAACGTGATCCGGGGCGACATGTCGCTCGTCGGACCTCGTCCCCTCCTCCCGGAGTACCTAGCCCGGTACACCCCGGAGCAGGCGCGACGCCACGAGGTCCTGCCCGGCATCACCGGCCTCGCCCAGGTGTCCGGCCGAAACGGCATCTCGTGGGAGCGTAAATTCGAGCTCGACTGCGAATACGTCGACCGCCACGACCTCGCGCTCGACCTCGCGATCCTGGTGCGGACCGTCGCGGTCGTACTTCTCGGATCGGGCGTGAGCGCCGGAGGGCACGCCACCATGCCCGAGTTCCGGGGGGCGGGGCCGGAAGATCCGCGCGATCGCCCGGAGCCGATCCCGGGCGGAGCCGAGTCGTGACGCCCCCGACGGCCGTGCCCATGTGCCTTCCCGAGATCTCGGACGCCGAGCGGGATGCCGTGCTCGAGGTGCTCTCGTCGCCGGTCCTCGCCCTGGGGCCGCGACTCTCGGCGTTCGAGACCGCGGTGGCGGAGAAGGCCGGGGCCCTTCACGGTGTCGGCGTGAACAGCGGGACCTCCGGCTTGCACCTCGCGATGATCGCGGCAGGAGTCGGGGAGGGCGACGTCGTTCTCACGACGCCCTTCAGTTTCGTCGCGTCGGCGAACTGCGTGCTCTACGAGCGGGCGCGCCCGGTCTTCGTGGACATCGAGCCGGTCGCGCTCACGATCGACGTCGGCGCGCTCGAGGACCGCCTCGGGCGACTGCTCGCGGAAGGGGCGCGCGTGAAGGCGATCCTTCCCGTCCACGTCTTCGGCCAGCCGTGCGACATGGATCCGATTCTCGACTTGGCCTCGAGGTACGGGCTCGCCGTCGTCGAGGATGCCTGCGAGGCGATCGGTGCCACCTACAAGGGCCGCCCCGTCGGAGCCCTCGGGCGAGCCGGGGTGTTCGCCTTCTATCCGAACAAGCAGATGACCACCGGTGAAGGCGGCATGATCGTCACCGACGATGCCCGGTGGGCCGACCTGTTCCGCAGCCTGCGCAACCAGGGCCGGGACGTCTTCGACGGATGGCTCGAGCACTCCCGGCTGGGATACAACTACCGCCTCGACGAGATGAGCGCGGCGCTGGGGCTCGCCCAACTCGCGAGGCTCGAGGCGCTCCTCGGGGCGAGGCAGCGGGTCGCGGAGTGGTACGGGGAGCGGCTGGCGGGGGTCGAGGGCATCGAGCTGCCGACCCGCGCATCGTGGACGACGCGCACCAGTTGGTTCGTCTACGTGGTTCGCCTCTCGTCGGGCGAAGCGCGCAGTGCCGCGATCGAGTCCCTCGCCAGGCGCGGGATTCCGGCGCGCGCCTACTTTCCGCCGATCCACCTCCAGGGTTTCTACCGTGAGCGCTTCGGCCATCGCGCCGGAGAGTTCCCGGTCGCGGAGGACGCCGGACGTCGCTGCCTCGCGCTTCCCTTCTTCCCATCCATGTCGGAGTCGCAGGTGGACCTGGTCTGCGACGCGATCAGGGCCGTGTCGAGGTCGACCAAGGCCGTGTCCTCGCCCGGGGCGGCGCCCGGCACGTGAACGACCCCGGCGACGACATGACACCGATGCCATCCCCGATTCTCCTCGAGAAGCCGCTTCCCGCGTTCCTGGTCCGTTACCGCTTCGGCACCACGGCTCTGCTCAACCTGGGATTCGCCGTGCTGGCGTACGTCGGGGCGTTCGCGCTCCGATTCGACCTCGAGGTCCCGGAGTCCTACCGGGCGATGGCCCTGCGGCTCCTCCCGCTGCTCGTTCTCTGCAAGCTGGCGGGCTTCTGGCGCTTCGGGCTCTTTTCCGGCTGGTGGCGCCACGTGAGCGTTCGCGACACGGAGGACATCATCCGCGCGAATCTCCTCGGTTCGGGCCTGTTCGTTCTCGGCGTGACGGCTTTCCAGGGCCTCGACGGATTTCCCCGATCGGTGTTCCCTTCGGATTTCCTGCTCTGCACCTCCCTCGTTGCCGGAGCCCGGATCGCGGTGCGGATCTTCCGCGAGCGGGGCGGGGTATTTCGCGAGTTGCGCAGGATCGATCGGGCCGTCCTGATCGTCGGTGCGGGGTCGGCCGGGATTCGGCTCCTCGGCGAGATCGCGAACCGGAGGGCGGGGAGAACGGCGGTCCTCGGGTTCGTCGACGACGACCCGGAGAAGCAGGGGATGCGTATCTCGGGGGTGGACGTCCTCGGCAAGGTGGAGGAGATCCCCGCGATCGCGGGCAAGTGCGACGTCGACGAGGTGCTGATCGCGATCCCGTCGGCCAGTGCGTCGCAGATCCGACGCATCGCCGCCTTCTGCACCGAGGCGAAGTTGCGGTCGCGAGTGCTGCCGAGTCTCGGGGATCTCGTCGAGGGGCGCTTCATCTTCACGCAGATGCGGGAGCCGAACGTCGAGGACCTGCTGGGACGTACACCCATCCGGATCGTGTCGCCGCTCCTCGATTCGCTCCTCGAGGGCCGCAGCATCCTGGTCACGGGGGCGGCCGGATCGATCGGATCGGAACTGTGCCGGCAAGTCGCCGGACACCGGCCCCGCCGGCTGGTCCTGTTCGATCGCCACGAGAACGGAATCTTCACGCTCGAATCCGAGTTGCGGCAGAAGCACCCGGAAATGGACCTGGTCCCGGTGCTGGGCGACATCCTCCTGCCCGACCAGTTGGCGTTGGTCTTCTCCGTCCACCGGCCGGAGGTCGTGTTCCACGCGGCCGCGTACAAGCACGTGCCGCTCGCCGAGGCGAACGTGGTCGAAGCGGTGCGCAACAACGTTCTCGGCACGCGCAACGTCGCCCAGCAGGCCCTCGCCGGAGGTACGGCTCATTTCGTGCTCGTCTCGACCGACAAGGCGGTCCGGCCCTCGAGCGTCATGGGGGCCACGAAACGGATCGCCGAGCAGACGGTGAGGGATCTCGCGGGCGGGCGGGGTCGCTTCGTCGCCGTTCGGTTCGGCAACGTGCTCGCGTCGAACGGCAGCGTGGTGCCGCTGTTCCGCGACCAGATCTCGCGCGGAGGGCCCGTCACGGTCACCCATCCCGACGTGACCCGCTTCTTCATGACGATCCCGGAAGCCGTGCAGCTGGTCCTTCAGGCAGCGACGGTGGGGCGTCCCGGCGACACGCTCTTTCTCGAAATGGGGCGCCCCGTGCGAATCGTCGACTTGGCTCGCCAGATGATCGAGCTGTCGGGGTTCGTGCCCGACGAGGACATCGAGATCGTCTTCACGGGCCTTCGCCCGGGGGAGAAGTTGCACGAGGAGCTGCTCGACGAGGGCGAGGAGATGGTCGCCACGGCCGTCCCCCGGGTGTTCAGCCTCGGGAGAGCGGGTGAGCCCCCGTGCGTCGGGGCTCGCGAATTCCTGCCGCGCTTCGAGAGGCTCGTCGCGGCGCACGACGTCGAAGGGCTGCTCGAGCTCGTGAAGGAGATCGTGCCCTCCTACCTCCCCGTGGTCGCCGTCCGGGAAACGGATGCACCCGGCTCCGACCCGGGGGCGCAAGACGTACGGGCCACGGGTTGAGCACCCGCGACCAGGTCGCCCGTCCCATCTTCGTGTCATGGGGGATCTCTCGCAGCGCGTCTTCCTGGTCACCGGCCCGTGGCATCTCGTCACGCTTGCCTCTTCGCTCGAGACCGAGCGGCGCCGCGATCCCGGGCGACCTCGTTCCGCCGATCACCTGGTCGCCTGGGGGGGCGAGCGGCAGGGCGCGCTGCGCGCGTCTCTCGTCCCCGTCGCGAAGTCGCTCCACTCGTGGGCCTCGGTCACGGACGTCGGCGCCATGCTCGACGTGCCGTCGGCGGATCACCTCGAGGTCCTGGGGGAGAGGCTTCGCTCGTTGGGGATTCCCCGGGACGTGGACGAACTGTGGATCCCCGCGTTCTGGCCGCACACGACCAAGGTGGCCGCTGCGGTGTGGGGCCGCGCCGAGATCGTGCTCTTCGAGGAAGGCCTGCTCACCTACAGCCTCTTCCGTCGCTTCCGGATGCTGCCGTTCCTTCGGTCGAACCTCCGCCGCGTCCTCGCGGGGTCGTCTCGCGGGGGGGGGCTTCGGCATCTCCGCGACACGCTTCGGCGGCTCGGGGGCGATCCCAGAAACCTTCTCTGGGAGGAGGGCGCGCCGCGATCGCTGCTGCGCCGGACGCGACGCGACTATCGCGTCCTACGGTCGATCTTCGGCACCCAGCCGGACTTTCCTCGCTGGATCGAGAGGATCGACGTCCCACGCGAGGTCGTTCTCGACCAGCTCGATGCCTACCGGCGGGCGGTCGGCTGCGAGTTCCCGCCGGCGAGCCGCGGGAGGGGGCGGGTCCTCTTCCTTCCGCAAAACCTCTCCTCGGGCGGCTGGATGGAGGAGGACGTGGAGGTGGCGATCTACGTCGGGGCCGTCGGCCGTCTCGTGGCTGCCGGGCACGAGGTCCTTTGGAAGGAGCACCCGCGTGCCGTTCCATCCCTGTACCCCAGGGTGGCGGCCGCGTTCCCCGGTCGTGTCGCCGAGGTTCGAGTCGAGCCCACGATGCCCGTCGAGGCCATCGCGCCCGACTTGGGAGTCGATCTCTGTTGCGGGATCTACACGATGTCTCTTGCCTACCTGCCCTTCCTCCACGGGATCGGATCCGCATGCATCGCGTCGGAGTGCCTTCCGCACGTTCGACGACACGACGAGCTCGTCCGGGGGCTCACCCTGATGGCCCGGGAGACTCCCTCGCTCGACGAGGTACTCGGCGACCGGCCTGCATCCCGTCTCGCTCCGCTCGGCCGCGCGCACGGGGGGGAGGGCCGATGACGGCCTCGCCGAAGATTCTCGACTGCACGTTCCGGGACGGTGGTTACTACACCGACTGGGACTTCGACCGCTCGACGGTGCAGGATTACCTCCTCGCCATCGACGAGTCCGGCGTCGACTTCGTGGAGATCGGCTTTCGCGGGCCTGCCATCGCGGGTCGCTCGATGGGGCCCTTCGCCCATTGTCCCGACTGGCTTCTCGCGGAGTTCGATCTGCCGCGCCGGGCGCGGCTCGGCGTGATGGTGAATGCGAGTGACCTGCTGAGGTCCGGAGTCTCCCCGGTCGCACCGGAGTGGTTCGCCCCCGCGGCCGCGTCCCCCGTGAGCCTCGTCCGGGTCGCGGCGCACTTCCCGGAGGTGGAAGCCGTTCGCCCGCACGTCGAGCGGCTCCGGTCGCTGGGCTACGAGGTCGGTCTGAACCTGATGCAGGCTGCCGGTCGTGCGTCTTCGGAAATCGAGGCGACGGCCGCGGCCGTGGACTCGTGGGGGACCGTCCGTGTGCTCTATTTCGCCGATTCGCTCGGCAACATGCAGCCCCGGGACGTCGTCGAGACGGTCGGGGCCCTGCGGCGGGCGTGGTGCGGCGACCTCGGCTTCCACGCCCACGACAACAAGGGACTCGCACTGACCAACACCCTCACCGCGATCGACTCGGGAGTCGGATGGGTCGATGCGACCCTCGCCGGCATGGGAAGGGGCGCAGGGAACGCTCGCACGGAGCATTTGCTGCTCGAGCTCGAGTCTCGAGCCGGGGAGCCCCGAGGCGTGCGGCCCGCCGCTCTCTTTCCGCTCGTGCTCCGCGAATTCGAGTCGCTGCGCGCCCGCCACGGGTGGGGGCCGAGCCTGCTCTACCACCTCGCCGCGACCTGGGGCATCCATCCGACCTACGTGCAGGAGATGGTCCTCGAATGCGCAGGGCGTCCGGACAGGCTTCTTGCCGGGATGGACGTCCTGCGGCACTCCGCAAGTCGGAGTTTCTCGGCCGCGAATCTCCGGAGCGCTCTCGCGGGTGTCGCGGGCGACTCGGTCGGGTCGGTGTCCGCCCGGGCGATCGTCGCGGGGCGGGACGTGCTCCTCCTGGCGCCCGGGCCGCAGGCGAGCGCGCATCGTGCGGCCATCGGGCGATTCGTCGCGCGGCACGAGCCGTTCACGATCAACCTCAACTTCGAGAGCCACGTCGATCCCACGATGATCGACGCCTTCGCGACCTGCAACACGACACGGGTGGCCGCGTCCCGCGAGGCGATCGAGGGGGCAGGGCGGCCGGTGATCCTCCCGCTCTCCGTGCTCGGCGAGGACGTGGTCCGAGCCATGCGCCCGGGAGGCATCCTCGATTACGGCCTCGCCATCGAGCCCGGGGCGTTCGCTGCGGAGGATGGAGGGGCCCGCATCCCGGCCTCGCTCGTCGGTCCCTACGCGATCGCGTTCGCGATCGCGGGCGGTGCCGCAACCGTCTACCTCGCCGGCTTCGACGGCTTCCCGGCGACCGACCGACGCCAGGCCGAAATGGTCGCGATCCTCGACCGGATACGGGAGACGTACCCCGATCGGAGGCTGGTGTCGCTGACTCCGACGTCCTACCCGGTGGAAACTGCTTCCCTCTATGCAGTCGAGGAGCCCTCGTGACGCCGCCCGGAAGGATCTCGCTCGTCATCCCGGCGCGCTTCGAGTCCAGCCGCTTCCCGGGGAAGCCGCTCGCGTCGATCGCGGGGACCTCCCTCGTCCGTCGGGTCTGGGACCGGTGCATCCTGGCGGTGGACCCGGTCGACGTTCACGTCGCGACCGACGACCGCCGCATCGCCGATCACTGCCGGGCATTCGGAGCGAACGTGGTCATGACGTCCGAGGCCTGCCTCACCGGGACGGACCGCGTCGCCGAGGCTGCCCGCTCCCTTCGTGGCGACGTGATCGTCAACGTGCAGGGCGACGAGCCCCTGATCGACCCGGCGGACGTGCGCGAGGTCGTCCGGGCCTTCCTCGAGAGCCCGGACTCCGTGGCCTGCGGCATGTGCGCGATCGACTCGATCGAGGACTACGAGAGCCGCACCGTGCCGAAGGTCGTCACTCGACCCGACGGCGGACTCTTGTACATGAGCCGCGCCCCGATTCCGGCGTCCAAGCAGGGCGGACTGCCGCCCTGCCGAAGACAGGTCTGCATCTACGCATTCTCCCGAGCTCACCTGGAGTCGTTCGCCGGCGTGGGTCGGAAGACTCCCCTCGAGGAGATCGAGGACATCGAGATCCTTCGCTTCCTCGAGACGGGCACCGGGGTGCGGATGGTGGAGGTCGGGCGGGGATCGGTCGCGGTGGACGTTCCCGCCGACGTGAAGCGCGTGGAGGCCATCCTCGCGAGGCGTGGCGCGGACGCGTGATCCCTTCGCTCGATCGCTTCCGCACCTTCGTCTTCGATTGCGACGGAGTCGTGCTCGACTCGAACGAACTGAAGACGCGCGTCTTCCACGAGGTCGCGTCACGCTTCGGCGGGGCTGCCGCCGAGAGGCTGGTGGACCATCACCGCGCCCACGGCGGCGTTTCGCGCCACGAGAAGTTCCGCTGGTTCGTCGCCGAGGTTCTCGGGCGGCCGCGGGACGCGGGCCTGGTCGACGACCTCGTCGACGGCTTCGGTCGGGGAGTTCGCCGTGCTCTCGAAGGCTGCCCCACGTGCCCCGGGGCGGTCGAGGCCCTCGCCCGTTGCGCGGAACTCGGGCCTTGTTTTCTCGTGTCGGGCGGTCTCGAGGAGGAGTTGCGCCAGGTCTTTCGCGCGCGCGGGCTCGACCGCCATTTTCGAGGCATCCACGGGAGCCCCGAGACGAAACACCGGATCATGGCGGGTCTTGCCACCCGGGGGCATCTCGGAGGGGAGACCGTCTGCTTCGGAGACAGTCGGCTGGATCGAGAGGTTGCAAGGGACTTCGGTTGCGAGTTCGTGTTCCTGGCGAGGTGCACCGAGATGGCCGATTGGAAGGCATGGGTGGAATCGGAGGCGATCGACTGGGGACTCGACCTCGCGGAGGTCCTCGCGGCACAGCGCCGGGACCTTCGCGCGGAAGTGGCAGGAGGCGAGCCATGGGGCCGTTCGGCCGGCGGTTCGTCGAGTCGGGAGATGCCATGAAGAGACGGATCGTCGGAGTGGTACCGGCCCGCTGGGGTTCGAGTCGTTTCGAGGGCAAGCCTCTCGCCGACTTGTGCGGCAAGCCGATGATCTGGTGGGTCTGGTCGCGGGCCCGGCAGGCTCCGAGTCTCGAGGAGGTCGTGGTCGCGACGGACGACGAGCGGATCCGCGCGGCCTGCGAAGGGTTCGGAGCCCTCGTCCGGATGACGTCGTCTCGTCACGAGACGGCGACCGACCGCCTCTGCGAAGTAGCCGACCAGGTGCCGGCCGATCTCTACGTCATGGTGAACGGCGACGAGCCATTGGTGTCCGGTGCCGACGTGGAGCGGGTGATCCCGGCCGACTTCGACCCGGGAGCCGTGGTCGTGACGAACCTCATGACGAGCGTCGTCGAGCCGGCGGAGATCGTCGACGTGACCAACCTGAAGGTCGTGGTGAACGCGCGGAACGAGGCCCTGTTCATCTCCCGCAGTCCGATTCCCTACCCGAAAGGCGGGGTCGACTTCCGCTTCCAGAAATTCGTCGGGGTGGGAGCCTTCACCCGACCGGCTCTCGACTGGTACAGGTCCACGCCCCGGGGGCCGGTCGAGTCGATCGAGGAGAACGACTCGTTCCGATTCATCGAGAACGGGAAGCCGGTGCTCTACTTCGACGCCCGGTGCAAGACCCTTTCCGTCGACACGCCTGCGGATCGCCTTCGCGTGGAGGCGAGGCTGCGGTCCATCGGCGCGGTCGGGTGACGCGATGGTGCGTGCGGCTCCGAGCCTGACCGGCGACGGTCCGACGGTCGACGTGGTCGAAGAGGCCCGACGCGTCTTCGACCTGGAGATCGAAGCGCTCCGGGAGGTCAGGAACCATCTCGGGGCCGACTTCGAGCGCCTCGTCGCCCTGGTGCGCGATTGCAAGGGGAAGGTGATCGTCACCGGCATCGGCAAGTCCGGGCACGTCGCGCGAAAGATCGCGGCCACGATGGCGAGCCTCGGAACACCGGCCTTCTTCCTGCATCCCGCGGAGGCGATGCACGGCGACATGGGAATGGTCGCCTCGTCGGATCTCGTGATCGCGATCAGCAACAGCGGCGAGGGCGAGGAGATTTCTCGCGTCCTCCCCGGTCTCCGCAGGCTCGGAGCCGGCGTCGTCGCGGTCACGTCGGCGGCGGGATCGACCCTCGCGCGGTCCAGCGACCTGGCCTTCGTGTTCCCGCCGATGCGCGAAGCCTGCGCTTTGGAACTCGCTCCGACCTCGAGCACGACTGCCACTCTCGTCCTGGGGGACGCGCTCGCGGTGGTGCTCTCGAGGGTGAGCGGCTTCGGGCGAGGCGACTTCGCGGTCTTCCATCCTGCCGGAGCGCTGGGCCGCCGGCTCCTCACGCATGTCCGAGACCTGATGGTCTCGGGCGACATCAACGCGGTGGTCGACGTCGAAGCCTCGCTTCGTGTGGCCGTGTCCGAGATGAGCGAGAAGGCCCTGAACATCGTCAACGTGGTGGACGTCGACGGTCGTCTCGCGGGCGTCCTCACCGATGGCGATCTGCGCCGGCTGCTCGACGCGGAGGTCGATCTCTACAACTGTCTCGTCCGGGACGTGATGACGGCCTCGCCCGTCACGACCGGGCCGGAGGTCCTCGCCGAAGAGGCGATGCGGGTCATGGCCGAAGGGGCGCGCGCGATCACCGCGATGCCGGTGGTGGAATCCGGTCGCCTTCTCGGCACCATTCGACTTTCGGACATCGTGCGGGTGGGGATTCGCTGAGTGGACGGCCGAAGCCGCCCCGGAGCCTCCCGTGCGGCCGGCTCCTCGCGGCGTGAGACCGGAAGGGAGGCGCCGTGAGCAGAGGGCTGGTCCGTCTTTTCGGGCGCGAGGTCGAGTTGAGGACCGATCCCTTCGTGCACGGCGTGATCGACGGACTGTTGCCGCCGTCGAGGTACCATGCGCTCGCGGCGACGTTCGTCGAGCCCGAGGGCGAGGGGGCAAGCGACGCGTACGCCGACGGCAAGCGCCGCATCCATTTCGGGGCTCCCCCCGTTCCGGGGTTCCTCGAGGGGAACGCGCCGTGGCGGGAATTCGTGGCGGAGATCTCCTCCGCCCGAGCAATCGGGGAGATGCGCGATCTGTGCGCGCAGGCGGCGGCGCTCGTTCCGGCACGGGCTCCCTACGACCAGCTCGAGCGCAGACGAAGCGAGATCGCCTCGAACGACTTCCGCCTCTACTGCGAGTTCTCGAGCCTTCGACGCGGAGCTCGGCTTCGACCGCATACCGATGCCACGTTCAAGTTCCTGAGTTTCGTGTACTACTTCGCTCCTCCGACGTGGGACGGGACCTGGGACGGGGCGACCGAGATTTACGGTGCCAGGGACGACCGGGGTCGTTTCAACTGGGCGAACCGCGAGCTCGAGGCCAGGGACGTCGAGCGGGTCGGTCGTTGCGAGTTCGTCCCCAATCGATTGTTCTTCTTCGTCAAGGGGAGCCGGTCTCTCCACGGAGTGGCTCCGGTCGGCTGTCCTCCGGACGTCCGACGGCGCACGTTCAACTTCGCTCTCGAGGTGCCGAGAGCCCGCTACGAGGCGTCGCCGGCGGGAGAATGCGATCGCGAGGTCTGCGAGCGCGAGGCATGGCGGTGGCTCCCATCGCTCGTGCGTCGCATCCTGTCACGGGCTCGTCGCATGATCGGTCCGGGAGCCTGAGGAGGGCCGTGGACGTTCGTGTTCGCGCCGCCCGCACGGGCTCGTCGACGACGGGGGCGACCCGCGGTGGCGCGTCCACCTCAGGGAAGCGGGTCGTCCGCGGTCCGCTCGAACAAGCCTGCCCAGTATCCCGGCCGGGCCCCCCGCCGTCTCGCCACGCCTTCGCAGGCGGAAAAGAGCAGCGACGCCGCGAGAGACTCGTTCCGGGCATGGAGGGGAATGAACCCGAGGGGTCGGGAGTGGATGAGCCGGTATCCTGTCCCCTCCACCCGGGCGATCAACTCGTCGACGGGCTGGGCGTTGCGATTCAAGCCGCCGTGGAACTCCGGGTGTCGGGCACAAAAGGCACGGTAATTCTCGCTCTCCACGTCGTCGCAGAGAACCAGAAGGTGGGCGAACCGCACTCGCTTGCTTCGCACCAGCGAATCGGGGTCGTCCAGCAGGAACCACGAGTTCACGAGGATCCAGAGGTCGTGTCCGGGGGTCGCATCGAGGTCGCGGACGTCCCCGCGCCGCACGTCGGCCCTTCCGCGAAGGCGATGAATCGCTGCCTCGGTCGCCGCACCGGAGATGTCGCGCAATTCGAGACGGCAACCGGGAAACGAGCGTGCGAGCCGGAATGCGATGACGCCTCCCCCGCAGGGGGCGTCGACGATCGTCGCACCGGGCACGAGAACCGGGGAGATCATGTCCGCGATGGCGGCGGCCCATGCGCGGCGCGGGTAGGATTGGTTCTCGAGGGCTCGGAGAATGCGGGCCAGCATGGAAGGCTCTGCGGACGATCCGTTGCGGAGACACGGAGTGTGCCTCGTTCGGGCTGCCGACGCCACTCGCAGCCGGGAAGAGGGAGTCCGGGCGCTCCCGGGTCCGCCCTGACGGGTCGCGATCGGATTCGAAGGGGACGAGGGTGAGGCCGCGCATCCTGATCGTCTCCCACGGGCTCCGGATCGGTGGCGTCGAGAGGAGCCTGCTCGGGTTGATGCGCGCGCTGCCGCCGGAGGAGTGCGAACTTTCGCTCTTCCTCCACTCCCACGACGGCGAATGGGTCGACCGGATCCCGCCCTGGGTGAGGCTTCTGCCCGCTTCGAGGGCCTACGAGGCCCTCGACCGGCCGATCTCGAGGGTGATCGCGTCTCGGGATCCGGGGATCGGCGTGGCCCGTCTGCTCGCGAAGGCCGTCACCTCGCTTCGCAGGCGCGCCGGGGTGGGCGGCTTCCTCCTTCCCCGCTCGGTGCGTTACGCGCTGCCCTTCCTGCCCGACGTCCCGGGGGATTACGATTTGGCGATCGGCTTCCTCGCACCCCACGACGTGGTGTCGAAGCGAGTCCGTGCAAGAAGGCGTCACGGCTGGGTGCACACCGACTACTCGCAGCTGGAGACGGGCGTGGATCTCGCGTTCGAGAGCCGCGCATGGACCGCCCTCGACGGGATCGTCGCGGTGTCTTCGGACGTGGCACGAACGTTCCGGGACACCTTCGGGCTCCCGACCTTCGCGGTGCGCGTGATCGAGAACGTGCTCGACGTGCCGCTCGTTCGAGCCGAGGCCGCCGAGTTCGACGCCCTGGAGGAAATGGAGGCTGCTCCGTCGACGCTTCGCTTGTGCTCCGTGGGTCGCTTCTCCCATGCGAAGGGATACGATGTGGCGATCGACGCGTGCGCGCGCCTCCTCGAGGAGGGATTGGACGTCAAGTGGTTCCTGGTGGGCTACGGCAGCGAAGAGCGCTCCCTCGCGGAGCAGATCGCCCGGAGGGGAATCGGGGATCGCTTCGTCATCCTCGGGCGCCGACGGAACCCGTATCCGTACATCGCGACCTGCGACGTCTTCGTCCAGCCGTCGCGTTACGAGGGAAAGGCCGTGACGGTTCGCGAAGCGCAGGCGCTGGGTCGCGCCGTGGTGGTCTCCCCGTACCCGACCGCCGCGAGCCAGCTCGAAGACGGTGTCGATGGACTCGTGGCCGAACCCGGTGCGGACGGACTCGCCGCGACCCTCGCGAGACTTCTTCGGGACCGCGCCCTGAGAGAAGCCATCGCAAGCGCCGCTGCTTCGCGTGATTACGGAAATTCGTCCGGCGCCCGCGAAGTCCTCGACCTTGCACGCGCCGCGGCATCCGGCTCGTGAGCGAGTCGATTTCGGCGATCCTCCCCCAGGGGAGGGTGGCGCGGATCCGCGAGGTCGGCATCGACGAAGAAGAGGCAGGCCCAGGAACAGGCGAGGCGACCCGACCGAGGCACCATGAACGGAAACCCGCCGTCGAGAAGCGGAAGCAGCGAGCGGTACTGCCGGTCCGCCATGGAGCGCAACGCGCGCTCGATGGGCTCGCGATAGTCGGCCGTCGGATCCAGGCCGGAGACGTATCGCAACACGTTCGCAGCCTGCCCCGCGACGGGGACGTCCTCGAGGGAATCCTCCTCCCGGGCGTGGATCCGGTTGGCGAATCCCCCGTCGATTCTCTGGCGGCGCACCAGGGCGGTGGACCCGGCGAGCAGCGCCTGCCACGATCGGAGGTCGCCGGTCTCCCGGTGGTGTTCGACCAACCCCTCGAGCGCGTAGCAGTGGTAATGGGTCCGATTGAGGCTGCTGCCTGCGGTCACGCTGAAGGAGCCGTCCTCGCCCTGGTACCCGCCGATGGCGAAGTGGACCAACCTGTCGGCGAGCCGCAGGTAGCGCTGGTCGCCCGTGAGGCGATGGGCGGCGTGCAGCGCCAGGTTGCACTTGACGAAGATGGAGTAGCAGAGGCGATCGAGAGGCGACCCGTCCAGACGGTACTGGTTGCAGGGGCCCTCCCTGTCGACTGCGTCGACGACGAAGTCCGTGGCACGCAGGGCGAAGGCGACCATCCGGTCGGCGTCCGGGTCGCCGCTCTCGCGGAGGTGGCTCGCGAGGTCGAGAAGGCCCCTTGCGATGATCCCCTGGTCGAACAGGTACACCCGGTCCTCGAAGCTGCCGTCGAGCCCGACCTCGGAGGGAATCGCGCCGTTCGGCTGCATCGTCCGGATCACGGCATCGGCGGCCCGTCGAGCGCGTCCCAGCGCGGACTCCGTCCCGTAGCGACGGAACGCTCCGAGGAAGGTCGTGATGGCGTAGCCCGTGATCTCCGGGTAGACGCCGACGCGGCGCAGCCCCGTGGAGAATTTCGGCAGAAAGCCCGAGGAATGTTGCGAACGCTCGAGCCAGGACAGCGCCCTTCTTACGCGAACGTCCATCATCTACCCTGCCGGAACATGGTCCTAGCACCGACGGTCGCCTTCGACAAAAATCCACCGGGAGACCGGGCGTCGTCGCCCCGGTCGGGACCGACGTGAGCGGGAGAGCACTCTACGTCTGCGGGAGTTGCCTGTTCCGGAACACCTCCGCGAACATGAGCCACCACGGATTCGTCCGGGGGCTGGTCGGGAACGGCTTCGAAGTGGACGTTCTCATGCCCAGCGAGAGCTTCGGACCCCTCGATCCGGGGCTGCCGCGCGTGTCCGGAGTCCGGTATCACCTTCATTCCGGCTCGACGATCCGTGACGCGGTGATTGCGAGGGCCAAGGGCTGGTTCGACCGCGATCCCGCCGAAACTCCGGATGCCGGTGGCGCGTCGGGGGCCGCCCCCCCGGACGGGGAAGGGGCGTCGTGGCGCGCTCGATTGAGGCACGTCGCCGCCGGTGCGCAGGCCGCTCGGCGGGCTCGCGACCCGCACTGGCCGAGTCGCGCATGGCTGCGGCGAGCGGCCCGCTTCTCGGCACCTCGGCCCTTCGACATCGTTCTCTCCAATTCCTCGCCGGCGAGCGGCCACCGGCTCGCCGCCACGCTCCTCGCTTCCGGTCGGGTGACGGCCGATCGCTGGCTCCAGGTATGGGAGGATCCGTGGTACCATGACGTCTACCGGAAGGGGGCTGCGCCGGGCGTCCTCGAAGAAGAGGCGTCGCTCCTGCGAGCGGCCGACGAGGTGTTCTACGTGAGTCCACTCACCCTCGAGTACCAGCGAAAGCATTTTCCGGATGCGGCAGCGAAGATGGGCATGGTTCCGCTCCCGGCCTTCCCGGCCCG
>Ga0075471_10001328_pt1 | contig 16131 bp, 12 predicted proteins | sample DEB19_08_DNA_2_FD_74787 | JGI IMG/M metagenome (GOLD analysis project Ga0075471, IMG submission 74787) | Aqueous microbial communities from the Delaware River and Bay under freshwater to marine salinity gradient to study organic matter... | ecosystem: Environmental > Aquatic > Marine > Coastal ... | reverse complement strand
CGCGTGGTCGAACACGACGGCGTGAGCGGCGTGGCGTTTGCGGTGTGGGCGCCCAATGCGCGCGCCATCAACGTGGTCGGCGATTTCAATCAGTGGAGTGGCGCACTGCACCCGATGCGCCAGCTCAACTCGTCCGGCTACTGGGAGGCGTTTGTCCCTGGGCTGGCGGCCGGTGCGGCCTACAAGTTCGAAGTGTTCGGCGCCGACGGACACACCGTGCTCAAGGCCGATCCGTGCGCGCGCCACTTCGAGACGCCACCGAAGACCGCATCGATCGTCTGGGACAGCAGCGCCTACGAGTGGCAGGACGCGGACTGGATGTCGGCGCGCCCGTCACGAGGCCAGTGGAAGCAGCAGCCGATGTCGGTGTACGAAGTGCACCTTGGCAGTTGGCAGCGCTCACCAGACGGCACGCTGCATACCTACCGCGACATGGCCGAACGCCTCGTGCCGTACGTGAAGGACATGGGCTTCACGCACGTCGAGTTGCTGCCAATCATGGAGCATCCCTATACCGGTTCGTGGGGATACCAGGTGATCGGCTTCTTTGCGCCGACCAGCCGATTCGGCACACCTGAGGACTTCAAGTTCCTCGTCGATGCGTTTCATCAGGCGGGGATCGGCGTCATTCTCGATTGGGTCCCCGGACATTTCCCAAAGGACCAACACGGCCTCGCGCGATTTGATGGCACCGCGTTGTACGAGCACGCGGACCCCCGTCAAGGCGAGCACCAGGACTGGGGCACGCTGGTCTTTAACTACGGCCGGCATGAAGTCCGGTCATTCCTGTTGAGCAATGCGCGTTTCTGGTTGACCGAGTTTCACCTTGATGGCCTGCGGGTCGATGCCGTCGCGTCGATGCTGTATCTCGACTACTCACGCGAGGCGGGGCAGTGGATCCCGAACAAGTACGGCGGGCGCGAGAATCTCGACGCCATCGAATTCATCAAGCAGTTGAACATGCTCGTCGAGCACGACTGCCCGGGCACGTTTGTCTGCGCCGAAGAATCCACGTCGTGGCCGGGCGTGACGCGGCCCGTGCATCTGGGCGGCCTGGGTTTCACCTACAAGTGGAACATGGGCTGGATGCACGACATGCTCGACTACACGAAAGAGAATCCGATCCACCGCAAGTGGCACCACAACAAGATCACCTTCTCGATGATGTATGCCTACAGCGAGAAGTTCGTGTTGCCGTTCTCGCACGACGAGGTCGTGCACGGCAAGCGGTCGATGCTCGACAAGATGCCCGGCGACGTGTGGCAGAAGCACGCGAACCTGCGCGCCCTCTACGGCTACATGTTCGTGCATCCGGGCAAGAAGCTGATGTTCATGGGCGGCGAGATCGGCCAATGGCGCGAGTGGAACCATGACTGGCAGCTCGATTGGGAGGTGCTCGGCGATCCTCGCCACGCGGGGCTGCAGCGGTGGGTGCGAGGCCTGAACACCGTTTATCAGCGGGAGTCCACTTTGTGGACTGATGACTTCGATCCAGCCGGCTTTGCATGGATCGACTGCCACGATCACGAACACTCGGTAATCGCGCTGCAGCGGACGCGTCGAGAGCAGGAATCTGACAGCCGGGAACTGGTCGTCGCGGTCGTCAACTTCACGCCGGTACCTCGCCGGGGCTATCGACTTGGTGTGCCGGTCGATGGTGACTACGAAGAGATCCTGAACAGCGATGCGGAGGTCTACGGCGGCAGCAACATGGGCAACCAGGGCAGCGTCGCGGCCGATGCCATGCCGGCACATGGCCACGCGTTCTCACTCAGTCTGACCGTCCCACCTTTGGGATTTCTGCTGTTGAAACCGAACAAGTAAGACGCGCGAATCTTCAACGCGCTGGATTTCGGGAACACCGTGCTCGAGAAGATCCCAGCAAATTCGCAACAAAGCCGCTCGCCGCTGCACGGCATGCTCTTCGCTATAGCCGAAGCGCATGATCCCGAGTGGGACGAGTGTTGGGATGAGCGGTGTTTCCCGTGGCTTTTCCGTTGACCGCCGGTGGCGGCAGACGGATATTGCCGCTATGACTCCCTCCCTCGGCCACGTACCGGTCCGCATCATCTTCGGCGTCGCGACGGCTCTCGGGTTCTTCTCCGCGTTTGCGGCGTTTTATTTCGTCTCGACGTTCACCGACAAACCGGCGGCGTTCGGGCTGCTGCTGACGCTGAATCTTGGCTACTGGTATTCGTGGGCGGCGATTGCGCCGGCGATTCTTTGGGTGACGAGGCGGTTTCCGTTCGATCGCGCGAGCTGGAAGACCGCCATTCCGGTCCATCTCGCCTGCGTGGTCATCGCCACGTCGTTCCACACGGTCGTCACGGTGGCCCTGCGAATGGGCACCTACTGGATCATCGGCGAATCGCTCGATACGTGGCTCCACGAAGCCCAGGAGATGCTGTTCCTGAACTTCGACTGGGAGATGATGACCTACTGGACGATCGTCGGCGTCGGCACGGCGCTGAAGTATCTCCACGAGGCCAGGGCGCGCGAACTGAATGCCGCGCAGCTCGAGACGCGCCTGGTCGAAGCGCGCCTTCACACCTTGCAGCGGCAGATGCAGCCGCACTTTCTGTTCAACACGCTCAATACGATTTCCGCGTTGATGCACCGGGACGTCGAGGCGGCCGATGCGATGATCGCCCGGCTCAGCGATCTCCTGCGCATGTCGTTGCAGCGGGTTGGCGTCCAGGAAGTGTCCTTGAAGGAGGAGCTCGATTTCCTGTCCAAGTACCTGGAAATCGAACAAACCCGCTTCCGCGACCGTCTGACAGTGGTATTCGACGTCCAGGCGGACACGCTGGATGCGTTGGTCCCCAACCTTTTGCTCCAGCCGCTCGTCGAAAACGCCATCAAGCACGGTATTGGTCCCAGGCCCACACCTGGCCAGATCACCGTGCGGGCCCGGCGCAACGGCGCCTTGCTCGAACTCGACGTCCAGGACAACGGCGTCGGGCTCTCGGCAGCGCGATTGACTGACTTCAATCGCGGCGTCGGGCTGAGTAACACCCGGTCACGACTCGACCATCTGTATGGGTCGTTGCACCGGTTTGAATTCCGGCAGCCCGCCGAGGGAGGGTTGCTCGTGTGCATCGCCATTCCGATGGCGGAGCTTGCAAGTGAAGTAGGGATGCGTGATGAAGGCTCAGCCGTGGCCTAGCGTTGCCTTTGCCCGTGCGACACACGGGCAATGAAAAGGACGGATGGCGTGACAAAGATTCGCACAATGGTGGTGGACGATGAGCCGATGGCAAGAGAGCGCATCGTTGGACTTCTGAGCCAGGAAAAAGACATCGAGATGGTCGGTGAATACTCTGATGGAACGCAGGCGGTGTCTGCGATCCAGCAGCAGCATCCGGACCTGGTGTTTCTCGACGTGCAGATGCCGGCGTGTGACGGCTTCGGCGTGATTCAGCAGCTCGGCCCCGAACAGGTGCCGGCGGTGGTATTCGTCACCGCGTACGATGAGTACGCGCTCAAGGCGTTTGAAGTGCACGCGATCGACTACCTGCTCAAGCCGTTTGGCCGCGACCGCTTCGCCCAGACGCTGCAGCATGCCCGCGAGCACCTCGAGCGGCGCCGTGCCGGGGACCTCGGCAAGCGCCTGATGGCGCTCGTGCAGGACATCAAGCCGGAGCCGCAGAAGCTCGATCGCCTGGTCGTAAAGTCGGGCGGCCGCGTATTCTTCCTGCGGACCCAGGAGATCGACTGGATCGAGGCCGCCGGCAACTACGTGCGTCTGCACCTCGGCGAGGACTCGCACCTGTTCCGCGAAACCATGAACAACATGGAAGGGCGCCTCGATGCCCAGCGGTTCGTCCGCATCCACCGCTCGCGCATCGTCAACACTGACCGCATCAAGGAGATGCAGCCGTGGTTCAACGGCGAATACGTGGTGGTGCTCCAGAACGGCACCCGGTTGACGCTCAGCCGCGGCTACCGTGAGAAGCTCCAGGAACGCCTGGGCAAGGGTTTTTAAGGCCCCTGATCCCCGAGGACGTGGTCATGACCGAAGAGGAACTCAAGCAACACCACGGCGAGAAAGAGCTGGCCGAGTTCATTCGTCAGGGCGCCAAGCGGCGCCCCGACCAGGCGTTCGGTGATTACTACAGTGGTCGCAGCGCATCTTGTGCGCTCGGTGCGGCCTACGAAGGGATGTATCGCCTGCCGGACCAGGCAGGCAACATCCGCCCGACCAAAGATCTCGAATGGTTCTTCGATTGTCTCGAAGGATCGGTTCGCAAGTGCCCCGGCGGCGATGGCTGCAAGAAGTCTCTCAGCCTCGCCGCGATCATGGTGCACCTGAACGACGACCACAAGTGGTCGCGCGAGCAGATCGCCAGCTGGCTCGACAATCTGAAATAGTCCGAAGAAGACCGGCCGCCGGCCGTCAGGACAGGCGTTTCCTGACGGCTTCCAGGCAGCTCTCCATCGTCGCGGTGTGACCAAACACGAAGCGCGACAGCGTCCGGAACACCACGTTGTAGACCTCGCCCCGTTCGGTGATGGTGATTCGCGATCCCGATTCGATCGGCGTGATGTCGATCGTCCAGGTTCCGCCGAATTGTGTTTCGCCGACCACTCGCGTGACGATTTTCGACGGCGGGACGCGCTCGACGACCTCGGATTTCACCGTCGCACCGGACCACCATTTCAGGTAGTTGTCGACGTCGGCCAGCAAGGCGAAGGCGCGGTCCGGTGGCGTGTTGATGTCGAGACTGCGTGACGCCTCATGGCCTACCGGCAGGAAGAAGCCGACCAATCCGATCACACCGACGACGGATACCAGCGCCACCACGATCCAGATCACCCACTTCATCGCTTCTCTCCTCTCGAGGTTCGTGCCGCCCTGGCGAGCAGGCCGATGCCTGCCAGGGCCTGCTTGCGCTCCGCGGCCGTGAGCGTCGCGAGCATGTTCCTGACGCGCGCGCTTTCAAGCACCGAGCTGGCTTGCATGGCCTCGGCCCCCCTGCCTGACAGCAGCAATCCCACGGCACGGCCGTCCCGCGGATCCCGCCGCTGCTCGACGTAGCCAAGCGCCGCGAGACGGGCGATAGCCGCCGACAAGGTCGACGCGGCGAGGCCCAGGTGCCTGGCCAGAGCGGTGGCGCGTACTGCCTCGGATTCGTCCAGGTGCGCGAGCAGGGTCGAGTCGGTTGCCGACAGCTGCGTGGCGGTGGAGGCACGCCGCACGTGTCGCGTGTGACAGGCGAAGTAGATCTGGGGGTAGGCGACTTGCACCAGCCGCACATCCCGGTTCGAAACGGGCATGGGCTGGATGCTAGAGGTTCGAAACTATTTCGTCAAAACGAACTATTCCTGTTGGCCCGTTCGGCTGTTGGCCCGTTGGCCTTCGAGCGAGCGTACAGAAAAAAGCCCCGGGGATTTCTCCCCGGGGCCTGGTAGTGAGACGCTCGCCGAACTTACCAGCGGGCGCTGACGCCGAAGCGCAGCACGCGGGGAGCGATGATGCCGCTCACCGAGTTCGCGTTCGTCGCCGCCTGGTTGCGGTTGATCGCCTGGACGGTGTTCGTGTTGGTCGCGTTGAACAGGTCGATCGCCGGGACCAGCGTGAACGAACCGATGCGCACCGTCTTGTCGATACGGGCGTCAACGGTGTGCAGGTCGTCGAGGCGGACGTCACCCAGCGGATCCAGCAACACCGTCACCGTGCCCGCGCCGTTGGCGCGCGACGGCGACAGGATGCCCTGCGGGAACGGGAAGCCCTGGCGTCCGAGGTAGTTCGCCGCCAAGTTGACCGACCACGGCAGCTGCACACGGGCGTTGGCCTTCACGGCCCACTTCGAGTTCTGGAACACGTTGCCGATGCCCGAGCCGGCCGCTTCCGGGGCGTACTGGAAGCCATTGCTCTGCGCAATGTTGGTCGGATCCTCGTAGGCGTTGGCCGAATCCCAGCGGTCGATCGCGTTGTTGAACGCGTAGCTGAAGTTCGCCGACCAGCGGTTCGCCATACGCTTCTGGAAGGTGAATTCCACGCCGTTGAAGTCACGGTAGCGATCCGGGATGTTGGTGTAGACGTTCGGCGACGGGATGACGATCGTCGGTTCGAAGTAGCTCACCGAGGGGCAACGTGCGCCGGCCACCGAGCAGGTCGCCTGGTACTGCACCTGGCGGTAGTTCGCGCTGGTGAAGTTGTCGCGATCGTTCCAGAGGAACTGGTCGTACTTGCGCCACACGTAGGAGGCGCCAACGGCCATCACGTTGCCCAGCTGGCGGTCGAAGCCAACGATGAACTCGCGCGTGCGGTCGTTCTTCACGTTCGGATCCACGCGGGTCGGCGAGGTCGTCGACGTCGGGTTGGCCGGGTCGTACGCGGCGCTCTTGCTCAGGAACGTGCCGCTGGTGTTGACTTCCGCGAACTGCACGAAGCCGTCGCCGTTGATGTCGGTCCAGGGGTACTGCACCTGCACCGCGCCGGTGGCCGCGAGCTGGCTCGACAACTGGCCGGGCGCCATCTGGCCGTAGTAGGTCGCAAACGACGACGAGAACACGTTCTTGCCGTTGCCGGTCAGGTCGTAGGTGAAGCCGATGCGGGGCGAGAAGTCCTTCCACACCACGTCGGCGTCGGCGCCCTTGAAGGCAATCGCCGGCATCAGCGCCGGGAAGGTCGGGTTCTGCGGCACGTCGGCGGCCAGCGCCGCGTCGTCCTGGATGTCGAGGCGGAAGCCCAGGTTCACCGTCAGGCGGTTGCGCGTGAAGGTGTCCTGGAGGTAGACCGCGTTCGTGTTGAGGTGCGACACCGAGTTCTGGTCGCGCCAGATCTGCGCGCGCGAGGCAACGCCGTTGGTGTAGAGCGCGTCAATGAAGCCACCGTGGTGGTTCAGGATCACCGAGTGGGCACTGCGCCAGCGGTAGCCGAACTTGAACGAGTGATCGCCGCCGAGCACGCCGGGAGCGAAGTAGCTGCTGACCACGTCCACGCTGTTGGTGGGACGGAGGTACGTGGATGCCTGGAACGAACGGCTCCACGCGCCGGTGGTCGTTTCCTGGCGAGCCTGCACGCTGGCGAGTTCATCTTCGTGGAAGTCGAGCACGAAGTTGTTGCCGAGGTGGGCGTAGGTGATGTCGACCAGCATGCGGTCGCTGATCACGTGCTGGTCGCCCAGCTTCCAGAAGGGCGACGGGCCGGTCGTCCAGCCGAACTTGCCAACGCCGGCGGCCTTGGCGTCAACCGCGCGCTGGCGGTAGGTGGTTTCGATCGGACGCGTGTCGCCTGCGTCGCGCGCGTTACGCACCTTTTCCGCCCAGGTGTTCTGGAAGTTCAGGCGGTTGTTGCGGAAGGGCACGTAGGTCAGCTTGACGTTGTAGTTGTTCAGGGTCGTCAGGTCCGTCGACAAGCAGCTGCGCAGCAGGTCGGTGTCGGCCGTGCGCGGGTTGATCGCGACGCCGTTCGGACGGCAGGTGGAGTCGTTCTTGTAGAAGCCGACCACGCCGACCTTGACGTCCTGCGTGCCGTACGAACCCCAGTACCACAGCTTGCCCTTCATGATCGGACCGCCGACGTCGAAGCCGTAGTCCTTGATGTTCTGGATCGGCGCGCCGGCGCCGGCGCCCGCCGCCTTCAGCTCGGGGGTGATGTTGTCGTCAACGAACTTGTCGTCGGTGAGGAGCGCGCGGGCGCTGCCCTTGAAGCGATCGGTGCCGCTCTTGGTCACGAGGTTGATGCCGACGCCGCCGGTCTGCTGCGTCACGTCCGCGCCACCCGTGGTGACCTGCATTTCTTCGAGCATGTCGAAGTCGTAGTAGATCGGGGAGGCGCCGGTGGCCGCCATGTCGGTGATGTCGACGCCGTCGATCGACCACTTGTTGTTGCCGGTCGACGCACCGCGTGAGATGTAGCCCGACTGCTGACCCGACTGGTTACCGCCGACGTTGGCGCGGTCCATGATGATGCCGGGAGTACGTTCGAGCATGACCCACGGGTCTCGAGCCGACGGGATGTTCTGCATCGTCTCGAGGTCGAAGGTCGCCTTGGTGCCGGTTTCGCGCGTGTCGACGAGCGGGCTGGCGCCGGTGACCGTCACCGTCTCCTGCACCGTCGAGAGCTCGAGAGAGCCGTTGACCTGGGCACGGAAGCCGATGGTCACGCGGATGTCCTGGATCGCCGTCGTCTTGAAGCCGGCGAGCTCGAAGGTCACAGAGTAGGTGCCGATCGGCAGTTCCGGAATCCGGTAGGTGCCGGTTTCCGAGGTCACGGACACGCGCGGGGTGATCAGCGCAGGACCCGCGACTGTCACGGTCGCGCCGGGCAACACGGCGCCCGACGTATCGGCCGCCCTCCCGTAAATCTCACCGGTGTTCTGCTGCGCAAAGGCGCTGGTAAAACCCAGCACGAGCATCAACGCCGATGCGACTAGCGTCTTTCTCAACGTCATTTCCCATCCTCCAAAACGCCAGGGACCAATTCCCGGCGAAAGGTCATTACACGTGACCGCCCCGCTTTATCGGCAGTTCGGCCCAACTACAGAGGTGGACATCCCAAACAGCAGCATTTGTGCCACTGGCGTCAGGACGGAGTGGGACGGAAAAGGGATGAAAACAGGCCTGTAATCCCAAAAAACTTGTGACAAACTGCCACAATCCAGGGACAAATCCGGGAATTTGGATGGAAGGTGTCCAAGCCTCTGAATCCCGGAAAGTCGGTAGGCCTGAACGAAAAAGGGCCCTGGAGCAGTGCTCCAGGGCCCAGATTCAGGTAAAGCTTTTATACGCTGTAGTTTACCAGCGAACAGCCACACCGAAGCGCGCGATCCGCGGCGGCAGGATACCGCTGACCTGTTTGGCGTTTGCGGCTGACTGGTTGTTGTTCATCGCCTGCACCGTGTTGGTGTTCGTCAGGTTGAACAAGTCGACCGCCGGCACCACCGACACGCTCCCGAAGTGGAACGTGCGATCGAGGCGCATATCCACCGTGTGCAGGTTGTCGTAACGGTTCTCGCCGAGCGTGTCGATGTGCACATGGATCTGACCCGCGCCGTTGGCGCGCGCCGGCGACTGCACGGTCTGCGGGAACGGGAAGCCCTGGCGGCCCAGGTAGTTGGCCGCGAGGTTGAAGGACCAGGGCAACTGGATGCGGCCGTTCATCTTGACGAGCCACTTCGAGTTCTGGAACACGTTGCCGATGCCGCTGCCGGCCGACTCTGGCGCGTAGACCATCTCGCCCGGGCAGGCGATCACCGGGTTGGCGCCGGCGACCGTGCTGGCCGTGCAGGTCGGATCCTCATAGGCGTTCGGCGAATCCCACACGTCGACCGCGTCGTTGTAGGCGAAGCTGCCGTTCAGCGACCAGCGCAAGCGCCGGCGAGGTGGTGCGCCTGGTGGTGCGTGAGTCGGCGGTGATTCTGGTCGTCGGGTTGGTAGCCGGGCTGGCCGGTGGCGTCGGGATCGCGTCGCTGATGGGCAGTGTGCTCGCCGGGCTGTCGCCGCTCGATCCGCTGACGATCAGCAGTGTCGTCACCTTGCTCTGCCTCGTGACGATCACGGCGACGGCCTTGCCGGCGTGGCGGGCGTCGCGCATCGATCCGCTGATTGCGCTACGAACCGAATAGGGATCGAGAGGAGCAGGATGGGGGCGTGTTATCGGGCCTGCTCCTCCCAGACGCGCGCGAGCTCGACGATCACCTCGACCGCCTTCTCCATGTCCTGGACCGACACCCACTCCAGGCGTGAGTGGAAATTCTGTTCCCCGGCAAAAATGTTCGGTGTGGGCAGGTTCATGAACGACAGGCGTGAGCCGTCCGTGCCGCCTCGAATCGGCCGTTCCCTCACCGTCAACCCGGCACGTGCGATCGCCATCCGCGCGTAGTCGACGACCTGCGGGTGCCGGTCCAGGACGTCGCGCATGTTGCGATATGACTCCTCGACCGTTGCCTCGACCGACGCGCCGCTCACGCCACGGACGACCTCCTCGGCGAGGGAGCGGAGCCAGGTCTCCTTCTCGATCAATCCTGCCGTGGTGAAATCCCGCACCAGCAGCTTCACGCTGGTTCGATCCACGCCCGCGTTCAGCACGTAGGGATGCACGAATCCCTCGCGGCCATCGGTGGTCTCCGGCGACAACCGATCCGCCGGCAGCCGATCGATGAAACGCGCCGCCAGCTTGATCGCGTTGACCATGTGGCCCTTCGCGTAACCCGGGTGCGTGTTGAAGCCACGGAAGGTGAACGTGATCGCGTCGGCGGAAAAGCTTTCGTACTCGAGCTCGCCACGTGCGCCGCCGTCCATGGTGTAGGCGCACATCGCGCCGAAGCGTGCGACATCGAAATACTTCGTGCCTTCGCCGACTTCTTCGTCTGGCGTGAAGGCAATGCGAACCGCCCCGTGTGGTACGGGCGAGCGCAGCAGCGCCTCAACGGCCGTCATGATGGCGGCCACGCCGCTCTTGTTGTCCGCTCCAAGCAAGGTCGTGCCGGAGGCCGTGACGATGTCGTGACCGAGGCACTCCCCGAGATAGGGCGTGTCGGCGACACGCAACACCGCCGACGGGTCGTCCGGCAGGACGATGTCCCTGCCGTCGTAGGCGCGGTGCACGATCGGTTTGACGCCGGCGCCGCTCATTTCAGGGGACGTATCGACGTGCGCGATGAAGCCGATCACCGGTACGTTCGGCTTGGTGGTGGTGGCCGGAACAGTGGCCATCACGTAGCCGTGCTCGTCGATGGCGGCGTCGGCCACGCCCATGTCGCGCAGTTCGGTGACCAGGTCGCGCAGTAGCGTCAGTTGCCCGGGTGTGCTCGGGTAGGTGGCCGAGTGTTCGGACGACTGGGTGTCGTAGGCGACGTAACGGAGAAAGCGATCGAGGACGGACATCACGGGCGAAAATGCGCTGGCGGGTGAGGCCGGTACTAGCTTACCAGCCCCACCCGCCCAGCGTGCTTACCCGTCGCTTACCAGTCGAACTTCACGCCGAACTTGGCGATGCGCGGTCCGAGGACCGTCGTCGCCTTCTCGAAGCCGGCGCCCGAGCGCCAGTCGATGTTCACCGCGGTGTTGAAATTCATCGCGTTGAACAGGTCGAAGAACAATCCGAGCTTGGCGCGATCGGCGGCGAACTTCAGCTGCTTCTCGACGCGGAAGTCGACCACCGCCACGTTGTCCTGCCGGCGCGTGCCGATCGGTTCCGCGAGGATGATCTGCGTGCCGTAGTTCAGCTCGCCGACGCGGGTCTGGAAGAACCGGCCGTAGGGCGCGCCGCTTTGCAGCTTGACCACCGGCGTGACGCGGATGCCCCAGCCGGCGTCGACCGTGCCGCTGACCTTCGCGTTCCAGTCGGTGTACTCGTTCTGGGTCTTCTCGTTCGGGTTCGACGGGTAGCTGCCGAACAGCGAGAAGTTGGCAACCGCCGTGCCGAAGCGGTTGTTGAAGTAGAGGTTGCCGAACTGGTGCGTCCAGGTGTGCGAGAACGACGCGTTCATCGACCAGCGGTTCGAGTAGCGCTTGTTGACGGCAAACTCGATGGTCTTGAAGTCGTTCTCGTAGCCGTCGATGTTGCGCGTGGTGTTGCTGGCGGCGGTCGTGGTGTCGCTCAGGTTGAACGCTGAGACGCTGCGGTCGTCGCCATTGCCGTAGACACCGTCGGCACCCGGGTCGACCACGGTGGTCGGGATGCTGAAGTTGGTGTAGGGACGCGACGCGTTGACCTGCTGCCAGCCGTCACGATCGCCCTTCATCACGTAGCCAACGCGGATGCCCAGGTCGTTGAACAGGGCGCGTTCGACGAAGAACGACATCTCGTCGTTGTAGGAGTTCTTGATGTTCGGGTCGATCGAAGCGCCCGCGGTGCCGCCGAAACGCTGCACCTGGGTGCCGGCTTCGCCTTCCTGGAAGATGCGGTCGCCGTTGAGGTCGTTCCACACGTGGTCGGCGTACTGGTTGGCGGTGTTGACGTTGACCGCGTCAGCCAGCGCGATGCCGGGGTTGAAGTAGAAGCGGCCCCAGTTGGCCTTCAGCACGGTCTTGCCATCGCCGGTCAGGTCGTAGGTTGCGCCGATGCGCGGCACGACGTGGTTGAAGGTGACGATGCTGTCCTGGGCCGGGTACTGAGCCGCGACCGCGAAGCGGCCGGCCGCGACGCTCTGCTCCGGCAGGTAGACGCGGTAGCGATCGAAGCGGGCGCCGATGTTGAGCGTCAGGCGGTCGATCGTCCAGGTGTCGGTGACAAACGCGCTCATCGTGCCGAGCGCGCTCCAGCTGTCACCGTTGGTCGTCAGGCGCACTTCCACCGGCGTGGTCGCCGACAGCGGGCCCTGCAGCGAGCCGTTGACGAAGTGCACGACGTTGTCCTTGTAGTAGGAGTTCCACAACGTCTCACCCTTTTCGTCCATCCACTCGCCGCCGACCTTGAGGTTGTGCGAGCCGCCGGCAAAGCGATCCTTGAAGAAGCTGAGCGCGCCGGTCACCTGGTTACGGCGACGGCGGAGTTCCCAATCGCGGCCGCCGCCGAGCACTTCGCGCGTCGTCAGCGATTCGTAACGGGTGTTGTTGTTGTTGTTGCTGTCGAGGCCGAAGTTGTAGCCAAACTGGCCGGCGCGGATCTCCGCGAAGGTGTTCTGGTTGAGGGTGGAGTTCCACTAGCCCTTGTAGACCCAGCTTGGTGATGCCTGCAGCACGGTGGAGTCGGCGGTGATGTGCACCGGTGACGCCACGCGCGTCGCATCAACGCGGTTGGGCTGTTCCTTCGTGCCGTGCTGGAGGTAGCCGATCAGCTTGTTCGACTGGTTGATTTGGTAGGTGACCTTGCCGGTGTAGTTGTACAGCTTGGTGTTGAACGGGGTGCCGTCGAGGAAGCTGCCGCCGGCCGGCGCGGCCACCGAGGTCTGCTGGTTCAGGTACGAGAAGTGACCCCAGATGCGGTCGCGGATGATCGGGCCGCCGATGCCGAGGTTGAGGTTCTTGTAGCTGGCGAGGCGGTTGCCGTCAGGGCGAATCGATGCGCCGGTGGACGGCGTGACCTGGTCGGCGGTGAGGTTGCGGCCCTGCAGGTCTTCGTTCTCATAGTCGTAGTAGAGGCTGACCGACGGACGGTTGCCGCCGCTCTTGCCCACAAACTGCGTCAGCACGCCGGGGCTGTTCATCTCCGCCGAGTTGCCGGCCGCGCCGATGAACACTTCCTCGAACGAGCCGTAGTCGAGATAGAAGCCCGCCGCGGAGGTGCCTTCGGTGGTGTTGATACCTCCGATCAGCGGGCGGTTCTGGCCCGAGTAGCCGTAGGCGAAGTACGTGGTCTGGGTGCCCGCCGTGGCGCCGCCAACGTCGATGCGGTTGAGCGTCACCGACGGGGTGGTCGACAGCAGCGACCACATGTCGCGCGCGTTGGGGATCGACGACAGCATCTGCTGGTCGTAGTTGGTCTGCACGCGCGTCGCCGTGGTGTCGATGACCGGCGAAGCGCCGCTGACCGTCACCGTCTCCTGCAGCGTCGCCACGTTCAGGCTCGCGTTCACCTGGGCGTTGAAGCCGAGAGTGATGCGGATCCCTTCGCGCACGCTGGTCTGGAACCCGGCCAGCTCGAACGAGAGCCGGTATTCACCCGGGGGCACCGCCGGGAAGCGGTAGATGCCCGCCTCGTTGGTGACGGCCGAGAGCGAGCCGATCTGCGCGGGACTGGTCGCCGTGACCGTGACGCCCGGCAGCACGCCGCCCTGCGCGTCCTTGATCTCGCCGCTGATGCTGCCCGTCGAACTCGCGCCGCCGCCCTGTGCGAACGCTGATGATGCGAACGCGACAACGGCCACGAGAGCCCAAATGATATTTCTCCAACCTTTCATCTTGGAAACCTCCGGGCACTGCCTTGAGCAAATGGGGTGCCCAGTCGCTCAGGGACGAAGCTGTCCGCCGCCGAGGGCCGCAAACCCGGAGACTGTCAACTCATCACTGCGTGATGCCGCCGGTCACACCCGCAGGAAAAGGTTCCAGACAAAATTCGTCACGCGGTTCAATCGCGCGAAGTAGGAATCCAATCAGGCGAATGAGAGCTGAATTCGTACGTCCCGAAGTGGGACGAATTATCGGAGGTAGGGCAGCGCGCTGAGGACGGTGTAGACCACTGCGGCCAGGGTGACGACAAGGCAGCCAACGGCCATCGCAATGTGGTCGATGCGCTCCGGCTTGAGCGGATCGAGGATCATCGAGGCGACGTAGCCGCCGATGAATCCACCGAGGTGCGCAGCATTGTCCACGCCGCGGAACACGAAACCCATGATGCCCATGAACAACGCGTACTGCAGGCCGGCCTGCTTCGCGTGGCTGCTGCCGGTCCGTCGTCCGTAGTGCACGAGCGCGCCGAGGAAGCCGAAGATCGGCGCCGATGCGCCGACGGTCAGGCCGGCGCCGAAGAAGGGAATCGAAAACAGCCCGAGGATGGAGCTGAGCGTGAAGCCGACGATGCCGGAGATCGTGAAGATGATGATCATGCGGCCGGCGCCGTACATGCTGGCGATCTCAGGACCGAGCTGGCGGATCCAAAGGACGTTGAAGAAGATGTGCAGCGGACCACCGTGCAGCCAGCTTGCCGTGATCACGGTCCACCACCAGCCGAACTCGAAGACCGGCGAGGCGCCGCTGGCACCGAGGATGCGAAGCGCGTAGTCACTGGGGGAAAAGCCGATCGCAGCGCCGTCGCGCGACATCACGATCGACAGCACATACATGATCACCGTGAAGCCGGTGACGAACGGGATGAAGCCGAGATCGTTGCCAAGGCGCCGCAACACGGGCGCAAAGCCCCACATCCCGGGATTGCGGCGGCCGCAGTTGTAACAGGTGGGATCGTTGACCCCCACCAGCACGCCGCACGACGTGCAGATGACGGAGCCTTCTGTTTTACGTCCGAACACTGACTGACAGTATCCAGTAGCCAGTAGCCAGTAGCCAGAAAAATTCACGCTCTTCTGGCTACCGGCAACTGGCGACTCGCCACCTTACGCCTCTTTCAGCCCCCGGGTCCCAAGCGCAAAGCAGACCAGCCCGACGGAGATCAGGATGCCGCAGGGCAGCGCCATCTCGGCGATCGAGAAGCCGCGCCAGACGCCGCCCTCGATGGCGAGCATCGCCCAGCGGATCGGGCTGATGCGGCCGATCGACTGCATCCACGCCGGCATCACGAAAGTTGAGACCATGGCGCCGCCGAACATCGACAGGGGCATCAGGATCGCCCACGCGGCGCCCGAGGCGGTCTGTTCGGTCTTGCCGAGGGTGGCCACCAGCATCATGAACCCGACGAAGCAGATCGCGGCCGACACGCCGGCCAGGGCCAGGATCGGCATCGACACCGGACGGACGCCGAGGCTGAACGCGACGCCGAGCAGGATCAACTCGACGAACATGATCGAGAGGAAGCACGACAGCGCTTTGCCCCCGAGGATTTGCGCGCGGGTCAGCGGCGCCATGCGCAGGCGGACGAGCGTGCCGTGCGTGCGTTCGGTCACCATGCTGATGCCGAAGGTCATCATGCAGCCGATCAATCCCCAGATCACGCCCTGCGGAAACGTGATGTCGAACGCGTTGGCGGGACCGCTTCTGACGCGGCGCACGTCGTTGGTGACGATCTTGAGCGGCTGCCACTGACCGTCCTGGCCAGCCGCGCCCTGGGCCTGTGGCGTCGATGTGAACGTCTTCAGCTCGCCGAGGAAGCGCTGCACTGGCGCAGCCTCGGCCCCCAGACCCTGCATGTCGTTCAGTGCCTTGTCCACCATCCGAGACGAGGATTGCGGATCGGTGAACATTTTCTGCATGTCGGATGAGGCGTGTTTCATCAACAAGCCTTCGATCATCGCGGCTTCGGCGCGGCGCGCCGGATCGACGCCGATCTCGACCTGGCGCGACTGGCCGTAGAACAGCCGCTCGGACGCGGCGCCGAAGCCCTTGGTCAGCACGATGTATCCCGTGCGATTGCCGCGCCGCACCGCGTTGGCGGCATCGTCTCGCGTCATCGGCGTCAGCGCGAACGACTCCTCGAGCTTCGTTGCGAAGGCGCGGGATCCATCGGTGCTGTCTTCATCAACAAGGGCAATCTGCACCTTGCCCTGCTCGCCGTCGTTGTTGCCGCCAAAGGCATAGCCGAACAGCACCGTCACGATGATTGGCCAGGCGAAGGTGAAGAACAGG
>Ga0075471_10001324_pt1 | contig 16156 bp, 24 predicted proteins | sample DEB19_08_DNA_2_FD_74787 | JGI IMG/M metagenome (GOLD analysis project Ga0075471, IMG submission 74787) | Aqueous microbial communities from the Delaware River and Bay under freshwater to marine salinity gradient to study organic matter... | ecosystem: Environmental > Aquatic > Marine > Coastal ... | reverse complement strand
CTGGTTATAACTGGGATGTTCGTTTCCTTGGCATGGATTATATTAATCAGCCTGACTTTACCGGTTGTGAACTTGACATCCCTATCCACTACTGTAGTCGTCGACACAGTTACAGTTCGTCTCGTTTACGCGAACGTATTAAGAAAGCTAAGTAAACTGTATAAATACCACGTCACGCCTAATGGGTGACACACAACACAAACTCGCTTAATAGGAGAAAATACATGAAAACTTTTCACAGCGCACGCGCTTTCAAAGATTTCGACCAGTTCTTTGTCGGATTTGATAAGGTAGCAGAAAAACTATTTGCAGCACAAGATCAGGCTGCAGCGGTTGTTGCCAAATACCCTCCATACAATATCAAAAAGATCGACGAGAACAAGTACATTATTGAACTTGCTGTTGCTGGCTTTGCCAAGCAAGACCTCGAGATTGAGATTGCTGATGATAAACTTACAATTAAGGGTAATGCAGCTGCTCAGTTCGATGCAGTTGAAGAGGATTCGGCTGGAGCATGGGTCTTCCCGCAATTCCTGTATCAAGGACTTGCTAGCCGTCCGTTCACACGCACGTTTAGTCTCGCAGACAATGTAGAGATTCGTGGTGCAACTCTTCTGAACGGTATTCTAAAGATTGCTCTAGAGGCAATTATCCCTGAGCACAAGAAGCCGAAGAAGGTAGAAATTAACGACGATGAATATCCGTCGCAGGCTGCCGAATTCTTGGCAGAAGGTAAAACCAAGTAAAAAGATGGGGGCTTTCGCCCCCATCAATCTATTATCCCCAAGCAAAGTATTGCTTTGTTTTCTTGAGACGGTCATCAAGACCGTGTGTTCCACCATTCACTCGCTTTGTGATCTGAGTGATAACGGCATCGCTAACACCCTTGTCTGCGATTGCGAACAGGTTGTTCTTACGGAAGAACCATAGAGCCGATTCGAATGCAAGCTCAGTTGTAACTAAGTCAGGATTTGTCAGAACATCTGGACGACCAATGTCTGCTGCAAATGTGGTATAGTTCGACTTGCCTGTCAGCTGAATAGGACCACGCCCACGGAACTTCCAGCCGTCACCTGACGACTCTGCACCATTGCCCATACGGTTTGCATAAACCTTGTTGGCAATCTTCTCTGGCTTACGAGCATATCCAGCAGTCGATGCGATTGTTGGGAAGTACTTCTTAAAGATTCCGTTCAGACCCTTATCCGAGTAGTTCAGGTTCTCTTGGAATACCTTGAAGCCACCAGACTCGTGCGCACACTGTCCGAAGAAGTGAGCAGCCTGGTTATTGGTTAGCTTGAAGAAGTCTCTTGCTGCCTTATAAGTACCAGGACCCCACTTACCATCGGCAGCAATGCCACACTTAGCCTGAAGAGCCGCTAATGCACCAAGACCCTGTGCAGCTGGAGCTACCTTTTGACCCACAACCGAGTGCTGCGGAACTGCTGGACTTGCTACTTGAGGAGCTCCTGCTTCGCGAGTCGTTGACGGATCAAAGTCAGCTACCTGTTTATAGACGGTACCGCCTGCCTTCGACTTCGTAGCAATCATACGCTGTTTGCGGTTGCCGCCTTCTTTCTTGATTGAGGCGTGTACCCAACCAGAGTTCTTGTCACCTGCAGAGTAGAACTCGAGGATGACTTGGTCAAACTCAAGATTGTCAGCAACCCAGTCAGCAACCGTCTTGTTGTCAACACCCTTGACTTCGAAGTCAATTGCCTGACCGTTGACGTGCTGCGACGTCTTCGAACCGCCGACTGCCTTATTGACAAGCGGTGCACGATACGATGAGTTGATTGTAACAGGGCCGAACTTTGCACGGACAGGCTCAAGGATCTTCTCGCAGCAGTATCTCATGTTCTCAATGTGTTCAGGAGTTGGAGTATTACTCAATCCAAGTTTTTTAGCAGTTGGAGAAACAGTCATTTCTTCCAGTTTAAAATGTTCAGTCAATTGCATTTTTTTGTCCTTTTATGTGTACATATTATCGAACCCGTGTTATACTTAATATTGGCCACAAGGAGTCATCATGAATTTCTACACGAATGTAACACGGCATAAGGGTAATATCCTGGTTCGTGGAATCAAGGACGGCAAGCCGTACCAGTTTTCCACGAAGTATAAGCCGTACCTATTTATTCCTTCTAATAAATCCACCGAGTACACCAACCTCAAGGGTGAGTACGTCGGCCGAGTCGACTTTGACTCTATGTACGAGGCGCGCGAGTTCCTCAACCAGTACGACAATGTAAGTGGCATGAAGATCTATGGTCTCAGCGACTTCACGTACATGTACATATATGATAATTACAAGGGGACGATCCAATATGATCCGGCCCAAATTTCTGTGTGCTCTATCGACATCGAAACCAGTATTGAGAATGGTTTCCCGGATATCGAGACGGCTAACAGTGAGATTACAGCTATTACCATCGGCCGCAATGGTAAGAAGATTTCCTTTGGTTGCGGCGAATACAAGGAGCATAAACCCAATGTCACATACTTTAAATGTAAGGATGAAGCCGCTCTCCTCGAATCGTTTCTGGGAGTTTGGCAAGGACCAGAATTCAGCCCTGACGTTGTCACCGGCTGGAACATCGAGTTCTTCGACATCCCGTACATCATCAATCGTATCAAAAGAATACTCGGCGAAGACGCTGCTCTCAGGATTTCGCCTTGGGGGATTCTCAAAGAATACCGAGTACCTGTCCGTGGGCGTGAGCAACTAGCATACACACCGGTAGGTATCACGATTCTCGACTACATGCAACTCTACAAGAAGTTCACGTACGTCACTCGTGAGTCGTACAAGCTTGACCACATTGCCTTGGTAGAACTTGGTGAACAAAAGCTTGACTATTCCGAGTACGACAACCTGGATGATCTTCGCCTGAATAACTTTCAAAAGTATATGGAATATAACATCCATGACGTGGAACTTGTAGAGAAGCTTGAGGACAAGCTGAAGCTGATCGAGTTGGTCTATGCGATGGCATACGATGCCAAGATCAACTACAATGATTGCCTTGCATCGGTGAAGCAGTGGGATATCATTACCCACAACTATCTGATGGATCGCAACATGGTTGTCAACCCATTCGGCAAGTCCAACAACGGTACTCTGGTCGGTGGCCACGTCAAGGAGCCGAAGACCGGTCTAAGTAAGTGGGTTGTGTCGTTCGATCTTAACTCCCTTTACCCTCACCTTATCATGCAGTACAATATCTCCCCCGAGACGTTTGTTACTCGCTTGAATGATAAGGTGACGATCGACGACTTACTTGTTGGCGGTGCAGAGAAGTTCGGTGAATATCTTAACAAGACGAACTGTGCTCTCGCCGCCAACCTTTGTATGTATTCGAAGGAAAAACGTGGCTTCCTGCCAAGTCTGATGGACCGCATGTATAACGATCGTACTCGCTACAAGAAAGAGATGATCGAGGTCAAGAAGGAGTATGAGAAGTCTAAGGACAAGAAACTCCTCAAGGAGATTGCCCGTCTTGACAACATGCAGATGGCCAAGAAGATTCAGCTGAACTCAGCTTATGGTGCTCTCGGCAACCAATACTTCCGTTGGTTCGACATCAACCATGCCGAAGCCATCACCATGTCCGGTCAGTTGTCCATCCGTTGGATTGAGAAGAGGATGAATGAGTATCTCAACCGTCTTTTCAAGACCGAGAACATGGACTATGTGATCGCATCGGACACCGACTCGATCTACATCACTCTTGAGTATCTGGTGCACATGATGTATCCTAACGGCGCTGATGACCTGACTATCGTCAAGTTCATCGATGATGCCTGCAAGCAGAAGATCGAACCATTCATCGACCGTGCATACCAAGAGTTGGCAGACAACATGAATGCCTATGCTCAGAAGATGCAGATGAAGCGTGAGAATATTGCCAATAAGGGCATCTGGAAGGCGAAGAAGATGTACATCCTCAACGTCTGGAACTCTGAGGGTGTGCAGTACGACAAGCCTAAGTTGAAGATGATGGGCATCGAAGCTGTCCGTTCGTCGACTCCTCCGTCATGTCGTGATGGCATTAAGAAGTCTCTCGAGATCATCATGAACCAGGATGAGGCTGCACTGCATCGCTATGTTGCTGATTTCCGTGTCAAGTTCAATACCCTTCCTTTCGAAGAAATTGCCTTCACATCATCGGTCAAGGACATGGAGAAGTACTACATCGCTAGTCAGTTCCAGCCCGGTTGCCCCATCCACGTACGTGGGGCAGTGGTCTACAATAAAATCATCAAAGATCTCAAGCTCCAGAATAAATATGAGAGCATCGGCTCAGGTGAAAAGATCAAGTTTGCTTATCTTAAGAAGCCGAATCCGACCAAGGAGCATGTCATCTCTTGCCCATCCACACTCCCGAAGGAGTTCGGCATCGAACCGTTCATTAACCGTGAACTCCAGTTCGACAAGGCATACATCAAACCTATTGAGTCAATCATTAACACTATCGGCTGGCACGTAGAGAAACGTGCATCATTAGAGGACTTTTTCGCATGACAATTGAACTAGAAGACTTTGACTTCGGCTTTACTACAATGGCCGAGGAAGATATTAAGGCAGAGGGCAACGATAAAGCACGTGCGATGTACGATGCAATCATGCCTCTTTTGAAAAACTTACAGAAAGATGCAGATAAGAATCCAATCATCAATTGGCCAAATCGTGCCAAGAAGATAGATGATTTTATTACTAGACTGAACAAGATTCTTGCATCTTAACGATGTACATTATTCATATTTCGTGCTATACTGATAATACAAGGAGGACATATGTCGGATCTATTAAATAAACTACGTAAGAATACTACAATCAAGGACTCAGATATCCTGGCGGACTCTAAGTTCTTTACTGCCAAGGACATGGTGCGTACAACCGTACCTGCCATCAACATTGCGTTGAGCGGTAAAATCAATGGCGGTTTTGTTCCAGGTCTCACCATCTGGGCGGGTCCATCAAAGCACTTCAAGACCTCGTTCAGTCTCTTGATGGCCAAGGCATACATGGACACATACGAAGATGCAGTCATGCTCTTCTATGACTCGGAGTTCGGTACTCCACAAGCTTACTTCGACTCGTTCGGCATCGACACATCTCGTGTTCTCCATACTCCCATCACCGATGTCGAACAGTTGAAGTTTGATATTATGCATCAGTTCGAAGAGATCAAGCGTGGCGATCGTGTCATCGTAGTGATCGACTCGGTCGGCAACCTTGCCTCTAAGAAGGAAGTCGAGGATGCACTGAAGCAAAACTCAGCAGCTGACATGACCCGTGCCAAACAGCTTAAATCGCTGTTCCGCATGGTTACGCCCCATCTTAACCTTAAGGACATTCCTATGATCGTGGTTAACCACACGTATCAGACGCAGGAAATGTACTCTAAGGCTGTTGTGTCAGGTGGTACCGGCATCTATTACTCTGCTGACAATATCTTCATCATCGGCCGTCAGCAGGAGAAGGATGGTAAGGATGTGACTGGTTATAACTTCATCATCAATGTTGAGAAGAGCCGGTTCGTCAAGGAGAAGAGCAAGATTCCTATCGAGGTATCATGGGACAAGGGCATCAGCAAGTGGTCTGGTCTGATGGACATGGCTCTTGAGTCTGGCCATGTAATCAAGCCGAAGGTCGGTTGGTACCAGAAGGTTGATATGGAAACCGGCGAGATCCTTGACAAGAGCTATCGCATGGCCGATACCTACGACTTCTCATTCTGGCATCCCGTTCTTCAATGCACCAAGTTCAATGAATTCATTGAGAAGAAGTATGCCGTTGCTGCAGGTTCGATCATGCAGAGTGAAGATGTTATTGAAGATCTGGAATTAGACGAGGACGATTGATGAAAATAGAAAACGTTATCTTTGGAAATCTTGTAAATAATGAGGAGTATGCCCGTAAAGTAATTCCATTCTTGAAGTCTGACTATTTCACTGATAATGTTGATCGTACTATCTTCGAGCTCGTCGAGTCGTATGTTGCCAAGTACAATACCTTTCCCTCTAAGGAGGCGTTGAGTATTGACCTTGGCAACAAGACTGGCCTGACCGATGACCAGTTCAAGAGTGCCGAAGGCATTATCTCTGAACTGGTCAAGAGTGAGGATCGTGATGTTGACTGGCTTATCGATTCTACTGAGAAGTTCTGTAAGGACAAGGCTCTTTACAATGCTCTCATGGAGTCTATCAAGTTGGTCGATGATAACAGCAGGAAGGATGGAATCTCTGTAGGTTCCATCCCTCAGATTCTGACCGATGCTTTGGCTGTATCTTTCGATCAGAACATCGGCCATGACTTCCTTGATGACTCTGATGCTCGTTATGAGTTCTATCATCGTACCGAAGTGAAGATTCCGTTCGACCTGGACTTCTTTAACAAGATTACCAAGGGCGGTCTGCCACGTAAGACTCTGAACATTGCTCTTGCCGGCACCGGTGTGGGTAAGTCATTGTTCATGTGTCACTGTGCAGCTGGCAACCTGATGGCAGGTCTCAATGTCCTCTACATCACCATGGAAATGGCTGAGGAGAAGATTGCCGAACGTATCGATACGAATCTGTTGGGCATGACAACCGATGACCTTCGTGAACTTCCTAAGACAACCTATGACACACTCATGGGTCGTGTGAAGCAACGCGCCAAGGGCAAGTTGATCGTCAAGGAATATCCGACTGCATGTGCTGGTTCGGCTAACTTCCGTCACCTTATCAATGAGCTGAAGATCAAGAAGAACTTCGTACCTGACATCATCTACATCGACTATCTGAACATCTGTACTTCATCACGTATCAAGGCGGGTTCGAATGTCAACTCGTACACGATGATTAAGGCTATCGCCGAAGAACTTCGTGGGCTGGCTGTTGAGTGCAACGTTCCTATCGTATCGGCTACTCAGACAACTCGTACTGGTTACTCATCGTCTGATGTTGGGCTTGAGGACACATCTGAGTCCTTCGGTCTACCGGCCACGGCCGACTTCATGTTTGCACTTATCTCATCTGAGGAACTGCAACAGCTTAGCCAGATCATGGTTAAGCAGCTGAAGAACCGTTACGGCGATCCTGCAATGCACAAGCGGTTCGTCATCGGTGTTGACTACTCTAAGATGAAACTGTACAACACCGAGGAGTCTGCTCAGGATGATCTGGTAGATGATACACCTATCTTCGATAAGTCGACTGTTGGCCAACGTTATGAGAATGACTACAAGCCAGCAACCAAGTTTGACAAGGCAAAATTCAAAGGGTTTAAGTAATGGACAATCTTAAAGTAGACTGGCAAGTTAACCTAATTAAAAATCCTAAGTATACCTGGAAGTGTGAATTAATGAAAGGCACATGGTGGATGGTTGAGGAAGGTAAGCAGCCTAACAGGTTTCATCGTAAAATGCAAGAGCTTTGTTTTGGTTTTAAGTGGGAGAAGTATGATGGTTAACTATAAGATTGTGAATGACAAACAGATGATTGATATGGGTGCTGGCTATGTTGAAATAGGTGGTGACATCCTCGAGACCAGAACAGATCAGATCGTACTCAAGGGATTGGGTATGCGTAAGGCCAAGGAGATGGTTCGTCATCTTAACTTTGGTGGTGGCTTTGACGGCCAAACACCTGCATTTTTTTTAGCTGAACGCAAAAAAGATCTAGAATTGACTTCATAACGTGTATAAATAACAGTACACTATGTGGTGCGTGGATATGCAGTTTCAACTGTGTAAGTAGGCAAGAGTCTTAATTGACGAATGGAATAGACGGGATTACAGGTGGGGTTCCTCCTGTCACACGCATGATGGGCGGCTTTCGGGTCGCCCATTTTTTTATGTACAATATATCGAAAAGATTGTAAGGTGGTACTTCATTAAGGAGAAACTACATGTACACCATTCAATATTTCGACGATACCATCTCACCACAATTCCCTAACATCCAATCACTCGTCGACTATCACATTCAACACCCAGATCTCGACGCCTGTATCTTCTATCAAAACGACTATAACCATCGGATCGAACTCGTCGCCGCTTGGCGCTCCGATATTATCCTTAACGGAAAACCTCGTCGGAAATTCGTCAACAACATGGCCGAATATATCAAACACATCCCCGATCAAATTCATTGGCAAACTAAAAAATAATTCATTTTTTTGAAAATAACTGTGTACAAATTATCAAAAGTGTCGTAGAGTGAATAATAACGAATGGAGATGTACATGACTGCTTTTGCTAAAACAAACTTTGAATACCACGGTGGATACCTTCACTACAACACCGGCACCGAACGCAAGTTCGTTGCTCGTTTCAAGCATCGTGGTCCAGTCACGAAGGCCAAGTTCCAGGCTGCTCTGATTAAGTACTACTCGGTCGAAGAGTACTTCAGCCGTCTTGGTGGTGCTTACAACGCCCAGGGTGAAGCTCCCCTACAGATCTTGATGAACGATAACATCCTGATCTTCGACCACGAAAATCGCAAGTTTGTCCTAGAAGGAAAGGTTCTCTAATGAAACAAGATATTGGTTATGCAATCGTCGGTGACGGCGAAAATGGTTATAAGTTCTTTGGTGAAACCTTTGCTCACAAAAGCGAGGTCAATGATTGGCAGTCGATGGGATACCGTGCGGTACCTGTCAGTGTCGAGATGACCGACGAACTCAAAGAGTTCTACTTCTATTGAAAATAGTTGTGTACATATTATCGAATATGTGATAGATTGACTTATACGATGGGAAAGACTCGAGTGGTCTTTCGTATATTGCTGAATTGCTAAGTGGACTGTCTTTCCCGTCGTATCTTTTGTGGAGATTATATTATGACAATGCACCTTCTCGGTCCTGCGTACACGACTACAAACACTAGCAAGCGCAAGTTCAAACTAAGCGATGCTCAGTATCATAAGTATTGTATGGACTGGCTCGACCACAGGAAGCAGTGCAAGCGTCTCGGTATGACTGTCAAGACCCTCGACGAGTACATCTCGTACCGACAGGGCAAGTACAATCCTAAACTCCGTGGCACCAAGATGCCGGAGTACAACGTCTCAAATCACCGTGAAAAGTATCCGTCAGGTAATGGCATCGGTGTAACGTTCGCCAAGACTCCTAATGAATACACTGGTACTCGTCTGGTTGGCATTGCTACGATGCACAAATCCAACAGCGTTCCAGTCTTCAGTCAGGAAGACGCTATAGACATTGCAAAGATGCGGCGTGGCTAGTATCCTGACCGTCATAGCAGTTTTGTTTGTATTGCCATTCGTATTGTGGATTATGCTCTACGTATGGATGCTAGTAACTGCTATTAAATTTTTGTTTAAGCATATTTGGTATGTACTTATTTTGATATTTGTTGTATATCTAATATTCTAAAGGAGATTATTATGTCAAACGCGATTAAAAAGCCCGTTCTTTCTGACGGCACCGGTGTCAACCTTCGTACTCTTATTGAATACACCAAACAGGCTGTAGTAGCTTTAGAAGACTCCGGCGAAGAAAATGCAGCTCACTACTTTGACTGCTTTTTAGACTATCTTACGCTGGATGTTGCCAACGGCAAGCCATTCGGTTTCACATACAAATCACTAGGACTATAAATTATGATTATCGAAACTCCATATAAAGTTACTGACATTATTACCCTCAAGATCCTAGGTGGCGATGAGGTTATCGGCCGGCTCATCGAAGAGACAGCCAATGATGTTATCATCAACAAGCCACATGCTGTTATGATGGGTCAACAGGGGTTCGGTCTGGCACCGTACGTTCTCACTGCTGGTCCAGACTATAAGATCAGCGTTAAGCATGAGCACATCGTCTGTATCGTCAAGACCTACAAAGGTGTTGCAGATGAATACACCAAACAAACAAGTGGTATTATGGTATGATTATTCAGAATGCTGTAACATGCATGCTGTGCGGAGATAATATTATCTCTAAGCATCGTCATGACTTTGTCACATGTACCTGTGGTGCTATCTCGGTAGATGGTGGGCAGGCATATCTTCGTCGTGTTGGCGACTTTACTAATGCGGTAGACCATTCATGGGAACTTCCTGATGAGTTGTATCGGCAATGTGCCGATGCAGTAGAGGAAGCCATTGATACTAACCGTAACAAGTTCGGTATCGCTAATGCAGTGATGCGGAGGCTTCGTTTGTCCGGTCGTATAATTGCTGACGGCGAACAACGCATCCTAGCTCACAATCCACGGATAGATGAAGTCATGGTGGAAGAAGCCGATGGCACTATTAATCGTTATAAGAAGGTAGATGAAAATGACTAAGATTGTATATAATGCTTGCTATGGTGGATATAGTCTCTCTCGTGAGGCTATGATGCGCTATGCTGAAATTAAGGGTATTACTTTGCATAGCAGGATGACCTTCGGTGTTGCCCAATACTTTCTATGTCCTCCAGCAGAGTATGATGATATTCATGCCGAAGAAACAGCTAACCCTGTTGGACCAGATCGGTTTAAGCGCTCAGACGAACTGTATTTTAGCTACTCTCGTATTGCACGAACTGACCCTGTGTTGGTTCAGGTCGTAGAAGAACTTGGTGAAAGGGCCAACGGTTACTGTGCAGATCTGCAGATTAGAGAACTTCCTGCGGGAACACTGTATCGTATCGATGAGTATGATGGTAACGAGACTGTAGTGACTCAAGATGAATATGAATGGGATGTTGCTTAATACTGTGTACAATATACCAAAAACATGGTACACTTAAATTATGACAGACCGTATGAAAACATCTCGCCCTCAAAAGTCCAAATGGTACCGTAAGCCACTCAAGCTTGCTGGTATTAACTTTAGCGAGGATCATCACCTAATAGGCTTCCAGTGGCCGTACACAAACTGTATGGGCACTACCTATCTCACTACAATGATGGCCGATGGCTGGATTTGTGAGTGTATGGGATTTACATCCCACGGACATTGTAAACATATTAAACAAGTACATGAAAGGATTATTGCATGAGTAAGGTTACTGTAGAACTTGATGCCGAAGCTGTTGACGATATCATTGTCGAGCAGCTCATGGATACGCGAACGCGTCTTCTATTCGATTATGAACGTGGTACAACCGGTGTGTTTGACCTAGATCCTAAGGAAGATCGTCGTCAGATCGGTGAGATGATTAAGTCTCTTGAGAAGGTTATCGACTGGTACTCGGTACCTGGTACCTATATCTTTGACGAACTGGCAACCTTCACATACGAAGAAGATGAAGATGCCTAAGTATCTTGTTGAGACGATCTCAATGCATCGTATTCGGTATGTTGTCGAATGCGACAACGCAGAACATGCCAAGGATGCAGTCACGATGAACGAGGCTGAAGAGTTTTCTCAGATGCATATTGATGAGATGATTACTTCTACTCGTGAGATTGATGATGCAGAGTATCTTCGCGTATTCGACGAGGATAATGACTATCTCAAATCGTGGTCTGAAGATCAGAAATTTAAGTATGTACACAAGGCAGATTATGATGCTTGAATGTTTAATTATGGGCGATTCTATAGCCGTCGGTACCAAGATGTTTGCTCCTAAAGAATGCGTTTCGTATTCTAAAGGCGGATTTAATACTTGGCAATGGAACAAACGTTGGGGCACTATCAAGCTTGAAGCCAATAAGGTTGTTATTAGTCTTGGTACCAACGACCATAAAGGTGTTAACACCTATAAAGAACTGTCTAAGATGCGTTATCGTATCAATGCGGTTAAGGTTGTGTGGGTCATGCCGCCATGCAACAAAGGTTTCTGTAAACCTGGTGTCAATGCTACAGTAAAACAAATCGCAAACAAGTATGGTGATACTATCATCTCGACAGCATTTGTACAGCCAGATAATATCCACCCATCATGGCGTGGATACAAGGATATTGTTAAGAAAGCAGGTCTGTGAATATCTTCTATCTAGATGAAGACCCACGCCAGTGTGCGGAGTGGATGGTAGACAAGCATGTCGTCAAGATGATCCTTGAGACTGCTCAGCTACTATCCACTGCGCATCGTATCCTTGACGGCGTCGAATCAATCGACACGTCAGGTCCACGCAAGAAGAAGGTGTATACGTTAAATGATGAACGTGATACTATTCTCTATAGTGCTACTCATATCAATCATCCAAGTGCTGTATGGGCAAGATCGTCGGTGGAAAATTATAACTGGCTGGTCGATCACCTCTTTGCTCTCGGTGTCGAATATACTTATCGTTATGGCAAGCAACATGCAACCATAACCAAACTCGGTGTTCCGATTGCATCTCCTCCTCTTAATCTAAAGGAGTGGGATATGACTCCTATGCCATCGTGTATGGATGCTCAATACATCATAGGCGAAGATCCTATTGCCAACTACCGCAACTACTACAAGTATGGCAAGGCTTCCATGCATAACTGGAAAAAACGTGAAGTACCAGGATGGATTTAGTATAAACATTATAGATAATAGAACCGGCCCGGTAGCAGTACTTGGGCCGGTTTTCTTTTGTGTGATAAATAAGCATATGGCTATTAGTATTTCTCAAATAGAAGATAAAATTAAAAAAGCTGGCTATAGCGATATTAAACGCGTTACAGCTAGCCGGCTTGTCATTTATACAGAAGACGATCGCAAGACAGCTTTGAATACTATTGCTCAAGAAATTGGTGGTAGATATACAAGCAATAGAATTGGTTCTGGGTGGAAAAGCAGTGTCGGCGCAACTCTTCTTGGTTCTTTTGTAATTCTAGCAAAGCCCCTTACAAAGGGTGTAAAAGGCAATGTTGCTTCTCTTGATGCTCGAGTGTTTTCGAAGGGAGCAACGACATCAACATTTTTATATGCCGACCAAGAAGTTGCTGTTGCTAAATTTACTTCTGCCAATGAAATCAAAGATAGCATTTTAAAAGGCATGAGGGATAGCCCACTTCTCGGAGAAGCCTATGAAGAGATGTTCAAGAGCTTTTTTGAAACAGGCAAAATAGATTGGGCACCGAACACGCCAGCAGCCATGATTAATAAACTTGGTGTATATGTTGGTGAGCTTTTGATTGGATGGGTTTTACTTTCGAAGAAAGCACCTGCATACTTCACCAGAAATCCTTTTACTGGAACGGCAAAGGCCTTTTACCTGCCTACAGATCCATCATTTAGTGGCGTTGATAGTTTCATTGAAATGTCAGATGGTTCTTATTACGGAATTTCATCAAAATTCGGTAAAGGTGCAAAGGCCAGCATATTCACAAATCTTATTAAAATTGGTATGGAAAAGGAATCAAAGCTTAAGTCTTCTGTTTTCAAAGACATCTGTTCCATAGCAAAAAATAATAATTTAAAATATACCGCATCGCGCGCGATCGTATATAATTACGGCATTCGAAAAATCTTAGGTATTTCTTCTTCTCAAATAAACAGCCCCGATTCTATCTACGCGCAAGCATATTCCGGAAAATCAAGCAAAGAACTGGATATGGTTGTTGGCGCTGTACTAAGAATTAGTGATAACAAAGATATCAAAGCGGCTCTTCCAAATTCAATTAGCTCTTTCTTCAATAGAACAATTGCACAGCAGTTAAACGACGATGCCGAGAGCCTTTCTCAGATCGAACAAATTTTAACCGGCAAAGATTATTGGCAAGCAAACCTGGATATCAACAAATGGACCAAGGGAACCGTCTATTTCTCTTTCGTAAAATCTAGCGGCGCCGTCATTAAAATATACGGTAACAAGTCGGCCATTTCTGATCTGACAAGCAAACAGGGCTGGATAAATTATGAGCTATCGTAAAATAACTGTGTACATTATTTCTAAAATATTGTAGAGTAAACTATGATAAAGAAAAGATTCAGAGAGTTCATAGGTTCCGGTACACTTACGATATTTGATATCGATGAGACACTGTTCCATACGTATGCCAAAGTTGCTGTCATGAAGGATGGCAAGGTTGTTCGGATGCTAGATAACCAACAGTTCAATACCTACAAGCGTAAAGCTGGTGAGACCTATGACTATGGTGAGTTTGCAAATGCTGAGGTATTTCGTAAATCATCTAAACCTATTGATCGCATGGTCGCCAAGGCCAAGGCGATCTTTGCCAATTCTAAGAAGAATCCTCATAGTCGTGTGATTATCTGTACTGCACGTGCAGACTTCGATAACAAGGATATCTTCCTGCAGACGTTCCGTGACCATGGTCTTCCTATCGATCAGATCCACGTTGAACGTGCTGGTAACCTTAAGATAGACTCTTCGGCTGAAGCCAAGAAGATTATCTTTAAGAAATATATAAATACCAAGAACTATGTAAAACTTAGATTGTTTGATGATGCTCCTAGCAATCTTCATGCATTCCTTTCTTTACAAAAAGAGTACCCAAACATCAAGTTTGAGGCTTATTTTGTAAATCCAGATGGATCGATAAAGACAGTACGATGACAACATTCAAACAATATCTTTCAGAAGAAGTCAGTGAAGAGAAGCTTAAGCATCTCGAGCACGCCGAGGATCATGTTATCCACGGTGGCCAAGCTGGTTTCTCCCATGCCTATCATAACCTAAAGGACGTACATGATCGTCTGACAGGCAAGGAGAATGCAACCAAGGTGACCATGAAGTACGATGGTTCGCCTTCTGTTGTCTTTGGTACAAACCCTGAGAACGGTAAGTTCTTCGTTGCTTCTAAGTCTGCGTTCAACAAGAATCCTAAGATCAACTATACGCCTGAAGACATCGAGAAGAACCATGGACATGCTCCTGGGCTTGTCGAGAAACTGAAAGCTGCGCTCGATCATTTGCCTAAGGTGACTCCTAAGAAGGGTGTCTATCAGGGCGATATCATGCATACTAAAGGTGATGTCAAGGTTCATGGCAACAAGGTAAAGTTCACACCTAATACTATCACATATGCTGCTGACAAGAACTCAGAGCATGGCAAAGCAGCCATGAACTCTCAGATCGGTGTTGCAGTTCATACCGCCTACAAGGGTAAAACCATGGAGGATATGAAGGCGCAGTATGCACCTGAACTAAACTCATTCAAGAAGCATAAAGATGTGCACGTCATCTCGACCGAGCATGCACTTGATAAGATGAACTACGATCCTAAGGATCAGCAACGTTTTGCCAAGCACATGAAGGCTGCTGCGATGTTGCACAAGGCAACTAAGCCAGAAACCTTTGAGGCTGTTTCTCAGCATCAAGGTCCTATGAAGCTATACATCAATAGTACAATCCGCCATGGTACGAATCCAAGTATCAGTGGATACATGCAACACCTTGCTGCTTCTCATCAAAAGAAGATCGACTCGGTCAAGACTGATAAGGCCAAGGCACAAAAGAGTGCACAGGCACAGGAAGAACTGGGCCACGTACAAACTAACCGCCAGGGATTCAATCGTGTTCTTCAGATGCATCGCCATCTTCAGAAGGCTAAGAATGTGTTAGTAGACACACTGTCATCTAATTCAGAATTCGAACATTCAATCAGCGGTAAAAAAGCAAAGCCAGAGGGATTCGTTGCAGTAAGACATAATCGTCCTACTAAGCTTGTTGATCGTCGTGAGTTCTCGGCTGCGAACTTCAACAAGGACAAAACACTATGAAGGCAATCCATATAACTCAGGGCAGGTTCAATCCTGTCCATGCTGGCCATGCTATGGTCGTGAAGCACGTGATGGATGCTGCCAAGAAGGAAGGCGCAGATCATAAGATCCTGACCACTGGGTCTCATGATGCCAAGAAGAATCCTCTGACTCCAGAGCAGAAGGTAAAGCATCTCAAGCGTGCTGTCCCGGGCGCCCACGTGGAAGCTATGGATAAAAGTCATCCTACCCTACTGCACCAGATGTCAAAGCTACATAAGGCTGGTTACACACATGTGACTATGCATGTAGGATCTGATCGGGTCAAGCAATTCCACGACCTTCTACATCAGTACAATGGTAAAGAAGGTCTGAAGCACGGCCACTATAACTTCAAGAGCATCAAGGTCAAGTCGGTCGGTGGTGAGCGTAAGGAAGGTGGAAGTGGTATCGAGTCTGCCTCTGGTACTGCTATGCGTAAGCATGCTACTACTGGTGATAAAGAATCATTCCATAAGATGGCTCCGTCTGGTATGAGTAAAGCACATAAAGATGAACTGTATCACGATGTTC
>Ga0075471_10001323_pt1 | contig 16159 bp, 15 predicted proteins | sample DEB19_08_DNA_2_FD_74787 | JGI IMG/M metagenome (GOLD analysis project Ga0075471, IMG submission 74787) | Aqueous microbial communities from the Delaware River and Bay under freshwater to marine salinity gradient to study organic matter... | ecosystem: Environmental > Aquatic > Marine > Coastal ... | reverse complement strand
GCGCAGTCCAGCAGCACGCGCGGCCAGGTCCAGGTCGCGCCGTCGTCGCGCGAGGTCATGGCAACCACCTGTCCGAAGGGACACACGTGGGCCTCGCGCCCGCCGGACCAGACCAGCCACAGCTCGCCATTGCTCCGGCGCGCGACCGTGGACCAGCCGTGATAATACTCCGGCTGGTGCGAAATGACCTTGGTTTCGAGCAGCTTGAAGTCTGGCGCGGCGGCGCGGGCGGAACCCACCAGGAACGGTGCGGCGGCCAATGAGGTGGCGAGGAAACGACGCCGATCAAGGAGGGGAGCTTGGCTGGGATCAGGATTCATGAGGAACTTTGAAATCAACGTGTCGGCCAGGGAACGCCATCGAGGGTGGATTCCGTGGCAACAAGTTTGCCACGATTGGAGACAGTGATTCCGCGCAGGCGGCAGTTCTTAAAGGTGGCTTCGTTGGTTTCGGCGATGCGCAGAGGCCGGGGCGTTTGATCGGCGGTGGAAATCTCGGTCTTGGTCACGGCACATTTTCCGAGGCCCGGCTCCTTGGTTCGCGGGTTGCCGCCGGAGGAGAGCGAGAAGGCCACCTTGCCCGAGGCGATGATCCGGCAGTCGTCCAGCCGGTGGTCGCCGCCGGAGAAGAGCACTTCCACGCTCACGCTGTCGCGAAATTCGCAGCGCGTGTAGTAGGAGTCGCACAGGTTCACGTCGGCAACGGCGTTGTCGTTGCCCCAAAACTTTCCGTCCGTCACCCAGACCTGGCAGGTGTCGTGGGCACTGAATCCCTCGTCGAAGTTTTCGTAGCCGCTGATGTTGAAGCAGAGCAGCTCGCGGCAGTCGCCATGGATGTTGAAGCCATCGTTAAGCGCGTGGCGGGTGTGGAGGTTGCGGACGGTAATGAAGCGGTTGGTGCCGCCGGTGGCGAGGCCGGCGTCGCGCACGCTCCATTCAAGGCCCGCCGTGGAGCCGCGCACGTAGAGCCAGCCGGTCTTTTCGTCGGGTTGCAGGATCCACGCAAACTCGCCGTCACGCAGCGCCTCGGGCGCAGGGAAGGCGGCGTTCACCGATGGACTGCGACCCATGCGGTTCGCCTTGCCGTTGCGGATGAGCAGGTGGCGGTCAAAGCGCGTGCGCGGCAACGGCCGGCGATGCAGGCCGGGCGCGACTGTTTCCCAGCCGTCCGCCGGCAGCGGGTCGGCCCCGGTGAGCGTCACGCCGTGGCCCTCGATGGTGAGGTTGGTCTTGCCCGCCAGCATGATCATCTGGCGATAGACCGCGCCTTCGGGCAGCAGGTGGATGGTGTCGCCGGGCTTGGCGCGACTGACGGCGAGCTGGGCGGTTTTGAACGGCGCGGCCTTCGCCCCGGAGTTGCTGTCCGCGCCGGACTCCGGATTGACGAACCATTCTGCCCCCGACAAGGACACTGCCGAGAGGAGTCCAGCCAAGGCGACGGCGGCGACCAAACGCGACTGCCAATTGGCGGCGGGATTGCCACCATGGAAAAGAAAGCGCTGCCATTCGGCTGGGTTCATTGGTGCCGAGCTTCGTTGGGCGGGCGTCGCTGTCAAGCGAGTGTGATGGCAAAGTGGGGCGGCATTGCGCTTGATCGCCCCGGCCGGTGGGCATCCAATGCCCGCATGAATCACATCTCGATGAGCTGGCTGCTTGGCATTGTCACCATTAGCTGGAGCGCGGCCGCCAGCGATGTCCGCGAGTTCGGGGCGAAAGGCGATGGCGGCACGGACGACACGACGGCCATCCAGCGCGCAGTCAACGCGGGGGGTGGCGTGCGCTTCACCAAGGGCACCTACCGGCTTACGAAAACCGTGCTCGTGGAACTGGACAAGACAGGCTTCGTCTCGCTCGTTGGCGATGGCACGGCGCGCGTGGTGATGGCGGGACCAGGGCCGGCCTTCAAGTTCCTTGGCACGCACGGCGGCACGGCGGACCCCGATCAGTTCAAGCCGAACGTCTGGGAGCGCCAGCGCATGCCGGTGGTGGATTCGCTCGCCATTGAGGGCGTTCACGCGGAGGCGGACGGCATCGAGGCCGAGGGCACGATGCAGATCACCATCACGCGCACGCACATTCGCGCCGTGCGGCACGGCATCCATCTCGCCGTGCGCAATCGCAACGTGCTCATCAGCGACTGCCACATCTACCACTGCACGGGCATCGGCGTGTTCTACGACAACGTGAACCTCCACCAGTCCAACGTCACCGGCAGCCACATCAGTTATTGCGCGGGTGGTGGCATCGTTGGGCGCGGCGGCAACGTTCGGAACGTCCACATCGCCAACTGCGACATCGAGAGCAACATGACCAAGGACGCGCCGCCCACGGCCAATGTCCTCTTCGATTCGGCCGGCGGCTCCATCGGCGAAGTCGCCATCACCGGCTGCACCATCCAGCACAACAGCCCCGGCCCGGACTCGGCGAACATCCGCATCCTCGGGCAGGGCGACGACGCAGCTTTGGCTCGGCGCATTGGCTCGGCGAAGACGCAGGAGGGGCATGTCACCATCACTGGCAATGTCCTGAGCGACGTGCAGGTGAACGTCCACATCAAGGACTCCCGCAGCGTGACGCTCACGGGCAACACGTTCTGGATGGGCTACCAGCACGATTTGCTCGTGGAGGATTCGAGCAATGTGGTCGTCGGGCCGAACGCGTTCGACCGCAACACGCGCTACAACTACGGCACCAGCACGAACGTGAACGGCGGCCTCGTCTTCCGCGGCTCACGCGATTGCACGCTCACCGGCCTGCACGTCAACGGCGTCTGGCGCAAACCCGCCGCCGTGCTGCTGGAGAAGTGCGACCGCTTCCACCTCGCCAACGCGACGATTCTCGACTCCGACGGCGTTGGTCTGCTGCTGCGGGACACGACAAACACACGCGTGGCCGGCTGTGTGATTCGCGACGACCGTGCGGAGCGGAAGGCCACTCGTTCGCTGCAAGTCACCGGCGGCAAGGGCAATTGGGTGCTGCAAAACCTGCTGGCGAACGGGCAGGAGGTCACGGCTGGTGCGGCGAAGGTGGAAGGGAATTACGACGGGAAGTGAGCCCGTGCCGGCGGCTTGCAGCCGCCGTCTGTGGGCAACGAAAGCACGAACCCGCACGGCGATCCCCAAGCGCAACACGGCGGCTGGAAGCCGCCGGCACGGTTACTTGGCCTTCTTCCTCGCTTTGGCCTTGTCAGCCTTTGCTCCCGGTTGGTCGAGGTTCGCTGGTCGCGCGTCTTTGAACTGGTCGAGCGCGCCTTGCAACAGCTTGGCGGCGGTGGCCGCTTCGCTGGTGAGGGCGGCGATTTGGAGCGGCTGCTTCTCCTCGATGTCCTTGCTCAGGTCGAAAAAGTTGCCATTGCGGTAGAGCTTGAAGCGATGATTGAAGGCGAGTTCACGCACGGTCATGTCCGTGCCCTGACGCGGGGAATACCACGAGTAAACCCACTCGCGCGGCTGGCCCTTCTCGCCGCGCGCCTGCGGGAGGAAGCTGCGGCCATCGAGCTTGAGATTGCCCGGCGCTTTCACTTCGGCGGCGTCCAGCAGCGTCGGCAGGAAGTCCGTGCTGTCGGCGAGGTCGGCGTGGACTTTTCCGGCGGCGACTTTGCCCGGCCAGTTCGCGATGAGCGGGACGTGCATGCCGAACTCGGTGGTCGTGCCCTTGCCGCCGATGACCACCTTGTCGCCCATCATTGAGCGCGTGCCGCGGCCGGTGCCGTTGTCGCCGACGAAGAGGAGCAGCGTGTTGTCGCGTAGTTTCAGTTCGTCGAGCCGCGCGACGAGCTTGCCGATGAGTTTGTCCATGTATTCCACCATGTCGCCGAAGTGCTTGGGGTCACGATTCACCTGCTCACCCTGCGCCTTCGGGTTCCAATCCTTGCTGTCGGGCGTGGGCTGGTAGGGGTCGTGCGTGAGCATCATCGGGTAGTAGAGGAAGAAGGGCTTGTCCTTGTGCCGCGTGACGAAGTCCAGGGCGTAGTCGTTGACGAGGTCGGGGCCGTATTCGCCATTGGTGTAGTCCTTCTCGACGCCGTTGATTTCGAGACCCGCGTTCGCGTAACGCGGCGGACGGCGCGTTTGCTGCCAGAGGCAATGCTCGTCGAAGCCGAACTTCTTCGGCAGCTCCGGGTCGCGCCCAAGCTGCCACTTTCCCGCCATGCACGTCGCGTAGCCGGCGGTCTTGAGCAGGTTGCCAAACGTGGTGAGCTTCGGGTCCATGTTTCCGAAGTTGATGTAGTTCCGGACATTGTATTGCCCGGTCATGAGCTGCACGCGCGTCGGCGTGCAGAGCGGTTGCACGAAGCAGTGCGTGAAGCGCGCGCCGGTGGCGGCCAGCTTGTCTAGCACGGGCGTCTTGTAGCTCGTGCCGCCGTTCGCGCCGATGGTCTCGTAGCCGAGGTCGTCGGCCATGATGAGGATGAGGTTGGGCTTCGCGGCGGCGGTGCTGCCGGCCGCCAGGAGCCCGGCCAGCCACAACAGAAAGGCGAGGCGCGCGGTGGATTTCATGCCGACAGGTAAGCATGAACCGGCCACGCAGGGAAAGCTGAACCGGCCTTTGCTTCATCACGCTCGGACACGGTTAATTGGTTGAATCAGCGGTCAGACTTTGCCACCGTCCGGCCTGTAGCCGTGAATCTGCCCGTCACCAGCGCGCCCCCACCGGCGGCCCTTACCGAGGGCCAGCGCGCCGCGCTGTTGACCCTCCTGACCGATGACGACCCCGCCATCTACCAGATCATCCGGTCCAAAATCATCGAGCAAGGCCAGCCCGCGCGCGACTGGCTGCGGGCGCACACGCTGAGCAGCGACCCGGTGCTGCGGCGGCGGGCACAGGAGATCGTCGATCATTTTGAGCGCGGCGCGGCGGACAACCGCTTTCTCGCCTTCTGCCTGACGCGGGGCGAGGACTTCGATCTGGAGCAGGCCGTGTGGCTCCTGTGCCAGACGCAATACCCGAACATCAACGCGCTCGCCTATTCGGCGCTGTTTGACAGTTATGCGGCGGACCTGCGGACGCGGGTGGATTTCGGCGCGGCTCCGGACCGGATTCTGGCGACCATCAACTACTTCCTCTTCACGGACCTGGGTTTCACGGGCAACGAGAAGGATTATTCGGACCCGGACAACAGCTACCTGAACCGGGTGATGGATCGCCGGACGGGCAATCCCATCAGCCTGTCCATCGTGTATCTCGCCGTGGCGCGGCGGCTGCGCCTGCCGGTCACCGGCATTGGCATGCCGGGGCACTTCATCTGCCGATTTCAAACCTCGCGCGGCGAGGTGTTCATCGATCCCTTCCGCAAGGGGAAGCTGATGACCAAGGGGGACTGCATCAAGTTTCTGATCCAGTCCGGGCACGCGTTTCATGACGGCTTTCTGGCGCCCGTCACGCCGCGCCGCATGCTGCTGCGGGTCTGCTCCAACCTCCATCACATCTACAACAGCCTGAACCTGGCCGAGGAGACCATGCGGTTTCAGCGCTACATCGTGGCCTTGTCGAAGTAGCCCGGCAAAGGCTTGAGCCGGGACGGGAGAAGCAGTTTCATCCGGGCGGCAGGACCCTGCCTCGCACATGAACGACTCGCACCTCATCCTCGGCGTGGACATCGGCGGCACCAGCATCAAGGCCGCCGTGGTGGACACCCGCAAAGGCACGCTGGCCACCGCCGTCATCCGCACCAAGACGCCCCGTCCCGCGACTCCCAAGGGCGTCGTGGCTGCGATCGGTGAGTTGGCGAAGCGGCTGAAGTGGCACGGCCCGGTGGGCGTTGGCTTCCCCGGCCTCATCAAGCACGGCGTCGTCCGACGCGCGCCCAACCTCGACGCGTCCTGGGTGCGGCATGAGATCGTGGACCACCTGCGGCGCGCCTTGGGTGTCCCGTTTGTCGCCGTGGGCAACGACGCCGATGCCGCCGGTCTGGCGGAGGCGCGTTTCGGCGCGGGGCGCGGGGTGCGCGGCACCGTGGTGCTCGTCACGCTGGGCACCGGCATCGGCTCCGCCGTGCTGCACAATGGTTCACTGCTGCCGGACACCGAGCTGGGCCACCTCGAAATCGGCGGGCAGGACGCCGAGCAGTTCGCCTCCACCGTCGCCCGCGAACGCAACAAATGGGGCTGGGAACAATGGGGCCGCAACGTGGACCGCTATCTCACCACGCTCGAATATATGCTGGCTCCCGACCTCTTCATCATCGGCGGCGGCGTGAGCGCGGATCCGGAACGGTTCTTCCGCTATCTGGAAACTCCCGAGTGCAAGATTGTGCCCGCTACGATGGGCAATGACGCCGGCATCGTCGGGGCCGCCCTCTTCGCCGTGCCCGGTGTGAAATCGCTGTCGCGCAAGCGCAGCCGCACGAAGAGCTGAAGGCGCGGCGCGGCGGGTGGTTAAACTGTTCTCGCCGCTCTTCAGGCCATTCCCAAGCACACCCGGTTGACGTGTGCCGTGCGTTGACGCCATCCGGCAATCCCGCCACACTCCGCGGCACAACACGAACACACCACCCGCACCCGCATGCCTGATTCTCCCGCCAACTCATTTTCCCTCGCCGGTCGCGTCGCGCTCGTCACTGGCAGCAGCACCGGCCTGGGCAAGGCCATGGCCATCGCGCTCGGCAAGGCCGGGGCGAAGGTCGCGCTGAACTACGCGAACAACACCGCCCGCGCCAAGAAGTCCTTCGCCGAGTTCCAGGCCCTCGGCCTCAACGGCGCGCTCTTCAAGGCCGATGTGACCAGCGAGACAGATGTCGCGAAGATGCACCGCGCCATCACCAAGCAGCTCGGCCCGGTGGACATCGTGGTCCTCAACGCCACCTGCGACCAGCCGCAGAAGCCCATCGAGGACTACGACTGGGCATTCTACCAGCGGATGATTGATTTCTTCATCAAAAGCCCGTTCCTCCTCACGCGCGCGTGCCTGCCGCACATGAAGGCGCAGCGCTGGGGCCGCATCATCAACATCGGCTCCGAGGTCGTCGCGCGCGGCGTGCCGAACTTCACGGCCTACGTCGCGGCCAAGGGCGGGCAGAACGGCTTCCATCGCAGCCTCGCGGGCGAGCTGGCCCCGCACGGCATCACGGTGAACATGATTGCGCCCGGCTGGATTCCCGTGGAGCGCCACGAGAAGGACCCGCAGGCGCTCAAGGACGGCTACCGCGCGCTCATCCCCGTCAACCGTTGGGGCATCCCCTCCGACCTCGACGGCTCGGTGGTCTTCCTCGCGAGCGAGGCGTCGTCCTTCGTCACCGGGCAGACGCTGCATGTGAATGGCGGGCTGACGGTGTGTTAGGCGTTTCTAGCGTCACGTGAGAACGAAAGCCAAACAAGACAACACCAAGACAACGCCTCTACTCGCTGGCGTGGCTGGTGAGTATTTCGTCGCAGCGGAGCTTTCCCGGCGCGGATACATCGCTTCTATCTCACTGCGCAACACCCGAGGCATCGACATCCTCGCCACGAACGCTGCGGCAAGCCGTTCCGTGACTATCCAATGCAAGACCAGCCAGTCTGGGAACAGGTGGCTACTGAGTGTCAAGGATGAGGCATTCCACTCAGAGAATCATTTTTACGTCTTCGTCGCTCTTCGCGGTCCAGAGGAACGACCGCATTACCACGTTGTTCCCAGTGCAATCGTCGCCAAGCATATTCGCAATAACCACAGGAGATGGCTGGCAGCACCGGGGCTTCACGGACAGGCTCACAAAGACAACCCGAATCGCAACTTTCACGACAGAGCCAACGAGTATCGGGAGAAGTGGGAATTACTCGGGTTATGACTCGGCTCGTAGCAAACGAACTTGCTGAACCAAAATTGATTCTCCCAACTCTTTCCCATGAACAAACACATCCTCCTCACCCTCCCCACCGTTGCCGCGCTCTTGCTCGGCCTCACCGCTTGCAACAAACCGGCTGACACCGCCGCCAAACCCGGCGGCGGCGACGCTTCGGCCAAGCCCGGCAAGAAACAGAAAATCGCCTTCGTCTCCAACGGCGTCGCGTCGTTCTGGACCATCGCCGCCGCGGGCGTGAAGGCCGCCGGGGAGAAGCTCGGCGTGGACGCGCAGACGCTCATGCCCGTCGAGGGCATCGGCGACCAGAAGCGCATGATTGAGGACCTGCTCACCAAGGGCGTGGATGGCATCGCCGTCAGCCCGATTGACCCGGCGAACCAGACCGACCTCCTCAACACCGCCGCCAAGCGCGCCAAGCTCATCACCCACGACTCCGACGCCCCCAACGCCGACCGTCTCGTTTACATCGGCATGGACAACTACAAGGCCGGGCGCATGTGCGGCGACCTCGTGCGCGAGGCCATGCCCAAGGGCGGCACGGTCATGATTTTCATCGGCCGCATGGAGCAGGACAACGCCAAGCGCCGCCGCCAGGGCACGATTGACGCCATCCTTGGCCGGCCCGAGAACCCGAGCAACTTCGACCCCGCCGACAAGGTGCTCGAAGGCGGCGGCTTCAAAATCCTCGGCACGCTCACCGACCAGTTCGACCAGGCCAAGGGCAAGGCCAACGCCGAGGACACGCTCGCGAAGTATCCCGACATCGGCGGCATGGTGGGCCTCTTCGCCTACAACCCGCCGCTCATGCTCGAAGCGCTCCAGCAGGCCGGCAAGCTGGGCAAGGTCAAGGTCATCGCCTTCGACGAGGCGGACGCGACGCTCGCGGGCATCCAGAAGGGCACCGTCCACGGCACCGTGGTGCAGAACCCCTACATGTATGGCTACAAGTCCGTCGAGGTGCTGAACGAGATTCTCAAGGGCAACGCCACCGTGGTCCCCGCGAGCAAGTTCATCGACATCCCGGCCCGGCAGATTCGGAAGGACAACGTGGATGCGTTCTGGGCGGACCTGAAGGAGAAGGTTGGTGGAAAATGACTGCGGGCGGACGATTGACCGCGAGCGGTATGGAGTGCGGTGACTCGTCACCGCTTTCCGCAGGCGACTTGTCGCCGTCAATGTCGGACGCGCTTGAGCTTGTTGATGGTCTTCCGGCTCGCGCCAGCCATGCGACGCTCGGTTATTCCGAAACACACCGGACTTCGACGGCGACAAGTCGCCTTGTGAAAGCGGTGACAAGTCACCGCACTCCACAGGGTCGTGGGTTGACGAGCGGTTTGGAGCAATAAGTCGTTTCGTGTTATGCCCGTCCTCCTTGAAGCCCGCTCGCTGACCAAGTCCTTCCCGGGCGTGCGGGCGCTCAAGGGCGTGAGCCTCACCGTCGAGCGCGGCGAGGTGCTCGCGGTCATCGGCGAGAACGGCGCGGGCAAGAGCACGTTGATGAAAATCCTCGCCGGCGTGCAGACCGCCGACTCCGGCGAAATCCTCCTCGACGGCCAGCTCGTCGCGCTCCGCTCCGTCCACGACGCCCTCGCCAGCGGCATCGCGCTCATCCACCAGGAGCTGAACCTCGCCGACAACCTCGATGTGGCTGCGAACATCTTCCTCGGCCGCGAGCCGCGCCGCTTCGGGCTGATTGACACCGCGCGCACCCACCGCGAAGCAAAGCAGTTCCTCGCCGCCGTCGGCTTGGACGTGAAGCCCGACACGCTCGTCAGCACGCTCGCCATCGGCCAGCAGCAGCTCGTCGAGATTGCCAAGGCCCTCTCCACCAACGCCCGCGTGCTCATCATGGACGAGCCGACCTCCAGCCTGTCCGCCCGCGAGGCCGAGAACTTGTTCAAGGTCATACGCGACCTCCGCGCGCGCGGCGTGAGCATCGTTTACATCTCGCACCGGCTCGGCGAGGTGAAGCTCCTCGCCGACCGCGTGACCGTCCTGCGCGACGGCGAGAACAGCGGCGGCCTCGCGCGCGAGGAAATCAACCACGCCGCGATGGTGAAGCTCATGGTGGGCCGCGACCTCTCGCAGTTCTACCCGCACGCGCCGCATCGGACGGGGGATGTGGCGCTGCATGTGGATCGCCTCCGCACGCCCATGTATCCGCGCCACCAAGTCAGCTTCCAAGTGCGAGCTGGTGAGATTGTCGGGCTCGCCGGTCTGGTCGGTGCTGGGCGGACGGAAGTATTGCTGTCGCTCTTCGGCGTCACGCCCGCGCTGGGCGGGACGATTCGTGTGAGTGGGAAGGAAGTTTCCCCCGCCTCGCCTCAGGAAGCCATCGAGGCCGGCTTGGCGCTCGTGCCCGAGGACCGCAAGAAGCAAGGCGTCGTGCTGGAGATGCCCGTGCGCGAGAACGTGAGCCTGGCCAGCCTGCGCCGCGACCAGCGCAACGGCTTTCTCAACCAACGCCGCGAAGTGGAGTTGAGCACCGAAATGATCGGTGCGATGCGAATCAAGACGCCGAGCGACCGGCAGGTGGTGCAGTTCCTCTCCGGCGGCAACCAGCAAAAAGTCGTGCTGGGCAAGTGGCTCGCCATTCAGCCCCGCGTGCTCTTCCTCGACGAGCCGACGCGCGGCATCGACGTCGGCGCGAAGCAGGAGATTTACAAGCTGATGGAAGAACTCGCGCGCAAAGGCGTGGCGATTCTCTTCGTCTCCAGCGAGATGGAGGAAATTCTCGGCATGAGCGACCGCGTCCTCGTGATGCACGAAGGCCGCCTCACCGGCGAACTCCAGCGCAGCGAACTCAGCGAGGAGGCCGTGATGCATCTGGCGACGGGCGTGGAGGCGACGGCATGAAACCGCATCGTCTTGGAGCGCGGTGGCAGAGCGCAGCGGCGACACCGCTTTTTGCTTCCCGCGGAGCGGAACCGTCAGTGCGCCAGAACCGCTTCGCGGGACCCCAAAGCGGCGTGGCGCTTCGCTTCCCGCCGCACTCCAAGACGCGCGCCGCTACTCAGGAGGTGTGCGCGTGAAGGCGCGTTCCGACTCGGTGCCGGCGTGGCCGTTTGCGTTGGTCGCGACAGGAGTGATTCTCCTGTTGCTGGCAGAGACTCGGAGCACTCAACCCCGGACTCAAACCACTCTGCCCCACCCCGCTTGGGGTGAGCCGGCGGAACAGCTTCAATTGGCTGCCACCTTGGATTCCGACACCGGCTTCGTCGCGGTGTGGCTGCGGAGCGTGGCGACCAACGATGTGTTCATCCACAATTGGGGCGTGGGATATATCGAAAGCATTGAACCGGAGATGCGCGTCGGCGACCGATGGGTGCAGTTGCGCCACAGCCCGAACGGAAAGTGGGCTTATCACGGTATCGGCCCCCGCACCCACGACATCATCAAACTTGCCCCCAAGGCAGAGTTCTTCTGGCGTCCGGAGAACGAACCAACCGGTCAGGGAGATGCGTATTTGATGTGGTTGGCTAATTTCCAGCCAGTAGACCTGCGGGTGTATCATCAACGGTGGCAAGCAATCAGACGGATATTCGGCAGCCCCACCTTTATGCTGTCTCTGGAATGGTTTGATTGGCCGGCATCCATCACGCAGCAAAGCCGCGTGACCATCCGGACGAAGCAAAGGCTTGCACTACCATTGGGGGTAAGAGTCCGCACCAAGAACGCAGATGGCACGTCCAGTTACGAGCCGAACGAAGAGCGATGGACCAACCCGCCGCCGCCGTATGTGGCCTACGGCTGCCGCTGGGTAGAGCTTCATTCCCAGCCCATCGAGTTCGATCCCGCTCCACTCGCGGCGGTGCTGAAAGCGAGGCGGCAGCCATGACACCGCGTCGTCTTGGACTGCGGTGGCAGAGCGCAGCGGCGACACCGCTTTTGACTTCCTGCGGACCGGAATCGTCAGTGGTCCGGAGCCGCTTCGCGGGAAGCCAAAGCGGCGTGGCGCTCCGCTTCCCGCCGCAGTCCAAGACGCGCGTCGCTGCTCCGGTGGTGTCCGGGCTTTCACGTCCCCCATCTTTTTCTTTCCCAAATCCTTGGGCGATTTCTTCCGGCTGCCTCCCATGAAAAAACTCCTCGGCATCTTCGGCCTGCTGCTCGCCGTCTGCCTCTTCGCCACCTGGGCGAGCGAGAGCTTCCGCTCCGGCTACAACGTCGAGAACCTCATCCGGCGCACGGCGCTCTTCGGCGTCATCGGCATCGGCGTGACCTTCGTCATCGTGACCGGCGGCATTGACCTGTCGATTGGCTCGGTGATCTGCCTCGTGGGCTGCGGGCTGCCGTGGCTGCTCACGGTGCAGAAGTGGTCGCTGCCCGCCGCGCTGCTGGCCGTGACGGTCGTGTCCGTAGGCATCGGCCTCATGCACGGCCTGCTCATCACAAAGCTGCGGCTGCAACCCTTCATCGTGACGCTGTGCGGGCTGATGCTCTATCGCGGCATCACGCGTGGCTTCACCGGCGACCAAACCGTCGGCTTCGGCGACGGCTTCAAGGGCCTGCGCGTGCTGGCCACAGGCAAGATCAGCATCCCGTTCGTGCAAGGCTTTGAAATCCCCGCGCCGTGGGTGGTGCTGGTGATCGTGGCCGTGCTGGCGGCTATTTTCCTCAACCGCACCATCTACGGCCGCTACCTGCTCGCACTGGGCCGCAACGAGGATGCCGCGCGCTACAGCGGTATCAACACGGGCGGCATGATCATCCTCGCCTACGTCATCTGCTCCACGCTGGCGGGGTTGGGCGGCGTGCTCTTCGTGCTGGATGTGAACTCCGCACAGCCCGTGGACTTCGGCAACTTCTACGAACTTTATGCCATCGCGGCGGCGGTGTTGGGCGGTTGCAGCCTGCGTGGCGGCGAGGGCTCGATTGTCGGTGTGATCATCGGCACCGCGTTGATCCTCGTGCTGCGGAACGTGGTCACGCTCGTGACCAACCACAGCAACATCGAGTTCGCCATCATTGGCACGGTGATCCTGGTCGGCGTGATCGCCGACGAGTTGGTGAAGCGTTACGCGGTGAAGCGCCGCGCCGCGCGGGCGCTGGCGGAGTAGGGGATCCGGTCGGGCATGGTGCCGTCAGTCCGTGGCGGTCAGGTGGATGTGGTTGAGCCGCTGCGGGTGAGGGTGTCGATCTTGGCGAAGAGAGCGTTGAAATCAATTGGCTTGGTCTCGTAGTCGTCGCAGCCTGACGCGAGAGCATTCTCGCGGTCACCGGCCATGGCGTGCGCAGTCAGGGCGATGATGGGGATGCCGGCGGTCACGGGATCGGCACGCAGCGCACGACACGCGCTCCAGCCGTCCATGCCCGGCAGGCCGATATCCATCAGGATGAGGGCCGGCAGGAGTTCGCGGGCGGCAAGGATGCCCTGCTCCGCGTCTTCGCGTAGATGCACCTCATGGCCTTTGGATTTGAGCCGGCGGCTGATGATGATGCGGTTGTTCTCGGTGTCTTCGATGACAAGAATCTTGGGCATGGGGGAGGTTCAGCGGGGAGGTTGGGCGTCGCGGTGCGTGACGATGCGTGATGTGGTATCCATGGTCTTTGTGTGCGAGAGGTTGCAACAGCGGTGAACCCGTCGCAAGCCACGTCTGCCAGCCAACTTGGTTGGGGCTGTCGCGAAGGGAGTTCCGCTCTGTTTGGTGATGGAGAAGGAAACGGGTGGACTGGGCGTCTGACTGCCCAGTTTGACCTTGGGATTTTCCCCTAAGGAAGCTTCCGAAACTCTGGCGTGGATTTATCGCCCCCCGGGATCTATTCTGGAGTCGTTGACTGACAGTCACTCATGAACCCTAACGGCATTCTCAAGCAGCACTGGTTGCATGTGGCGATTCATTTCACCGTGGATCTGGTGATCTTCGTGGTGGCGTTCGTCATCGGCACGGATTTTGTGATTCCGGACGATGACCTGCACATGCGGCTGGAGTCGTATCTTCCCGGCATTCTGCTGGGCTCCTTCATCTTTCCCTGCCTGGTTTATATTTGCGGCCTCTATGCCCCGCAAAGTTACAAGCAGCGGGTCACGACCCGGGCCATTGTGCTGGCCATCTGTCTGGTGGGCACGGTGCTGCTGATGGTGCCGCTGTTTTACCTGAAGAAGTCCACGATCATCGGGCGGGGTGTGTTTGGCATCAGCGTGGCGATCGTCTATTTCACGATCATCATCCACCACGGCATCCTCCTGCGCTCCTTGCGCAACTACCGGGAGCGGGTCGCCTTCATCATGACCTGCACCTTTGATGAGTTGGAGGCGCGGTTCTTCCAGTCCCTCGGCACGGAGAACATGGAGCTGGTCGGGCTGATTCATTACGACAATTACCAGCCCATCGGGGAGATGCGCGTGCTGGGCAAGGTGAGCGAGCTCTCCGACATCGTCCCCCGGGAGGACATCCATCGCGTGCTGTGCACCAGCAAGAGCATCGGGGATCCGGCGATGTGCAAGGCCTTCTGCGAGCTGCGTTACTCCGGCGTCCAGGTCATGTCACTGGTCAGCGTGTTTGAGGAAGTTCACCAGCTCGTGCCATTGGAGCTGATCACTCCCGAATGGCTGCTGGCGGCCAGCACCCAGCCGCACATGCTCTACATCAAGAAGGTGAAGCGGGCCTTCGACATCATCGTGTCCTTGCTGGGCTTGATCTTCCTGGGGCCGGTCATGCTGGCGGGCATGCTGCTCACTAAGCTTTCTTCGCCGGGGCCGATTTTTTACCGGCAGGTCCGGGCCGGGCGTTTTGGCCGGCCTTTCAACGTCATCAAACTGCGGTCCATGCGCACGGATGCGGAGAAGCACGGGGCCGTCTGGTCCACCGCCGGCAAGGATCCGCGCTCGACCGCGGTGGGCCATTTCCTGCGGAAGTATCGGATTGATGAAATTCCCCAGCTCATCAACGTGCTCAAGGGCGACATGTCTTTCGTCGGGCCGCGGCCAGAGCGACCGGTGTTCATCGAGGAGCTGGCGCAGCAAATCCCCTACTTTCAGGAGCGCTTGATGGTGCAGCCCGGCATCACCGGCTGGGCGCAGGTCAATTATCCATACGGCTCCTCGGTGGAGGACGCCAAGTGGAAGCTCGAATACGACCTCTACTACATGAAGAACATGAGCCTCGTGCTCGATATGTTCATCTTGCTCGACACGGTCCGCATCGTGCTGCGGGGTGGCATGAAGGGGGATGCCAAGGCCCGCCTGCCGCGCTATGAGGCCATCTGGTTCTTCCGGGTTTTCGGAAACGAAAGCGCCCCGCCTGCTACCTCCAGGCCACCGGCTCCTTGACGCCTGCGGACGCCTCTGAATCGGCGCCCGTTCCCGCAATTTGATTGGTGATCCGTGTTGGGTCCATATGCGCGGAATCGTTTCTCCGCATGAGCAGTTTTCCCATCCGCTGGTTCCGCGGGGCTTGACGGGAAGGTGGGTATGCCCCATAAGCCTCCCGTGATTCGCCTTGGGGCGGACTCACACGGATGGTCTTCCCTCACCCCCGCTCGCTGCTTGCGCGATTCCTTTGCAAGCCAGGCCGGGCGGGAACTAATCAGGGTTTCCATCTTGCACGAACCGCCCGTTGGGCGGACTGAACCAGCAAACTCGCAAGCCAAACCATGAACCCATCAGCAACCACTCCGAGCCTCAGCGAACCTTCGCACGACGAAATCGCCCTTACCGCCTTCCTGCAGTGGGAGAAGGACGGTCGCCAGTCCGGCCGGGACACGTTCTATTGGCAGCAGGCTGAAACTCAGTTGCGCGAGCTATATCGCCAGCGGGCTGAACGCGCCGCTGCTGCGGTCCAGGCTGTTCGTCCCTGGCCTCCCCAGCCGGTCGGAGAGCTGACCAAGTCCGCCGCCAAGACTGCCGCTCCGAAGTCCCGCCGCGCGACGAAGCCCAAGGCAACCACCCCGGTCAGTGCCGCCGTCGCCGCTCCGGCTCCGGTGAGTCCCGCCAAACGAGGGTCCAAGCCGGTTCGCATGGCCAGCCCGCTTGCGACCGCCTCGCGGCTGACGACCGTTCACCCGGTTGTGGCGGCCGCCAAGGCCAGCAAGCCCAGCGCCGGCACCCGGTCTTCGGCCCGCCGCTAACGGCTCATCCAAGGCTGTTCTTCCGCCAATAAAAGGCTCGCCTCACGCGGGCTCCGGGCTATCTTTCGGCTGCGGCATCAGGTGCTCGCATGACGAAAGAAACGCTCCAGAAAATCCAGGAATTGCGCGAGGACAAGCGCAACTTCCCCGTCGCGCTCCACGTCGGTTCCACGGTCGGCATCCTTGCGCTCGCGCTGGTGGCCATGAAGCACTGGCCGCTATGGCCGGTGTGGGTGGCGGCCTTCGTCGTCATCGGTTTCATGCAGTATCGCCTCGTCATGGCCATCCACGAGGCGACGCACAAGAACCTGTT
>Ga0075471_10001320_pt1 | contig 16202 bp, 15 predicted proteins | sample DEB19_08_DNA_2_FD_74787 | JGI IMG/M metagenome (GOLD analysis project Ga0075471, IMG submission 74787) | Aqueous microbial communities from the Delaware River and Bay under freshwater to marine salinity gradient to study organic matter... | ecosystem: Environmental > Aquatic > Marine > Coastal ... | reverse complement strand
CGTCACATCCAACGCTTGCGGCGAGCGGCGGGCCTGCGGGTGCCCCCGACGAAGCGCAAAATCGTGCGGCGTGGTGTTTCCACGGGTTTGCCGACGACGGCGACGCATCGGAATCACGTGTGGACGTGGGACTTCATTGCGGATGCGACGGTGCGTGGCGGAGCGTTGAAGATGTTGACCATACTGGATGAATACACGCGGGAGTGCCATGTGTTATGGGCGGAACGGGCGTTGAAGGCGGCGGATGTGCTGCACTGCCTACAAAAGGCCGTTGAGCAACACGGCGCGCCGGCATATCTGCGGAGCGACAATGGCTCGGAGTTCATCGCGAAGATCGTGCAGCGGTGGCTGAAAGAGAACCGGATAAAGACAATCTACATTGACCCCGAATCTCCACCCGGACCGCGGACACGACCAAACATGCCACGCATGCCACCCGCAGTTGCTGAGAGCAGAGGTCGTTGACCTTCTAGATCTGGGGCTGGATGGCGGTCCATTTGGTGTCGTCCTTGATTTCTAGGCTCTCGCGGATGGATTCCATAACCCGCTGCTCCATTTGCTTGCGGAATTGGGTGGGGTCTCCGCCAAAAGCCGCCCCGATTGGCCATCTGGTCCGCCTTGTTCTTGTGCGAAGACGATGCCTCCAAGACAAAGGGTTGTGATGCTGGTTACCGCCGGCCATCGAGTCTTTGTTTTCATGGAAACTTTTGTTTGGTTCAAATACGACAGTGCGCATCGTCTGATGCGCTATGGAATTCAAAACAGTTGTTGCGCCAACCAATTGAACCGGATGTTTTGTCTGCTCGTTCGTCCTAGCTGCGCAAGAGCTGCGCATCTCCGCGCGGAAGAGTTGCGTGGTGGTTTACTAGGCCATGCTAATGGACTGGAGTCCTAGCGCGAGGTCGAACTGGTCTGCCTCGCTGAGGGCGTGCGCGTCGAATCCCATTTCGCGCAGCACCCGGGCGAACGGTGCCGCGAAACCGTGAAGCGTGAAAACTTTTTTGGGATTCACTTGCCGGACCATTTCAATCAAGCCCGGAAAGTCCGCATGATCGCTCAACGCAAAGGCTGCGTCGGTTCCCGAACGAAACCGGCAGCTGGAATCCATCGCCCAGCCGGTAATCACGGCTGTGCGCACCTTGTCGAGATGTTGGAAGAGAGTGGACCGTTTGGCTTGTGGTGGCATGACGAGCACGGCTCCGGTTGCATTCTGGCCATCAAAGATACGGTAGGTCGGGAACTTTTCCCCGAAGTGCTCGTAAATGCGAGTCAGCCGGGCGGTCTCCTTGTGGATGGCGATCGGCAGATCGGCGTGATGCAAGCCCGCCAGCAGTTCCTGACTTTTGCCCAGAGAATAGGCCAGCAACACGGGCGTCACGCCCTCGGCTAGAGCATCGCGGCAGAATTGGATCAGATCGCGCCGAACTTCAGGTTCCGGAGGAAACACGTAGCGCGGCAGGCCGAACGTGGTTTCCATGATGAGATAATCTGCTGGGCGTGGCTCACAAGGTTCCGCCGCCAAGCCGGGACGGAGTTTGAAGTCGCCGGTGTAGAGCAACGTTTCGCCATCCGATTCAATCCAAGCCATCGCGCTCCCGAGAATGTGACCTGCGGGTAATGCCGTGAGGTGGAAATTTTTTTTGCCGTGTGCTAATTTCATGGGCTCGCCGAATTGCAGGAGTTTTTCCGCCCGCTTGCCGCCTACCCGGTGGCGCATCAGCCAAGCTGTGGGTTCGGTGCAGATTGTTTCCGGATGCGCCGCAATATGGTCGCTGTGTGCGTGACTGACGAATACGTGCCCATCCCGGCTACGATGGGGGTCGAGCCAAAGATCGAGTTCGGGCAAGTGGATGCCGCCCTGATGATACTGGGGAGTGAGCGCGGACACGCGGGCAAGATGGGGCAGGGCAGCTGCCAGCGCAATGTCGCCACGCTTGGATTTGCGATGGATTTTTGGCTGCGTTGTCGCTAACTGTGGTCATGCCTGAGATTGGATTGATGGGATTGCCTTCGGAGTTGCGCCGCTTGCACACCAAAGGGATGGAGGCGTTGCAACGGGATAACTTTGAATACGCCATCGAGCTTTTTACGCAGGTCCTGCGTGGTTCGCCGAATTGCATCGACGTACGCCGGGCATTGCGACACGCGCAAGTAGGCAAGGCCGGGGCCAAGACGGGTTTGTTCAAGAAGATGTTGAGCGGCGCGAGCACGGCGCCGTTGCTGGCCAAAGGGCAGATGACGCTGCGGTCGAATCCCGGTGAGGCGCTGCAACTCGCTGAGCAAATGCTTAACTCCGACCCCAACAACACCCAAGGTCTCAAGCTTGCTGCCGAGGCGGCACTGGCTTTGGAGATGCCCAGGTCCGCCGTGCTTTCGTTGGAAGTGCTGGTGCGCAATCATCCCAGCGACAAGGACATCGTCATTAAGTATGGCTACACCCTGGCCGACATTGGGGAAGTGGCTCGGGCGGAGCAGGCATTGGTCACCTTGCAACGGCAACTGCCCGGCGATCCGGAAGTGTCACAGGCCCTCAAGAACCTCTCGGCGCGACGCACCTTAAACGAAGGCGGTTACGAGACGGCTCAGGAAGCAGGGGGGTCATACCGGGACATGCTGCGCAACAAGGATGAGGCGGTTCGCTTGGAACAGGAGAATCGCACCGTGCGAACTGAGGATGTCAACGAGCGGTTGATAGAGGAATACGAGGCGCGGCTTGCCGGTGCGGAGCGCGGGAATGTCCGTTTGATGAGGTCGGTCGCCGACATCTACGTGCAGAAGCAGCGCTTTGCGGAGGCTAAGAAGTTTTACGATCAGCTCAAGGCGACTGATGCTGGCAAGGATCCTGGTCTGGACAGGGCGATCGCTGATTTGCGGGTGCGTGAGTTGGAGCACCAGATGACACAGTTGGATCCCACGGCGGAAAACTTCGCCGAGAAGCAGGCGGAGTTGAGCGCCACCAAACAAACATCGCAGCTGGAGGACTGTAAGCGGCGCGTAGAAAAGTATCCCACGGACATGGCGTTGCGCTTTGAACTGGGGACGCTCTACTTCAATGCGGGGAAAATGGGCGAGGCCATCCAGGAATTCCAGAAGGCGCAGACGAATCCGCACAAGCGTATCGCAGCGATGAGCTATCTCGCGCAGTGCTTCGGCAAGCGCAAGATGTATGACCTCGGCGTGCGCACGCTCCAAAATGCCCTGAAGGAGAAGCTTGTGTTCGATGAGGAGAAGAAGGAGCTGATCTACAATTTGGGCGTGATGCTGGAGTATATGAGCAAGCGCGAGGAGGCCATTGAGCAGTTCAAACAGATCTACGAGACGGACATTGGTTATCGTGATGTGGCAGCAAAGGTGGACGCCTACTACGCGGAGCAGTAAGGTGGCCCGATGAAATCATTTTCAACCTTTGTCCGGTCGGCCTGCTTGGTGGTTTTATCAGTCATTGCTGGGTTGATTGTGGGCGGATGTCAAAATCCGGCGCCTGAGTCAGCCGCGGGTCTGGCACCCGTTGTTACCAGCAGCGGAGTCACAAACAAGCCGTTGCCGCGCCGCTACAGTTACATGCCAAAGTGCTATCCCGTGGATGACCGTGGCTTTTCGCCCGTGGACAAAGCCTTGGCCAAGGCGTATGCCCGCGAGGACATGGTGCAGGACGATGCCGAAGGCGCGTTGAGTCCCTATGTGCTCAAGGTCATTTCCGGATATCCGTTGGACGGGTCGTATCCCTATCACTGCGCCTGGGATCCGCGCGAATACGACATCTACAACGGCGTAACGCAGGACTTGTGGTATCGCGGGATGGTGGTGGCCAAGGCGTATCCAGACGGCTCGCGTTGCAGTTATTGCTGTGGCTTAACCTTTGAAGTGTTTGTGCGCGCCATGAAACTGCGCAACATACAGAAGGGGCTTGAGCCGGACGACTTCAACGGGATGACTTTCAACGACCTCTTCAATGCGCTTCAATTCTGGTACATCGAAGGCAAAGGCGACTCTGAGCAGCGTGCCATCACGTCCTACGGGCTGGGCTGCGCGATCACCAACTTGAACGACGTGCGTCCGGGAGATTTCATCAGTTACGACGTGACGCCGCCCGGTGGCCATTCAGTGGTTTTCATTAATTGGCTGCGAGACGATCTAGGGAAGATTGTAGGGATGCGTTACTTCTCGTCCAATCTATCTGGAAACAAGGGGGTGGGTTATTGTGAAGGCAAGTTTAGCGACTCCAACAACGGTCGGGGTATCATTCGAAAATCACTTCGGATCGCCCGGGTGGGAGCCATTGCTGACTACAAGCCTTTCAATCGCGCAGAGATTCCCCAGCGCAACGCTTACGCGCCTACTCAGCCGTCCCGAATCCTATATCTGCCAGCTGCCTCCAGTGACTGAGCGCCCACTCCGGAGCCTTGAAGACGCGATTGAGTTCCGCACATTTTTCAGCGAGCATGCCTGTGCCGTCATGATGAACACTGACAACAGCAAGCCTCGCAAGCCGCTCGACATCGTTGCCTTGATGAAGGCGAACGAGGGCCGTAACTACGAATTGCATGCGGCCCACGTCAATCCTTCCAACGTTCGCACGCTGAAGACGATTGGGTTCGACCGGTGTTACGTGCGCGCCGAGGGACAGTATCTGTGGGACGTCGAGGGCGTGAAATATCTGGACCTGCTTTCGGGCTATGGGGTGTTCAGCTTCGGTCGCAATCATCCTGAAGTGCGGCAGATTCTCACCGACTTCCTGAACGCCGATTACCCGAGCCTCGTGAAAATGGAGGCCCCACTGCTCAGCGGGTTGCTGGCCGAGGAACTCAAGAAGCGCATGCCCAACCAACTCGACATGGTGTTCTTCACCAACTCGGGCGCGGAAGGGGTGGAGACGGCATTGAAGTATGCCCGCTGCGCCACGGGGCGTCCGGGAATCGTGCATTGCTACAAAGCGTTCCATGGACTGAGCTACGGTGCGTTGTCGGTTAACGGCGATGAGAGTTTTCGCAGCGGCTTCGCGCCGTTCCTGTCGGACTGTCGTCAAGTGCCGTTCAACGACCTTGAGGCGCTGGAACGGGAACTCAAAAGGGGGGACGTCGCGGCGTTCATCGTCGAACCCATTCAGGGAAAGGGTGTGAATCTCCCGGCTTCAGGCTATTTGCGAGATGCTGCCGCGCTCTGCCGCAAGCATGGCGCGTTGTTCATCGATGACGAAGTGCAGGCGGGTATGGGGAGGACGGGTAGGTTTCTCGCGGTTGAACATGAGTCTGGTGTAGATCCGGACATCGTGGTCTTGTCCAAAGCTCTGTCGGGTGGCTTCGTTCCCGTTGGTGCAGTGCTGTGCCGGAAGTGGATCCACGATAAAGTTTTCTCCAGCATGCAACGCTCGGTGGTGCATTCTTCCACCTTCAGTCAGGGCAGCTTTGCCATGGCGGCAGGGTTAGCGGCGCTGGACGTGCTGGACCGCCATCAACTTATCCAACGGGCGGAAACTTACGGCAAAAAAATCGGTGAAGGCCTGCGGGCAATGGTGCCGAAATATGAATTTCTAAGGGAAATCCGTCAGCGCGGGATGATGGTGGGAATCGAATTCGGGCCGCCACGGTCCTTGATGCTGAAGACGGCTTGGACCGTCATGCATACGTTGGACAAGAGTTTGTTCCCGCAGGCGGCCATCATCCCGTTGCTCGATAAGCATCACATCATCACCCAAGTCGCCGGTCATGCCATCGACGTCATCAAGCTGCTCCCCCCGCTGGTCGTCAACGACGACGATGTGGCGTGGTTGTTGGGCGCCTTCGAAGACGTGCTCCAGCAAATGCACAAATTCCCCGGACCCGCTTGGGATGTGATCAGCGACATCGGCAAGTCTGCCGTGACCTCCCGCGCGCGCTAGGCAACTGGCCTCAGTTCCCCTTGTTTTCCTCCCCAGCGGGATCGGCGGAGATCGAGGTGTCTGAGCGGGCGGCCAAGTTAGCCAGCATAACAGCTATGGTATCCAAATCATCGCGGCCGCTGCGGTCATTCACGGAAACATTCCGGTTCAGGAGCAAGCTAAACGCGAGGCGCTCATTGGCCGCCGTCGTGACGTAGCCGGAGAGCGCGTTCACCCACCGTAGCGTGCCTGTCTTGGCCTTAACATTCCCCTCAGCTAGCGTGCCTTTCATGCGATTGCGCAACGTTCCATCTACTCCAGCAACGGGCAGGGAGTTCAAAAAATCTTCTGCGGCGGGATGGCTGGTCATGCGCTCAAGAAGACCTAAGATAGCATTGGCCGTGGTTACGTTGTTACGGGAAAGGCCGGAACCTTCGTCGAAGAACAGCTCGCCGGCTGGGAGGTTGTTCGTAAGTGAGAACGCCTCGAGTGCGGCGACAGCGAGTTGCTCTGAAGTTCGCCACGCAGGCGTCTCTGCGGTGCGAGTGGCTTCGCCCACGTGAGCAAAAATGAGGTCTGTCTCCAGATTCTGCGACGGGTTCATGAATGCCTTTACCAGTTCGCGGACTGGTGGTGACGACACTTCGGCCAGCGGGATGCAGTTGGTGGGGATGGGTGACGGTTCTGGCCAGCGCGCCATGCGTACCTCACCCTCGATGCGGACACCGTGTCTCGTCAGTGCCTCCTTCAGCGCGTGACCAAACCACAGTGCCGGTCGAGGCACGGGAACATTGAGCACGACATTCGTGCCGGGCGGCAACGTGCCAAAGAAGTGCAGAGTATTTTCACCAAACACGCGGCGCATGACCACCTGAGCCTCGCCGCCGTTGGTCGTGGTTGTCGTGTGATTGACAAGCGTAAGGCCGGTGTGCGGTTGCTGAAACTCCAGTTGGCAGGCGCGTCCAGCATCGGTGGCAGAAGTCACCCGCAGTTCGGCGCAGTTGGCGAGCAAGGTGATGGCCGAAATTTCGGCACCCTTGGAGTCCTCCAGATCGTCCACCGTCCAACTGCCGCCCTGCGGTGGCCCGACGAAGTGAGTCGCGTCGGCAACGAGATCACCCGTCACCTTGCGCACGCCCGCATTGGTGATGGCGTTCACAAAAGGATCAAAGATGCGCCAAAAGTTAGTCTCGCCGGAGGATGGTTTCCAACTGGGGTCACCGCGTCCGCTTATGAAAAGATTGCCTTTGATTGTACCACGCTTGTCCGGGCGTGTGGTCGCCATAATGGGGGTTTTGATGCAATAATCCCCGCCAAAGCGCTCCAGCGCCAGAGCGCCCACAAACAGCTTGCTATTCGACGCCGGGCTCATCAGGCGGTCGGAGCGATGCTTGTACAGGATGGTGCCCGACTCCAACGATACGATCTTTATGCCCCAAATTGCCCGGGCAAAACGGGGTGAGGTGATGTGAGCTTCGATCTGGGCCTGCAAATCCGCGATGGATTGAGGCGTATTAGTGACTGCGGCCGCCTGCGCTGAAGCGGCAACCGCCCAAAACGCTGCGGTCGCAGCCGTAAAATAGCAGTTCATGCGAACAGAAATACTCATGGCTCAAATTGCTGCGCACATTAATCAGCATATCACTCGGGCGCAATCGTTCAGCCAATTATCTATTTCCCACGCAAGAACAGAGCAAACAAAGCCAGTATCAAAGTAGCTTCCAGCGATGAACGGGCGGAGGCTGGGTTAATCACATGTGCCAAGCCGTTCGCCATGTTGTCACAACCAAACAAAAACGGCAGACGCCGCGACTTTATTCGGTCGCTGCGCGCAACGGTGGACTCGTCGTCTTGGGAGTCGCCCTCGCATGGCTCCAGCGCCCCCCACCGGAATCAATCCTGCACCAACAATAGCATTTGTCCGGTATGCTCGGCCCTTACGCATTGTGGGTTGCTGTCTGCACTCTCGGCGAGAGCGTCCAAGACGGACGCACGGGAAAATCAATGCGATGAGTGGATTTCTAACCAATCGTTTCACTGACCGCCGTGTGTTCGTAAGCCGGGCTCTAGCTGGCGCGGCGTCATTTGGAGCGGTCATGCTTTTTGTGTCAAACAAATCCCAAGAGGTGTCCCGCTCAGGGCCGCGGAACTGAGGCCAACTGCTGAAAGCGCGGCTGGTGTGCCTGATCCATGTGAGAGTCTGCCAATGAACACTGGGTTGGTGGCGGAATAAGCAGTGTCTCCTGGTGCTGCGTCGGTTCCGGGAACACGCAGGGTCAGCGACTTGTCGGGATGGCATGCAAACCAGACTAGCAGCACAATGATGCCGACGACCGCGAGTGATGTTGGCCAGAGCCATCGACTGCAGATCCAGCGTTCCCAGATGGAGTGATGCATCAGTGAAGCTGAATTGATTGGCGAAAAATTGCGGTGGCGGAAGCTCGCTTCGTGTTTGGCCTGGGAATGGGCGTGCGATTGCCTGCACTGTGAAGTATATCGTTGGTGTGCAAGCGTTGGAGCCACTGCAATTGTTGGAGCGCACCCATGTCCGCTGGCGTGCTCGCAGGCTGCTTTACTTCTCCGGGTGCGATTACTTTCGCATGGCCAGTCATCCTGCAGTTCTGCGGGCGGTACGGCATGGGCTGAGTAAGTTTGGTCTGAATGTCGCCGCGTCACGGCTCACCACCGGGCATCACAAAGTTTATGCGCAGTTGGAGTCCGCTCTGGCCGACTACTTCAAGGCTACTGCCGCATTGCTGGTTTCCAACGGCTACGTGACCAGTACGGTGGTTGCGCAGGCGTTGGCTGGACAATTCACGCATGTCTTGCTGGACGAGCGTGCGCATGCGGCCTTGGTGGACGCGGCTGGCCAGTTCGGAGCTCCCGTGCGGCGATTTGATCATCGACATGCTGCTGCCTTGCAAGCTGAGGCTCGGCGATGCGGTCGCAACGCAAAGGTGATTGTGCTCACGGACGGGATGTTTTCGCATGACGGTTCGGTGGCGCCATTGCGTGAATATGTCAAGCGCCTGCCAGCCTCGACTTGGTTTTTGGTGGACGACGCACATGGGGCAGGCGTACTGGGAGAGCAGGGCAGGGGAACTGTGGAGTCTGAGGGCGTGGGGCGAGCGCGAGTAATTCAGTGCGCCACGCTGAGTAAGGCTTTCGGCGTGTATGGGGGTGCGGTCTTGGGTTCAGTCGCCTTGCGCAAGGCCATCTTGGAACGTAGCCGAGCATTCATGGGTTGCACGCCGTTGCCGTTGCCGTTGGCGAGTGGGGCATTGGTGTCTATCGAACTATTGAAGCGAAGTCAGCGTGCCAGAGAGCGTTTGCACTCAAACGCCGGTCGGCTGAAGGCTCAACTGCGAGCAGCAGGTTTTTCTGTGCCTGATTTTCCAGGGCCGATTGTGGCACTGCTGCCGCGGTCGGTGGTGCAGGCAGACGCCATTCGCCGGTCTTTGCTCTGCGCGGGAATTTATCCGCCTTACTTGTGCTACGGTGGGGTGGCGGCGGGATATTTTCGTTTTGTAGTCTCCAGTGAGCACACACAAGCGCATCTTCAAACACTGGTCAGAGCGCTGCGGCCCTTCGCGCCCTTGTAAGTTAGCCAGCGTAAGACGCCTTTGGGCCGATTGAAAAGGTGGCGGTCTCCGTGTTTAGAAACTGTTTCACACTTCTGCCGCCAATCCGATTGGCAAGCTTTTGGAACCCGCTCCCATAAAATTGCTGGCGAAGTAGAGGGTGATGGGATTCATGCCTGTCCGAAGGAATGGTTTGCCCCATGTTTGTCAGTGCTTGATTTCAATCATCTAGTAGAAAGCATAGGGCGTGTTTTTAAAATGCTATTTGAGCCAATCCAAGATGGCGACGACATTAACGAAGCTCAGGAAAACAAGTCTCGCTAGTCGTAACGCGTGCCGATTCGGCGGTAGCGTTTGGCTCATTGGAAAAAGTTTTCGACTCGATGGCACCGTCGATAGTAACCGCGATGCCAAGCCGCCGTACAATGACCGCGGGCACGCGGCGGAATACAAGCGCGACCGCCCCGACGAGCAATCAGATCGCGCAAACCTCGCAGTCTTAGCCTTTGTCCGCCACCACTTGCTTGCCGCGCAGTCCCGATGGCCACGCCGCCTCCTGCACTGCACGCACATCGGCCCGTTGCCCCGGAGCCAAGTGCACTGCCACCGCCCGGCCATGACCATCCAACCACGCCCTCAGCTTGGTGTTGAGCCCGCCTTTGGTGCGACTGATCGCCTGATTTTATTGGCCCACGGCGGGGTTGCTGGCGTCCTGATGAACCTTGATGCGGCTGGCATCCAAGAAGCGCAGGGTGCCGGTGGCACAACGTGCAAGCACCACCAGCATCTTAGCCCACAGCCCACACTGGCACCAACGGCGCCAGCGTGTGTAACCCGAACTCCACGGGCCGAAGAGACTGGGCAAATCCCGCCACGGATGGCCGGTGCGCAGCACATACAACATGGCCTCGATCATCAAGCGATGATCTTTGGAAGGGCGTCCACGCCGCCTTCTCAACGTGAACGATATCGGAAATCCCGCTCTCTAAGTTAATTTTTTAGCCGCTCCCAGAGCGGATCCGACAGATGCCAACGTGTATGAAGTTTCATGAAGAGAACCGCAGAAACAGACTGTGTTGGTGCTCGTCATGTTCATTCTTTTAGATTTTCAAGACACGCCCTAACATGCGACCGGACATACCATCCAAGATTAGAGAGCGTTGGATCAACCCGACCAATGGCATTGTGAACGTGCATGGCATCAACCATGGCGTGGGTGTGCGGTCCTGCAACTCGTGCGCCGAGGTGACCTTTGCGCACGTGACCGGGTTGACTTACAACTACGCGTCCGACGCGGGCATCGCGCATTCACTGCCCGGACAGCCATTGTGTCACTACATCATCGCATTCCTTGGCAACGTGGGTTGCCGCTACACCGACGAGGTGTTTGCCGATCGGACGCGCGGGCCATACGCAGACGCGGTTAGTCCCATCAGCTATACGCAGCGGGTTCCCGCGCTGGGCAAGGCTATCGATGACGCGGTCAAACGGCTGTCGGCTAAGAAAGATTGAGACCTGAAGCTTGCGCTCCGCGTCCCATCCGGTTAATGCCCAATGCGCATGAAGTCAAAGTCCCTCGCATTGAGAGTAATCAAGCCGCCTCGGCTTCAGACGGGCGATACCATCGGCATTGTGGCCCCCGCCAGTCCACCGCCGGACCCCAAAGCAGTTGACCGAGTGGTGGGGCAGGTGGAGCGTTTGGGCTTTAAGGTCAAGCTAGGCCGACATGCTCGCGCCCGGCTCGGATTTTTGGCGGGCTCCGATAGCGAGCGCGCTGGTGACCTGATGCGAATGTTCATGGATGGGCGAGTGAACGGCATCATCTGCCTGCGCGGTGGCTATGGCGCGGCGAGATTGTTTGAGCGGCTCGATTTCAAGGCGATTCGGCAGCACGCAAAAGTATTCTGCGGCTACAGCGATATCACCAGCCTGCACTGCGCTCTGCTGGTTAAGGCTGGGCTGATCTCTTTTCACTCCCCAATGCTCAACGAGGGGTTGGGCAGGCACGGATATCCTGAGTTTTCTGTGGATACCTTCAAGCGCACAGTGATGAATGCTGGGGCCGCTGGCAGCATTATGAGGGGCCTCTCAGGCAAGCGAAGCGTCGAACTCGTGCGTCGCGGAGTTGCTGAGGGCCGTCTAGTGGGTGGAAATCTCTCCGTCTTGGTCACCACGCTGGGCACGCCTTACCAGCCGGAGTTTCGCGGCCGTATTCTGTTTATTGAGGATGTCGGCGAGGTTCCCTATCGACTAGATCGGCTGCTTACCCATTTGTTGAACACGGGCCTGTTGCAACAGGTCGCCGGAGTTGCCGTTGGGGTGAATTGCGACTGTGAAGATCCGAAAGCGAGGACGGTCGGCGAATATCGGCAAACGGCAGCCGAGGTGATTAGGGAAAGGCTTGCTGCACTTGGTGTGCCGGTGGTCATGGGATTGCCATTTGGCCATCAGCCCAACAATGCGACGATTCCGATTGGGGTGCGGGCGCGACTGGATGCGGTGCGCGGGGATTTGGTGGTCTTGGAATCGGCAGTGGGCAGTCGGTGAGCCAGGCGGACTTCCGCATCCAGTTGCCGCTAAATCTGCACGCCGAACAGGCGTTGATACTCTGTGATGGCGTAACGGTCGGTCATGCCTGCAAGATAGTCACAGACCGCCCGGTGCAAGCCATCTTTACGGATCCGCTTACGGCTAAGCTCCCCTAGTTGATCCGGATGTTCGATGAAGTGGGCGAACAAGTGTTCCAGCATCCGCACAGCACGCATGTTGGGTTGGTGGACGACAGGATTGAAATAGAGATTCTTGTAAAGGTAATCGCGCAGTTCCAGGTTCTGGGTACGGCGCTTGAGGCTGTAACGCACGAGTGCCTTGGATTGCAGTCGCACTTCGTCGGCGCTTTGCACCTTTGCAACTGCAACCAGTTGCTCGGTGGTTTCGACCACGTCTATCACCTGCATGTCTATAAGGCAACGGATTGTGAAGTAGCGGCGGCATTCGTCGTCTGCGAGTGGGCCAAATTGTTTTTCCACTGTGCGTGCCGCGATCCGCCAAAGCTCCACATTCTTCCGCAGCTTTTTCTCGTCGAGCAGTCCCGAGTCGAGACCGTCATCGAGGTCGTGGCTGTAGTAGGTGATTTCGTCTGCAAGATTGGCCACTTGCGCTTCCAGGCTGGATGACTTGGCATCGAAGCCCTTGCGTTTGCTGGGATGATCGTAGGCGGTGTAATGCTTTACCAAACCCTCCCGCACTTCCCATGTGAGATTAAGGCCAGGGTAGGCCGGGTATTTATTTTCGAGTTCTTCAACGATGCGCAGGCTCTGGCGGTTGTGTTCAAATCCGCCGTGGCCTTTCATCAGGCGGGACAACGCGACTTCGCCTTTGTGGCCGAACGGTGAGTGACCTAGATCATGTGCCAGAGCAATGGTCTCGCATAGATCCTCATTCAATCGCAGCGCGCGCGAGATGTTTCGTGAAATGGCGGCGACTTCAATGGTGTGGGTCAGCCGAGTGCGGAGGTGGTCGCCAGTGCCGTTGAGAAAAACCTGGGTCTTGTATTCCAGCCGGCGGAACGCTCGCGAATGAATCACGCGGTCGCGGTCGCGTTGATAGTGCGTTCGCCACTCGGGTGGCTCTTCCTTGAATTTTCGGCCGCGCGTTTCAGAGCTATATTGTGCGTAGGGCGCGAGGGTGGCCCGTTCTTGCTTTTCCAGTTCCGCTCGGGAGCGTGGCATAGCTTAGTTGTTTAGGACGCTCGACGCCGAGAGCCCGCGTAGTTCAAATAGCCGCCGGATTACATCCTCGATCAAATTGTTCGGGCAGGAGGCGCCGGCAGTGATGCCGATGGTGATCGGGCCGGCCGGTAGCCAGTTCTGGGTGGTAACTTCCTCGTTGCGGTGCTGATCAAAATGGACGATGCACGCCGGCGACTCCATTTTGGCCGCGTTCTTGATGAAGAACGTGGGCAGCTTGGCTTCGCCCATTTCTGCTAGATGGGAGGTGTTTGAAGAATTATAGCCGCCCACCACCAGCAGCAGGTTCATCGGTTCGGAGAGCAGATTTTCCAATGCGTCCTGTCGTTCCTGAGTGGCGCCGCAAATGGTGTCGAAGAAGCGGAAGTGCTGGGCGATGTTTGCTTCACCAAACCGGCGAGCCATCGCAGCCCGGAGGCGCCGTTGCACCTCCTCAGTCTCACCGCGCAACATGGTCGTTTGATTGGCGACGCCGATCGCTTCCAAATGCACGTCGGGATCAAAGCCATCAGAGCAGGCGCCGACGAATTTGTTGAGAAACTCCTCCTTGTTGCCGCCGTTCAAGATGTAATCGCATACGTAATCCGTCTCGGCTAGCGTGAAAACCACCAAGTAGTGGCCGCCGGTGGTTGGGCTGGCCTGGGAACTGGTGGCCTTTGTCTCCTCGTGCCAGGCTTTGCCGTGGATGATGCTGGTAACCTTGTCGCGCGAATACTGGCGCACCCGCTTCCAGACGCTCATGACGTCGCCGCATGTGGTGTCCACAAAGCGACAGCCTTTGGCTTCGAGTTGCTTGCGGGTGGAGACTTCCGTGCCAAATGCCGGAATGATTACCACGTCATCCTTTTGCAATTCGTTGATGTCCGCGTTCTTTTCCTTGCCCGACAGGAACTTGATGCCCATGGCGCGGATCTGGTCGTTCACTTCGGGGTTGTGGATGATCTCACCAAGAATATAGAGGGGCTGGTCCGGGAACACTTTTCGGGCAGCGTAGGCAAGGTCTATGGCGCGCTCGACACCATAGCAAAAGCCGAACTCTTTCGCGAGTTTGATGGTCAAGTCATCGAAGGTGATCTGATGTCCGTTGGCCCGCACTCGCTCGACTAGTTCGCTGCGATAATGCTGCTCGACCTGCGCCTGGACAGTTTCCATGACGTCAGGCCGGCGGAGATTGATTTTCTGGGCGGCAGGGACTTCAGTTGCCATGGCCGCAGTCTAACATCGAAACGTCCAGCGTCGAGCCGAAAGCCGGATGGGTGGGACTTGAGATTGAACGTCTGGCGGGTTTGGCGGTCCACTTCTCAGACCGGTGAAAGCAACCCCGGTCAACTGATGAACATGAATAAGATATTTCAAAATCGCCTGTTACTTTGGACTGCCGCCATAGTCTTTGGCCTGCCCCTTTCCTCTTTTGCAGCCGGCAGGAACCCGCCCGCGAAGCTCAACGTTGATGCCGCGCCGATCGAGCGCGACATGCGCACCGGGCACAGTTATTCACCGGTCATCAAAAAGGCGTCAGCCAGCGTCGTCAATGTGTCAGTCACCCAAACTGTCAACGCACCACGCTTCCATCGTTTTTTTGATGATCCCGTATTCGACCGCTTTTTTGGTGATGGATCCCGGTCCCGGGGTGGTTCGCGCGAATTCAAGCGGGAAGGTGCGGGCTCAGGCGTGATTGTGACTGAAGATGGCTATATCCTGACCAATAACCATGTGGTGGACGGGGCGGATGAGAACGGGATTGAGATTGTTCTCAGTGATGGCAAGACCATGCACAAAGCCCGCATCGTGGGGAAGGATCCTCAGACTGATTTAGCGCTGCTGAAAATAGATGCAGCCAATCTTCCAGCGATCACCTTGGCCGACAGTGATGTGCTTGAAGTTGGGGATGTGGTCTTGGCCATCGGGAACCCCTTCAACTTGGGACAGTCGGTTTCGCTCGGCATTATCAGCGCTCTCGGGCGGGGGGTGAACATGGCCGATTACGAAGATTTCATCCAGACTGATGCGGCCATCAACCAGGGCAACTCAGGCGGTGCGTTAGTTGATGCGCGAGGCAGGCTGATTGGCATCAATCAATCCATCGCCAGTCCGTCCGGTGGCAGCGTGGGTGTGGGATTTGCCGTGCCGGTAAATTTGGCCAAAGTCGTCATGGAGCGATTGGTGGAGGATGGCATGGTGAGGCGCGGATTCCTTGGCGTCATGATTCAAGAAGTGACTCCCGACTTGGCCAGGGCATTTTCATTGCCGGACACTGGAGGTGCACTCGTCAGCGCAGTTCAGAACAACACGCCGGCTGACAAGTCCGGGATTCAGGAGGGAGATGTGATTGTAGAGGTGAACGGCAAGAAGGCGACGGACAGCCAGCATGCCCGCCTTATGATATCGCAACAACGCCCGGGCTCCGAAATCAAGCTGGCAATCTACCGGGATGGGCGCGCCAAGACAATTACCGCGAAACTCGCAGAGTTCGACCGAAAAGACGCCGCAACGTTTGGTGATACGGAGAGTGTAAAAACGAGTGAACACGACTCGCTGGATGGTGTCGAAGTGGACGGTTTGACGGCAGCCGTTCGCCGGGAATTGGGAATTCCTGACGACGTGAATGGGGCGTTGGTCACGAATGTTGACCCCGAATCCAATGCGTTCGAAGCCGGTTTGAGGCAGGGCCATGTCATTCAGAGCATCAATCGCAAGGCTGTGGATGTAGCGGACAAAGCGGTCAAATTGAGCGAGCAGGCTCAAGGTGAGCAGGTTCTTCTACGGGTCTGGCAGAAAAGCGGGCCTGTCAGTGGTTCCAGATATTTGACGGTGGACAACTTGAAGAAAAAATAAATACTGTTCTGGTTGGTTGGGTTGGTGGTTGCCGCAGGGCAAGTCTAACGGCTTGCCCTGCGGTTTTTTTGCCGGAATGAATACTACTGTGCTGGTTTGGTTGCCGACTGTGGGTGTCGAGTTGAGGGGATACCGTTCGGCAGTGGTCGACTTAACTTCCACGCTTTGATGTGCGGGGCT
>Ga0075471_10001317_pt1 | contig 16226 bp, 10 predicted proteins | sample DEB19_08_DNA_2_FD_74787 | JGI IMG/M metagenome (GOLD analysis project Ga0075471, IMG submission 74787) | Aqueous microbial communities from the Delaware River and Bay under freshwater to marine salinity gradient to study organic matter... | ecosystem: Environmental > Aquatic > Marine > Coastal ... | reverse complement strand
AAGTATGAGCCCCCGCGCGATGTTCGGTTCCTCCTTCCTCCCGGCGAAGAGTATTCATTCGAACGCATAAAGACAGCTCTGGAGCCATACCAGACAGGCTACAAGGCTGAGCCGACACTGCCAGCTCGCACCCCGATCACGGGCGACAATGACCTCGCTGCGGGTATTGAGGTGGTCAAGGCAAACCCTGTTGTCCTAGCTGACACGGCACGGGAGTGTGCCTTTATCCGCGAAGCTATCGATACTGGCGGCGCTGCCTACGACAACCCGCTCTGGAACCTGACAACCCTGATCTCAACCTTCACAGAAGGCGGGCGACAGGACGCGCACATCATGGCGTGCGGGCATCCTGAGTACAGCGCTGAAAGCACGGACGAGCTCTATGACCGCAAGGTTGTGGAGCGTGAGAAGAAGAACCTCGGCTGGCCCAAGTGTGCGTCTATTGCCGCTGGTTACTCTGGTTGTAACGTCTGCCCGCACCGCATGGATGGGAAGTCCCCCTTAAATTTTTCCCAAGCGAACAAGCCAGCAGTCTCTAACACCATCAAACCATCTAACGACCTCCCTGAGGGGTACGTTAGAGACGCGGATAAAGTGGTCTATCAACTGGTCCAAGATGCCAAAGGTCAGACGATCAACGTGGCTGTTGCCCCCTATCCTGTTACGGATGGATGGCTTCAGCGTAATCCTTGGATGCTCAACTTCACGGTTGAGATCAATGAGGACATCACCACGCAGATCAGTATCCCGTTCGAACTGCTCCCCACAAAGGAGCCATTCTTCAAGCACGTCAGCAATCAAGGAATGAACCTGCAAGAACACTTCATGCGTAGGTTCAAGGAGTTTATCATGGCTTGGGTAGACAAACTCAGACAGGGACGTAACTCGGTAGTAACCTCATCGCCGTTTGGCTGGGTCGTCAACAACGGTAAGGACGAAGGCTTCTCCTACGGTGGGTTGGTTTACACACCCCATGGGGATCGCCCTGCAGCGAATACAGACCCCGTACTGCAGCGCCAGTACACACCTAGCGGTGACCGTCAACCGTGGATCGATGCGGCTCAGATGATTACCGATCAGAAGCGGCAAGACCTCAACATAATCCTTGTGTCTGCGTTCGCAGCCCCGCTCCTGAGGCCGCTCGGAGAGCAAGGTGTTTTGATCTCAGCGTTCTCGACAGAGACAGGCATCGGCAAGTCGACGGCTGTGAAGGTGGCGCAGTCGGTTTGGGGTGACCCCATCCGTGGCGTCCAGTCACTCAGCGACACACCTAACTCAGTCATCAACAAACTGGGTGAGCTCAAGAACCTTCCGCTGTACTGGGACGAGCTCAAGAGCGTTGAGGACACAGACCGCTTCGTCAACAAAGTCCTTTTCCAACTGACAGGCGGCAAGGAGAAGTCGCGCCTCAACACCCGTGCTGAACAGCGCCACTCCGGTGTGTGGGAGACGCTGATGTTAGTGGCTTCTAACGAGCCGCTCATCGACCACGTCGCTAGAGCCAATCGTACCTCCTCTGCCGGTACTGTCCGCATGATGGAGTACACGGTTACTCCGGGAGTAATCGGTCAGATCGACCCGACAGAAGCATCGCTCAAGATCTCTCGTCTCAAGGACAACCACGGCATCATCGGGCGGGACTACGCTGAGTTCCTTGGCCACAATCATGACCAAGTCCTCGCAGACGTAACCGATACTTCAAAGCGCCTGACCGAGAAGCTCAAGCTCAATCCCGATGAACGCTTCTGGCGCGTGTGTGCTTCGTCTCTCATTCAGGGGGCGACGTACGCCAACCAGTTAGGTTTCACGGCAATCGATCTCGATGTGTTCGAAGAGTATGTCTGCAAGCTGATCGGTGAGATGCGTCACGAGCGTAAGTCTCAGACGGTCAACATGAAGGACAAGCTCAACGTGTCGGACGTAATGTCTCGATACCTAGACACCATGAGAGCACGCAACACCCTCTTTACGAACCGCATCCACGTATCGAAGGGTAAGCCCCCAGCCAACTCCATCAGCGTGCAGCGTGACGCTTCTAGGCTTGACGCAGTACGTGTACAGGTCGGCCTTGAAGACGGGCTGCTACGCATGACTGAGTACGATTTCAGAGACTGGCTTGGCGAGAACAACTACTCTCCTACTATCTTCATGAAGGCCATGGAGCAGGAGTTCGGGCAGCAGCAAGTCACTGGTCGCATGGGCTCCGGCACGCAGTACGCATCGGGTACCCAGCGACTTCTGCAGATCCAGCTAGCTGGCACACCACTCGCCGAGATCGCAGCAAAAGACATCGAGCCGGAGGTAAATGCAAATGAAGGTTGATTTGTTCGATTGGGTCGATGAGCTCGACCCAGACACACGCAAACTCCAAGATCGCATCAAGTGGTTAGAGATGACCAAGAAGCGGTATGAAGATGCTCTCAACGAGATCATCTACGACAAGAAAGTTAACACCCTCGTGCAGGCTGTTATCCGCGCCAAGCAAGCTCTAGGTGTAGCCAATGACGACTGACGTTGTTCAACGGCTAAAAAAGATGTGTAACAAGAACAAAGGGGGAAGGAATGACGACTGACATTGTTGGGCGGCTGCAACCAGCTATTGCAAGGATTGGCAAAGCTGCCGGTGAGGCAGACGGCTTGCTGGTGTTTGAAGCGATGTGCGAAATAGAGCGGCTGCGTGAGGCGCTGCGGACTATTGCGGACGGAGATACGCCAAGAGAACACGCAATCGTATATCGCTCTGACGGCGTTCATTCAAAGCATGACAAGTGCAAGCATGGCGCATGGATGTATGACGGGTGTGAAGATTGTGTGGCTGAATATGCCCGCGCCGCGCTTGGGGAGGGGAAGGAATGACAACTAACCTAGCTCGCAAGGTTCGGCTTCGGCAGGAGCGTATCCACCTCAGGGTCGTGACCGACGAGCCTGTCGAAACCGTCACACGCATGGACACCACGCACAACGGTCGCCTAGTCCCTATGACCTTACCAAAGGTCAAGTGGCTGGATAGGGCTGACAAACGTATTAAGGCATTGGATAGTCTAAGGAAATGACGGTTACACCCTTGTAACAGGTAGTGGCTATACTCCCTGTTACAAGGAGGCCACCATGTCCAATGTTATCAAGTTCACTGGCGAGACGCTCTTAGACCTTAACCCAGACGATATCCTTGAAGAAGCCAAGGGTAAGCTGGAGAAGGTCATGATTATTGGCTACACCGAGGAAGGTGACGAATACTTCAGCTCCTCGTTTGCCGACGGCATGACCGCTGTATGGTTGCTTGAGCGCTTCAAAAATTTTCTCGTCAATATAGTAGACGATGAGGATGACGACTGATGGGGCGACCCAGAAATCCATTCACCAATAAAACGTACAACATCATCCTGTCGGAAGAGCTGTACGATTGGGTACAAAAAATAGCGCGCCAGAAAGGTAAGTCTGGCGCGTCTTATATCCGTGAGATATTAGCTAAAGAGAAGCGGATCGAGGACAGGTTAAAGGATGTGATGGATGCCTTAGACGCCATCGCGCCACCCACGATTACGGTTCTTGGAGACGACACGTAGGTTACTCTTAGAGTTACCACCGCCGTGACGTAGCGGCTTCTTATGATCTACGTCTTTCCCATCACCCTTCTGCACACGGCCTTCCTTCATGAGCATGTCGCGCGCTTTGTTGCGCTCGACACGGTTCTTCACCTGCTCAGGCTTGGCGTTGTAGCCACGAGACAGCTTCTTCATTTGCTCAGGCGTGCGATGAGTGACGGGATCGCGCTTGCTCATTCTTACTTCCCGGTGTTGTAGTAGTCGATGTCTTCGAGGATATACTGGTTCCGCTTGTTCGTGCGGATACCCTGCACGACAGTACCCTTCTTCTCTTCCGTTTGTCGACGCTTCTCAGAGGCACGAAGATCTTTCATGTCGATCTGTGCGTCCTTCGGTTTGCCACGATTGAACTTCTCAATCGCGATCATCGCCTTCGCACGGTTGTTAGGGTTAGACACCCAGTCATTCATGAGCTTCTGACGCTCTTTATTGTAGCGTGCAAGATCACCCTGAATGGCGCTGCGCTCTTCAAAGCGCTCTGCCTCGCGTGCAGGCGTGAAGCCGATAGCCCGCGTGACTTTCTCTTGCGTCGTGTAAGGAGTGAACGTCTGGCGACCAGCCTCGTTCTTGAGACCTTCCTTACTAACGCGATCAGCTTTGAGGTAATCAGAGAGCGCCTTGATCGGGATGGTAAGCTCAGCGGCTTTCTGCCAGTCACCGCTCATCGCTGCACGGAAGCCCTTAACAGCATCGACAACGTATGCCGTAGGAGCACCGCCAACGAGCTTGGCGACGTACGCCCATGCCGCGTCTTCAGTATCGCCGCGCGGTTCGCCAAACAAGATTGTCGGGAAGCCGAGACGGTTAGATGTATCGACGCCAATCATGCGCGTGAGACCACGACTTGCGATCTCGCCACCTTCGTTGCCAAGCATACCAGCCATGTAGCGACGGACCATGCGTTCGAAGTCGCTTGGCTTGAAGTCAGAGATGTTAAGTGCGTTCGCAAGCAACAGTGCGATCTTCGCCAACTCCATGCCGGGAAGCCCAAGCACGCCAGCCATAGCCGCGTAGCTTGCCGTATAGATAGCGAGAGCGCGAACAGCCTTAACGCGATCTCCGGGGCTTTCGTTGCGGATGGCGCGACCAACTTGGCGTCCAACTGCGTGGATCGAACCCTGCAAGAACAGTTTGAACTGCAGAGGGAGGCGCAAGTACTTGTTGCGGAATGTTGGCGGTACGTTCGTCGGAGACGAATTGAACTGCGAGTTACTGACCACGTCCTGCGCGTAACGCATGGCCTTCTCGTGGTCACCGCCATTACGCTTCATCTCAAGACGATAAGCAGCAAGTGCGGTAACGGTACGGTTAACTGCTTCCACTGCACGGGGCAGAGCGCGTGCAACATTCGACAGGTAGTCGATACCCTTATCCGCACCAGCAACAACTTTGTCGCCGATTGTTTTACCACCGCGCTGGCGCTTGATAGCCGTCATGTCAAACCCGGCGTCAGGGTCGACGACACCACGATCAACGAGGAAGTCTAGAAGCTCCTGCTCCTTAGGAGACAGACGGGCCTTAACCTGCTCGATGTAAGGCGCGTTACCATCTTTGCCTATAACAGCTTTAACCGTTTCAGCAGCGCCGCGACCGAGCAACCGTCCAGCCGAGACATCATTGTACGCTTTTACGATGTGGTAGGCAGAGCGTGCTGCACCGTGATCGCCACCAAGCTCAGCAAACGTGTACGTAATCTGCGTAAGGTTGGTCATGCTGTAGCCAAGCGACAGCAGTTTGTCCGCGTAGGACAAAGCGTTCACGCGGTCTACGTTACGGCCAAACGAAGATGCTTCTTCGATAGCGTTCGAGCCGATGACACGGTTCTCAACTTCGTTAGCAAGACGGCGAGCCATCGTGCCGTTGCCGGTACCCAGTGCAGAGAGCTTTTCGGTACGGTCGTTAAGATCCTTCAGCGCCTTGGTCATCGCCTCTTGGAACCTCGTGCGGGCCATATAGCCTGCGGAGCGCTCCATATATTCGATGGTGTTACGCACGAAGTCAGTCGACATACCCGCCACGTTACGGCGAGGCATCTGTGTGCTCTGAATACGGTTCGGACCCATCATAGTGATGGAGAACTCGTTCAAAATACCAGTGATCTCGTTGCGCTGAGTGGGTGTCAGCTTAGATGTACCGAGCCGTTGCTCAGCCGTCTCCATCAGGGAACGGATCTGGTTAGGCAGCAGGTCGCGCCACTGACCAGTCGTGAGGTTCTTACGATCCTCTGGGTCAGACATTGCCAGACCTTCGTCACGCAACTCCTTGGTGCGGGACTTGGCTTCCGACAGGCTCTCGACAAACTCGGTATAGCGATCCTGCACGGTGACACGGAAGCGCTGCTCGCCATCAACGTCCTGCTTAGTGACCTTGATCTGCTCGCCCTTGTCGTCCGTGAAGAAGTCTTTACCCGTCTTAGGATCGATATAGACGCTCTCAAAGCTAGTGGGGAGGGACTGCTTTCGCACCCACTCCTCAGCATCTTTGCGGTTCTTAAAGTCGAATGTGTTGTCGCGCACCTTAGTGGCGTTGGCCGGAGCTTCGATCTTGTATCGGCCATGGACAACGAAGTCGCCACGACGAGCGAAGTTAAAGTACGGGCCATCAAGACGGGCAGCGTCAACTACGTTCGCAATATGCTTGGCTAGGATCGGACCAACCGCATCGACATCTGCAGCCGTAGTTTTGCCATCCATGAAGCGCTGTGCCACTGCGGGATCATCGATATCCGCACCGCGAAGAACGGCATCGACGACTGTACGCAAACGCGCATCAAGCATCTTAGGCAGCATGTCACGGATCTTTGTATAGATCTGTGCCAGCTCTGGTGTCTTATCTGCGAGCGCCTTGAAGCGTTCCGCAAGCTGCGGATGCTGAGACTTGCCCCAGACACCGGACATTTTGTCCTTACCAAGATGCTTGTTCTTGGGGTCTGCAAGGGGAACATCGGGATGCACTTGGGCGCGGGAAGCGTCGAGTGCAATCGCAACCATTTCCTCAAAGCCGTTACCCTTGAACTTGTTGCTAGCTGCAGCGAGCTCAATGAGGTCAGCTTCGAAGTCAGTAAGGATCTTAGCCTTCTCTCTACCCTGCATCTGTACAAGGTCAGAGATAGTGCGGAGCGGGTTAGTATCCTTCCCAAATATGCGGTCGCCCATCTGAGCGATTTCGTTCAAACGAGAAAGCGCAATAGTGGCTTTGGTAGGAGTTCTGTAACTCGCAGTCGGTACGAACATCGCTTCTGCGACGGTCGTAGCTTCCTTTTTAATCTCAGTCTCAGCCTTTGGCTTCGGCTGTTCGTTACTACCGAAGTTACTGGCGAGCTCATCGATAAATGGCTTAGCGTTCTTAAAGTTGAAGTCGGCACCGAGCTCTTCTTTAAGTACGTTAACCAGCTCCGTTGCCGTCTCGCGATCAACGCCACGGCTCTCAAGCTCACGACGGATGCTAGCGTCGATACCACGACGAGCAGCGTAGTCGGGAACATTAACGTCGCGAACTTCACGCGCGGCCATGGCACGCGCCATCTCTTCGGGCTTTAGTGCAGAGTATTTTGCACCGCGAGGAAGTGCCTCACGTTCCTCAAATGCACGGTCAGTATAGCGGATAGCTTCTTCAAGGGCCGAGCGTGTATTCGGCGTAGTGCCAAGCGTCTGACGGACGAGGTCGACCATCGCCTTGAACGTGTCACGCACCCAGCCGCCAGCCGGGTTGATATTCATAGCGCGGAGCTGTGCGTCAGAGATCTTGATCTCGGTAAGCAAGTCTTGGAAGTCAGGGTTGGACCAAGTCTCCGAGATAAACTCGTCAGCGTTCTTGAGGCCGTACCGAACATCAAGCGCTTCGTATGCTGCTTTGAGCTCGGGGTTGTTCTCAAGCTCGCTCTTCACAAAATCGCGAAGGCTTTCGATCTGCTTAGCAAGAGCCTTGTTACGGCGGATAGCGTTTGCCAGCACACCATGCAGCGCCTCATGGATAATGAGGTTGCGTCCTTCCCGCGTGCCGGGAACATAATAGTCCTCATGGATGAGGATATGGTTCTTGATCGGATCGTAAGCACCTGCAATGCGGTCGCTACGCCCAGTCAGGATATTGGCGCGGCGCATTGTGTCGTTATCGACGACCATTACCTTCATGTCGCCAATGAGGCGCATGATACGGCTTTCGATAAAATCGCTTAGCGCGTTACGAACCTTCTTCTTGTCCCCAGTGAGTACGTTCTCAGCGAACATCTCACGGACAGTCGTCTCGCGGCTTGCGTAGATTGGCTCGTCTGAGATCTCGTTAATGAGACGGCGGAACTCGCTTGTCTGCAAACGGCTGATCGGAAACTCAGCGTTGGCACGAACAGCGGCAAGGAACTCTCCCTTGTCAGAACGAACGATCCAATTCTTAAACTGGCTATCCGTCATGTTGTTCAAGCGTTCGGCAAGGCGAGCCTTCTCAGAACCACGCGACGAGTACTCAGCTTTCAGAAGATCATAGATGCTAACTTCGCGGCCAGTAAGTTTGGCGTAATTATCAGCCGCGTCTTCTGCGGCTTTGGCGCGGTTCTCGTCCAGAGAGATGTAGTTCTGCTGATCGTTAACGTCGGCCTGACCGCCACTCTTGTCGCTCTTTCTGCTATCGAGATGAAGACGTGCAATCTCTTCGAGCTGCTCCTTTGGAAGAGCAAGGAACGCATCCTTATCCTTCTGCCGCTTGAGCTGAGTTTCTACGATATCGTCAATGGCAGCTTTTACCTGCGCGTCAGTGTAGTCGCGCTTCTCCACCTCAGGAGGAGTTTCGGGTTCAGGAAGCTCTGCCTTAGCTGCAGCTTCTTCCTCTGCTACGCGACGACGTTCGATGGTCTCAAGATTAGCTTCGTGCTCTTGCTGCCATGCAGCATCAATCTTTTTAGTGCGCTCGGTGTTTGCAGCCGAACGACCACGTGTTTGACCAGACTTCGCTTCAGCGGCGTCCTTGTAATACTGCGGTGCAGCATCGCCAGCCGCCTTAACAGAGGCAAGGGCTCGGCGCACAAAGCGGTCGCGTGCTTTCGGGTTAGTCGTATCAGGGACAACACCAAAGTCACGGTTGTCGCCTTCTGTAGTCAAGCGATAACCGCGCTGCGCGGCAGCGGCTTCGCGGGCAAGTTCTGCTTCCTGCTCAGCGCTACGAAGGATACGACGCGGCGGCTGCTCAGCCTTAGGCGGCGTTACTTCGGTAGTAACAGGAGCTTCCGGCGCTTCTGCCTTTGGCTTTTCGGGAGCCTTAACGCGGCGGCGCACACGCTCAACGATTGGCCCAGTCTTGGGACCGGCACCAGCGGGAGGAGTTTCGACGCGCTCTGCTATGACTTCCTGCGGTGTGCGGACTTCGACAGTATCAGTAGGTGCAGCCTGTTCGGCTACCTTGGCGATATCAGCGTTAACCGTCTCGCTGCTCGTCAGAGCATCAGTCTTCGGCGTACCAGCTTCATCACGAACTGTGATGGCTGCGGGCTCTGCGCCACGCTCTTCGACGGCACGAACTGCTTCTGTCTTAGAAGTCTCACCCATGCCAAGGGCTTCGTTAAGACGCCCCTTTTTATCAAGATCACGCAGAGCTTTGGCGGTAATCTTTTTGGGGTTGTAGTACGCACGAGTACCGCTCGGCAGCTTGATGGACTTCATACCTTCTGGCAGAGGAGGGATGCCATTCTGCACAAGTTGGCGATCTTCAAACGTCACACCTTCTGGGAACAAAACAGTAGAACGGCCAGCTTCAGGACTGACCATATCATTGACCTGAGCCTCAAACTGTTCGGGCTTCTCGGCAACAGTTGGTTCGCCCTGCGTGCGTTGTTCGATTGTAGGCTCAGGCTGGGTTGCTTCGATACCAGCTTTGATATTTTCGTCTTCGATCTGACGCTTTGTCTTACCTTCTGGCGGTGTCAGCGAGAGCTCGCTGAAATCTAACCTGCCTGTGGTCCAATGGCTTTTACCGTTCTTGCTTGTATAGAAGCCAAACGACGGACCAGTTGTGCCGTCAGAAAATACAGACCGCACAACGGTGCGCGGAAAGCGGCGTCTGCCAGAAAGGAAAGCACCAATCCCAGTCACGGGTTCCTTGTGCTCGACTGTGAATGTGAGAACGCCATCCGACGTATATAGCTTTGTTCCCTCGGGAAGCTTCTGCAGCGTCTCATACGCGGCACGTGGATACGCTTTTGTACCCTGCGCTTCGACAACATCAGAGAACGAGACGTCAGCGGGGGCAGGCTTAGCTTCTTCAGTAGTTTTAGCTGCGGCTTCCTCAGCCGCGCGCTGCTCTCTAACGCGGCGCACAAGCTCTTTAGCTCGCTCGTTAAGATCGTTCTTCGCTGCGGCCTCGACCGTCGGATCGATATCAGTTGTCGTTGCCGTACCAGCGTCAGGCTTTACTGCTTCTGCTACTGCCGGATCGACACCAGCGGGTGGGCGGGCAGCACGTTCTTCTGCACGGCGCTCGATGCGGCCAGCAACCTTTACACCACCAAACGGGACACCGCTGAAGAACGCATTAACAGTAGCATCCGCGACCTTAGCTGCACGCTGAACAAAGTCTTCGTTACCACCGAAGTAACCGGCCAGAAGCTCGGTCGTTGCAGCGCTAGCGAACCCGCCAACGGCGAACATGGCAGGATCGGCGACGGCCAGACGAGCAAGATCGCGTGTGAAGTTCTGTGTGAACTTACCCGGATCGCCGATGTACTTAACCATCAAACCAGTGGCGAGACCGTTCACGGCACCGCCAATGAGTGAAATCCTACGGATGTCCTGCTGTGTTAGCTCGCCAGACTTGAGCTTGTCTTGGATGCCCTTGTCTTCGAGCAAAGCGTTGTACGTCGCACCGATACCTTGCACGGCACCGATACCCACGCCTGTCGCGACACCGCCAAGCATGAAAGGAGCGAAGCCACCAAAGCCTTCGCCAAAACGCTCCATCAGGTATGTGCCGAAATCCCCGACACCCCTAACTTCGCTCAGGCTATTGATCTCACCGCGAACCAGTTTGGCCTGACCTTCAGACCAATCAGCAAGATCTTTGGCCCAGTCCAGTTTGATCTCTTCGTTCGTCAGAAGTTCTGACATCACGTTGAGACCACGTGCCGCTTCACCAATCGAACCAGCCATACCCTTAGCGGCAGACATGGTGAACGGTGCGACGAGCTTAGAAGCGAGCTGACCAGCTACGACGTTACCGCCAGCGGGGTCATAGAAGTCGCCCATAGCGTTACTAACGCCAAGGCCAACGTCACGAAACTGATCGCCTTCGTTACCAAGCCCTTGGTCACGCGGCTGCTCTTGGAAAACAGAACTGTCGCGCACACGCTCGGGCTCGGCGGCTGGCATGGGGGCATCGCGCATGATCGCAAGACCTGCGCTATCACCCATCGGATCAGTGCCCATCAGCGGAGGCTCAACGCGCCCCGGTGCAGTCTCTTTCTCTGGCTCAGTCGAGCTAATATCACGCAGATATTGTTCGCCAGCCTTTAGAGCTTGGCCGACAAAACCCGGCTTCGGATTGTTTTCATCATAGAGAAACTGTTCGAAATCCAGTTTCTCATCCGCATTGCTTTTGAGAAACTGTTCGAAATCGAGCTCAGCCATCACAGTCCCTCAGTCGAAAATCCGTTTTCTGTCAGGTAGTTTAGCATCTTCTGGCGCTGATCGGGACGTTCTTTTAGGACACGCTTAGCTTCTTTCAGGTCTGCTGGCGGAAGCGGAGTAGGACCGCGTTCACGGACTGACTTCTGCACGCCCATGATCTGGCGTGCGGTCGCACCGTCAACAATAACGGGACGGTTATCACCAATACGCAGACGGCCTGAACTGTCGAACCGTACGGGTGTGTTGGGGTTGACAGCTTCGTTCATCAAGCGAGCCACTTGGCCCTTAGTCATTTCATTCTTCTGACCGATGACAACGGCGGCATCTTGGATGCGGCCAATGTCTTTCGGCGGCAAGCGCTTGGCAATCATAGAAGGAGCTTCTGGGGTACCAGCGATAGCCTCTTCGTATTCCTTATAGACCTCGTTCAGCTTCTCGCCCTTGACCGAAAGGTTCGTCGTGTTCTCCGAACGGATATCGGCCTTCGTCGATCCAAGCTGACCAGTCGTCATGCTCTCAACAAAGCGACCACGAGCACGTGCCGGGGCAGTAGCCTCAGAACGTGCATCGCCTTGGGCGACCGGGATCGCTTCGCCAGTGTCGACATCCTTGTCAGACAGCATATCGACGTAACCACGGGTAGTAACCGCACGGGTCATTTTATCGACGTCGACCGCTTCGCTAGCCTTAGCCTTTGCTGAACCGCTGGGAGACAATGGTGTCACGCCAAGACCGCGCAATGCGTAAGCTACGCCAGTATCAGAGCGCTTCTTAGCTGGGATATTCTGACGTACACCAGCAACGATCTTGCCGTAAACTTCGGTAGCCTTGTCCTCAATCCGCGCACGCTCTTCCTCCGTCTCAGCGGCAGCGTGTTGGCGTTTGAGGATGTTATGTTCCTTAATCAGAGCGGTAGTATCAATAGCTTCAGTGGCGGGAGCTGCTGCACCGGCCTTAGCCTGAGGCTTCGCACCAATCCCACGCGCTTTAGCTTGTGCTGCAACCTGACCAAGCTGTTGTGTGAACGCCTGACCGCTTCTGAGTTGCTGCGCCATCTGGGCAAGCTGCGGCGGTGTAGCGTTAATCTCTTCCTGAGTGACGTTACCCTTAACGATCTTAGCTTTAACTGCCCCATCGGGGCCGACGGTGAAGTCTTCACCCTCAGTCGCAACTGCCGGACGGATCTGCATCGGACCCGGAAGATCGTAGTTATAGGCGTCGGCAATCAATTTTGCTGCAGCGCGAACGTCACCGTCTTCGAGTGCTTGAGAGGCAAGCATACCGCGCGTCTGCGAGTTAGCCTTGTTGTACATAAGAAGGCCGTTGGCAGCGGCGGCACCCTTATCGGGTTCGCCCTTCTTATCGTAGTATTCGTACATCGCTGCGATACGCGCCGCGCTCTTGGCTTCCTCAGGAAGCACATTGTCGGGATCGATGATCTGATCGAGGGCTGCAATTTGGTCCTTAGTGAACGCGCCTTCGTTCTGGGCAAACGCGCGATACTTGTCTTCGCCGCCGTCGACAGCCACAGCTTCGTTACTAGCCGTGAGGTTCTGGACCATGTTCTTAACACCGGCATCCACGCCGGGAGACGCAAGCTCGAACATCTTGTCTGCTACGTCGAACTGCTCAGTATTAGTGGGAGCGGCTTCATCTGACGGCATAGTGGCATCGTCAACAGCGCGCTTTATGCTGGAGCCTACGAGACCACCAGTCGCGTAAAGTTCAGACGTGCCTGCCCCAATGTTGGGGTCCATCTTGTTGTAGTTAATGATGTCTTCGTCGAGCTTATTTAGTGTGTTGATGTCGCCAGCGCGGAACGCGCGACCGCGAGCACCAAGCAGGCTCTTCGCACCAGCTTCGAAATCAGACAACGAGCTATCTTCGTCCTCGTCACTACCATAACCGTAATGGCGCTTCGAAGCACCGCTACGAGCCTTGAGGTAGGCTTTGCGGTACTCGCTATCGTCCATCATCTTCCAGCCCGACTGCAGGCCAGCGGTGAACTCTTTAAGCTCTTGAGCGAAACCCATTAGACGGCTCCACGGGATGCGAAGGTCGGACGTTGAACTGGTGCCATGGCAACTTCAGGAATTGCGCCGGAACGCTGTGGCATCTCCGACATTTCCTTCTTTGCCTTCTCGATCATCTTGTGCATGGCCTTCTCGCCTTCCCAAGCGACAACGTCCTTAGGCATGACGAACTCGCCAGCGTTCAGACGGGCAGGGATATCGTCGACGGCCTTACCACGTGTCGGAGAAGCTTCGGCTGGGACTGCACCGCCAGAGACCGGACCACCATCTTCAAGGTACGTCATAGCCGCTTTGGCTCCGATACCAAGAACGGTACCAGCCAAACCACCCCAACCTGATGAGCTGGACTGATTGGCCTTCCAAGCATCAAGCGAGTTTTGATAACCCATATTGAGGATGTTGCCCCACTGACCGACGGCTTGGTTGCCGAGACCCTGCCACTGAGTAGCCGTTCCCATGGTGTTAGCGCCGGATGCCGTAGTGGCGAGGCCAGCATTGACGGCTTGGTTACCACCCTGAAGGGCAGTGCCGTATGTAGCAGCCACCTGACCGGGATAGCCCTTGCCGACGTTGATGGCTTCAGACCGCAAGGCGCGGGAGATTGCGTCAACCTGAGCGTTGGCTTGGTTACCAGCCGCCGCCGTAGCAGCCGCCTGACTGGTACGAGCTCCAATGTCCAGAGCGGCATAGCGGGTAGAGCTTGGATCGATACCGTAACTTTCGAGGTTACGGGTAGCCGCCTGACGAGCCTTATCAAACTGCTGGGCGACATTGGCTTGGGCGCGACCCATCTCCAGTTCGCGCCGTTCCTTAGACCCGTACGTAGCAGCATCCCGAATGAGATCCATCTCAAGCGGGCGGTACTTCTCAATATAGAAAGCACGATCAGCCTCAGCCGAGCGCTGGTTGCTTTCCATGATCTGCATGGCGCGGTTAATGACGGTGTCAGAAATTTGACGGTCAGCCGCGTACTGTTCCTTAGCCCAATCAAGCTGCTCGCGGCCTAGCTTATAAGCATACTCGGCAGACTTCTCAGAGGCTGCGGCGAGTTGGCTATAATCTGGTGCCGGAGGTGCCTTAGCTTTACCACCCATTACGCAGCCTCCTGCATCAAAAACTCGCGGCTAGGTTTCAGTTTTAGCCAACGGCAGTCTTCACGAACCATAGACACAACGATCAAGTCCTCGTCTGGGAAGACATCCTTGATCCGAGCCTCTATCTTAAACCCTAATTTAAGGTCAAAGTCTAGGGCATGACTGTTGTTTGCAGGTATTTGGCCGAAGAGCTTCCGGCATCCTAACTGCACAAATGGGTAGTGGAACGTGATCCAAAGCATGTCCCTACTGGCCCACTTTGCATCAATACCATAGGTGTGCAGGTTAATACTTGCACCTGTGTACCCATTAAAGATAACGCCGCCAGCCAACTTGCCATTGCGAACATTAGCAATGACGCGGTCGACGGCTGGATTGAACTGTACGCCTGCCCCTTCGGCTATCCGATACCCGTGAAATGGATTGCCCAGCTCGATCATTAACCACACAGATAGATGCAGGCGACAAGTTTAACTTCGTCCGGCGAAGAGAATGTAACATTCTCACGGGCTTTGGCAACGGTGCAACCACGGACAATGTCGTCTGATTGCTTCATACCTTTACCCGGTATTGAGGACGAGACGATAAGGTCTCCTGTCTCAATGTCGCCATTTTCTCCGCAAACCAGAACCTGACCTTCGCCAATCGCATTGATGGCGATGTAGTCGTAGTTGTCTTTGACCGCCTCCCAAACAGGGGTCATCTCGTTCTCGACGTATTGCTCTTGCGTCAGGATGATCGGCCACTCAGCCGATGGATCACGAGGAGCTTCCATGGCGGCTGGTGGGTTTTGGTCGAAGACGGCTGGAGGCATGGCATCTGCAAGGCGACCATGCTTAAACGCAACTACCCCAACAGCGCCCTTCTGATTAGGGCGGTCGCTTTTCTCAACCCGGCAAAGGACGTTAGACATACCACGACGGACAAGGCACTCCACATCGACAACGATCTCGCCAAGCTCGATTTCATAACCCAGATCAACAAGCGCATCGTGCGCTCCGGTGAACGGGCCATAGTTAATCCCACCACCCTCAGCATAGAAATCATAACCATTGGCTACGCCAACAAGGCCGGATGTATTAGCTGCGCAACCAGCGCGTAGACCATGATTGAGCGATGTACCTTGCTGTCCATAGAACGACGCGGCTTCCACAAAGTTAGATGATCCTGCTACGGCGGGACTACTAGTGTTTGCGATATTGCCAGCGCTTAATACAGAGACAACCGGACGCCAGAAGAAAGGGCCTGAGCCGCTACCTGCATAAGCTTGGATGATGTAGTTGCCATCAGACGCAGTAATTAAAAGGTTAACGCCCTGCAAAGAGCCGCCACTTATGCGGTTGGCGCTCAAGCTACCGGTTGTAATCTTGCCCGCATCGAGGTCGCCAATATAGGCGCTGCCAATAGCTGCGAGTTCAATATAGGTCGCGACGTTAGAAGTCCTGATTTTGTCTAGGACAGCGAATGGTCCAAGTCCTGTAACATCTGTAGACGCAGAGACGGTGTTCTTCGTCGCAAGCGTGCCAAGCCCGCTTACCTGCGTATTAGGGAGTGAGCCTGTGATATTGGTCGCTGGCAGAACAGCATTGACCGCGAGCTGCCCGCTTGTAATCGCAAATGGCGTCTGCGTCCCAGTTGGCGTGGTTACGATAAACTGGTCTGTGTTAAACTTAACCCGGCTCGTACCATTTGAGAACGCTTGAATACGCATACCAGCGGTAGAGTAGGTGGAGTTTGGACCAGCCTCAGCCGCACGAACCTGCACCTGAAACTCAGCCGCTGCCCCGTCTTGCGGGCTTGAAGACGCCAACAGCCTATAAAAACCACCAGCCGTACCGCCTGTGGTCTGAGCCTCAAGACTTGTAAGGTCAGACGCAATAGCTT
>Ga0075471_10001315_pt1 | contig 16259 bp, 17 predicted proteins | sample DEB19_08_DNA_2_FD_74787 | JGI IMG/M metagenome (GOLD analysis project Ga0075471, IMG submission 74787) | Aqueous microbial communities from the Delaware River and Bay under freshwater to marine salinity gradient to study organic matter... | ecosystem: Environmental > Aquatic > Marine > Coastal ... | reverse complement strand
CACGGGTCGTCGATGTCGTCACGGGCGCCCACCGTACCGCCGGTACGCTCGCCGTATGGCCACCCTCCGGTTGTTCGCACAGGCGCGCGAAGCCGCCGGAACCGGGCGTGATTCGGTGCCCGGTTCGACGGTCGATGAAGTCGTGGCCAATGCGACGGCGCGTTACGGCACACGTTTCGCCGAGCTCCTGCCGACGTGTCGGATCTGGCTCAATGGTGAGGCGGTGCACCCATCGGCCTCGGTGACCGACAAAGATGAGGTGGCGGTGTTGCCGCCGGTTTCGGGAGGATGTCGATGAGTCGAGAAGTGGCGGATCCGGGTTCGCTGCCGCTTCCCGAGTTGCGCGCCGAGCGCGACACCTTGCGCGCCGAAGAGGATGCGGTCTCGTTCGTCCGGCGACTCGCGCAAGGTCGCGTCGATCTCGTGGAAGCGGTTCGTCATCGCCGACAGTCCGGTGAGTCGGGTTCGATCGCCGACATCATCCGATCGGGAGTCGGCCCGGCACCGAGCACCGGTTCGGCCCGTCCGCCGCGCGACACCGAGGTGGCCGCCGATCATCCGTTGGTGACCGAATTCGATCAACTGTGCGACCGCCTCGGCTTCGACGACATGCCCGGGCTCGACGACGGTGGCCTCGACCGACTGCACGCCGGACTGGTGGAGTTCGAGGCTCGCCAGAGCACACGCCGCCGGGAGTTGTTCGACCGCATCGATGCCCTGACCGCCGAACTCGTCCGTCGTTATCGCGACGGCGGGGCTTCGGTGGACGCTCTCCTCGAGTCCTGACCTCCACGGACGTCCTCCGCCTCCGTATCGGCTCGGGAACGCCGATAGGTTCCCCCTTCTGTGACTCGCGTAGCGATGCTCTCCTTCCACACGTCGCCTTTGGCGCAGCCGGGTGTGGGCGACTCGGGTGGCATGAACGTGTACGTGCGCGAACTCGTGGCTGCGCTGGCCCATGCCGGAGTCGAGTGCACCACGTACACCCGTCAGTGGCATCGCGATCTGCCGCGTGAAATTCATGTGGAGCCGAACCATCGCGTGGTTCACGTGCCGGCCGGTGTGTGGGATCTCCAGAAGGAAGAACTCGAAGGTGTCGTGCCGGCATTCACCGACTTCGTGCTCGACGACATGCGGCACCGACATCCAGCCGACGTCGTGCACGCCAATTACTGGTTGTCGGGAATCGTCGGTCATTCCATCAAGCACGAGATCGGTGTTCCGCTCGTCAGCACGTTCCACACGCTCGCGCGGGTCAAGGCCGAGGGCGGCGACCCCGAACCCGAACGTCGTGAGCGCGCCGAGGCATCGATCATCGGTTGCGCCGATGCGATCTGTGTCTCGTGCGACGAAGAAGAAGATCAGTTCCGTCGTCTCTACGGTGACCCGCCCGGACAGATGGAAATCGTCGCCCCGGGTGTGGAGCACGCGTTCTTCACCCCGGGTGATCGTCGCGGGGCGCGCAAGGCCCTCGGTATGGGTTCGGGTCCGGTTCTGTTGTTCGTCGGTCGGATCCAACCGCTCAAGGGTGTCGACGTCGCCGTACGGGCACTCGCCGCGCTCGGCCGTCGTGACGCATCGCTGTACGTCGTAGGTGGATCGAGCGGAACGAGTGGCGACGCCTACGTCGAGAGCGTGCACAGTTTGGTGGAAGAACTCGGTCTGGCGAGCCAGGTGCACTTCGTGGCCCCGCAACCCCATCACATCCTCTCCACCTATTACCGGGCCGCCGATGCCGTGTGGGTGCCCAGTCGTTCCGAGAGTTTCGGACTCGTCGCGCTCGAAGCGGCAGCCTGCGGCACACCCGTGATCGCCAATGCGGTCGGTGGTCTGCTGTCGCTCGTGGAACACGAGCGGACCGGCTTCCTGGTTGCCGACCGCGACCCCGCGGTGTTCGCGCACTGCACGGCTCGTCTGCTCGACGATTCGGATTTCGCCGGCGCCATGGGATCGGCGGCGGCCGAACTCGGTCGGCGCTACACCTGGAGTTTCGCGGCCGCGCGTCTGCGCCGTCTCTATGCCGACGTGTCGTCGCGTTCGCTCGTCAACTGCTCGTGAGCGATCTCTACGACGACGAATCACTGGCGGTTCTCGAACGCCAGGTCGACGAATGGCTCGCGAATCTGCGCAACGTCAACCCGGCGATCGTGGCCATCGACCACGCCGAACCCGATCCGGCCTTCCGAGCCCGCTGGTACGTGCGCATGAAGGGCGAAGCCAAGGACTTCACCACGGTGTGGATCACCCTCGGCCAACGCACCCTGCGTTACGAGACGTACGTGATGCCGGCCCCCGAGGAGAACGTCGAACTCTTCTTCGACAACCTTCTGCGTCGCAACGAACGACTCGTTGGTGCCCACTTCTCGATCGGCGCCGAGGACGCGGTGTTCCTGCGCGGTGATCTTCCGTTGCGCGCGCTGGCCGAAGTCGAACTCGATCGGGTGATCGGCTCGCTGTACGCGTACGTCGAGCAGAGTTTTCGTCCGCTGCTCGGCATCGGATTCGCCTCGCGCCTCCGTAACGCCTGATCCGAGTTCCACTCTCCGTCGTCCCGCCGACGACGAAAGGGAAGTCGCGTCGGCGGGACATCATGTCGGGTGCCGTCAATCCCCGCGTGAGCCGGGTGGCGGTTTGGTTAGCGTGACCACATGACCAACGACTCTCGCTCGTCCGCCGGGACCCTCGCCATCGTGGGTGGCGGCAACATGGGTGCGGCGTTGGCCGGGGGACTCCTGGCCGCCGGAGTCGTGGAGGCATCGGCCCTGGCGATCGTCGAGGTGTCGGCCGAACGACGAGGTGTGTTGACGTCGATGTTCCCGGGCGTGGTGATCGTGCCCACCGTGCCGGCCTGCGGTTCGGCGGTGATCGCCGTGAAGCCCCCCGATGTACCGGCGGCGGCCCGCGATGCCGTGGCGGCCGGCGCCCGTCGGATCCTGTCGATCGCGGCCGGTGTCACGTTGCGCACGATCGAAACCGCGTGTGGTGACGGGGTGGCCGTGATCCGCTCGATGCCCAACACGCCGGCCCTCGTCCGTCAAGGTGCATCGGCTATCGCCGCGGGAGCGTCGGCATCGGATGACGACATGCAATGGGCCGAACACGTTCTCGGTTCGGTCGGACTCGTGGTGCGCGTTCCCGAAGCGCAACTCGACGCGGTGACCGGACTCGCCGGCAGCGGGCCCGCGTATCTGTTCCTCGTTGCCGAGTCGTTGATCGACGCCGGAATCGCCGCGGGACTCCCGGCCGACGTCGTCGATCCACTCGTTCGTCAGTTGCTCGTGGGTTCAGCGGCCTTGCTCGCACAAGGTGAACCACCCGCCGATCTTCGAGTGAAGGTGACGTCGCCCGGTGGCACGACGGCGGCCGGATTGCGCGTGCTCGGCGAGCGCGATCTGCATCAGGCATTCGTCGATGCGGTGGCCGCGGCAACGGCGCGCAGTCGAGAACTCGGCGCGTCCTGAGAAATTTCTTCGCGCCGCACGAGGCGCGCTGAACCGCTTCGTTCACGTCGGCGCAGGTCAGCGATTTAGCACCTAAATCGGAAATTCTGCAGTGTGCAAACAACGCAAAAATTTCGTTCTTCGACCCTTGGAATGCCGTGACGCGTGTGCCTAATGTGTCGCACAGGTCACAAGACCACCGGCTCTTCGTAGCCGGGAGACGCGCCCGAAAGGGCAGCGCCGAAGGAGCCGGTGCCATCGGGGGGTTGGCACCGGCTCCGTCGCGTCTGGCCCCTTGCTGACACACTGTCGGCGATGAGCAACGCGCGTCGTTACGACACGGTGTCCTTGATCACCGATCTCGGTTCGGGAACCGACGAGCTCGGTGTGTTGCACGCATTGATGCGCGATCTCGCCGCCGACGTGCGCGTGATCGACGTCGCCAACGACATCGCCCCTTTCGACGTACGCGCTGCTTCGCTCGCCTTGGCGCGCTTGGTTCCGTACTTGCCGGAGGGAATCGTCATCGCGTGTGTCGATCCGGGTGCGGGTTCCGAGCGCCGACTCGTGGCAGTCGAAGTCGGTGACGGTGCCGGGATCTTCCTCGGTCCCGACAACGGTCTGCTCGCCACGGGTGTCGCGTTGGCCGGCGGAGCCGGACGATCGATCGTGCTCGACCGGGACGAACATCACCTCGCCGCTCCCGGACGAACCTTCGCGGCACGCGATGTCCTCGTGCCGGTGGCGGCCGCACTGGCGAACGGTCACGACCTCGAGACTCTCGGTTCCCCGATCGATCCGGCCTCCCTCCTACCGAGTGTGATCCCGATCGCCCGACTCGAGAACGGCGCGTTGGCGTGCGAGGTGATCTGGGTCGATCGCTTCGGCAATTGCCAGATCAACGCGTCGGCCGACGATCTTCATCAGATCGACGGTGCTGAAGCTCCCGTGGGTCGACTGCGCGTGACCATCGGTTCCGACGTTCGCAATCTGCGCGTCGTCGAGTCGTTCGATGCTCTCGGTTCGGCCGCTCTCGGACTCGTGGTCGACGCGTCGGGACTCTTGTCGTTGGCGATCGATCGCGCGTCGGCCGCCCGCGAACTCGGCGTGGCCGAAGGAGATCAAGTGGTCTTGTCGGCCGCCGGCGAGGAGACGCCGACTTCGGTTCCGGTGCGCATGCGGTAATACCGCCCACCGACGGGCGGGGAGTATGGTGCTCTCGTGCGTCCGGCGACCACCCTGACCGTTGCGTTGTTGCTCGGAGCGATCTTCATTGCCGGGATTGTCTCGCTGTTGAGGCTCTGAGGTCGGAATCGTGAATCTGGCTTCCATCATCGATCCGCACGAAGCGACGGCGACTGCGCTCATCAGCCGGGGTCGGGCCACCACTTACGGTCAGCTCCGCCAGCAGGTGGAATCCTTCCGGGGCTCACTCGTCGAGATGGGCGTGAATCGCAACGATCGGGTCGCACTCCTGTGTGGCAACGGACGTTGGTTCGTGGTGGGTTATCTCGCCACCGTCGGCATGGGAGCGATCGCCGTTCCGCTCAATCCGCTGAGCCCGACGCCCGAATTGCAGCGCGAACTCGAAGTCGTCGATCCCGCGGTCGTGGTCGTGGAAGCCTCGGGAGTGCCTTCGTTCGCCGGTGTGAATCGCGATCGGATCAGCAGCCTGCGGCACATCGTGGTGACCGACGAGATCGGGGCCAATCAATTGGCGGGCACCACCCCGGTGCGGGCATTCGATGCGTTGTTGGGTGGACCGCGAACCCGCGCCATCGATGTCGCCGGCGACCAACCGGCCGTCCTCATGTTCACCAGCGGAACCGCCGGTGCGCCAAGAGCCGCGGTGCTTACTCACGCGAACCTTCTGGCCAACATCGATCAGAACAACGCGATGCCCGACATCGTGCGATCCGACGACGTGGTGTTCGGTGTGTTGCCGATGTTCCACATCTTCGGACTCAACGTGATGCTCGGTCTGTCGTTGGCGGCCGGGGCCACGGTCGTGTTGATCCAGCGATTCGATCCGGTCACCGCGGTCGAGACGATCGTCGAACGCGGGGTCACGATCTTCCCGGGCGCCCCACCGGTGTGGGTCGCGTTGTCGTTGCTCGAAGGTGTGGACGCTTCGGCCTTCGCCACCGTGCGGATGGCGCTCACCGGCGCGGCGCGCATGCCCGAAGACGCGATCGATCGTCTGCAGCGCCGATTCGGCCTCGAACTCCTGGAGGGTTACGGACTCACCGAGGCGTCACCGGTGGTGACGAGTTCGGCGGGCCAACCCATTCGACGCGGTTCGGTCGGTCGTGCGCTGGTGGGGGTCGACGTACGCGTGGTCGACGAGTCGGGTGACGACGCACTCGTCGGCGACAGCGGTGAGGTGTGGGTGAAGGGACCCAATGTGTTCGCCGGTTACTGGGGCGACCCCGAGGCGACCGCGCGCGTTCTCGACAAGGACGGCTGGCTGCACACCGGCGACGTCGGCATGGTCGACGGCGACGGATATCTGCATCTTCTCGATCGCGCGAAGGATCTCATCATCGTCTCGGGCTTCAACGTCTACCCGGCTGAGGTCGAAGAAGTTCTCATGCGCCATCCGGCGGTCCACGAAGCCGGTGTGGTGGGTGTGCCGCATCCGCACACGGGTGAGGCGGTGCGTGCGTTCGTGGTTCTGCGTCCGGGGGCCGAAGCGGACGAGGACACCCTCATCGATCATTGTCACGATCACGTCGCTCGCTACAAGTGCCCGAGCAAGGTGCTGATCGTGGACGAACTACCCCACAACCATTTCGGCAAACTTCTGCGCCGGTCGCTCTGACCGAACGCGTCGCGTCGACGCGGTGAGGAAACCGGCGAACAGAACGGTGATACCGACCAGAAGCGTCACCGCGAAGGCCGTGTCCTGACCGAGACGTCCGGCGAGGGTTCCACTGGCCGAGAGCACGAGGGTGCCGACAGCGATCAGGGTGTTGGCTGCCGCGTGCCGACGACGATCGTCGATCACTCGCGAGAGTCCTTCCTTGGCCGGGGTTCGGTCGCGGGCCACGCGGACGATCGACCACACGGCACCCACGATGATCACCAAGGCCGCGACCCCGGATCCGACGGCGGCGAACACGCGCGGTGCGACGCCGAACAACTCCGAACCTTTGGGCATCTCGGAGGGATCGGTGATCGATTCGCTCGGCGCGACGAGCACGATGCCGGCCGCCGCTCCCGAGAGTCCGATGAGTATCGAGCGGACGCGGTTGCCGATTCGTTCGCCGGCGAGGAGGTACACCGTGCCCAGCGCGAGCCACGGAACGTTGAGAATCGCGCCCGCGGCATAGAACACCCGGAACGAAGCGAGGCTCCACCCGCGCGACTCGGCCCACCACAGTGCAGCCGACCCGAGTGCGAACAAGGCGAGAGAAACCGTCCACGCGCCCTCGTGCGGAGTGCGGCGACGGGACCAGCGATCGAAGGTCGAGATCGCGAACGCAGTGGCCACAAGAGTCGCTCCGGCGGCGAGGGCGGCGTTCAGACTCACGGGGGCGACGATAGGGCGGGGCGAGCCTCCAAAGAGGCTCGGCGCGCACGGTGACAAAGAACCACCTCGATGCCGCTGAGCAGGACGTAGTGACTTCGTGAAAATGCGCACGAGCGCGTAGCGTGTCGCCGATGCCCGAACGCCCCCGCCGCCGGATTCCCGAGGCAACCGTGAGCCGGCTGCCGGTCTACCTGCGGATTCTCAACGAGCTCGGAGAGGATGCGGTCGACCACGTGTCGTCGGATCGTCTGGCCGAGTTGGCCGGCGTCAACGCCGCCAAGGTTCGCAAGGACCTCAGCTACCTCGGCAGTTACGGCACCCGTGGTGTGGGTTACGAGGTCTCGTACCTCGTGTACCAGATCCAACGTGAACTCGGCCTGAACCACGATTGGCCGGTCGTCATCGTCGGAGCCGGCAACCTCGGCCAAGCCCTCTCGGGTTACGGCGGATTCGGTCAGCGGGGCTTCCCGGTGGCCGGGGTCGTCGATGTGGACGACTCGAAGATCGGCTCGGTCATCGGTGGCGTCCGGGTCCGGCACATCGACGAACTGCCCCAGATCGTCGCTTCGCGCAACGTCTCCATCGGTGTGGTGGCCGTGACGGCCGCCGGCGCGCAGGACGCCGCCGACCGCCTCGTCCGGGCCGGGGTGACGAGCATCCTCAACTTCGCTCCCGTCGTGCTGTCGGTCCCCCGGGGGATCACGGTGCGCAAGGTCGACCTCGCCCTCGAACTGCAGATCCTCAGCTACTACGAGCAGAAGCGCTCGGGTGGATTGCACGTGGTTCCCCAGCCCGGGAAAAGTGCCTCGGCTTAGACCCGGGAATAAGGTACGAGCGTGTCCGTCGTCGTCTTCGGAGTGAATCACCGAACGAGCCCTCTGGCCCTGCTCGAGCGGCTCACGATCGCCGAAGACGCGCTGCCCAAGACCATTTACGGTCTCATGGCCCGCCCCAACATTCGCGAGGCCGTCGTGCTCTCGACGTGCAATCGCACCGAGGTCTACGCGGTGGCCGAGAAGTTCCACGGCGCCTACGGCGACCTGCGCGACTTCTTCTGCGATCTCGGTGGGTTCACGGCCGACGAACTCGCGCCGCACTTCTACAGCCAGCACGACGAAGCCGCCGTGGCTCACTTGTTCCAGGTGGCGGCCGGACTCGAATCGGCGGTTCTCGGTGAGAGCGAGATCCTCGGTCAGGTGCGCGGTGCTTGGGAGCGTTCGCAACGCGAAGGCGGCGCGCGTTCCACGCTGAACCTCTTGTTCCGTCACGCACTCGAGACCGGCAAGCGTGCCCGCAACGAAACGTCCATCGGTCGCCACACCTCGAGCGTGAGCCATGCCGCGGTCGAGATGGTCCGCGACGTCCTCGGTGGTATCGAAGGACTCACGGTTCTCGTCGTGGGTGCCGGCGAAATGGGTGAGGGCGTCACCCGCGCATTGGCCGATGCCGGCGTGGGTCGAGTACTCGTGGCCAACCGGACCATCGCCAAGGCCGAGGCCCTCGCCGATCGGGTCAACGGAACGGTCATCGAGTTCTTCCGCCTCGGCGAGACCCTCCCGCAGGCCGATGTGGTCGTGACCTGTACCGGCGCCGGCGGACTCGTGATCGACACCGAGGCCGTCGAGTCGACCATGGCCCAACGCAACGGGCGACCGCTCTTCGTGATCGACATCGCAGTACCGCGCGACGTCGACGCGGCCGTCGGCAACATCGACGGTGTCACGCTCATGGATCTCGACGACCTTCGCGACTGGGCCGCTCGTGGTCAGGAACTCCGCGCCGCCGAGGCCGCCGCCGTTCGCGGCATCGTGACCGAAGAAGTCGAGCGCTACGTGATCGAGTCGACCGCACGTCAGGCCGCGCCCCTGATCGCCCAGTTGCACGAGCGCGCCGAAGCAGTGCGCGCCGCCGAAGTTCTGCGCCACCGCGGCAAGATGGAGTCGCTCGACGACGATCAGCGCGCCGTGGTCGAGTCGGTCACGCGTGGAATCGTCGCCAAACTGCTTCACGACCTGTCGGTGCGCCTGAAGGACGACGCCGGCACCCCTCGCGGTGAGCGCAACGCGGCGGCCGTGCGCGATCTGTTCGATCTGCACTGATCGATGAGCACGGTCCGGATCGCCACCCGGGGTTCGGCGCAGGCCCGTACGCAATCCGAACACGTCGCTTCGCTGATCCGCGGCGCGCATCCGAACCTCGAAGTCGAACTCGTCTTCGTCGAGACGACCGGTGATCGTCGCCAGGACGTGTCGCTGCACTCGATCGGTGGTCAAGGTGTGTTCGTGAAGGAAGTGCAGAACGCGGTGCTCGACGGTCGGGCCGACATCGCGGTGCACAGCGCGAAGGATCTGCCCTCGGCGACCGCTGATGGTCTCGTGATCGCCGCCTTCGGTGAGCGACGCGACCCCCGCGACGTGTTGGTGGGTCGCTCGCTGGCCGATCTGGCCGAGGGCGCGACCGTGGCCACCGGTTCGGTGCGTCGGCGAGCCCAACTCGCCGCCCTCCGACCCGATCTCGTGTTCACCGAACTACGCGGCAACATCCCGACGCGACTCGAGAAGATCCCGGCCGGCGGCGCGATCGTGATGGCCGCGGCGGCGCTGGAGATCCTCGGCTGGTCCGACCGGATCGCCGAGTCACTCGATATTGAACGCATGGTTCCGGCCGTCGGACAAGGAGCGGTGGCTGTGGAATGCCGGGCCGACGACGCGCGTGTGCTCGAAGTACTCGGCGCGGTCGATCATGCCGAGACGCGACGCAGTGTGGAGATCGAGCGCGCGTTCCTCGCCGAACTCGGTTCGGGTTGTTCGCTGCCGATCGGCGGTTTCGACGACGGTCGTCGGTTGCGCGTGTTCCTCGCCAGTGACGACGGGAGTGTTCACCATCACGCGACCCTCGACACCAATCCGGCCGGACGTTCGTCCGACTCCTTGCTCGACATCGCGCGCGGCGCGGCACGCGATGCCCGACGCGCGGTGGGTGGCTGAAGCATGGGTGCGCTGAACGGGCGCACGATCATCATCACCCGGGCGGCCGATCGGGGTAGCGCTCTCGCCGATCGTCTACGCGAGTTCGGCGCCGACGTGATGGAGATCCCGCTCACCCGCACCGAGGATCCGATCGATGGTGGCGCGGCGCTCGACGACGCGCTCGCGCGACTCGCCGAATTCGACTGGGTCGTCGTCACGTCACCCGAGGGCGCACGCCGATTCGCCGCCGCGTCGAGCCGGCGCGGCTTGGATCTGCAGGCCTTGCGCGCGCACGGTTTGCGATTGGCGGCGGTGGGTGAGGCCACCGCCGACGCGATCGGTGGTGCGGATCTCGTGCCCACCACCCAGACGGGGAGTGATCTCGGCGACGAGTTCCCGAGTGGATCCGGGCGCGTGTTGTTGGCGGTGGCCGAAGGTGCCGGAACCACTTTCGAGGAACGGGCGCGCACGAAGGGTTGGTCGGTCGACCGGATCACGACCTACCGCACGGTTCCGGTGGAGATGGCGCCGGCTGTTTACGGCGACATCGCCCACGCCGATGGTGTCGCGTTCGCGTCGAGCTCGGCGGTCGAGTCGTGGGTCGCGGTGTTCGGAACCTTGTGCCCGCCGACGGTGGTGGCCATCGGACCGAGTACCGCCGAGACCGCACGCCGACTCGGTCTCGTCGGTGTGCACACGGCCGACGACCACTCGATCGCCGGGCTGGCCGACGCCGTGGCCCGAGTCCTCGGCTGAACCCGCCCGTAGGCTGACCTCATGTCGTGGAGCGGTTCGGCTCGATTCCCGGTGTCGCGCCCCCGGCGCCTTCGTCGCACACAAGCGTTGCGCGACCTCGTCGCCGAAACCCGACTCGACGTCTCCGATGTGGTGGCCCCGCTGTTCGTACGCGAGGGAGTCGACTCACCCCAACCCATCGGTTCCTTGCCCGGTGTGGTGCAGCACTCGCTGGCGAGTCTGCGGGCCGAGGTTCGCGAACTCGCCGATCTGGGCGTGAAGGGTGTGATCCTGTTCGGTGTTCCGGCGCACAAGGACGACATCGGTTCGGGAGCCTTCGATCCGGACGGCATCGTGCAAGTGGCCCTTCGTTCGTTGCGTGACGATCTCGGTGACTCGATCGTTCTCATGGCCGATCTCTGCGTGGACGAATACACCAGCCACGGTCATTGCGGAATCCTCGACGGACACGGTTCCGTCGACAACGACGCGACCCTCGAGATCTACGCCAAGGCGGCGGTCGCGCAGGCCACCGCCGGTGCGCACGTGGTCGCCCCGAGCGGAATGATGGATGGTCAGGTCGGCGCGATCCGGGCCGCCCTCGACTCGGCGGGTCACGATCAGACGTCGATCCTCGCGTACTCGGCCAAGTACGCATCGGGTCTGTACGGCCCGTTCCGCGACGCGGTCGACGTGCAGATCGTCGGCGGTGGCGATCGCAAGGGTTACCAACAGGATTGGCGCAACGCGCGCGAAGCGCTTCTCGAAGTCGAGGCCGACGTGCAGCAAGGTGCCGACATGGTGATGGTCAAGCCGGCGCTCGCGTATCTCGACGTCATCTCGGCCGTGCGCTCGATGGTCGACGTGCCGGTCGCCGCGTATCACGTGAGTGGCGAGTATTCGATGATCAAGGCGGCGGCGGCCAACGGCTGGATCGACCACGACGCGGTGGCGATCGAGCACCTGACCGCGATCAAGCGCGCCGGCGCGGATTTCATCCTGACCTACTTCGCGCGCTGGTTCGCCGAGTCGAACGGCTGACGACGTGCCGAACATCCCTTACTGCGACCCCGATGCTTGCGTGCGCGCCGGATGCGATCCGGTCGTGTGCACCGGGCGGGGTGTTCCGTCGAACACGACCCTCTTCGAACGTTCGAAGTCGGCCATACCCGGTGGAGTGAATTCGTCGATCCGTGCGTTCAAGGCCGTGGGCGGTTCGCCCTACATCGTCGCCCGCGCCAACGGAGCCTGGATCGAAGACGTCGAAGGTCGTTCGTACGTCGATCTCGTGCAGAGTTACGGCGCGGTGATCCTCGGACACGCCCACCCGGCGGTCACCGAGGCGTTGCGTAAGGCGGCCGGCGACGGCACGTCGTACGGCGCGCCCACCCCGCGTGAGATGAAACTCGCCGAAGCGATCGCGGCGCGCGTTCCGTCGTGTGAGCGGGTTCGCTTCATGAACTCGGGTACCGAAGCCACGTCGACCGCGGTGCGTCTCGCGCGTGGTGCGACGGGTCGTTCGCGGGTGGTGATCTTCAACGGCAACTTCCATGGTGCAACCGACGCGCTGCTCGCCGCCGGCGGAAGTGGTGTGGCGACGCTCGGTCTGCCCGGGACTGCCGGCGTGCCGGCCGAAGCGGTGGCCAACACGATCGTCGCGCCGTACAACCAGGTCCCCGATCTCGACGACTCGGTGGCCGCGGTGATCGTCGAACCGGTGGCCGCCAACATGGGTGTGGTCGCGCCAGCTCCCGGTTTCCTCGCCGGACTTCGCGCGGCGTGCGATCGAGTGGGCGCGCTTCTCGTCTTCGACGAAGTCATCACCGGCTTCCGACTCGGATCATCGGGTGCCCAAGGACGCTTCGACGTGCGGCCCGACCTCACGTGTTTCGGCAAGGTGATCGGCGGTGGCTTGCCCATCGGCGCGCTCGGTGGTCGTCGCGACGTGATGGAGAACCTGTCGCCACTCGGTTCGGTGTTCCACGCCGGAACCCTGGCCGGCAACCCCATGGCCACGGCGGCCGGCCTGGCCGCTATCGACCAGCTCGATGCCGATGCCTACACCGAGATCGAGCGGCGAGCGTCGCGTCTGCAAGGCATTCTCGATGCCGTCGCGTCGAGTACCGGACTCCCGATTCGTACGTCGCGCATCGGCACACTCGTCGGCGTGTATCTCGGCGACGGACTCGCCGCTGGTGCGTTGCCGAGCAACTTCGACGAAGCCAAGACGACCGACGAGCGTCTCTATGCGAAGGTATTCCACGCCCTTCTCGAGTCCGGTGTGGCCATGGCCCCCGGTGCGTACGAAGCGTTGTTCGTGGGTCTGGGTCACGACGATGCCGTGATGGACGAACTCGAACGGCGCGTCGAGCGCGCGTTGTCGTCGCTCGTCTGAACCGCGCGCGCTCGATCGAAACCGTACGATCGGATCATGCGGCAGTTCGCGACCTGGAGGTTCTGGGCGACCCTCGGTCTGTTGCTCTTCTTCACCCTCGTCCTGTGGACGTGCCGCGGTGATGGTGGAAGCTCATCCGGTTCGGGCGTCGATGAGGAATCCCGACGCGTCGATCTGATCGCGCTCACGTCGGTCGTGAGGTCGGAGACACCTTGGTCAGTGGTGGACGGCCGGGTCGTGGGCAATGCCACCGTCGTGCTCGACAGCGGTCGGACACTCGTGTTGGCCGAGGGCACGGTGGGGGATACGTCGTGTGCGTACCCCGATGTGGTGGACGCCTGTGTGCTCGTGGCCGACACGCTGGGCGACGGCATCGTGTGGTTCTCGTTGGTGCCCGCACCGCCGAGTGGATCGCGCGAACTCGAGTTGCCGGCCATGACCGAACTTCTCGACGGAGTCACCTACGCGCGATTGGCCAACGACTGGGAAGTTCCGCTCCTCGACAAGGTCGAGCGCCGGTGCGACTCGGAGACACCGAATCTGACCGCCTTCGTTCAGCGCTTCGCCGGTCGCCACGTGACGATCGTCGATCTCGACGAACAACAAGTGTCGGCGGTGCGTTGCTTCGCCGAATGACGGCGGAAAGAACTCAGGCGTTGGGAGCCAGCCGCACGATGGCGGCCGCGGCCTTGTAAGCGGCTTCGGCCGGGCCGATCTCGTCGGGACGAAGAAGATTGGCCATGATTCGCAGCACCCATTCCATGAGCGTGCGACTGTGCATCCCGACGCGGCTGAGTTCGCGCATGATCACCGGTCGGCCGATGATGCGCGCGAACAAACGCGCGACCTTGAAGTACTGCCCGTACTCGTCGTCGAGCATCGACTGATAGCGCTGCAGTGCAGCCGGATCGTTGTCGGCGATCGCCTGGTGCAAGATGTCGGCGGCGATTCGCGCGGTTTCGTAGGCGTAGTCGATGCCTTCACCGTTGAACGGATTCACACTGCCGGCGGCGTCGCCCACCACGAGATACGTGGGTCCGGACTTCGGTCCGACCGAACCACCCATCGGGATACGACCCGACGTGGCCTTGCCGGTGGGGTTGTCGGGGTCGATCTCCCACTTGTCGGCGACCATGTGCGCGTACTCGTTGAGCAGATGGGTGGTGTTCACCGACTTGAAATCGCGGAACGTCGACAGGAGGCCGACGCCGATGTTCACGGTGCCGTCACCGACCGGGAAGATCCAGCCGTAACCGGGTAGCGGATTGCCATTGCGATCCTTCACGTCGAGCGCCGACTCGATCCACGGATCGGCGTGACGCGGAGTCTCCCAATACGTGCGGATCGCCGTGCCGTACGGCCACTCCTTGGTGCGGAACGTTCCGAGAGACCGACCGAAGCGACTGTTCGCGCCGTCGGCCACGATCACGTAGCGCGCACGGATCTCCTTCGACTCGCCGTCCTTTGTCGTCACGGTCGCACCGCGCACGAAACCACGCTCGAGAATCGGTGCGTTGGCTTCGTGACCTTCGAGCAGAGTCGCACCGGCGGCCACCGCGTTGCGCGCGACCATCGTGTCGAGTTCGCGACGGCGCACGACGTATCCGTGCTGCGGATAGATCGGATGAGTCGGCCACTGAAGCTCGAGTTCGCGACCATGAGCAGTAGCTCGCAGTCCTTCGTAGCGATGGAACTGGGTGAGTGAGTCGGCCAGACCCATGTCGCCGAGCTGTTTGACCGCGCGCGGTGTGAGACCGTCGCCGCAGGTCTTCTCTCGCGGGAACGCCTTCTTGTCGATCATCACGACGTCGTGTCCGTGGCGGGCGAGCCAGTAACCGGCGGCGGCGCCGGCCGGTCCGGCGCCGACCACGAGGACGTCGTGGGTCGAAGAAGAAGTCTCGGGGGAGGTCACGAGGTCAGTGTGCCTGTTGATGCCGACGAGTGCCCATGCGTGGGCCGCCGCTCAGCGGGGTGGAGAGGTCTCTTCGGTCACAGGCCGAGCCGGAGCTCAGCCACCCATCGACTCGCCGGCCGGGCTGCCCAGCCGCGGGTCGGTCCCGACGCCGAGTTCGGGGGAGTCGAAGGTCAGCGATCCGTCCTCGAGGCCGAGGAAGATCTCGCTCTCCTCGCTGCACCACTTCTCGTACTCCTCGGCCCACTCGCCGGCCGGGTCGGCACCGGCCAGGTCGTAGCGGATGTGGCAGACCACACCAAGGATCTCGTATTCGGTCAGGGCCCCGCCGTACTTGGCACCCTGGGCCGGCATCGGGCTGCCGTTGTAGGAGTAGGGGGCATGGGCCCCACCCTCCCGGTCGGGGTCGCCATAAGTGGGCACCCCGGCGGCCGAAAAGGCCTCCGTACCTGCATAAACCCAGTTCAGCATGTCTTCGATATGGGGGAAGGTCTTCAGGGATTCGCCGCCCTTGAACACCCGTCCGGCCCCGCCGCCGCCGTCGGCGCCGTGGCACGAGGCGCAGGCCCCGTAGGTCTCGATACCCATAGCGATCGGGCCGCTGGCCTCGGCTTTCTGGGGCTGGAGGCCACGGACGTACATGAACAAGAAGATCGGGAGCAGGGACAGCGTGGCCATGGCCCAATGGGGGATCTTGCCCCTCTTCTTGGCCGCCGCCACGTAGGCGGGGTCGGGCTTGACCTTGGGGGCCACCGGTTCGGGGGCCGCGGCCCGGGGGGCGGGCACGGCCGGGGTGGTGGTCGCCGGAACCGACGCCTCACTGCCTGAATCCGAGGAGCCGCCACCGGCGGCCTTGCGGTCGCGGGAGCGCTTCAGGAGGTGCTCGGGAATCTCGGTCACTGACCAGTCCTTTCACGCGTTCGGGAGCGCACCCCAGCGGGGCGCGCCGACCTCGTCAGATTAGAGCGCGAGCACCCCCGATACTGAATTCCTCGAGTGGTTGGGTGGCGAATGTGGCCGATGTCTACCGGTCGTCCACCCGTCGGGTAGCGCCGGGTCGACGACACGCGCACTTGCGCACAAAGTTCGGCCGTCCCGATTCGGACGACGTCGCCCAGCGCGTGACAAGCGTCGGTCATCGCGACCCGAGTGAGTTGGGTCTCGTGAGACCTCAGACGACTAAGGTTTCCGCAGGTCTAGATACCTGCGCGGCGCCCGTAGCGTCGTGTCGTCCACCGATCACGAGCAGTCGTCCCTCGAGGGCAGGAAAGGGTTG
>Ga0075471_10001311_pt1 | contig 16277 bp, 17 predicted proteins | sample DEB19_08_DNA_2_FD_74787 | JGI IMG/M metagenome (GOLD analysis project Ga0075471, IMG submission 74787) | Aqueous microbial communities from the Delaware River and Bay under freshwater to marine salinity gradient to study organic matter... | ecosystem: Environmental > Aquatic > Marine > Coastal ... | reverse complement strand
CGATGCGGGTGGTCGCCCGATTCAAGGAGAAACGCTCACCGGCCTGCGGCCCGGAGCGGACCATCAAGGTGGCGGTGAGGGCCGGGGCGAGAGTGTCGACGGCGACATCGCCGTGACCCGCCAATGGGTCGCGAGTGTCCACCCGGCTGATCGCCTGAGTTTCGTCACCACCGCGCACGACCGCCGTTCCGCACGACGAGCAGAAGGCGGCATCCGACATGGTGCGCTGTCCGCACTGACGGCAGATGTCCGACATGTCAGGCCGTGAGATTCCGGTAGTCGGCCGCCGACATCAGATGCGAGAAATCTTCGGAGTCGACTTCGATCTCGCAGATCCATCCATCGGTGTACGGAGCACTGTTCACGAGCGAAGGATCGTCGGCCAGCGCTTCGTTGACCGCGGAAACCTTGCCGGTCACCGGCGCGTAGATGTCGGAAACGGACTTGGTCGACTCGACTTCACTGAAAGTCTCGCCGGAAGTCACGCGACGACCGATGTCGGGGGCCTGTACGTAGACGACATCACCCAGAGCGTCCTGGGCGTAGTCGGTGATGCCGATGCGGACCGTTGCTCCTGCGACGCGGACCCACTCGTGATCGGCGGAATACAGCAGGTCGTCGGGGATGTCCACGACGTCAATCTAGTCAGTCGGCGAGTCCCGACGATGGAGCAAACTCCCCCGGATCACCGGCACGTACTGGATGGCGGTGTAGTAGCTCAGAGCCAAGCCGATCGGTCCGATGATCCACGACGCGACCGAGAAAGCGTCGTGGATTCCCAGCGAACTCTCCCCCATCACGAAGCCGGGAAAGGTGAACATGAGGATGAAAGTGGCCCACTTGCCGAGGTAGCTCACGTCGAATCGCTCCATGTCGAAGAAGAGCGTGAGCACGGCCACGACCCCTCCGAACACGACCTCGCGGAAGAGCACCAGCACACAGAACCAGATCGGAGCCGATCCGTCGATCATGATGGCGACGATCGCGACCACGAAGAGCAGACGATCGGCGGTCGGGTCGAACATCTTTCCGAACTCGCTGACTTGGTCGAAGCGGCGGGCCACCCACCCGTCGACCCAATCGGTGGCCCCCAGAAGACCGAGGAGCCAGGCGGCCCACGCCCGATCGTCACGACCGAGCAGCAGCCAGAGGAAGAGCGGGAGGCAGCAGAGTCGGATCAGCGTGATGAAATTCGGCCACGTCGCGATTTCCGACCAGACGGAACGTTCATCGGAGCCCACGGCTCGACTGTAGTGGTGAGCCTCGTCGCCGGGCCGACGGCCGCCGAGACCAGGTCTAGTGTTCGGCCATGAAATCGGGAATCTTGGATGGTCGGATCGTTCTGGTGACCGGTGGCGGTTCGGGACTCGGCGCGTCGTTCGCCCGTCGTCTGGCTGCTGATGGTGCGCACGTGGTGGTCGGTGACGTCAACGAGACGGGAGCCGGACAGGTCGCCAGCGAGATCGGCGGCGAGGCGGCCGTGTTCGACGTGACCGATTCGGCGGCTTTCGATGCCGTGGTCGACCGCGTCGTGGCTCATCACGGGCACCTCGACGTCCTGATCAACAACGCGGGTATCGCTCCCCCATCCGATCCGGAACGAACACAGATCTCGTTCGCCAACCAGGCGCTGCGCATGGAAGGTCGCCTGGCCGAACTCACGCCCATCGACGCAACGGTCTCGTTGACCGACGAAGCATGGCATCGGATGATGAACGTCCACGTGAGCGGAACCTTCTACGGAACTCGCGCGGCTCTGCGCCACATGACTCCGCGACGAGCCGGTTCGATCGTCAACATCTCGTCGATCATGGGTTTGCGACCGGCGGCCGGTGCACCTCATTACTGCGCGGCCAAGGCCGCCATCATCGCCCTCACGAAGTCCACCGCCCAGGAGGTCGCACCTTTCGGCGTCCGGATCAACGCCGTGTGTCCCGGCTGGATCGACACGCCGTTGCTCGCGCCGATGGATCCACTCGCCTTGGCCGGCATCCAGATGCAGATCCCCATGGGACGCTTCGGACGCCCGGAGGAACTCGCCGAGGTCGTACGTTTCCTCGCCGGCCCGGAGTCGAGCTACTGCGTGGGTGACGTGTTCGCGGCGACGGGAGGATGGGTCTGATGGCGACGATCTTCACGCGCATCATCGACGGCGACATTCCGGGGACCTTCGTGTGGCGCGACGACGAGTGCGTGGCCTTCATGTCGATCAACCCGATGGCACATGGCCACACCTTGGTGGTCCCGCGAGCGGAGATCGACCACTGGGTCGATTGCCCGGCTGATCTGAGCCGTCATCTCTTCGATGTGTCGTACGAGATCGGTCGGGCCCAGCAGGCGGCGTTCGGCTGCGAACGAGTCGGTTTGATCATCGCCGGCTACGAGGTTCCGCACACGCACATCCACGTACTTCCGACGACCGACATGAGTCAGTTGTCGTTCGCCAACGCGGCCGGCCACGTCGACCGGGACTCGTTAGAGTCGGCCGCTGAGGCGATTCGTTCCGCGCTACGGGCCGCCGGACGATCAGAGGTGGTCTGACGAACGTTCGATCGGTTCGATCAGATCGGGTGAGTTGTTCCGGATCGAATTGACCCGGGTCGACACATCCACGAACGTGAGCACCGATTCGGCCGCCGGAACCATGATCTCGCCGAGGCGATCCCGATCGCTCAGGTCGCGGTCGAGCCAATCCGACCAGTCATCGGGCTCGACGATCACCGGCATGCGATCGTGAATGGGCGACATGACACCGTTGGCCGCGGTGGTGATCACGCAACATGTGCGCAGTGTCGAACCGTCGTCGCTTTTCCACGTGGCCCATAGTCCGGCGATGGCGAGCGGATTTCCGTCGGACCGCGTCACGTAGACGGGTTCTTTGGGAGCCTTGGCCGCTCGTGCACCTGGGTAGACCGTTCGCCATTCGTAGAAGCCATCCATCGGGATGAGACATCGACGGCCGGGGATCGAAGGGCGAAAGGACGGCTTTTCGAACACGGTCTCCGAGCGAGCATTGATCAGCCGTGCCGCCCCCGACCGATCCTTGGCCCATCCGGGGACGAGTCCCCAGGAGAAACGTCCGAGCCGGCGTTGGTTCGCCGAATCGTGGGCGACGGCGAGGATGCGCGTGGTCGGCGCGACGTTGTAGTTGGGCGCGAACGGGGTGTCGGAGGCTTCCGCACTGGCGCCGAAGATCTCGGCCAGGACATCGGGAGGAGTGACCGAGGTGAAGCGCCCGCACACGCACCGGACGGTAGCCCTCGAAGGGACCTCGGCTACCTTTCACTCGTCACCTTCGGGAGGTTTCATGTCCGCTCTTGCTGTTCCGACTCCGGTGGATCTGGGCTTTGCCGCCTTCGACGCCGACAACCACTACTACGAAGCCGAGGACGCGTTCATTCGGCACATCCCCAAGTCGATGGCCTCGCGTTGCATGCAATGGGCGACGGTCGACGGCAAGAAGCGCCTCCTCGTGGGTGGTCGGGTCAACCGCTTCATTCCGAACCCGACTTTCGATCCGGTGTCGAAGCCGGGCGCACTCGATGCGTACTTCCGCGGCAAGGTTCCCGGCGACGACATGCGCAAGCTCTTCGGTGAACTCGATCCGATCAGTCCGGCCTATCGCAATCGTGATGCTCGTCTCGAACTCATGGACGCCCAGAAGATCGAGGCCGCCCTCTTCTTTCCCACGCTCGCCGTCGGCATGGAGGAGTCGCTGAAGCACGACATTCCGGCGTTGTGTGCCGCGTTCCGAGCCTTCAATCGTTGGCTCGACGAAGACTGGGGCTTCGCCCATCGCGACCGGATCTTCGCTGCTCCGTACATCACCCTCGCCGATCCGCAATGGGCGGTGGAGGAAGCCGAGTGGGCGATCTCCCGCGGAGTGCGGGTGGTCGTGATGCGCACGTCACCGGCCCCGACGGCCGACGGTAAGGGCCGCTCCCCCGGTGACGAGATCTTCGATCCGTATTGGTCGAGACTCGCCGAGGCGGGTGTGTCGGTGGCCTTCCATTCCGGCGACGCGGGTTACGGGAAGTACATGGACGATTGGGAACCCACCGGTGCCTTCGAGGCATTCCGGTCGTCGCCCATGAGGGTCATGACGAGTGACCGCGCACCGTTCGACATGTTCGCGATCATGGTCGCCCACGGCGTTCTCGCGCGGCACCCGCGTCTGCGTCTGGCCTCGATCGAGGCCGGTGCGGACTGGGTCCCGAACCTGATCAAGAAGTTCAAGAAGGCATACGCACAGCAGCCGTTCATGTTCGCCAAGGATCCGGTCGAGCAGTTCCGCGAGCAAGTCTGGATCGCGCCCTTCTACGAGGACGATCTCCGTTTGCTCGCCGACACCATCGGTGCCGAGCGACTCCTCTTCGGTAGCGACTATCCGCACGCCGAGGGACTCGAAGTGCCCACCGCGTTCCTTCACGATCTGCGCGGCTTCTCCGATGCCGATGTCCGTCGAATCATGCACGACAACGGCTGGGCCTTCCTCGGCGAACCCGGACGGAAGTGAGCGACACGTGTCCATGCCCCTGACCGGCCCGCAGGGCATCGGCGTCATCGAAACGATGATGGGATTTCCCGATCCCGATCCGCGACGTCTCTACGAGTTCTTCCGCGGCAACATCAAGGAACAGTCGAGCAAGGAGACGATGTTCCCGGTCGAGTATCTGTTCAAGCACAACGTGCCCGGTGCCCTGCCGGAGAACATGGACCCGGTCGAAGTCGCCATCAACACCATGGATCACTTCGGGATCGAACGTTCGATGATCGGTATCGAGGGTGAGCCCGGTGTTCGGGCACTCGTCGATTTCCCGGAGCGGTTCATCCCGTCCTGCAGTGCCGACGCGAACAACGGCGTGGACGAGGTCCGCAAGATCCGACGACTGCATGACGAGTTCGGTCTCAAGGCGGTCGGGACGTTTCCGGCCGGCTGCACGCCGCAGGTGCCCATCGACCATGCGCGGTGGTATCCGATCTACTCGGTGTGTGCCGAGCTCGGGATCCCGATCTTCATCTGCGCCGGTATCCCTGGCCCTCGCCTGCCGAGCATGTGCCAACACGTGGAACTTCTCGACATCGTCTGCTATGACTTCCCGGAATTGACCATCGTGACCCGTCACGGTTGTCAGCCCTGGACCGAACTCGCGGTCAAGCTCATGTTGAAGTGGCCGAACCTCCACTACTCGACCAGTGCCTTCGCGCCCAAGCACTACGACCCGCGCATCATCGACTACGCCAACAGCCGAGGTGCCGATCGGGTCATCTATGCGGGCTACTGGCCCATGGGACTCACCTACGAGCGGATCTTCGGCGACATGCCGTCGGTGCCGTTGCGTGACGAAGTGTGGCCGAAGTTCCTCCGCGAGAACGCCCTTCGCATCCTCAAACTCGACGCCTAGCGATGAAGCGGATTCTCGTCGCGACGCTCCTTCTGGGCGCGTGCGGCGATGGCGGGCCCGCCGAACCGCCGGCGGAGAGCGTGGTGGTGGCCACTACCTCCATCGAACCTGCGTCCAGTTCATCGCTGGTGGTCCCGAGTTCCACTCCCTCCACCACTCTCGGGCCGAGCGAGATCGACACTGAATGGTTCGATCAGACGGTGATGACCGACACCATCGGCCTGGGCGCGATCGATGTCCAGGCGGCCGTGGTTCGTGACGGTCGCGTGGTGCACCAGATGCAGTTCTCGGCTCCTGGGTCGCCGGCGCGAGTCACGTCGAAATCTCGCTTTCGAATTGCGAGCATTTCGAAGATCCTGACGGCCGTGACGGTGATGCAACTGGTCGAAGATGGAGTCATCACGCTCGACGACCGCCCGCTCGCCGAGGTCGCCGGGCGACTCGGTATCACCCTCGGGGACTCGCGTCTGACGGACGTGACGGTGCTCCAGCTGCTGTCGCACACGTCGGGTCTGGCCAGCGGTGGCGACTACTACTTCGACTCGCCACAGCTCGATGCCGACGAGGCCTTGGCCGCCACGCTCGCCGCGCCGCTCGCCAGTGAGCCGGGCGAGCAATTCACCTACAGCAACACGAACTACGTGATCCTCGGTCGGTTGGTCGGCTGGCGAACCGGCACCACGTGGGAGGGCGCGGCCCGCCAGATGGTCCTCGACCCATTGGGGCTGGCGGATTGGCAGGTCGGTCGCACTTCGTCCAACGACGAAGGGGATGCGCAATACGCAGCGGAACCGGGTCGCAACTACATGGAGTTGCTGGAGGCCGCCGGCGCCTGGACGGCATCGGCCACCGATGTCGCGCTCTTGGTGGATGCACTCGGTCGGGGCGAACCCTTCCGCTCGCCGACCACGAGTCTCATGATGTTGCAACCTTCATCGGCGGGTCCCCCGGAGGAGGACTGGACCTACGGGCTCGGCGTCCGGATCTTCGCGGGTGGTGTGTGGGGACACTCGGGCACGCTGGAGAACACCCACGACATGGTTCTGTGGCTCCCCGATGGAACGGTGGTCGCCGTTCTGGTGAACGGTGAGGAACCGTCCGACTCCGATCGATTGATCGACACGATTCGGCGCGCGCTCTCCCCCGAGTCATCTGCTGACTCGACTCCGCTCACATCGGTCGCGGGCTGACCGAAGAATTCGATCGGGTTTCAGCCGGCCACGCTGTACGTGAGCATGGCCTTGGCGATGGTTTTGCCGGAGGTGGCACCCCTGGCCTCGGCTTCGCAGAAGACGATGCGCTTGCCTCGGCGTACCACCCATCCGTGGGCCACCGCGTCCTCGGAACGAAGGGCCGAGTGGTACTGGATGCTCAGGTCGACGGTCGAGAATCCGGTCGAGGCGGGATACGCACTACCGATGGCCGGAACCACCACCGCGTCGAGCAGGGTGGCGATGGCTCCGCCGTGGACGATGCCCATCGGTTGCTCGAGTTCGGGGCGGAACGGCATGCGCATCCGGCAGTAGCCCGACCGGACTTCCTCGACGGTCAGCCCCACGAGTGACGGGAAATAGACGCGCTCCCACGTGCCGAAGCGGGCCCACCGAGCTCGGGTCTCGGGGTCGAGTTCGTCGAAATCTTCGAGTCGCGGGATCATGAACCGACTTTGGCACATGGGTGCTTCCGTGCCGCTCTTCGAGTCGGCGATCGGGTGACGCTGCTACGGTCCGCCGGGTGACGATGTTGCGGGCGCGAGCGGTTCTCGGTCACGAGCATCTCGGCGCCGCCGAAGTGCGACTGTCATCGGGGCGGATCGAGTCGGTCGGGCCGATCGGTGCCGGCGAACCCGAACCCGAGTTCGGATTTCTGGTCCCGGGTTTCATCGACTGGCAGGTGAACGGACGTGACGACCTCGATCTTTGGACGATCGCCGCACGCGGCGACGCCGATGCCTTCGATCGTCTGGACCGTGCCCAGTTGGCGAGCGGTGTCACCTCGTGGCTTCCCACGCTGGTGAGTGCGCCCCGATCCGATTACGTCGCGGCGTTGCGGAACCTCGAGCACTGGCGTGACGAGTCGAAGGGTCGCGTGCTCGGTGTTCACTTGGAAGGCCCGTTCTTGGGTGAAGCGCCGGGAGCCCACCGAACCGACTCGATCGTGGCCGCCGACCGTGAGTGGGTGGACGAACTGCCCGACGTCGTGCGGCTCGTCACCGTCGCCGCCGAGAACCCGGGAATCACCGATTGCGTGAAAGCCCTCTCGGAACGGGGAGTTCGGGTTTCGATCGGCCATTCGCGACCCGACCGCCGACAGTTCGAATCGGCGGTGGAATGTGGGGCGACGTCGGTGACCCATCTCTTCAACGCCATGTCGGGCCTCGACCATCGACGTCCCGGGCTCGCCGCGTGGGCGATGTTGGAGGATCGGTTGTGGTGTGGGCTCATCGCCGATGGTGTGCACGTCGCCCCCGAGATGATCGCGATCGCGTTCAGGATGGCGGCCGAAAGAATCACGCTCGTCACCGATTCGGTCGGTTGGCGCGTCGATGGTTCACGAACACGGCTCGTCGACGGCGCGCCCCGATTGAGTGACGGAACAATCGCCGGAAGTGCGTTGTCGATGGACGAAGCCATTCGTGTCTGTGTGAACGCCGGGGTTCCGTGGTCGAGCGCGGTCGCGGCCGCCACGACGAACGTCGCCGACTTCCTGGGCCTCGCCGATCGTGGTCGCATCGAGGTCGGTCGACGGGCCGACCTCGTGGCTTTTGATTCGGGGCAAGAGATGGTCGGGGTGTGGTCGCTCGGCGAGCGGGTCCGCTGACGACACCGCTACCCTCGACACGTGCAACTGGTGTCGGCTCTCTTCGTCGAGAACTTCCAACTTCGTTCCGTGCCCGGACCGAGCACTCGGATCGACATCACCGGCGCCATGTTCTCGATGGCCGCGCCGAGTCCGGTGCCGGTCACCATCGACCCGCATCTCGTCGCGTTGATCCATTGTCCGCCGGACGAAGGTGGATCCGGGGTCTTCGAAGTCGTGTTCCGCCGTTCCGCCCACGAAGACGGTGAGCAAGTGGCGCGCAACGTGAGTCCGTTCACGGTCGAGCCGGGCAAGTTCACCTATCGGCTCGTCAAGGCCGAACTCGAATTCGTCGAGTACGGCCCGGTGTACGCCCATTGCCGCATCGATCGCGGTCCATTCACGGTCGTCCCGTTCACGCTCCTCCCACCGGTCGAGTGAGCGGCGGGCGTCGGGCCGACAACTAATGTCGGCTCGTGACCCGAAACCTTCCGCGTCTGAGTGTCGATATCGATCAGAAGGCGGTGGCGCTGATCCGGGGCCTGGCCATGGATGCACCGTTGGCGGCCAAGAGTGGTCATCAGGGAACGGCCATGGCGCTCGCTCCGTTGGGGCACGTTCTCTACAGCCGCATCATGAAACACGATCCCCGGCAGCCGGATTGGGCCGATCGCGACCGCTTCGTTCTTTCGGCCGGTCACGCATCGATCCTCCAGTACGCGCTCTTGTACCTCAACGGATACGACGTGTCGCTCGACGACATCAAGGCGTTCCGCCAGTGGGGCTCGCGCACTCCGGGCCATCCGGAGCGAGGACACACGGCCGGGGTCGAGGTCACGACGGGACCATTGGGACAGGGTCTGGCCAATGCGGTCGGACTGGCCCTGGCCGAGCGTTCGTTGCGGGCCCGTTTCGGAAGCGAACTCACCGATCACCACACCTACGTGATCGCCGGCGACGGATGCCTGATGGAGGGTGTGAGTCACGAAGCGGCCTCGCTGGCTGGACATCAACGTCTCGGCCGCCTGATCGTGGTGTTCGACGACAATCGGATCACCATCGACGGCGGAACCAACCTGACCTGTAGCGACGATGTCGTCGCGCGCTTCACGTCGTATGGCTGGGCGGTGAACGAGATCGGAGAGGTCGGCGAAGATCTCGATGCGTTGGAGGCCGCGCTGAGCACGGCGCGTGATTCCACTGATGATTGTCCCAAGTTGATCGTTCTGCGCACGCGGGTGGGAACCCCCTCTCCCGATTGGACCGATCGCCACGAGGCCCACGGCAATCCGTTCACGGCCGAACACGTGAGTCGCACCAAGTCGGTCATGGGAATTCCCGACGAACCCTTCTGGTCCCCTTCGGAAGTCGTGGATGCCGTTCGCAGTCATGCCGCGAGTCGCGCCACGGTGTCCACCGCGTGGAATCAGCGACTCGACGAGTCGGGTCGCCGCGACGAGTGGGCGGCCGTGTGGTCCGGTGGTGTCGCGAATTGGTCGGCGAATCTGCCGGCATTCGCCCAAGGTGAATCGATCGCCACGCGCGTGGCGGTGCAGAAGGTGCTCGATGCGCTGGCGGAATCACAACCGGCCATCGTGGCCGGTGCGGCCGATCTCACGGGAAACACCGGAGCCAAATTGAGCGGTCAGGCGGCCATGTCGCCGAGCGATCCGGCCGGGCGCCAGATCTATTACGGCGTGCGCGAGCACGCGATGGGCTCCGTGATGGTCGGTCTCGCGTCGCACGGAGGGTTCGTCCCGGTCGGCGGAACGTTCTTCGTGTTCTTCGACTACATGAAGCCGCCGGTGCGTCTCGCCGCCCTGTCGGGAGTCAAGTGCATCTTCGTTTTCAGTCACGATTCGGTCGGCGTCGGCGAGGACGGTCCCACGCATCAGCCGATCGAGCATCTCGCGGCCCTACGGGCGATTCCGGATCTCCAGGTGATCCGGCCGGCCGATGCCAACGAGACCAGTGCGGCCGTCCGTGCCGCGCTCGAATTCGACGGTCCGACGGCGCTCGTACTCAGCCGGCAGAACCTGCCGGTCTGCACCGACGGTTCGGCGGTGGTCGACGGAGCGGGCATCGTGAAGGCGGCGGCCGGCGTGCCCGACGTGGTGATCGTCGCCACCGGTAGTGAAGTGTCGGTCGCGCTGGGGGCCGCCGAGACGCTCGGTCGTGACGGCATCGCCGCCCAGGTGGTCTCGTTGCCTTCGTGGGACCGCTTCGCCGCTTTCGCGCGACGTGATCCGGATGGTGCGGCTCGGATCCTGCCGCCCGCGGTACCGACGGTGTCGGTGGAGGCCGCGTCGACCTTCGGCTGGGAACGTCATGCCGACGCCTGTGTGGGCATCGACCGTTTCGGCACCAGCGCTCCCGGTGGCCAGGCTCTCGAACGGTTGGGAATCAACCCGGATGCGGTCGCGGCGGCGGCTCGCGAACTCCTCGGTCGCTGACGGACAGCAGGCGACGATGCCGTCTGCCACGATGTAGGTATGACGTCGTCACCGCGCCTCTCGGAATTGTTCGCTCGTGAGGGGCAGAGCGCGTGGCTCGACAATCTGAAGCGGAGTTACCTGACGAGTGGTGAACTCCAGCGGATCGTGGCCGGTGGAGTCCGTGGTCTCACGTCCAATCCCACGATCTTTCAGAAAGCGATCCAAGGTTCGGCCGATTACGACGAGCAATTCACCGAGCTCGTTCGTACGGGAACACCCGTACTCGATGCGTACTGGGAGCTGGTGATCGCGGACATCCTCGGCGCGCTCGATGTCTTCGCTCCGGTGTACGAGTCGAGCCGAGGTGGTGACGGTTTCGTGTCGGTCGAGGTCGATCCACGTCTGGCCCACGACACCGACGGAACGATTCGCGCCGCGCGAGATCTCTGGCGACGTATCGACCGTCCGAATCTGATGGTCAAGATTCCGGCGACTCGTGCCGGCCTCCCGGCGATCCGAACCTTGATCGCCGAGGGCTGCAACGTCAACGTCACGCTGATATTCGGTCTCGAGCGCTATCTCGAAGTGATGGACGCCTACATCAAGGGTCTCGAGCAGCGATCGGCCAATGGTGATTCGGTGGCCGGGGTCGCCTCGGTCGCCTCGTTCTTCATCAGTCGGGTCGACAGCGAGATCGATCGGCGACTCGGTGAAATCGGTACCGATGCCGCGCTCGCGCTCCGGGGCCGGGCCGCCGTCGCTCAGGCGCGACTGGCCTACGACTCCTTCGTTCGAACTTTCGGCAATGACCGTTGGTCACCTTTGGCTCGGGCCGGAGCGGCGGTACAGCGGCCTCTCTGGGCCTCGACGAGCACCAAGAATCCGTCTTATCCCGACACCATGTACGTGGACGAGCTGATCGGGCCCTCGACGGTCAACACCTTGCCCGATACGACACTCGATGCTTTCGTGGATCACGGCACGGTGCGGCGCACGATCGATCGGGACGTCGAGTCGGCTGAACGCGACTGGTCGAGTCTGGCCGCGGTCGGTGTGGATCTCGACGACGTCGGTCGCCAGCTCGAAGTCGAAGGTGTGTCCGCTTTCGAGAAGTCGTTCGCTGAGCTTTTGACGGCCCTCGAAGAAAAAGCGAAATCGCTCAGTCCCTGAGTCAGGTCGTCGAGTCAGGTCGTCGAGTCAGGTCGCCGATTCGAGCAAATGACGAGCCTTCTCGAGGGCCCGCCGGGCTTGGGTCAGAACCTTGTCGATCTCGGGTCGTCCCGTTCGCTGGGCACTGGCCTCCCGCAAGACGTCGAACGAGATTTCGTCCAGATTCGCCGCGATCGATTCGATCTGCTGGGCGATCTCGGCGAGGCGGATCTGGAGACGAGGATCAGGGTTCACGGTTCATTCCTCACGATGCGGTCGGCGACGAGTTCGAGTGGGTGGATGACCTCCACCCCGGCGGCACCGAGATGTAAGGCGCAACCGGGATTGGCCGACACGACCGTCAGACGACGGCCGGCCTGAGCTCGTTCGATCGCTGCGATCTTGCGATCTCTCACTCGGGCGGCGAGATCGGGCTGGAGCATCGAGAACGCCCCTCCGGCACCACAGCACAAGCCTTCGTCGTCGGTGTCGACGATGTCGGCCACGAACGCCACGACCTCTCGCATGGGTCCATGGGCGCGTTGAACGTGTCGGAGATGGCACGGTTCCTGGACGATGACGGTCGGGCGATCATCGGAACTCGTGGGCACGAGACTCGAAAGTCGTGGCGCGAGCCATTCGTGGATGTCGAGAACCCGTGTCGAGAAGGAAGCCGCTTCGTCGGTTCCGAGCAGATGTCCGTAGTCCTTGAGAGCTGCGCCACAACCGGCCGAGTCCACCAGGATCGGCGCGGCGCCCGGCATCGAACGAATGACCGCGAGCGCGAGATCTCGCGCGTCGGCTACGAGCCCTGAGTGAGCGTGCAATGCTCCGCAGCAACCGCCGCCCGATACGCCGAAGGTCGACCCGGTCGCCGTGACGAGGCGGGCCGCGGCACGGTGGGTCGGACGGGACCAAGCGTCCATCACGCAGCCCGTGAAGATCCAGACATCCGGATCGGTCGAAGTGGAACGAAGAGCCGGAACGATTCGCCGGGGCACACGGGGCCAGCGCCGACGAAAGAGTCCGAGTCGTTGTGCGCCAGCCAACAGCCGCGACCCGACGAGTAGGAGTCGATGATGGCCAAGTACTCGCAGAGCCGGCCGGAGCCACCACGGGTTCTGCCTCAGGGCGGTGTCCGATTCGATGACGATCTTGGCGCTTTCGATGAGCCGGCCGTACGGAACGCCACTCGGACACGCCGGCTCGCAGCCCCGACACTGGACGCAGGTCGACAGAGACTCGACGGCATCGGCGTCGAGTCTCTGGCCCTCCCACTGAATCGATCTCATGACGGCGATTCGTCCCCGAGGTGAATGACGCTCTTCACCGGTGACTCGATACGTCGGACAATGCGGGAGACACAGACCGCATCCGACGCACGACGCCAGTTGGTCGTCGGCGAGGTCGAGTCCGGTCACGTCCGACACCGTACCCGCCGGGCTTTCCTACAATCGTCGACATGACGATCGATCACGTGTCCATCCTGCGCTCGGTATCAGGCGAACTCGGTCGTCGGGCCGAAGCCAATCCAGATCTGCCGATCCCGGAATGTCCGGGCTGGACGGCCTCCGATGTGATTCGCCATGTCGGTCAGGTCTACGCGATGGTCGCCGCGATCGTGGCCGAACGTTCCTTGGAATACGTGGCGCCCGGACCGGAGTCGACCCCGCCGACCACCGGACTCGAGACCTGGTTCGCCGAACGTCGAGCCGTCGTGGGCGATCTCTTGGCGGCGATCGACCCCGACACCCCGGTGTGGACATGGTCGTCGAACCGGACGGCCGGTTTCTACCACCGACGCATGTTGCACGAGACGGTGGTCCATCTCGGCGACATCGAGCGAGCACTCGGCATGGAAGTCAACGTCGATCGAGTGGTGGCGCTCGACGGCATCGACGAATTCTTCGATGTGGTGCTTCCTTTCGCGCTCGCCCGTGGTCGCTCGACCCTGCCCACCGGAAGTCTGCACCTGCACTGCACCGACGGTGACGGCGAATGGATGGTCCGGATCGAAGACGGCGCTCCTCGACTCACTCACGAACACGCCAAGGGCGATGTCGCCTGGCGCGGTGCGGCATCCGATCTGTACTTCGCGACCTGGGGCCGTTGGTCGACGCGTATCGAGGCTCTGGGCGATCCGGGCATTGCCGAAGAATGGAATCACGTCGCTCCCTGACGAGCTTCGACTTTCCCTATTTCGTCATGACGAAATAGGGAAAGTATGACGGGTGCCGAGACAGCACGTGTCGTTGGCGATCTTCGAGAGTCAGAGCGCGTCGGTGTCGATGTGCGGGTTGAGAAGTCCCCGCGGATTGAACTCGGTCAGCAGACGAGTGACGATCCCCCGTCGTTCGGGTCCCCCGGATCGAGCTGCTGACGGACCGGGATGGTGGATCGTGCCAGTGCCCATTTGCGCGATGGCTCGTCCGGGTTCGCTGGTGATGAACGACGCGATGGCGGAGGGTGCGATCGTCGATTGCCGCCAGCCCTCGGGAAGCACCGGAGGGTCGACGGACTCCCAGCCGAAGCGACTCCGGGCGATTTGCTCCTCGATGTCGGCCGGGTGGCCGGTGAGACACAGATGGAGTTGGCGGCCGTCCCACAGGATCGACGACGGACGATAGAAACTCCGCTGGATCTCGGCGACCTCGTGGGCGTCGGACACTTGAGCGACGTGCCACCTCTCGGCCGGTGGTCGCGGCCGGGTTCGGAGCACGAATTCGTATGCGAAGCCGAGGACCCCGAACGAGCCGACGAACAGTCGGCCGAGATCGAATCCGCTCACGTTCTTGACCGTCGGTCCGCCGGCCTTCACGAGTTTTCCCTGATGATCGATGAACCGGACCTCCAGCACGATGTCGCGGATCGAGCCCCGTCCGAGCCGGTGGAGGCCGCTCCGTCCGCAGGCCAACGCACCTCCGATCGTTCCGCGGCCCGAATCGGCTCCGTGGACGAATTGACCATCGATCGCGAGCGCCGAGTCGAGTTCGGCGATCGTGGTACCGGCCCGGACTCGCACGATCATCTCGTCGGGTTGGAAGTCGACCACACCCGATGGCGCTTCTACCCAGGCCTCGGGTCGAGTATCACTCGACGGAATGTCTCGTGAACCGTGGCCACGGATCCCGACCGAAGTGCCGGACCGGACGGCCTCGACGATCGATTCGACGGAACTCATATCCATGCGCCGTCGGGAACGTGCTGAACGTCTCCGCACGAGGCCGGCGACGGAAGAACCTTGGTGGGATTGGCCAATCCGAGCGGATCGAACGAGCGTCGGACGGCCACCTGCGCCGCGAGATCGTGATCATCGAACAGCAGGGGCATGAAATCCCTCTTCTCGAGACCGATGCCGTGCTCCCCCGACAACACGCCACCTGCTTCCACACTCACCCGCACGATTTCCTCGCCGGCGGCGTGGACGCGCTCCAGTACGCCCGGTTCGCGTCGGTCGAAGACCAGGAGTGGATGAAGATTCCCATCGCCAGCGTGGAACACATTGAGCACGAGGAGTTCGTGCCGGTGGGCGATCTCGTACACGCGGTCGAGAACGTCGGGCAAGGCTCGACGGGGAACGACGGTGTCGTGCAAGTAGTAGTTCGGCTTGATCCGAGCGATGGCTCCGAAGGCCGTCTTGCGGCCTTTCCAGAGGAGTGCCCTTTCGGCCTCGTCTTGCGCCACCCGAACCTGTCGCGCGCCGTGCTCACGTCCGATGCGAACGATGGTGGCGGCTTCGGCTTCGACTTGATGTGGTAGTCCGGTGACTTCGACGAGCAGAGCAGCGGCGGCGTCGGTGGGCAGTCCGGCGTGGATGTAGGCCTCCACGGCCTGCAGACACAACTTGTCCATCATTTCGAGCGCGGCCGGAACGATGCCGGCGGCAATGATCGCGCCCACTGTGTCGGCGCCGGCCCGTACGGAATCGAAGTCGAGCAGCATCGTGCGCACGTTCGGCGGGTTCTGGGTGAGTCGGATGCACACTTTGGTGGCGATCCCGAACATGCCCTCGCTGCCCACGAAGGCTCCTCGCAGGTCGAGTCCGTCGTCTTCGGAACCCTCGCTACCGAGTTGGACGATCGAACCATCGCTCAACACGACTTCACAGGCCAGGACGTGGGCCGACGTGACACCATCGGCAAGACAGTGAGGTCCGCCGGAGTTGTTGGCGACGTTGCCTCCGATGGTGCAACTCTGCTGACTGCTCGGATCGGGGGCGAAATGCAGGCCGAAAAGATCGTCGGTCTTCTCGACGCGACGACTCACGTCCAGGTTCAGCACTCCCGGCTCGACCCAAGCCAACCGGTTGACCGGATCGACTTCGAGGATCTTGTTCATCCGGGTGAGCACGATCACCACCGCACCGTCGAGTGGTGTCGCTCCCCCGGCCAGACCAGTCCCCGATCCGCGGGCCACGAAGGGCACACCGTGGCGCGCGCAGGTTCGCACGACGTGGCGGACCTGTTCGGTCGTCTCGGGGAAACACACC
>Ga0075471_10001310_pt1 | contig 16286 bp, 12 predicted proteins | sample DEB19_08_DNA_2_FD_74787 | JGI IMG/M metagenome (GOLD analysis project Ga0075471, IMG submission 74787) | Aqueous microbial communities from the Delaware River and Bay under freshwater to marine salinity gradient to study organic matter... | ecosystem: Environmental > Aquatic > Marine > Coastal ... | reverse complement strand
CACGCTGCCGGCGGGTGATGGTCCGCGTCACTTCGCCTTTCATCCGAATGGTCGCTGGTTTTACAGCATTCAAGAGGAGGGCTCCACGGTCGCGTTATTTGAATTCGATGTGCAAAGCGGGCGTCTTACGCACCGGCAGACGCTTCCCAGCCTCCCGCCAGGCTATGCGGGCAGCAATTTCTGCTCCGAGATCCTCATCTCGGCGGATGGCCGCTTCGTTTACGCGGGTAACCGCCTTCACGACAGCATAGGCATCTTTGCCATCGGTACGGACGGCACGCTTCGCTACGTCACCGAGGAATGGACGCGTGGCGACTACCCTCGCAGCTTCACCTTTGATCCATCTGGCAGCTTTCTGCACTGCTGCAATCAGCGTGCTGACCATCTCGCGAGCTTCCGCGTGGACAAGGAGACGGGTAAGCTAAGCTTTACCGGGCACTACACGCCGGTTGGCAATCCCTCGCAGATTGTGTTTCACGTTCTCCCGGCACAGCGGTAAGGTTAGGCTCTCCAGCCGATTCCGTTTTTGTTTCCGATGCGCCGACACATCCTCCTGCTCTCCAGCCTCATGCTTCTGGTGAACGGAGGAGCTCTGCCAGCGGCGGTGTACGGCGTAGAGCATCGGCTGGCGTGGCAGCCGGTGCAGCGGTATTTCATCCGCCGTCAAAATGATGCCGTGCCGCCGCAGGGCTTGCGAAGGCTGAACTCCTTCACGAGCTACACGCATCTGGGCACTGACTTCGGCTTTCATGGGCCTGCCGAGCACGAGATCGAGTGGGTGAATGACCAGATCGTCGTGCACCTTGGCCAGCAGCCCGATGTCTGGGCTGGGATGTGGCACAGCCTTGCTGGGCAGGCCCGTGACCGTCAGGAGGTGCTCGATTTCAGCCGTGCCTATCCGCCGCAGATCGCCGATGACTGGCAGCCGCGGATCACGCAGATCATGGTAGATGCCGGCGGTCGGGGAAATCTCAAACTCGAGATCAAGAACGCTGCTGGCGCGATGCTGTGGGAGCGCATCGTGACCTATTACGATGAGCCGGTTCACCCGCAGGCTCATCCAGTGCCCAGTCAGCACTTACGTGACGCTAAACTGCTTGTATGGACAGTTGAGCCGGGAAGTGAAATCACTGTAAGGGGGCTCTTTCTCGGAGTCGAGCTACCACGTATGGAGCGTGACCGCCAAGCATTTGCGACCTCGTATGCCAAGCTTCTTCGCAATCACTGCATCTCCAGCGGGTTCACCCGGGATCGAGCCCACCTCGACGCAGGTGCCTTTGACAGCATCGCAGCGACAGGTCTGATGGTCCTCTCGACCGCAGCAGCAGCGCAGAAAGAGATCGCCCTTGTTAGCGCCAACTTTGCACGTGAGACGCTGCGCACAACACACACGGCGGTGAGCCGACTGAAACGAGCCCGCGGTCTGTTGCCGCATTTTATTCGCCGTGAAGAGACTGGTTTCGGCATTCATCCGCACACGGAACACAGCATGGTGGATACGGCGCTCTACACGCAGTGTTTGCTGCTTGCCGCCCGCATGCTGGGGGAACTAGCCATTGAAGAAGAGGTTGTTGCCATGATTCGCCAGATAGACATTGAGGGTTTGCGCCTGCCATCAGGTCACCTTTCCCATGGTCTGAATACGAAGGGGGATCAATTGCTAGCGCATGGTTGGCGTGACTGGGGAGGAGAGACCGCGCTTGTCGCTCTTCTTCAACGCATTGCGCGGCCAGGATCCGCTATTTCACCCGCCGACCATCCAGGTCATGCATGGCAGGGCACAGGATTTATCACAGAGATTCAGAGCCTTCTGCACCCGGATTTTGCGAGTGATGAACCCGATAAACTCGATGGTGTACAGTGGCTGTCTGCGCGGCGGGTGATGCTTGGGGCGCAGCAAAGCTATTTTACGCGTGCCATGCCTCGCAGCTTCGCAGCACGTTTGGGCTTTTATGGCCTTTCAGCCGGTGAGAATCAATTCGGAAATGCCTACTTCGTCGGCGGAGTGGACTTGGTTGGGCAGAATCTCATACATCCGCATTACATGCTGATGTGTGGCTTGGTGTTCGAAAAGCCAAGTGAGGTGCTACAAACCTTGGAACGGCTCGAAAAAGCCGGTTTCATGCCTCCATGGGGTTTGGTGGAAAATTTGACGGCAGACGGTCAAACTTATCTGCCCATGAATGGAGCGCTCAACGCGGCTTTTGAAGCCCTCGGTATCTATCATTTTGTCACCAAAAACCGCGGCATCCCGGACCGAATCTATGAGGCAAGCCTACAATGTCCGGCGATTCGTGAAGCAATGAATCTTTTTTATTCTCAAGCTCCCGCCAGCGGCAATTGAGACTTTGATGGCATGCAAAGCACTGCTTCGCCGAGCAGTGCAATCGCCATCAGGAACAGGAAAGTGCGCCAAATCTCGCTAGCGAGGCTGGTGGGGTTTTCGACTTCGTCTTCGATGATGTGATGATCGAGACCGGCGAAAAGCTCGCCTAGAGCATTTTTGCTGAGGAAGTCTGACGCATCTTCCTGTGGAGGGCGATTGAGTGCGACAAGTCTATCACCGCTTTGGAGGATTCCTGCGCGCAACGGCAGTTCGGTGCTTAGAAAAGTTTCACCATGTCTTTTCCATATACCTGGGCCAAGGGCATTCGGAGCAGCTTCGCGTTGCTGGGCTTTACCGAGGCCTCTGGAACCCTCGTTGAGAGCGCGGTGAAGCATGGCGAACATCACAACGCCATCGCGGGCCAGCGTGGAAGCATTGGAGCTGGGAAGAGTGCCAAGAAACCAGACTGGGTTTTCGCTCGCTGCGTTCGCACGAATGAGCAGCGTTTGGTTTTCACCGAGTCGTGCCAGCGGTGTGCCTTCACCGAGGATTTCGCAGTGGCGCTGCACTTCGAGATCGCCAAGCGGCAGCGCGTCGCCACTGCGGGTGTTTGCGAGCAACCCGGCATCGTTGCGCCACCAACTCACCCTAGCAGGTTTGTTGCTGCCATCCCATTTCCCCCATTTTAGGCCTGCGAAGGTGTTTGTGTTCGGCATCTCGGGTGGCAAAAAGAGTGTGCTGCGCGCATGTGACAGCTGCTTGGCGATGAGGTTGCCCTCCTTCGGCAAAGGTGCGTGCCAGATGATGAGTGCGGTGTCATCCCACGGGATTTCGGCGGCACGTGAGGGTGGTAAAATGCTGCATGCATACTTCCTCATCGGATCTGCAGCTGATTCGAGAGCAGCTTGTAGAGGTCTAAACGTGGCTTCCTCATCGCTGACGATTACGCTGCGCAGTACGGGGGGCTCGGCGAACACAAAGTGAAAAACGTTGTCGCTCGGCAAGGTATCGGTGGGTAATTCGATTCGGCCATGGCCTTCCTTCATGGTCTTGGCAATGGGGATGGCGTGCGCCTGTAAAATGAGTGTCGAGTCCTTCAACTCGGTTTGGAAGGTTGTGCTTACATCGCCTACGATGAAACGCAGCGGCAGTTTGAGTGGTTCTTTGGCTGCCTCTGAGCGGGTAATGCGGACATCAAGCAGCAGTTCAGCTTTTTCGGCTGTTTCGTGACGCGTGACGCGCTCGACGGCAATACTCAAATTAAGGGCGGCTGGCTGCGGATAAGTTAAGAGATGGAAACGAACGCCTTTGCGGCTGGTGAAGCCACTGCGGAGTGTCTGCCAGCGTCCGCTGCTGGCATCCCAGTCGCTCTGATGCAGATCACTGAGCACCCACACGTCGGTGCGGCCGGTTTGATTCGTCGAGATGTAGTCGAGCGCGCTTTGCAGCAGCGCGGGCACATCCGCGCCTGTGTCTGTGGGGGCAGTGATCGGCAGATCGGTCAGTGACTCTGGGTTTTCGAGCGCCTGAGGTTGGAGATGCGCGTTTTCGATGAGCACGAGTTTTGACCGAGTGCCCACGGTGTCGCGCAGCGCCTGCGATAACTTGGCAAGGCCCGCGCTGCGTTTGCTGGTGCCGGTGGCTAGGTCTTGCTGTTCCATACTCGCCGAGCGGTCCAGTAGCACGATGACCGTGTCAGGCAATCCGCCTGTGAGCCCGAGTAAGCCGCCCGCCATGGGGCGCGTGATGACAAAAAGAATGGCCGCCACTGCCAGCACGCGAAACGCGAGGATGAGAATCTGCCGCAAGCGCGATAGCCCCTGGTCCATGCGCTGAGCCATGCGTAGGAACATCATCGCCGCCCACCTCACCTGTCGCCGCCGATAGAGGTGGATCAAATGAATGACCACCGGCAGCGCCGCGAGCGGTAAGGCCAAAAGCAGTGTGGGAACAAGGAAGGTCATGAAGGTGATGCGACCACAAAGTCGAAGGGTCAAGAAGGCATGCGGTGACCTTCTTGACCCTTCTGTGAGATTTGGAGGAATGGATTATTTCTGCAGTGGTGCGGTTTCAGCACCGGCTGGCACTTTGTCGGCTGGAACGAGCTTCCACAGAGCGCCACGTTCGCTGGTGTAGGGATCGACCGGGCCGCCGTAGTTTGCAGTGGCGTGAGTGAGGTAGAGATTGCCTTCCTCGTCGAAACCGCTGCCGGTAGGGCGCAGGGGGGTGTCGAGGTCAAGGCACTCCTTCATCTCATAGCCACCCTTGCCTTTGATGATGCTCCAGATCTTGCCGCTGCCCCAGTCGGCGCAGAAGTAGGTGCCCTCGAGGCTAGGATGGGTCTTGCTGCGGCTGACGCCGATATTGATGACGCAGATGCCTTGGTCGACATGGCTGTATTCAGCTACCGGAAGCACACCGACACGTGGATTGTCCTTTTCGGTCTCGATCGGGAAAGTATGGGAGCCACACATGAACTTCCAGCCGTAGTTCTCACCACCTTTGCTGCCTGCAGGCTGCATGTTGATTTCTTCCCAATGGTTCTGCCCAATGTCGGCAATCCAGAGATCTCCCGTCTTGGAGTCAAAGCTAAAGGTCCAAGGATTGCGAAGGCCGTAGGCCCAGATTTCGGGTTTTGCTTTGGGATGAATCTTGGAAAATGCCAACTCAGTGACTCCAAAGAGCGTCATCTGCTGCGGTAGGGTGAGAAAGGGGTTATCCTTCGGGATACTGTAATTGCGGTCGGGCGTGGAGTGGTCCACATCGATACGCAGCATCTTGCCCATGTGCGTATGCAGGTCTTGTCCTGTGCTAATAACATCTCCTTCCCAACCACCATCACCGACACCGATGTAAAGATAACCATCAGGACCGAAAGCAATTTGGCCGCCGTGGTGATTGCAGTAAGGGAAATCGAGCTGCATGAGCACCTTGATGCTGTCCATATCTGCTTCGTCCGGTTTGTTCTTCTTAGCCTTAACCTCGGCGATCATGGATGCGCCATTGAACCAAAGGTCGGAATAACAGAAGAAGATGCGGCCGTTTTCCTTAAACTTTGGATGGAAGGCCACGCTGAAGAGACCGAGCTCAAGGAAGGAACTGATAGTCTTGTCTTTGATGTCGAGAAAGGGCTTCCGATTTTTTTTGCCGTTCTTGATGATCTGGATGACCCCAGGACGCTCGCAAACAAATAAGCGACCACTGCCATCGGGTGCGCCAGCGATCGCTACGGGATCGACAAGGTCACCTGCGACCTTCACAAGAGCAATCGCTGTGTTGGATTTGCCACTGGGCTGAATGGTTTGCGCCTGTAGAGCGAGAGGAATCGTCAAGGCTGCGAGGAGTGCGGTTGGTATTTTCATAAGTCAAAATGCGCTTTAAAAGTATGGAATCGGCCATTAGGCGGCAAGTGTGAAATTCTACGGAAAGTTTTGCCATGCTGAAAGAGCGGGAAAAGACAGTTCCAACGGCGGTTTGGAACAGTGCGAGCCGATCAAAGCCTAGGCAAGCTCAGCGAGCAGGGCTTGGTTCAGCCGCACACCGGCCTCAAAATTCTCGATTGGGAAATTTTCATTCGGTGCGTGTGCCTGACAATCCGGCAGTGCAAGGCCGAGTAGCAAGGTGTCAACGCCGAGGACATCTTTGAAGGCCTGAACGATCGGAATGCTGCCGCCTTCGCGAATCAGGGCAAGTTTCTGGCCTGGGAAAGCGATTTGGAGAGCTCGCTGTGCAGCCTGACCCATGGGAGAATGCGGATCCATCAAATAAGGCATGCCGGTGTGACCAGGTTTGATCTCAAGCCGCACGCCCGGAGGCTTGTTTGCTTGGAGATGCTCGGTCAAGTTTTCAAGAATGCGTTCGGGATTCTGGTCAGGAACGAGGCGGCAAGAAAGCTTCACAAAGGCTTCGCGGCCGATGACGGTCTTGGAACCTTCGCCTTGATAGCCTCCCCCGATGCCATTGACCTCGATTGTGGGGCGTGCCCAGCGTCGTTCGCGTTCCGTGTAGCCTGGTTCGCCGAACAAGCAGGGTGAACCGGTAAGTGCCAGCATCTCTGCATCGCCATCGCCAAGGGATGCCCAAGCCTTACGCTCCCAAGCTTGGATGTTCCGCACGTCATCATAAAAACCCTTCACAGCCACCCGTCCATCAGCATCGTGGAGAGTGGCAGTGAGCCGTGCCACGGCGGTGACGGGATTGGCAATGGCTCCACCAAAAATGCCGCTGTGAAGATCAATCGAGGGGCCATGAAGACGGGCTTCCAGACAGGCGATGCCTCGAAGGCCGTAGGTGAATGTACCAACGCCAGGTGCCACCATGCCGGTGTCTGATATGGCAACGAGATCACATTTGAGTTCAGCAGCATGCTGTTGCAGAAATGGCTTCAAATTTGGGCTGCCAATTTCCTCCTCACCTTCGAAAAGTGCAATCAGGTTCACTGGCAGGTCCGCATGCTGGGCTAGCGTTTGCGTCAAACCCTGAATATGGGCCATTAGCTGTCCCTTGTTGTCAGTGGCCCCTCGGCAATAGATGCGCCCATTGCGGATCGTGGGCTCAAAAGCGGGTGATTTCCACTCATGCAAAGGCTCAGCGGGCTGCACATCGTAGTGTCCGTAAAGCAACACGGTGCACCGTCCGGGGAGGTGCTTGTTTTTGGCGAGCAAAACCGGGTGTCCAGGCGTGTCATGTAGTTCAGCGCGTAGTCCGATGCTGCGAAGTTTCGCCTGTAGCCATTCAGCGCAGGCTCGTACGTCAGCGCGGCGGGTTGAATCGGTCGATACGGAAGGAAAACGCAGGCAGGTAAGGAGTTCTTCGAGGCCGGGAGGGTTCATGTAACAACAGTAACGAGCCCCCGAGGACTCACAACTGCCTCATCGAGTGAAGGACCGTCGGGTCATGTGATGGGTGGCGGTGGATGCCCTTCTTGATGACTTACATCAAATCGTAGGCATAGCCTCGAATAAAGCCAATGCCAAAGCGCTCGAAACAGGGCAGGATGAGAGTGACACCCTCATTATGTCGTGTGTGGTTAGGTGTTTTTACTTGGCTATTTGGAGCCCATCCGATACAACCATAACACCATGATCGAAGTCCAAATTTACGCCCCCGGCTTGCGCAAGGAGTCCGCCATCATGCAGCTTCGCAGCCAAATGGATCACTTTCCGCAAGTGCGTTACAAAGTCGATTCACGACATGATCTTGTTTATTTTGAGATTGATCAGCATGGCGATCTCTCGCAGGAGGAAATCCATCAGATCTTTGAGGCGATTGATCTCTCGCCGCGTTTTGTCGGACAAATTCCCGATGGATTGCGCAGCGGCTCTGAAACGAAACGTCTGATCTGATGCAGATATGAGATCATTGTGGGCTTTTTTGACCTTTTCTACTGCCTCGTGGGCAGTTGACTGGGTGCTGGAATCCAAAGCGCCTTGGCAGGCGCGTGACTCCCAAGTGGAGTTTGTCTTGAATGATAGGCTGTGGATTGGCGGCGGCTGGTTTCAGTCTTACGAGGCTCCGCCTCGCGATCTGTGGTCATCTGCCGATGGCAAAGTGTGGAAGCTATCCATGTCTCAGGCTCCTTGGAAGCACAGCGACCTTGCCATGAGCCGAGTTTTCCAAAATAAGGTGTGGGTGATGGGTGGCTGGTTCAATGGACGACTACCTGGCCACTCTGCCAGCAACGAGGTGTGGTCATCGGCGGACGCTGTTTCTTGGAGCCAAGTGACATCCGCTGCAGATTGGTCGCCACGGCTTGCCGCAGGGCTCGTGGAGCATCGCGGGCACTTGTGGATATTGGGCGGCACGGAGAACTACTATTTTGGCGATTCGTCGAGTGTTAAGAACGACGTCTGGTCCTCTTCCGATGGTCGAATCTGGACACAAGCTACCGCTGAGGCTGCTTGGTCACCACGTGCGTACCATCAAGTCATTGTCCTTAACAACCGAATGTATGTGCTGGGCGGTGGAAACTATGTGCCTGCTTACGAAGCGAAAAACGATGTGTGGTCCTCCTCCGATGGTGTGAAATGGACTTGTGAGCTCGAAAAAGCGCCTTGGTCGCCCAGACTGTGGTTTAGCGCGGCGGTGTATCGCGGCCGAATGTGGGTGATTGGAGGCTGGTCAAAGGCAAATGACAACTTGGGTGATGTCTGGCACAGCGCCAATGGGCGTGATTGGCAGTGTTTGCAGACAAAAACTTGTTGGAAGGCACGCCATGAGCATTCCGTGCTTGTTTATCAGGATAAGCTATGGGTGCTCGGCGGTCATGCGAGACCTCTTTCGAGCGAAGTTTGGTCCTTGTATCTGCCGGTGGACTGGAAGCCTTGAAAAATCCTTGTCAGCTTAGTTAGGCTTGCTGGGCAGATCCACGAGCATTTGGGCGTTGCTCGGGTAGCGCTCAAGCAGGGTTAGTACACGCTGGATGGCGTCGATGGGTTTGCCCCCAGCAAGGCCACGGCGGAGCATGTGAATCTTGTCGAGTTGGAAAGACTGAAGGAGCAGCTCCTCGCGTCGCGTGCCAGACTTGAAGATATTCACGGCGGGATAGTAAAACTGTTCGGCGATCTTGCGGTCGAGCACGATCTCCATGTTTCCCGTGCCTTTGAACTCGAGGAAAATGAGATCATCCATCTTGCTGCCGGTCTCGATTAAGGCTGTGGCTAGAATGGTCAAACTGCCGGCGGTGCGTGTGTTTCGTGCGGCGGCAAACAAGCGACGCGGAATTTCGAGGGCGCCGACGCCGACACCGCCGCTCATGGTCGCATTGTTTTTCGCGGTGTTGTTGTAGGCGCGGGCCATGCGGGTGATCGAATCCATGAGCATGAAGACATGCTCACCGCACTCGACGAGGCGCTTTGCACGTTCGACGGCAAACTGAGCGATGCGTGTATGGCTTTTCACATCCTGATCATTGCTGCTGGCAAAAATTTCGGCGTTTGGAAGTGCGCGCTTGAACTCCGTGACCTCCTCCGGACGCTCGTCCACAAGCAGAATCATGAGATGCGTGCCTGGGTGGTTTGATGTGATGGCTTCGGCGACGTGTTGAAGAATGGTGGTTTTTCCTGAACGCGGAGGGGCGACAATGAGGCCACGCTGGCCACGCCCAACCGGCGTGAACATGTCAATCACGCGGGTGGTCAGGCGATCCTTGTGTGTCTCTAGCTGGATACGTTTATTTGGATTGATAGCCTTCAGTTCCTCAAAAAGAGGGAGGTCGCGGGCGGATTCGGGGGCGCGGGCATTGATTTCGCTCACTTCGGTGAGCTGCGGGCCGCGCGGCCCTTTGCACTGAACCCCGGTGATCTGCATGCCTTCACGCATGCCATATTGGCGGATCAGATCTTGGCTGACCCAGCAGTCATTCGGATGCTGCGAATAAGAGCGGTCCTTTTGGCGGAGGTTGCCATAGCCTTTCGGATGCAGCTCAAGGATGCCGTTTGCAGGCTCTGGAGGACCGAGTTCGATTTCTTTGATGGGAGAAGGCTCTGCGGTAGCGCCTGTCATATCGCTCGAAGGAGGAACTCCTCCGTTTTGAGCAGCAAGGCGTGCTTGTTGGCGTTCGAGAGCGCGTTGACGCTGTTTTTCCTTCCAACGTTCAAACTTGGATTTGCGTCTTTCGTGAGCATTTTGGGGCTGCTGGCCTTGTGGCTGAGCCATCTGTGTGGTTTGAGGTGGATGAGCAGTGGAAGCATCCACTGAAGCTTGTGCGGTAGCAATAGCTTCGGTGCCAGTGGGCACGACAACGCTCATGCTTTGAGGCTCAAGCGCGACGGGAAGCTCAGCGGCTTGTTCAGAAGCACCAGCAACTGGCGTGGCGGGAGTCTCCACGATAGCAAGATCGGGTGTGTTTTCCTGCGGATCAGTCGCCTTGGTTTTGCGCTTGGAGGAGGTTTTTTTTGCTGCGGGCTTCTTTGCGGTCGCGACGGTTTTTTTGGCCACAGGCTTCTTCACATCTGCTTTCTTGGCAGCTGCTTTCTTGGTTGTGGTTTTGCGCTTGGTTTTTTTTGCAGCAACCTCTTCAGCAGGAGAATCTTCGTCTGGCATGATGGATATAGGGGAAGGAATTAGTCGAGCTGTTCAGCAATGGCATCGTCGATTTCGAAGTTCGCGTGCACGTTTTGTGTGTCATCGTATTCGTCGAGAAGGTCGTAGAGTTTGATGAGTGACTTTGCCGCGGCTGCATCACTGATTGTGACCGTGGTTTGCGGCTGATAAATGAGTTTCTGGCTTCGAGAGGTGATGCCTTTGTCACGCAGGTGATTCGCAACATGGAACAGCTTGTCTGTGGGGGTATAAACGACCCATTCATCTCCATCGTTCAAGATGTCGTCAGCTCCTGCTTCAATCGCGATCTCCATGAGCTGGTCTTCAGTCGCATAGGGCTTATCGAGGCGGATCTCCCCCCGGCGTTGGAACATATAGGCCACGCTGCCAGTGTCAGCGAAGGTGCCGTTGTTCTTCGAAAGCAGAGTGCGAACGTCGTTGGCACTGCGATTGCGGTTATCGGTGACGATTTCGATCATCATGGCAACGCCCCCGGGACCGTAGGCCTCATAAAGCACTTCTTCCAATGCTGAGCTGGCAAGTTCACCAGTTCCTTTCTTGATGGCGCGGTCGATGTTATCATTTGGCACATTGGCAGCTTTGGCGGCGGCTATGGCGCTGCGTAGCCGGGCATTGGTGTCCGGGTTGCCTCCTCCAGCTTTCGCGGCGAGGGTGAGTTCCTTGGCGAGTTTGGAGAAAGCGTTGCCACGCTTGGCATCAATGACCGCTTTGGTGCGCTTGATCTTGGACCATTTATTGTGGCCAGCCATGAGAGATGGTGATTTCGGTTATCGGGAGCAGCGGGAAATGCGCTCGCAGGAGCCGCATACCGCCGAGGGTTGGTATGGAGGAAAAGAAATAAGAGCGGCATTGCCGCGATGACTCGAAGAAGAATGACCGCGCGCATGGGGATGCGCAGAAAGTCTTGATGGTGCTTTGACCAAAAAAACATCGGTAGACCTGCCCAAAAGTCACCAGCGTTCACAACTCAGTTCTGAGTGCCATGAACGAGTGAACAAAGAGGTGGCTTGGCGGTCTGGCAAGAGTTTTTTCGTCTCGTTCAAGCCTCAAATGGCTTTTTTCATGCGTCACGACGCCGCAATCCGATCCAGGCTAGGACGGCTCCAACACAAAAGTGCAGTAGTAGCATGCCTGCGGCAATATCCGGCGTGGCAAACCAAGTGCGCACAAAAGTCGTCAAAGCCGGGAATACCTTGTTGTCTCGCAAAGTATCGAGAATGCCCGACCATCCATAATGTGCTGTGATAAAGGGATTCACGAGATGGCCTAGCAGGCGCGGAAATCCAAGCAGGGCACCACTGAAGAGCACGTTTATGCCCAGCAAGGTGAGACAGGCACTGTCAGAACGGCCTGAGTTGCGTGAATGAGCAGAGATGCCTAGACAGAGTGAGGCAAACGCCATCCCGCTGAGCGCTGGAAGAAGCAGGCGGGCACCACCTTGGCCGGGGAGTCCCCCGGTGACGAGTTCCATGAAAATGCCCATCCAGAAACTCTGCATGAGTGATATCGGCAGAACAAAGAGTAAGGCGGCCAGCAGTGCGGCGACCGGGCGCACCCCCCCGATACGCTCGCGCTCGATGATCGATTTGGAGGCGGCAAATTCACGCGAGGCAAGACGCAGGCTCATGAAAAGAACCAGCGTAATCATCACTAGGTAGACCATTGAGGTCGTGTAGGCCGTCGCCCAGCTTTCGGCGTCAGGCTGAAAATGCCGCAGATTGGGCTGAGCAAGCAGCCAAGCGACCAAGGGGGCACCAATCATGAGCCCTACATGAGTCATCCATTCTCGCGAAACTCGACGTAAAAGAGACCAACGGCGTTTCACAAGGTGGCTAGCCTGCGCCAGCAAGCTAGGGAGCGGCAGAACAGGGCGCTCTGCATCCACCGTGGAGTTTTTTTCCTGCCTTTCGGTCTCTTGCCTTCTTGTGATGACGTGCTGGTCGGCTTCGGTCATCTCCTCTTCTGCGGCGGCGAGCTCTTCTGCCGTGGTGCCGAGTTTGAAAGCGGCGTAGTAAGAGTCTCGGTGGCGTAGCCAGGAGTCTCCCCACCGCTGTGCGGGACGCTTCGCGAGGCGTGAATAGACCTCATCATAAGTCGGCACCGTGAAGTAGTGTGGAAGCGCCTTCGCAGGGCCGTGGTAGGCTACAAAGCCTTCGTGCAACACCAACACGGTGTCATAAGCTGCCAAGTTGGAGAGACTGTCCGTAGCATGAATCACAATACGTCCGGGCAAATCTGCAGCGACAAGACGAAGCAGAGCTTCCATTTCGCGTTCAGACCGCACATCCAGTCCGTGTGTAAAGTCATCGCACAGTACCACCAGCGGGTCAGAGACAAGTGCGAGGCCAAGTTTCAAACGTCGCCGCTGCGCCAAAGCCAGTGTGCTGACATGGTCGCTCGCGATGTTTTCAAGCCCCACATTGACGAGGACATGGGATACCTTCGAAATGATCTGGTCGCGACTCAATCCCTTTCCGCGCAGCATCAGGGCACTCATGAGGCTTTCACGCACAGTGAGGTGTTCGTGCAGGCAATCGTCGTGAGTTGTGATCCAACCAAGCTCGTTGGGGTGCAGGGAACGTGAGACAAGGTCACGCCCTTTTAGCCGGATGCTGCCTTCCTTGGGTTCCGTGAGGCCCGCCAAGATCCTCATAAGGGTGGTTTTTCCACTGGCAGTGGGACCGATCACAGCCAGCACATGCCCACCTGGCACCATGAAACCGACTTGATCCAGTACACGGAGCGGTTCTTTGCCTTTGCGGGCAATGACGTGGGTAAGCGCATTTACGTCCAGCATAAGCATTCCCTTAGACTCGGATTGAGTCAGGTGCAAGGTCTTGAAAGATAGGCACTAAGACATTCGGAGGGTTTTGGCACCTTCATCGATGAGATGCCAAAAACTCTTCGACTTGCTTAGAGCTTCATCTTCTCCACCACCGGGGAGGTTGCTGCGGTAGAGGAAATCTAGGAGTGAATTTTTGTGCAAAATACGATGCAACCTCACGTCGCCTTCCACAATAGCGAAGTAGATGCGGTAGTCACCTGCGCGACAACGATACAGGCGCTTGCCACCACGCTCTAGAACACCGTAGCGGCTGGCTAGAATGGCGTCGTCTATATCATCCGGCTGGATATTGAGTGCCTCAAGCAGATGGAATTGAGTCTGCGTAGGCAGTTGAGATAGCTCGCCAGCACTGATGTCGTTGAAAATGATTTGGATCACATTCGGGGTCGGGCAGGGTCGTTAAAACTTTCGGATGACAGCCTTTTTACGGAGCTGTGCCATCCACTCGTCGATGGCCTTTTTTGACTTCTCCTGCTGTATCATTTTTTGGATGTCACCACGGACTTTCTCGATGCTAGGAGCTTCGCCTAACTTTTTGGCATCACAGGCGACGATGATGTAGCTGGTCTCTTTGTCGAGCACCTCACTTACCCCTCCTGTCTTGAGATTCATGGCGGTGTTGGCGATTGTGGGATCTAGCTCCGTGCGAGGCATCCAGTCCCAAGAGCCGCCGAACTCAGCGCGGCTGTCTTGTGAGTAGGAACGGGCTAGCGTGGCAAAATCCCCACCTTTGAGCAGTTTTGAGCGTATCTCTTGGGCTAGCTTTTTCTGAGACTCAGGCGTTGCCCCAGTTTCGCCGCTAAATTTAGGAATCGAAAGGGTTGAGATTTTGATTTGATCACCCACACGCCACTTGTCGAGATTGTTTTGGTAGTATTCCTCCACTTCTTGGGGATTTGCTGGTGGCATATCACCCGCTTTTTTCGCCTTCATTACACTGGCTATGATGTTCTTTTCCTGCATGTCGCGAAATTTTTTGATGCTCATGCCGGCTTTGGCCAGTTCAGTCACCAGCGCGTCACGGTCTCCTTTGAAAGCTTCGCGCACAATGTTGTTGATCTGGTCATCGACATACTGTGGCTTGATGACACCGCCGATCTTCGTGAATTCGATGAGAATCAGTTCTCGGTCGATCAGTGCATCAAGTGCCGTTGCACGGGTCTGCTCAATTTCTCTCTTCATGCGTTCGGGGTCAGTTCCCCCATGCATGGCCATGATAATTTGTTCCTGGGCTTTAACTGTGTCACGCACCTCAGAGCGGGTGATGGGCTTCCCTTGAACCAAGGCAGCGACACCATTGGAATAGGTCTGGCCGAAGGCCAAGTCAGCAAAGAGAAGAAGGCAGGCGGTGCTTAGAACGAAACGGGACAAAAGCATAGACGTAACCACCACCAGTAGGGCGATGCGCCCGCGTGGCAAGGCGAAGTTGCCCGCCGACACCATGGCAGGGCGCTGCGAGAGCAAAGTATCAGACTCCGTGATTGCCAGCGGGGCAGCTCTGCGTTTAAAACATCTTTTGCCTACCAACGATCGCACCTCATGAGCCAAAAAGCCGCCGCCAAAAAACCTGCCAAAGCAGCCAAGCCAGCCCCCAAAGTCCTCACCCCGTCTTCGAAGAGTCTTCTCGTTGAGAATCGAGTCTTCAAGCCTAGCGCAGAGTTTTCCAAAAAGGCCCGAATCAGCTCGATGGCGCAGTACAAGAAGATGTATGCCGAGTCGCTCAATAATCCGGACAAATTTTTCGGCCGCGAGGCGAAGGAGCTGACTTGGCGTAAGCCTTTCAAAAAAGTGCTCGAATGGAAGTGCCCGAATGCGAAGTGGTTCGCAGGTGGCCAGCTTAATGTAAGCGAAAACTGCCTCGATCGTCATATCGAAGGTCCTCGCAAGACCAAGGCTGCTATTATCTGGGAAGGCGAACCTGGCGAAAAGCGTACCATCACGTATCAGCAACTTCACCGGGATGTTTGCCGTTTTGCGAACGTGCTGAAGCGCCATAAGGTGAAAAAAGGCGACCGCGTAGTGATCTACATGCCCATGGTGCCGGAGGCTGCAGTGGCTATGCTCGCCTGTGCTCGCATTGGCGCGATGCACAGCGTTGTCTTTGGTGGCTTCAGCGCGGAGTCGATCAAGGATCGCGTGCTCGATAGTGGCGCGACGGTGGTGATCACGGCAGACGGTGGTTACCGTCGCGGCGCTGTGGTTCCTCTCAAGAAAAACGTTGATGATGCTCTGAAGACCAAAGACACACCTGTGAAAACGGTTATCGTGTTGAAGCGCACTGGCAATGATGTGCACATTGAGGAGGGGCGAGACTTCTGGTGGCATCGCGAGCTTGAATATGTTGATGCGAACTGTCCTGCGACAGCGATGGACTCCGAGTCTCCGCTTTTCATCCTCTACACCAGCGGATCGACCGGCAAACCCAAAGGAATCCTCCATACCACCGGCGGCTATCTTTTGCATGCCTACATGACCTGCAAATACGTCTTCGACCTGCGTGATGACGATGTTTATTGGTGCACCGCCGACATTGGCTGGGTCACCGGTCATAGCTACATCGTCTATGGCCCGCTCGCCCTTGGTGCGACCTGCCTCATGTATGAAGGCGCTCCGAACTGGCCGGAAAACGACCGTTTTTGGCGCATTATCGACGAGTATAAGGTCAGCGTCTTCTACACGGCGCCCACTGCCATCCGCGCTTTCATGAAGTGGGGTGACAACTGGCTTAAGAAGCACGATTTGAGCAGCTTGCGACTGCTTGGCACCGTCGGTGAACCGATCAATCCGGAAGCATGGATGTGGTATCACAAGCTTGTCGGCGGTAGTAAATGTCCCATTGTCGATACTTGGTGGCAGACCGAAACTGGAGGTCACATGATCACGCCGATTCCCGGCGCCATCGCGACGAAACCGGGAACCGCCACGCTACCCTTCTTTGGGGTCGATGTTGGCATCGTTGATGACTTAGGTAATGAGGTTAGAGCGAACGAACAGGGCAAGCTCGTCATCAAAAAGCCTTGGCCATCGATGCTGCGCGGCATATGGGGGGAC
>Ga0075471_10001308_pt1 | contig 16291 bp, 6 predicted proteins | sample DEB19_08_DNA_2_FD_74787 | JGI IMG/M metagenome (GOLD analysis project Ga0075471, IMG submission 74787) | Aqueous microbial communities from the Delaware River and Bay under freshwater to marine salinity gradient to study organic matter... | ecosystem: Environmental > Aquatic > Marine > Coastal ... | reverse complement strand
GTAGATCAGTCGCAAGGACAGGATCGCCCACCTCTTGCACCACAAGTGACCGAGATAGCAGGCGCCACGCCCACAGCGCTTTCACAGATGGGCCCACTTTATATCCAAGAGTACCGAGTGCGTGGAAACACCAGGCTTAAGGCCATCGATATCGAAAAAGCCGTTTATCCTTATTTAGGGCCCGGACGCTCGGAGAATGACATCGAGCAGGCACGTCAAGGTTTGGAGAAGGCCTATCGCCATCTCGGCTATCAAACTGTCTATGTGGAGGTGCCGCGTCAGACCGGCGCACGTGGTGTGATCTACCTCAATGTCGTGGAAGCACCTGTCGGCAGGCTCCGCGTGAAGGGTGCTAAATATTTTCTACCGAGTAAAATCAAGCAGCAGGCGAAATCCATGGCCGAAGGAACCGTGCCGGACTTCAACGAGGTGCAGAAAGAAATCATTGCGTTGAACCGCTGGCGGGATCGCAAAATCACTCCGGAACTACGTCAAGGCGTGGCACCTGGTACGGTAGACATTGACCTCATTGTCGAGGATAAAAATCCATTTCACGGCAGTCTTGAGCTCAACAACATTTACAACGCAAACACCGTCCCGCTGCGTTTGAATGGCTCATTGAGCTACTCCAACCTCTGGCAGCTCGGCCATACCCTCGGCACCAGCTTTCAGGTCGCCCCTGAGAAGGCGTCGGACGGCACCGTGCTCTCCGCCTTCTACCAGATGCCGTTGGAAAACGATTGGAGCCTCATGGTCACCGGCGCTTGGCAAGACAGCAATATTTCCACCCTGGGTGGCGGCACCGTCGTGGGTAAGGGGCAGATCTACGGCATCCGCTTGATGAAGACGCTGCCTGCTGAGAAAGGCTGGTTTCACAGCCTCAGCGCTGGGTTAGATTACAAAGACTTTATCCAAGATGTGAATGCAGGCGGCACGGTAGTTGCCTCCCCCATCGTCTATTACCCCTTCACACTGTCTTACTCGTTGAGCCGGGTTCGCGATCACAGCTTCACAGAGTTCAACACGGCATTTGTATTTCATTTGCGTGGCATGGGTGACTCACAAAGCGAATTCAGCAACCGCCGATTTGCTGCGAAGGACAACTTCTTCTACCTCCGTGGCGATCTTTCCCATACGCATGATCTCCCCGGCAGCCTCCAGCTTTACACGCGTATTCAGGGACAAGCTTCTGGCTCTCCGTTGATTAATACCGAACAGATCGCCGCTGGGGGTATTAACACCGTGCGGGGTTACTTGATTGCCACGCAGTTGGGGGACTCCGGCATCATGGGTTCAATGGAACTGCGCAGCCCTTCCTTGATCGGTAACGGCAGAGACAAGGGCAATGAATGGCGAGGCTACGCTTTTGCTGAAGCCGCTCAACTTTACGTCAACAACACGCTGCCAGGTGAAAAACGCACTCATAGCCTCGCCAGCATCGGCATTGGGACTCGGATTCGCTGGCAAGACCGCCTCTACGGCTCCTTCGACCTCGGCATGCCTCTTGTGACTCAGCCTAATGCCATCGCGCAGCACCTTTACATGACTTTCCGTTTAGGCGCTGACTTCTGATCCAACGGTTTCACAGATTCCGACGATTCAACTTCTGACTTCTCCCATGCCCAAGAAACTCCTCTTCCTCTTACTCCTCGCCACCACGCTCCACGCAGAAGAAAAGCTCTGGCTCGATCCGAGCTTCTCGATCCGAAAAAAAATCGATATCGACACCAAGGCCACGGCCATTGCTGACCCGATTGGCACCAGCGCTGTTCTCGTTCGTCTTCATGAAGGCGTGATGAGCTTTATGTCAGCCAAGGAGGATGGCAGTGACCTTCGATTCACCGCAGATGATCATAAAACGGTGCTCAAGCACCATGTTGAGAAGTGGGACTCTTTGCTCAACGAAGCCTATGTCTGGGTTCAAGTGCCTGAATTGAAGCCTGAGGCAGCCAAAACCATTTGGCTTTATTACGGCAATTCAACTGCTCCGGCTCCTGAAGCTTCTAAAGAGACTTACACTGCCGACAGCGTGCTCGTTTACCATTTCGCTGATGCCGCAAGGGTCGGCACGGACTCTTCCGCAACAGGGGCAAATGCTGAGGGCGCACCGCCGCCTGCCGCGGGCGCCCTTATTGGAAGTGGTCTGCGTGTCTTTGGGCAGACACCGGTGAAAGTGAACACACTCCCCGAGTGGGCTCCCGGTGCACCTTTGACAATCTCCGTATGGGTGAAGCCATCTGCACTCGCGGCTGATGCTGTGATACTCAGCCGACGCGATGGCACGAGTGCTCTCGTTCTTGGCTTGAATAACGGCGTGCCGTTTGTTGAGATCAATAAACAGCGCAGCAGTCCCGGTGCACCTATCGCTGCGAATGCTTGGACCCACCTTGCCGCTGTGCACGATGCAGGAACGACCACCGTGTATGTGAATGGCAAGTCGTATGGCCAACTCTCTGCCGCGATGCCTTCGCTGAAAACACCACTAGAAATCAGCAAGGATAGTGCTGGCGCTGGACTTTCCGGTTACACAGGAGAGTTGGATGAACTTCAAATCGCCAAAACAGCTTGGCCGGCGGGATTCATCGCTTTCGCTGCTTTGAATCAAGGCACCACGGCGGATGCACAGAAGCTCCTAGTGGTCGGAGCCGATGAATCGAGTGATCACGAGGAGGAGAGTGAGATCGCCAAACACCTTACGCTCATCAAAGACATCTCCAAAGACCTCACTTTTGACGGCTGGGTCGTGATTTTCCTCTGCACGCTGCTCGCCATCGTTGGATGGGCCATCGCACTCGGGAAATTTTTCTATCTCAATACCATTGAAAAGGCCTCAAAGGAGTTCCTGAAGCGATGGGAAAAGATCTCATCTGACCTGACTGCGATTGATTCGGACGACTCTGAAAGCGTGAAGACACTTGGTGGCACCGTTAGCACCAAGCAGCAAAAATTGATGCGCAAATCTCCTTTGTATCAAATTTATCATCTTGGCGCAGAGGAGATTAGCAAACGTCTTAAGCCCGCGCGTCAGGTCACATCCGAAATCACAGAGAAAAAAAACTCGGGCGGACTCAGCGGCCGCAGTATTCAAGCCATCAAGGCCACACTGCATGGCGGCATGGTTCGTGAGGTTCAGAAACTCAATGGTAAGCTCGTCTTTCTCACCATCGGCATTGCGGGTGGCCCTTACCTCGGCCTGCTCGGCACCGTCATCGGCGTGATGATCACCTTCGCCGTCATCGCGAAAAGCGGTGAGGTGGAGGTGAACAGCATCGCACCGGGTATCGCGGGCGCTTTGCTCGCCACCGTCGCCGGCCTCGCCGTCGCCATTCCGGCTCTCTTCATCTACTCCTACCTCAGTTCCCGTATCAAGGATGTGGTGACGAATATGGAGACCTTCATCGATGAATTCATCACCCGGATGGCCGAACACCACAAAGAAGCCTAAACCGCCATGCAAACAGACAACAAGAGCTATGACGACATTAATGTCACACCGATGGTGGATCTCTACCTCGTGCTGCTGCTGATCTTCATCATCATGACGACAGCAGGTGTTCAGGGTATCAAAGTGAATCTGCCGCGTGGTGGCCCTGCGTCATCAAAACCTATTGAAGGGCCGAAAATGCAGGCCATCACCGTGAACAACGAGGGCAAGGTCTTCCTTAACACCATCCCCGTCACGCTCGACGAGCTCTCTTCGAAGCTCGAAGCACTCAAATCTTCCACGCCCGAGTTCCCCGTCGTCATCCGAGGCGATAGCGCCACTCAGTATCAAACCATCATGGATGTACTGAACGTCGTGGGGCGTCTTGGACTGAGTCAGATTGGTCTCGCCACACAAGCCAAAAAATAGCGCTTATGAATCCTCACGATTTACCAGACGAAGACGAGCCCGGTTTCCTGCGCCGCAATCTCGTCATGATCATCCTCGGCCTCATCGTTCTGGGCGGAGGCGGTTACTACTTTGCCACGGCAAAACCTTCCAAGGAGAGCAAAAGCAAGAAGAAGATGGACATGGTCATGATCATGCCGGTGATGCCCCCGCCGCCTCCACCTCCACCACCACCACCGCCAAAGCCTGAGGAGCCTCCACCTGAGGAAGAAAAAGAAGAAGAGATGGCCGCTGAAGAAGAGCCTCCACCCGATGCGCAGGACAAACCGTCAGACAAACCTGCCGATGAACCCATTGGCACAGCCCTGACCGGTGGTGATGGAACAAGTGGCCTCGGATCTGGAGGGGGCATCGGAGGCATGGGCATCGGAGGAAACGGTAATGGTCGTAGCTACTCCGAGCGTGGCCGCTGGCAGGGCAAGTTTGGCCGGGGCGTGCAGGAAATCCTCTCACGCCATGCCGGGCTAAAGTTTGCGAAGGGCAGCGTACCCTTCCGCGTATGGCTGGATGACTCCGGCCGTATCACTCGTGTCGTCCTCAACGGCTCTACCGGCAATCCCGAGCATGATGACATGCTCAAGAACCGCGCCCTCGTCGGCCAAGTGCTCGAACCCGCCCCACCCGGCACCCCGATGCCCGTCATCATGCGCTTCAACGGCCGCTGAAACTTGCCGCTCTCTTTTTTCTCATGCTCATTCTTCGTTGCCCCCCCCTTCTCGTCCTCTTCGCGCTGCCCTTAGCCGCCCAAGTGCCTGAACTGAGGGAGCCTGATCTCCCACTCCCCCTCCTCGCCGAGGTTACCCAGCCGAAAACGGCTGCCCCTCAAATGAAGGAGAGCTCTGCAAACCTGCCGCCGCCTGCTCCTGCTCCCTCAGCGGCCGATCTGCCTCCACCGATTGCTCTTCTTCCTGAGCCGGATGCTATCAAGACACGCCCGCAGGCCACCGCGACGGAAAGCGTCGTCATCAATCTCATCAACAAGCTCGTCGAACGCGGTGCTCTCACCAAAGCGGATGCGGCCGATCTCGTAAAAAGCGCCGAGCAGGAGGCTCAGATGGCACAAACGCAGGCACAAGCCCTCGCTGACACGCAGGCCGCCGTCGCCGCGCAATCCGCGCTACCTCCGCTAGAGCCCGACAAGGAGGAGGTCCGTGTCACTTACATTCCCGAGTCAGTTAAAGAAGAAATCCGCAACCAGCTCCGCAGCGAAATCATGGCGGATTCACGATCTCAAAAGTGGGCTGGAGCCGCTGACATACCCGAATGGACACGCCGCACCGGGCTCTTTGGTGATGTCCGCATGCGCCATGACAAATTCATGTTCTCCGCGGGTAACGACAACCTCACCGGTGCCTTCCCAAACTTTAACTCCATCAACACCGGAGCTCCCTTTGATCTGACCAACGCCGCTGGAACACTTCCTCCTCAGCTCAATGTGGACCAAGACCGCGAGCGCTACCGCCTGCGCATGCGCCTCGGCTTTGACATCGATCTTGAGGACGGTTTCACCGCCGGTATCCGTATGGCCACCGGCGGGAACAACGCTCCCGTCTCCACCAATCAAACACTCGGCAGCACCGGCAGCGGTAGTTCTGCCCAAGGGGGGGGCTTCTCGAAGTATGAGTTGTGGCTCGACCGCGCCTTCATTCAGTATGAGTCCTCCTTCCACGAGCACGGCAGGCTCATGGTGCTCATCGGCCGCTTTGACAATCCCTTTGTCACCAACAGTCAGATTATGTGGGACGAGGATGTGGGCCTAGACGGCATAGCCTTCAAAGTCACACAAGGGTGGACGCCTCGTTTCTCTACCTTCCTCACCGGTGGCTACTTCCCCGTGTTTACCAGCTACTTTAACTTCGGCACCAACAACACCGCCAAGTATGAGAGCTACAATAAGTTCCTCCTTGCCGCCCAGTTTGGTGTCAGCTTCAAGGTTACTGATGACATCGAGGTGAAATCCACTATCGCCTACTATGACTGGCAGAACATCGAGGGCCAGTTCTCCAGCCCGTTCGTCCCCGCCTCGCCAAACGATGCGGGCGACACGGACAACAGCCGTCCGGCCTTCGCCCAGAAAGGCAATACCTACCGCCCCATCCGCAACATCACCCCGACACCTGGAGCAGCTCCTGGCGGAAACCTAAACGGTACCATCAACCAGTACCAATATTTCGGTCTCGCCACCAAGTTCCGCCAACTCTACTGGACTGGACGTGTGGACTTCAATCACTACGAGCCAATGCAGGTCTCGCTCCTAGGTGAGTTAATCAAGAACGTTGGCCTCGATAAGGTCGCGATGAACGACCTCGCCCGCCGTGATGCAGTGGTGAACAATCGAAACGGCGGCAATGGCAATTGGGCTGGCGGTGACACCGCCTGGTTTATGGGCATGAACGTCGGCAAGGCCATCCCAGCTTTCGACAAGCGCGGCGATTGGGCACTCGCTCTCGGCTACCGCTATGTCGAGTCTGACGCGGTCATCGACGGCTTCACCGATTCTGTCTTCGGCTATGGCGGCAGCAACATGGAGGGCTACACCATCAATGCTGCAATCGCACTCTCCAAGCGCACTTGGTTTCGCCTCGGATACATGAGCGCCGACCAGATTGCCGGACCTCAATTCCGTTCGGATGTCTTTCTACTCGACTTTACCGCTAAGTTTTGATCCATGAAAAAGCTCTTTACCCTGTTCCTCATCCTCGCTGCAACCCTCGCTCCTGCCGCCGAGGAAATTGATCCGGCCATGGCCGCGCTCAAGCGCATGCGCGACCAGCTCCGCACCGTCATGCTCCTGCAGCAGAAGACGGAAGCGGAACGAGCCGCGCTCGCCGCGGAGAAGGTCAATCTGGAGGAAAAAGTCGCCACCCTTGATGCGAACCTCAAAAAGCTGGCCAAGGAGAGTAACCTTCAGAAGGAGACCGACTCGAAAACCATCGCCGAGCTTCAGGACAAAGCTGCCAAGCAGGCCGCTGAGATCGTCCGGCTTCAGGAATCCCTCGCCGCATGGAAAAAGGGTCACGCCGAGGTCGTCGATGCCGCCAGGAAAATCGACGCGCAACGTGCGGAGCATGCCGCGCGTGCCATCCTCGCCGAGCGCAAGCTTGCCGATGCGAATCGCAAGAACCTCGACCTTTACAACATCGGCCACGAGATCCTCGCCAAGTATGAAGGCTTCGGCCTTGGCACCGCCCTCACTGCCCGCGAGCCCTTCACCAAGAGCATGCGGGTGAAGCTCGAGAACTACGTCCAGGACTTCGGTAACAAGCTCCAGGACGGAAAGATTCAGCCCGATAAGAAATGACGAATGCTGAAACCAGAATGACGAAGGAAGCACTAATGCCGAAGGCCCGAACGCTTCTTCATTGGAGCTTCGTCATTTTTTCGGCATTCGTCTCTCCTCATTCGTCATTCGCCGAAGACGCTGTCATCGCCCGCATCGGCGACATCGAACTCACCGCTTCTGAAGTCGCAAACGTGGGCATGCTCGACGCCGCTTCGCTTCGCAAAGTCACCGAGGCCATGCTCGTGCAGCGTGTGGTGCTCAAAGAGGCACTGCAGAAAAAATGGGATCAGGAGCCTGACACCCAAAAACTGATCCAAAACACCCGCGAGGCAGCGATCGCGGATTCTTACCTCAAAAAGCTCTCCGAGCCGCCGGCCTCGTATCCGGACGAAAACGAGCTGAAGGCCGCTTACGAGGCGGCGAAGCCTTCGCTGAAGGTTCCGCGTTCATTTCACCTCGCGCAGATTTTTGTCAGTGAGGACAAGCTGGAGTCCGTGAAGGCCCGGTTGAAGGCTGATCCGGCTTCATTTGCCCAAATCGCCCGCGAAATGAGCGAGCATGCCGCCAGCGCGAAACGCAATGGCCAGCTCGGCTGGCTCACCGAGGCGCAAATTCAGCCCGAAATCCTCGTGAAACTACCCAAACTGGCCCTCGGCGTGATCTCGGAGCCTCTGAAGCTTGGCGATGGTTGGCACATCTTGAAGGTTCTCGATATGCGCGAGGCCAACACGCCCTTCCTTGAACAGGTGCGCGAGCCTCTGACACGCCAGCTCCGTGCCGAAAAGACGCGCGCCAACATGCAGGCTTACATGGCAAAATTGTTACAGCAGCACCCTGTGGCCATCGACGGGGTGGCGCTGTCCAAGCTGGTCCAGAAAACCAAACCCTGACCCCTTTTTCATGATCGCGAAACGCATCATCGCCCATCTCATGATTCTGCTCATGGCCCTGCCCCCGCAGGCCGCGATGGCAGACATGCTCACACAAAACGTGCTCGGTGGTGGCGGCGGTGCTGCCGCAGGCACTCCGGCAGATACCAGCGCCGCCGCTGCCAACTCCGCCAACGCTGCAGCAGCAGCTGCCCAAGCCCGTGCCGCCGCACAGGACATGCTCACGCGCAACACGTTGGCCTTCGATGCTGTGCAGAACATGCAAGCCGCAGCCCGCGCCGCCGCCGCCACGATGAACAATGCCGGAGCAAATCCCAACTTCCCTGGCAACACGCTCCCGGATGTACCGAATGGCCTTGGCGTGGGTGGTCTCGATTTCATCAGTGCCGCCGGTGCCAGCAATCCCACGCAATCTTTGCAGAACGCACGTACCATTGTTCAGATTCAGCAAACACAGCAGCAGGCAATGATGGAGTGGAACACTTTCAACATAGGCCGCCAGACCACGTTAAAATTCGACCAAACTGCAGGTGGCTCGAACGCGGCAAGCTGGATTGCCTTCAACCGCATCACCGATCCCAGCGGCAATCCTTCTCAGATCCTCGGCAACATTGAAGCACAAGGTCAGGTGTATGTGATCAACCAAAACGGCATCATCTTTGGTGGAGCAAGCGAGGTGAACACCGGCTCTTTCACTGCGTCCGCACTGCCGATCAATCAAAAACTTGTTACCAACGGATTGCTCAATAATCCCAGCGCTGAATTTCTCTTCTCCTCACCCGATGTGCCTGTGAGTCCAACAGCCTATGGCAAAGTTGGTAATGTGACTGTCCAGACTGGCGCCCGAATCACTGCTCCGACGACCTCCGCCAACGTCGGAGGTCGTGTGGCACTCATCGCCCCGAACGTGACCAATAATGGCACGTTATCCACTCCGGATGGCCAGACGATTCTCGCCGCGGGTATGCAGGTGGGTTACGATGCACACAGCAGCGATGATCCAAGCTTGCGTGGCCTTGATATCTATGTCGGCAAAGTGGGTGCCTACGGCGGCACCGCTACAAACAACGGGCTCATCTCTGCTGAACGTGGCAGCATTGTCGTTACTGGTAAGAATGTGAATCAAAACGGCTTCCTTCACAGCACGACTTCGGTAGCACTAAATGGCCGTGTGGATCTGCTGGCGAACTATAATGCAGTATCCAATCCGAACTATGGCATAGCCGGCCAGGGCGGTGCCTTCATTTACGATCAGGCCAGCGATCCAACGACTGGTGTCGTGAGCCTCGCCGCCGGATCGGTCACCCGCGTGCTGCCGGAGTATGCTAGCGCAATGAAGGTCGTTGGCACCGAGTTAGCGCTCAAATCGCAAATCAACATGCAGGGCCTCGCCATTTACCTAGGCTCGGGAGCCGTCATTCATGCGCCGAATGCCAATGTGGTGCTAAGTGCAGGCGTTTGGGATGTGCTTACAGGCTCAGGAAACACTGACATCGACTTCGTGTATGCAGGCGGTCAGGTTTACCTCGATCAAAACACCGTCATCGACGTAGCAGGCTCTACCGGCATCGCATCGTCAATAAGCCAGTACATCATCGATATAGACCTTCGTGCCGCTGAACTGGCCGATGTGCCCCTGCAGCGCAACAGCAGTTTGCGTGGACAAAAAGTGACCGTCGATCTGCGTGAGACCGGCACCCGCACCGATGGCAGCACCTGGTATGGCACACCCTTGGCAAACCTCAGCGGCTACCTCGGCGTCATCGAGCGAAACGCGGCCGAGCTGACCACCAAGGGGGGCAATGTCAGCATCAGCGCCGGCGAGTCTGTAGTGATGCAGCGAGGCTCCCGCATCAACACCTCGGGCGGCTATCAAGAGTTCGCCGCTGGCGAGGTGACCACCACGCGACTCGTTGATGATGGCAACATCGTGGACATCGCCCGTGCCGATCCCTCGGTGATCTACGACGGCATCTACAATCCCGTCACCTCCAGCACCGATCCGCGCTGGGGCACCACCACGAGCAGCACGGGGCTCTTCAGCGACAACAGCCGTTTCGAGGACAGCCACCTCTTTGGCGCTGCCGCCGGCAATGTGAGCATCAGCGCCGCCGCGATGGCGCTGGATGGCAGCTTCGCTGCAGGAACTGTGGCAGGGCCGCAGCAACTCGATGCGGCTCCGAGGGCCGGCAGCCTCACGCTGCAATGGCAGTCCCAGCTCCTCTCGCGTGCCAATCCGAACTTCCCCCTCATCTCTCCCACGCCGCCCGCGATCACCTTCCGCAACGCCGTCTCCGCTCTGCCTGCTGCAAGTGCGTTCGCCCTTGATGGCACTGGCAGTCCTCTCGCGCTGCGTGTGGAGCGCAGCACGGCCGTGGACCTGCCTTCCACGCTGCTTTCCACACAGGCCTTAGGCTCGCTCTTCGTGAACAATGGCAATGGCGACATCACTTTGCCCTCCGGAGTCAATTTGAATGCACCTGTGGGCGGAACTGTTTCGCTGCATGGGGCCAATGTGAACGTACAGGGCAGCATCTCCGCGCCCGCCGGTGTGATCGATCTCCTCGCCTACAACGTCTCACCTTTTGATTCGAACATCATCATCACCAACAACCTGCCCGTGCCTGCCGCCAATGCCGGTCGTGGCATCGTCACCATCGGCTCCGCGGTCACGCTGAGCACCGCGGGACTGATCATCAACGACCGTGCGGATGCACCTTCCCCCTTCAGCGCGCCACGCGGGCTCAGCGGAGGGCGCAGCACCTACGCGGGAGGTTCCATTCGTGTCGAAGGCTGGCAAGTCGATGTGCTGGCAGGCAACCAGCTCGATGTCTCCGGCGGTGTGCTGGCGGATCGCAATCTGCATCATGGCAATGCGGGCACGCTTTCGCTGCTCGGCGGACGTGATCCCTTGCTCACGTCCATTCTTGGCGGGCGTCTAAGCCTGGCGGGATCGCTTCGTGGCTTCTCGGGTGCCGCTGGCGGAACGATGAGCCTGCTCGCGCCGACGCTTCAAATCGGTGGAGCGTCCGTCTATCCGAACACCTTGTTGCTCGATCCGGCCTTCTTCAACCAGGGCGGCTTTCAATCCTTCACTATGACCGGCCTCGGCTCCGCTCCGGCCGGTGTGGACAACTCGAATCCAGCCATCGTCATCGCTCCCGGCGTGGTCATTGCCCCCGTCGTGAGCAGTTGGCAGGCAAACGTAGCCGTGCAAAACGGCCAGAGCCTCATCACGCTCGCCACGCTCCAGCAGCCGGAAGGTTATCGAAACACGGTGAGCCTCGACTTTCGTGCGCCCGGCGTGCTCGACTCCTCCAGCAGCGAGCTGACAGTGCGCGGACGCATCGACATGGGCGCTGGATCGCTCATCACCACCGATGCGCTGGGCAAGGTGACACTGCATGGACAGACCGTGCAAATGGCCGGCAGCATCGTGGCTCCGGGCGGCACGGTGCTCATCCACGGCGCTTCCCATTATCCAGAGAACAGCCCGTCAAACTTCTCGCTCACCACCGTGCTGCTCGGTCCCGCCGCCAGCATCTCGACGGCAGGCAGGACGATTTATACCTTTGACACCTTTGGCCGCCGCAGCGGCACCGTGCACGCGGGCGGCAGCATCACAGTCGAGGGCAATCTTATCGCGGATGCAGGGGTCGTGCTCGATGTCTCCGGCACTGCGGCCATGCTCGATCTCACACCCGAGCAGGCGGGCAATCCGCTGCGTGGCATCGGCTCCGTGACCGAGTGGTTTCAGCCGTCGGAACTCGTGCCCACGCTCGTCATGAGCAACGCGGGCAGCATCTCGCTAAAGGGCGGCGAGTTCCTTTTTTCTCGCGCCACGCTGCTCGGGCAGGCCGGCGGAGCGAATGCGCAAGGCGGCACACTGAGCATCGACTCCGGCCGTTTCTACATTCCAGGTGGTTTGAAGGATGATCGTGACATCTCACTCATCGTCTCGCAGGATATGAGCGCCTTCGCGGCACCAGTGGCGGCACTCGGACAAGCCACAGGCATTCCGGCACTGGGATACTTTGGAGCCAACACTTTCCAAAACGGCGGCTTCGACACGCTTCACCTCGCCGGGAATGTCGAGTTTCGCGGCGCGGTGACTCTGACAGGTCGTGGCGCTTTGAGCATCGCTAATGGCGGCGTGATTCAAGCGAATGCGCTGACCACGCTCACGGCCTCCTATGTGAAGCTCGGCCTCTCGCTCGGCCAGCCGGTGCGCGATGAGGAACTGGTGAATCCTTACATGAAGGACAATCCAGGTGGCGGCGGACGAGTCTTCAGCCAGTTCAGCCCCACCGCGGGTGCTGGTCGCCTGGTGGTGTCGGCCGATCTCGTCGATGCCGGCTTCCTTTCGCTGCAAGGCATCGACAGCGCCGCCATCAATGCGCGTCATGAGCTGCGTGGCGCGGGTTATCTCGACATCGCGGGCAATCTCGATCTCACCGCCGGCCAGATCGTGCCGGAGACCGCGTCCACTTTCGCGATCACCGCTTACAATGGCGGAGCAGTCACCATTGCCTCATCGGGTATCACGCCGCAGTTCCCGCTGAGCGCCGGAGGCCGCCTCAATATCTTCGCACAGACCATCACGCAATCCGGCGTGCTGCGTGCCCCGTTTGGCAGCATCCGCCTCGGCTGGGACGGTACAGGCACAGCACCACGTGGCTTGGTGACCAACTCTCCAGTCCCCGTCACACAGCAGATTACTCTCGCCGCCGGTTCTTCCACTTCAGTTTCTGGAATCGATCCACACACTGATACAGGTGTGGTTATTCCCTACGGTCTGCTCAAAGACGGCACAAACTGGATTGATCCGACCGGGCTTGACATCACGGCAACTGGGGTGCCTGAGAAATCTTTGCGTGTTTCGGCGCAGAACGTCACCACCGAGGCCGGTTCGACGCTCGACATCCGCGGCGGTGGCGAGCTTTATGCCTACCGCTGGGTGCAGGGCAATGGCGGCACGAAGGACATCCTCGATTCCGATTCGGTGTTCGCCATCTTGCCCGGCTACGCGTCCTCCTTCGCGCCCTTCGCCGCGTTTGCCACCGCAGGTATCAATGCCGCAAACCTCGGCGGTGACACAGGCTACACGAACAGCTCACTGCAAATCGGTGACCAGGTCTATCTGCGCGGCAGTTCGCTGCTTGCAGCTGGTGCTTACACACTCCTCCCGGCGCGTTACGCCTTGCTGCCCGGTGCCATGCTGCTCACGCCAGACTCCGGCGACCCGGTGGACTCCTACGTGAAGCCCGGTGGCGCGGTACTCACCAGCGGCTATCGCTTCAACAGCCTCAATCCCGCCTCCTCCGCGCAGATCTACCAGTCCTTTGAAATCGCGCCGCAGAATATCGTGAAAGTGCGTGCCGAGTATGCGGATGCCTATTCGCAAAGCTTCATCAGCGCCGCCCAGCAGCGTCTCACTCTACCCGTCACCCGAGGACCTCTCGACGCCGGTTACGCTCTCTTCGGCGCTCAGCAATCGATGCAACTCAGCGGCCTCGTGAGCGCCGCTGGAGCCAACAATGCCCGTGGAGGACGTGTCGATGTCAGCAGCCCGATTGACATTGTCATCGCCGGCCCCGGAGCACCCGCACAGGCTGGCAAGCTCGTGTTGAATGCCTCGCTGCTCAGCGCCTGGAACGCGGAAAGCCTGCTCATTGGCGGTGAACGCAGCAGCACAGACAGTATCACCGTGCGCACGACGAATCTCACCTTCGACAACGCGGGCTCGCCCTTGGTTGGCACGGATGTCGTCCTCGCGGCGACGCAAAATTTGACGCTCGCAGCCGGTTCCTCCTTGCTTCAAAGCGGTGCGCAGAGCTCCGCGGATGCTTTCGTCATCACTGGCAATGGGGCGTTGATTCGTGTGAGTGGTGTCACAGGCGCACAAATCTCCCGCAGTAGCGTCACAGCCTCCGCGCTACCAACGCTCACCATCGGCACGAACGCGGTGATCACCGGTCGCACCGTCACGCTCGACTCGACAAATGCCACATCGATCGCGCTAAGCACGCAGCTCACCGCTAGCACGATCCAGCTCAATAGCGGACGCATTAGCATTCAGCTCACGAGCCCAGGAGCCTTGCAGTCCAACGCAGGTTTGGTGCTAGGCGGAGGTCTTTTGAGTGCTTTGCAGGCCTCGAACTCGTTTTCACTGCTCAGTTACTCTTCCATCGATTTTTACGGCACGGGTTCGTTTGCGGCTGCTGGAGCCTTAGAACTCCACGCAGGTGAAATCCGCGGTTTTAATCAAAGCGGTGGCAGCATTGATCTCACGGCTCAAAGCCTCGTTTTGGACAACAGCGCCCTCGCCACTGTGCCGGGCATCGTGGCGGCGGCCACGGGCAGCTTCAATCTCACGGCCAACACAATCACCCTCGGTCAGAACGCGCTCGCGATCGACCAGTTCAACACGGTCACGCTAACGGCTACGCAAGGTGTCACCGTGCGAGACACCGGCTCCTTCCGTGCCCAGAATGCTTTGAGCATCGTCTCGCCCTTTTTGCGGGCGGAAAGCAAGGCCTCGCAGCTCATCGCCGCCGGCGGCCTGCTTCATCTGAGCAAGCCGGCGACATCGTTTTCACCCTCCACGCTCGGTTTAGGGTCCTCGCTCACGCTCGAAGGCAGCTCGGTGCTCGCGGAAAACGATGTACTGCTGCCCAGCGGTCTCATTTCGCTGCGGGCCACCAACGGAGATGTCACGGTGAACGGCATTTTGAATGCTGGCGGCGTCGCAAGGCAGTTCTTTGATGTCACACGTTACACGGATGCAGGCAGTGTTTCGCTTACCGCGAATGCTGGCAACGTCATCGTCGGCGCCGGCGGCGTCATCAACCTCGCCGCACAGACAGGTGGTGGCGATGCTGGAACACTCGTCGTCAATGCGGCAGGCCAGTTCACGCTCAACGGCACGCTCTCTGGGCAGGGGGCTTCCACCGGCAGCTTTGAGCTCGATGTCGGCACTCTGACCTCCTTTGCGGATTTGAATACCCGCCTCAATGCAGGTGCCTTCACTGCATCGCGCAAGCTCCGTGTGCGCACCGGCAGCATCAGCATCGACGGCACCGTGAACTCAAAACGCTTCCTCCTAGCACTCGACAGCGGTGCGATAACGGTAAACGGCACGATCCATGCTTCCGGCAGCACCGGCGGACGCATCGACCTCATCGCCAACGGCGGTGTGGCATTGACGAATGGCTCCACGCTGAATGTGCGCGGCCAGAGTTTCGACAACGCGGGCAAAGGTGGTGCCATCTGGATCGAATCTACCGGCACAGGCACAATCAGCATCGCCGCCGGCTCCACGCTCGATCTGCGAGTCGATTCCAAAGCGAGCGACAGTGCCACACACGGCCAGTTCAGCGGCAAGGTGCATCTCCGAGCCCGTCAGAACGGCACCTTCAATGATCTGCTCATCGATCCTATCGCCGGCACCTTCCTCGACGCTTCCAGCATCGAGATCGAAGGCTTCCGCACTTACAGCTTCAATCAGGCCAACGTGATCCTTCGTGCCGGAACGAGTGCCATCGCAGGTGAAAGCCTCAACACGACCACAATCCACAACAACAACACGAGCTTCATGGCGAACTACAACGCCGTGTTCACCCGTTTGCTCGGTGGAAATACCTCCATTCAATCTGTCTCCGTGCTCCAACCCGGCGTAGAGATCGTGAACAGCGGCGGCACCATCTCACTCGGCACACCAACCTCTGCCGCGCTGGCCGATTGGAACCTCGCCACCTTCCGCTACGGCCCTAACAATGCTGCGGGCACGCTAACAATGCGAGCCAGCGGCAATCTCGAATTTTACAACACGCTCAGCGATGGCTTCACAGTAGCTAGCACCGGAACCATACCGCTCGTCGAACGCATGTGGATGGCCACGCTCAACGCTCTTAACGTCAACGCACCTGTGAATTCACAGTCATGGAACTTCCGACTCACCTCCGGAGCAGATATCAATGCCGCCAACTTCCGTCAAACCGTTGCTCTGGGTTCGCTCACTCCTAACTCAGGCTCCCTGTTGCTCGGCAAAGACGCAGGACAGGCCATTCCAACAAGTTCCGGTGCGAACAGTTCACCTGGCACGAATGCCTTAACGCGCCTCGCCATCAATCCGGAAAATAACATTGCCACCACCGGCACGCCGACAGCGACGAACCGATTCCAAGTCATCCGCACCGGCACTGGCGACATCGAGGTGAATGCTGG
>Ga0075471_10001306_pt1 | contig 16301 bp, 13 predicted proteins | sample DEB19_08_DNA_2_FD_74787 | JGI IMG/M metagenome (GOLD analysis project Ga0075471, IMG submission 74787) | Aqueous microbial communities from the Delaware River and Bay under freshwater to marine salinity gradient to study organic matter... | ecosystem: Environmental > Aquatic > Marine > Coastal ... | reverse complement strand
AGCGGCTCGGCGGCCGTCTTCATCTGGCAGTAGGGCCGCCAGAGCGTGAGAGCCTCGAGCCCCGGCGGCAATGCATCACGGCCGGCGTCGCACTCCTGCACGGCACGCGTCGGCGACGGCTGCATCGGCTCCGCGGCGATCGATCCGTCGATGCCCATGGCGTCAGACCGCCTCTCCCGCCGGCACCGGGGCCGCCCGCATGGCGGCGTCGATCCGCTCCAGGATGGTGCGGATAATCTCGCGGTCGGACTCCGGACGCCGCTGGCTCTGCGGATGGGGCTCGTCGGCGGCGATGAGTCCGCGAAGGCGGAGCGCCTGGGCCATCGAATGCTTGTAGGCTGGCACCGGGCTGCGAAACGTGAAATCGCCGAGGGCCTGCAGCGCGTCGTCGAGTTCGTCGAACCGGCTGTCGCCAGCCGCCCACCAGCGGTCCCGCAGGGCGAAGGCGTCGGGGGCGGCCGTGGAGAGCCCCAGCAGCCAGTCGCTGCCGTACCGCACCATGTCGATCGCGAGGTCGTTGCCGGTGAGCACGCGGAACTCGGGCCGCACCCGGTCGCGGAGCGCCAGCCGCTCCCATTCCAGGCGCCGCGAGAGCGACGAATGCTTGGCGGCGATGCACTCGGGAATCTGCAGCATCTCCGCATAGGCGTCGAGCGAGAGCACGCGGCCGTTCGGCAAGAACACGGGCGACAGTTCGAAGCCTATGAACCGTGGCACTCGGCGCGCGAGCCGGCGGTAGCGGGCAAGCATTTCAGCGTCGCCCCCGGCCGTGAGGCCGTACGACGGAAAGATCACCGGCAGGCCGCCGACGGCGGCGATCATGTCGAACTGCCGCCCGTAGCTCGGCTCGTCGAAGGCGGCTCCGGAATCGTCTACCACGCACGCCCCCGCGACGAGATCGCCGCCACCGACCGCCGCGCGGGCGATCCGCAACGCCTCGCGGCGCGTGGCGTCGTCGATCAGATTGACGTAGCCCGTGTCCATGTTGACGGCGGGCGTGATCCCCGCGGCCGCAGTCCGGGCGACGTGGGCAGCGAAGGCGTCCCAGTCGATCCGCCGGTCGGCGGTGAAGGGGAGGAGGATCGCCGACATGCCGCGGATCGTCCGCCGCGGACGGACGAGCGTCGCGGGATCGATCGGCGAAGCGTGGTGCTGCGGAATGGGCATCCGGAAAGTATCCGGGAAAGCTCCCGGGTCCGCCAGCGCGGGCTTGCCCGCCAGCGCGGCCCGACGCATTCGCGCAGCTGGCCAAGGCTCTCGACCGCGTGCCGCCCTGTCGTACACTTGCCCGCATCGGAGAGCCTCACCGCATGCCGCCATCCTTCCCCCGCATCGCCCGCTTCCGTTCCGCGGCCGACCTGCGGGAGCATCTCGCGACGCTCGCCTCGCCGCTGCCGCTCGACGACCGGATGCTCTCCGCCGCGGAGGGCTCGCCGCTGGCGGCGCCGATCGACATCGGCGGCCGTCGGGTCGGCAACCGCTGGTGCATCCATCCGATGGAAGGCTGGGACGCCACCGCCGACGGCCTGCCGACCGACACGCTGCTGCGCCGCTGGCGGCATTTCGGCACGAGCGGCGCCAAGCTCATTTGGGGCGGCGAGGCGGTCGCCGTCGTGCCGGAGGGCCGGGCGAATCCCCACCAGCTCTGCGCGCCGACCTGCGGCCGCGACGGCTTCGCCACGCTGCTCGCGACGCTTCGCGAGGGCCACCGCGAGCGGCACGGCGGCACAGACGACCTGCTCGTGGCGCTGCAGCTGACGCATTCGGGGCGGTTCTCGCGGCCGACCGCGGCGGGCCGCAAGCCGCGGGTCGCGCACCACCATCCGATCCTCGACGCCTGGCACGGCCTCGACGCCGCCGATCCGTCGCTCCTTCTCTCCGACAGCGAGGCGGAGCGGCTCGTCGACCGCTACGTCGCAGCGGCCCGCGACGCCGAAGCCGCCGGCTTCGACATGGTCGACATCAAGGCCTGCCATGGCTATCTCCTGCACGAGTTTCTCTCCGCCCGCCGCCGGCCGGGCCGTTTCGGCGGTGACTTCGCCGGCCGCACGCGGCTTCTTTTCACGATCATCGACCGCGTCCGCGACGCCTGCCCGAGGCTCCTTGTCGGCGTGCGGCTCTCGCTGTTCGACACCGTGCCATGGCGGAAGGTGGGCGACCACGGCGAGCCGTGGCCCTGCGGCGAGGCGCTCCCCTACGACGGCGGCTTCGGCGTCGACGCCGACGATCCTTCAGCGATCGACCTCGACGAGCCGATCCGGCTGCTCGCGGCCCTACGCGACCGCGACGTCGTCGCCGTGAACCTCTCGGCCGGCTGCCCCTACACGGTCCCCCACATCCTGCGTCCAGCGACGTTTCCGCCGTCGGACGGCTACCCGCCGCCGGAGGATCCTCTCGTCGGAGTGTGGCGACAGATCGACGCGGTGCGACGGGCGAAGGAGGCGGTGCCGGGGCTCGTGCTCGTCGGCTCCGGCTACAGCTACCTGCAGGACTACGTCGCGCACGCCGCGCAGGCGGTCGTGCGGCTCGGCTGGGTCGATCTCGTGGGCCTGGGCCGGATGGTGCTCTCCTATCCGGAGCTGCCGGCCGACGTGCTGGCGGGCAGGCAGCTCGTGCGGACGGCCGTCTGCCGCACGTTCAGCGACTGCACGACCGCGCCGCGGAACGGCCTCCGCAGCGGCTGCTACCCGCTCGACCCCTTCTACAAGGGTCTCGAGCCGGAGGCCGCGCGTCTCAAGGAGATCAAGCAGGCGACGTGAGGTCTGCGTCGCCGTCGCCTGCCGGTCCAGCCATCGCTGGCGTGCGACGCATTCGGCGCCGTGTCCATCGCCCCGCTAGGCTCTCCCTGCATGGAAGACTTCGTCGCTTCGGCCTGGCGGTGGTGGCTCGCGATCTGGCCGCACGTGCTGGCCACGTCGATCCTCGCCATCAACGTGGTCGCCAGCGCCCATGCGATCCTCGTCAAGCGCGACACCCGGTCGACGATCGGCTGGGTCGGCCTCATCTGGCTCTCGCCCGTCTTCGGGGCGATCGCCTACGCCGTGCTCGGCGTCAACCGGATCCGTTCGCGGGCCGGCCAGCTGCGGGCCGGCCAGCTCGCCGTCGTCCACGAGCTGCGGGCGGCCGTTCCCACGGCAAAGCAGCTCGACGCCACGATCGGCCCCCCCGACTCGCCGCTGCGATCGCTCGCCACGCTCGTGGGGAGCGTGACGGGCCGCCCGCTCGTCGCGGGCAACCGGATCGAGCCGCTCGTCGGCGGCGACGAGGCCTATCCGCGGATGCTGGCCGCCATCGACGCCGCCACCCGCAGCATCGGCATGGCGTCCTACATCTTCGACAACGACCCCACGGGGAAACTCTTCGCGGCGGCGCTCGGCCGGGCGGCCGCCCGCGGCGTGGCGGTGCGCGTGCTCGTCGACGGCATCGGCTCCCGCTACACATGGCCCTCCATCATCGGCGTGCTCGCCGACGCCGGCGTCCGCGTCGACCGGTTCCTGCCCACGACCGTGCCGCTCTACTTTCCTTACGCCAACCTGCGAAACCACCGCAAGATCCTCGTCGTCGACGGCACGATCGGCTTCACCGGGGGCCTCAACATCCGCGACGGCTGCTGGCTGGAGCACCGGCCGCGGCATCCCGTTTGCGACATGCATTTCGAGCTGCGCGGCCCGGTGGTCACGCAGCTGCTGGAGGTGTTCGCCGAGGACTGGGCGTTCGCCGCCGACGAGGTGCTCGTGGGCGACGCCGCCGACGCGGCCGCGAACGCGGCCTGGGCGCCGGCCCTCGACGCCGCCGGCGGCACGCTGGCCCGCGGCGTTCGCTACGGCCCGGACGATCCCGACATCGGCCGCATCAAGCTCGTGATCGTGGGAGCGCTGGCCGCGGCGCAGAGGTCGGTGCGGATCATGACCCCCTACTTCCTGCCGGACGACGCCGTCTGCCAGGCGCTCGACGTGGCGGCGATGCGCGGCGTCACGGTCGACATCGTGCTGCCCGACGAAAACAACCTGGCGCTGGTCAGCTGGGCGTCCACGGCGCTGCTCTGGCAGGTGCTCGGCCGGGGCTGCAACGTGTGGATGTCACGGCCCCCCTTCGACCACACCAAGCTGATGGTCGTCGACGGCAGCTGGGCCATGTTCGGCAGCGGCAACTGGGACGATCGGAGCATGCGGCTCAACTTCGAATTCAACGTGGAGACATACGATCGTGACCTGGCGGCCGCTCTCGACCGGCACATCACCGGCGTGATCGCCACCTCCCGCCGCCGCACGCTCGCGGAGGTGGACGCCCGTAGCCTGCCGATCCGGCTCCGCGACGGCATCGCGAGGCTCTTCTCCCCCTACCTCTGACGCGGCCGTGACGCCGACCCCGCGGCCGACAGTGGCCCGGCGGTTGCCAGGCCGCTGCCTGCGGCCTACAGTCAGCGTCCATGGCAGTCACCACCAGCCCCGCCGTCGCACCGGCCTTCATGATCGACGGGCTGCGCGGCATCGGCCGCGAGTTTCACGCGCGGTCGTGGTCGCTCGGTACCAGCAGCAACTACAGCGTGGTCGCCTCGCGCGATCCGCTGGAACTCGTGATCACCGCCAGCGGCAAGGACAAGTCGTCGCTCGGCCCCGACGACTTCGTCCGTGTCGACGCGGCGGGCCGCGTGATCGACGGCTCCGCCCGGAAGTCTTCGGCGGAAACGCTGCTCCACTGCCTCATCGCCGACCTCGTGCCGGCGCTCGGCGGCGGGCCGGTGGGTGCCGTGCTCCACACCCACTCCGTCTGGAGCACCGTCCTCTCCGGCGCCGACCTCCGCCGCGGCAGCCTCCGCATCGAAGGCTACGAGATGCTCAAGGGCCTCGAGGGGATCGGCACGCACGAGACCTTCGAGGAGGTGCCGATATTCGCCAACAGCCAAGACATGCCTGAACTGGCGGCGCGGATCCGCGACCGGCTCACCGGCCTCGATTGGAGCCAGCCAAAGCGGCAGCCCTGCCACGGATTCCTGCTGTCGCGGCACGGCCTCTACACCTGGGGACAGTCCCTGGCCGAGGCCCGCCGACACGTCGAGATCTTCGAGTTTCTCTTCGAAGTCGTGGCGCGGAGCCGCACGCTGGCCGCCGCACCGGCCCACGAGCACCAGTAGCGGCGCGCGAGCCGCAGAAAGCGAGGTTTCACCATGGCGATCGTCACCATTCCCGCCGAGTCCCGCCGTATCACCGACGCCGCCGAGATCGGCGCGTTTCTCAAGTCGCACGGCATCGACTACGCCGTCTGGCCGCTCGAAGACCGGGTCAGCCCCGCGGCGCCCGCCGAGCAGATTCTCGCCGCCTACGATCCCGAGATCGCGGAACTCAAGCGGCGGGGCGGCTTCGTGACCGCCGACGTCATCGATGTCTACCCGGACACTCCGAACCTCGACGCCATGCTCGCCAAGTTCAGCAAGGAGCACACCCACACCGAGGACGAAGTGCGGTTCATCCTGCAGGGCAGGGGGGTGTTCCACATCAACCCCGTCGACCGGCCGGTCTTCGCCATCGAGGTGTGGGCGGGCGACATGATCAGCGTGCCGCTGGGCACCCGGCACTGGTTCGACCTCTGCACCGACCGCCGCATCCGCGCGATCCGCCTCTTCCAGGACATGAGCGGCTGGACGCCGCACTACCTCGAGAACGGCGTACACGCCGGCTACGAGCCGCTGTGCATGGGGCCGGCCTGGCTTCCTGGCGCAGGAAGGGCCGCCTCGTGATCGTCTTCGGTGGCCGCGGTATTCTGCTCGACGTCGAAGGCACGACGTCGTCGATTTCGTTCGTCTACGACGTGCTCTTTCCGTTCGCGCGGCGGCACATGGGCGACTTCCTCTCGACGCGGTCCGACGACCCAGCCGTGCGCACGGTCGCGGCGCAGCTCGAGGCTGAGGCCGCGGGAGAGAATCCTGCCGCCACTGCCGACCTGGCCGACCCAGCCGTCGCCACGCGAGTGGCGCTGGCGGCGCTGGCGCTCATGGACCGCGACGCCAAGGTCACGCCGCTGAAGGAACTGCAGGGGATGATCTGGAAGGGGGGCTTCGACTCGGGCGAGCTCGTGGCGCACGTCTTCGACGACGTGCCACCGGCACTGGCGCACTGGGCCGATTCGGGGCTCGATGTCCGCATCTACTCGTCGGGGTCGATCGACGCCCAGAGGCTGTTCTTCGCCCACACCGCCGGCGGCGACCTCACGCCCCACCTGCGCGGGCATTACGACACGACGACCGGGCCGAAGCGGGAGGCGGCGAGCTACCTCGCGATCGCCGCCGACATGAGCCTCGAGCCGCGGGAGATCCTCTTCGTCAGCGACGTGGGCGCGGAGCTCGACGCGGCCAGGGAGGCGGGCATGGCCACGGCGCTGGCGGTCCGTCCGGGCAACCGCGATCCCGGCGGACGGCTCGAACACGAACCACTTCACTCGTTCGCCGACATCGTCACCTAGGACGCGGCACGGCGTCGGCCGGCGCGACCGGCCCTCCCCGCGGATCACCACCATGCCCACCGGACGCGAGCCGCCTGCGGAAACCGCCGCCATACGCTGTGCCGCGGCCGCCTCCACGGCACCGCAGATCGACGAGGCCATCCGCGAGGCGGTGGCGGCAGCTGCGGGCCAGATCGGCGACACGGCCGACGTCGCGATCGCATTCGTGTCGGCCCGCTACGGCGAGGCGATCCGGCCGGCGCTCGAGGGCCTTGGCGACGCGATGGGAGCATCCGTCGTCATCGCCGCCACGGCGGAGGCCGTGCTGGCCGACGGCGTGGAATACGAGGCCGAGCCCGCCGTGACGGTGTGGATGGCCCGCATGCCGACCGCATCGATCATTCCGTTCTCGCTCGAGTACGCGCAGACGGCCGACGGCGGCATGTTCGCCGGCTGGCCCCCGGAGCTCGACGGCCCGTGGCCCGACGGGGCCGCGGTCGTGCTCCTAGCCGACCCGTTCTCCTTTCCCGTCGACGCCTTCATCGCGCGCATGGAGGAGGACCACCCCGGGGTGCCGATCGTCGGCGGCATGGCCAGCGGCGGATTTCAGCCGGGCATGAACACGCTCGTGGTCGGGTCGCGGACCTACGACTCCGGCGCGGTCGGCTTCGTCGTCGGCGGCGGCGCCCGCGTCAGGCCCGTGGTCTCGCAAGGGTGCCGCCCCATCGGCCGGCCGATGGTCGTGACCAAGTCGGAGGAGAACGTCATCGTCGAGCTCGGCGGCAAGCCGGCACTCGAGCGGCTGCGCGAGATCTACGGCGGCCTCACCCCGGCGGACCGCGAGCTCGTCCGCACGTCGCTGCACGTCGGCCGGGTCGCCAGCGAATACCAAGACTGCTTTCAGCGCGGGGACTTCCTGGTGCGAAACGTCGTCGGCGCGGACTCCGAGTCGGGCGTGATCGCGGTGGGCGACCTCGTCCGCACCGGCCAGACCGTCCAGTTCCACGTCCGTGACGCCGCGAGCGCCGACGAGGACCTGCGCGGCCTCCTCTCGCTGGAGAAGGGGCGGGGCACGCGGGCGGCCGGCGCGCTGGTCTTCACGTGCAACGGCCGCGGCACGCGGCTCTTCGACGAGCCGCATCATGACGCCCGCTGCGTGCGGGAGATCATCGGCCACGTCCCCACGGCTGGCTTCTTCGCGCAAGGGGAGATCGGTCCGATCGGCCGGCGCAACTGCCTCCACGGCTTCACCGCGAGCATCGCGCTGTTCGAGGCCCGCGGCTGACGCCGCAACGCGAGGGCCCGCCGGCACAGCCGCGGCCCCACCGGCCCGCGAAGCCCCGGGCACGCCCCTGCGCCGGCAGGACGTTTTGGCCGTTATTGCCCTTGCCCAGGCCGCGGGGGCTGCCTACCGTCCCCCCACTCTGGAGGCCATCCGCATGCAGATGCTTCGGCGCGGCAAGGCTGCGACACCGTTTCTGATCGCTTTCGTCGCGGCCACAGCGACTATCGCCGGCGGCTGCGCCCACCACCGGGCCGATCAATACAGCTACGCCCCGCCCTACGCGCCTCCGGTCTACCCGCAGCCGCAGGCCACCACGCCCGTCGCCTACGCGGCGGCACCGGCGGCCATCGTGCCCGCGGGTGCGGTGCCCGGCGGTGTCGTGACGGCACCGCCGGGAATGACGACGGTGGCAGCCGCTCCGGGGGAGGTGGTGGTGGCGGCCGGCTCGCCCTGCCCGCCGTGCGCGGCGGAGGGGATGGTCGTCGGAGCGACCGCGCTCGTCGAAGGGGGCGGCCAGACGCCGCCGTGCCCGCCCGCACACTGACGCTTCCCCGAGACGATGCGCATCTCTCCCGTGAGGATCCGGCCGTGACGACACCGTCCCGACACTTCGTGACTCTGGCCTCACCGCTGGCCGCCACGTGCCTCGCGTGGGCATGGATGGCATCGTTCGCGGCGGCACAGCCCGGCGGGCCCACCATCCCGGCACCGCCCGGTGGGACCGTCCCGGCCGCTGCATTCGCGGTCAACCCGTTGGCGCCGCTCGACACGTCGAGCCCCAGGGCGACGCTGCAGAGCTTTCGCGACACCGTCGACCGCATCTTCCGGATCGTCAAGGCCGAGGGGGCGGCGGCACAGCGGCGACCCGAGAGCGGCCACCTCATGCGGCAGGCGCTCGGCTGCCTCGACCTCACGAACGTCCCGTCGTCGCTGGTCAACTCGGAGGGGGGCGAGGCCGCCGTCTGCCTCAAGGAGGTGCTCGACCGCATCCCGCTGCCAGCCATGGCCGACATCCCGGACGCCGCCGCCGTGCAGGCCGGCAGCGTCAAACGGTGGCGGTTTCCCGATACGGAAATCTGGCTCGTGCGGATCGCCGAGGGCAACCGCGAGGGCGACTTCGTCTTCAGCGCCGACACCGTCTCCCGCGCCAAGAGGTTCTACGAGCGATCCCGCTCGCTGCCGTACCGCGCCGACGCGGGCAGCCCCGGCCTGCTCGAGATGTACGTCGAGGCGGGCGGCTGGATGATCCCCGAGGCGCTGATCAGGTCGCTGCCCGCCTGGGCGCACGTGGCCATCGGCGGCGAGACACCGTGGCAGTGGGCCGCCACCGCCCTGCTGGCACTCCTGGCGGTGGCTGTCATCGTGAAGGCGTGGCGGCTGATGCGGTCGCTTGCCGAGAGCCACCGGCACGCCACGGTCGCCAGCCTCGTGTTTCCGGCGACGCTCGTCGCCGTCAGCCTCGCCGCCGACTATCTGCTCACGTTTCAGGTCCGCCTCACCGGCGACAACCTGCTCGCCGCCAAGGTCGTGCTCCGGGTCACGAACCTGGCGGGCGTGGTGGCGGGCGTGATGGTGCTGATGTCGTGGCTGTCCGACCTGCTCATCCAGGCTCGCGGCGCGGGGCACGAGGGGATCGAGACCCAGCTCATCCGGCTGGGCGGCAAGGTGCTCACGTTCGTGACGGTTGCCTGGATCGTGATCCAGGCGGCGGACTCGCTCGGCCTACCGGTCACCCCACTGGTGGCCGGCCTCGGTGCCGGTGGCCTCGCCGTGGCGCTCGCGTCGCAATACACGGTCGAGAACCTGATCGCCGGGCTCGTGATCTTCGCCGACAAGCCGGTACGGATCGGCGACGAGTGCCTCTACGGCTCGATCCGCGGCCGCGTCGAGCAGATCGGGCTGCGGTCGACGCGGATCCGCGGCGAGGACCGCTCGCTGATCTCCGTGCCCAACGCCGAATTCGCCAAGCAGCAGCTGGTCAACTTCTCACAACGGGACCACATTCCGCTCAAGATCCCGCTGTCGTTGCCGGGCGGCACACCGCCACGGCGGCTGCGGTCGCTCCTGGCCCGGCTGCGGCAGGTGCTCCTCGACCACCCGCGGCTGGCCGACAAGCCGGTCGACGCCCGGCTCACCGGCCAGTCGGGCGACGCGCTGACGGTCGAGCTGACGGCGATGGCGCTCACCGAGGACGAGCAGGATTTCGCGGCCATCCGCGAGGACGTGCTCCTCACAGTGATGGAGATCGTGCAGGACGCGACGGGCCAGGCCGACGGCGGTGACGCCGCCCGCTCGCTCCGGGCGGCGTGATGCCCGCCGCGGGGCTTCCGCCCGCTGTCGTCAGAGCGGATGCCGCGTGAAGAACTCCCAGATCAGCGCGTTGGCATCGAGCGACAGGGCGGATGGGCCCAGATAGAACGAGTCGGGCCGCCGGCCGGGCCAGGTGTGCCCGCCCCCCTCGAGCTTGTAGAAGACGACCTCACCCGCCGTCGTGCCGTCGGCCGGCTGCCAGGTGAACCGCTCGATCGAGATCCCTTCGTCGGAGCAGGGCACCGGCTCGCGGACGAACGCCGCCGAGCAGCCGTTGGCCTGCACCCAGTCGAGCAGCCCCTCGAGCACCGGCCGGTGCGACACGCGGGTGACGCTCCGCCGCCCGATGCCCCCCTCCAGCGGCGTGAACTGGTCGAGCGTGCCGTGGAAGTGGAGCACCGGCACGGGCCGCACCGGCGCGATCGCCGCGAGCGCCAGCGGCCCCGCCACCGGTGCGATCGAGGCGATCCGCGGGGAAAGCTCGGCCGCGGCACGGTAGGCCATCATGGCACCGTTGGACATCCCGGACGCGTGCACCCGCCGCGGGTCGATCGGCATGCGGACGGCGACCGCGTCGATGACCGCCGCTACGAAGCCCACGTCGTCGGAGTCGTCCGCTTTCGCCTCGCCGCAGCAGTTGCCGCCGTTCCACGTCAGCAGCCCCTCCCGCGAACCGCTGCCCGCCGGAAAGACGACGACGGCCCGCCCCTCGACGGCGAAGTCATCGAGCCCCGAGAACCGCCGCATCATTTCCGGGTGGCTCTGCCCACCGTGGAACGCCAGCACGAGCGGCCAGCCTGTCGGCGGCGCGTCACCGGCGGGCACGCAGACGACGGCCGAGCGGCGGCGCGGCCCCACGGGAACGTCGATGGCGATCGTGGTGGACATCGTTCGGCCCCGGGGCTCGTCGCGGCGGCGCCGCCGCTGCTGTCGCGTTTTTCCGCCGTCATTCCTACACTTCCTGCCGGCCGCCGCAAGCGGCCGCCCAGCAGGGCGGAGCATCTCTGGAGACGACTCGTGCCGGAAGGAAGCATGGAATTGCCGGGGCACCTGCGGCGGCGCGTGGCGATCGACCGCGTGTCGCCGGAGGTCGACGGCGGCCGCTTCGCCGTGAAGCGGGTTCGCGGCGACGAGGTGACGGTCGAGGCCGACGTCGTCTGCGACGGACACGACGAGCTCGAGTGCCGGCTGCACGTGCGGCACGGCGACACGGGGCAGTGGACCGTGCTGCAGATGTCGTGCGACGGCAACGACCGCTGGCGAGCGTCGTTCATCGCCGACCGGATCGGCCTCTGGCAGTACGCGGTGACGGCGCGGGTCGACCAGTTCGCGACCTGGCTCCGCGACCTGGGCCGCCGCGAGCAGGCGGGTGAGGCCCTGGAGGTCGAGCTCGTGGCCGGCAGCCAGATCGTCGCCGCCGCGGCACACGGGGCCCCGCCGGCCGCCGCGATCGAGATCGAGCAGCTGGCGGCGCAGCTGAAGTCTCCGGCCTGGCGGGACGTCGTCCACGCCCCGCGGCTGCGCGAACTGGTGGCGACGTACGCCGATCGGCGCGACGAGGCCCGGCTCGATCCGCCGCGGACCGTGTGGGTCGACCGCGCCCGCGGCCGGTTCGGCAGCTGGTACGAGGTCTTTCCGCGGTCGTGGAGCCGCACGCCCGGCGGCCACGGCACGCTGGCCGATCTGGCCGACAGGCTCGACTACGTCCGCTGGATGGGCTTCGACGTGCTCTACCTCACGCCGATCCATCCGATCGGTCAGGCGTTCCGCAAGGGCCGCAACAACACGCTCGATGCCGGCCCCGACGACGTCGGTAGCCCGTGGGGCATCGGCAGCGCCGACGGCGGCCATACGGCGATCCATCCCCAGCTCGGCACGTTCGCCGACTTCGAGCGGCTGCGCGCGCGGGCCGAGTCGCTCGGGCTCGAGCTCGCACTCGACCTGGCGCTGCAGTGCTCGCCCGACCATCCCTGGGTGCGCGAGCACCCCGAGTGGTTTCGCCACAGGGCGGACGGCTCGATCCAATACGCCGAGAACCCGCCCAAGAAGTATCAGGACATCGTCCCCTTCGACTTCCAGTGCGAGCAGTGGCGGCAGCTCTGGGCCGCGATTCTCGGCGTGGTGCGGTTTTGGGCCGACAAGGGCGTCCGGATCTTCCGCGTCGACAACCCGCACACCAAGCCCTTCGCATTCTGGGAGTGGCTGATCGGCGAGATCCACCGCGCCGACCCCGACGTGCTCTTTCTCTCGGAGGCGTTCACCCGGCCGAAGACCATGTACCGTCTCGCGAAGCTGGGCTTCACGCAGTCCTACACCTACTTCACCTGGCGGACGGAGAAGCAGGAGACGGCCGATTACTTGGTCGAGGTGACGACGCCGCCGGTGGCCGAGTTCTTCCGACCCAACTTCTGGCCCAACACCCCCGACATCCTCCACGAGACGCTCCAGCACGGCGGCCGGCCGATGTTTCTCGTGCGGCTCGCCCTGGCGGCCCTGTCGGTCGGCAACTGGGGCATCTACGGGCCGGCGATGGAGCTGCTGGAGGCGACGCCACGCGATCCGGGCGGCGAGGAGTATCTCGATTCCGAGAAGTACGAGATCAAAGCCTGGAACGTGGAGCGGCCCGACAGCCTCGCGCCCTTCATCCGCCGGCTCAACGAGATCCGCCGCGAGGAGCCGGCGCTCGCCCGCGTCCGCCCGCCGCTGGTGCAGCGGATCGACGACCCGCACCTGCTCGCCTGGTGCCGCTACGACGAGGCGAGCGGCAACCGGGTGCTCGTGGTGGTCAACCTCCGCCCCCATGAGCCGCGGGCCGGCCGATTGTCGCTCGATCGCCGGTCGCTGGGCCTCACCGACCACGCCTCCATCACCGCCCACGACCTGCTCGATCACGCCGAGCACATCTGGCCGACGGACGACATCACGATCGAGTGCACGCCGGAGGAGCCGGTGCGGGCGTTCCGGCTCGCCTGACGAGAGCGGCCCCAAACCCACCATCCGCACGTTCCGCAGTCCCATGCAGCCCGACGACGACGCCATCGCCAGCCGCATCGCCGCCGCCCTGCCGGAGGCCCGTTGGTTCGCGGGCAAGGCCGCCGCGATCGACCGCGTGTCGATTCACGACCGCCTCGCGCTGCCGGCGGCCGCTGGCGCCGACCGCGGCGGCTCATCGCTCGTGTTCGCCGACGTGGAGGTCGGCGGCGCACGGCACCGCTACTGCCTCGTGGTCGATCCCGCCGGCCATGACGCCGCCGCCACGCCGGCCTGCGCCCGGTGGCTGCTCGACGTCGTGCTGTCAGGAGGAAGGCTGCCGACCCGCGAGGGCACGGTGGTCGGTCACGCCGCGCCGGTGTCGCCATCGTCGGGACCGCAAGACGTCGGCGCAGCCCTTGCGGTCGAGGCGATCGGCGGCGATGCGTCCAACTCGTCGTTCGTCGTGCGGTCCGGCGGGTCCGCGTTCGTCGTGAAAATCTTTCGCCGCTGCCGGGTGGGCATCCAGCCGGAGGTCGAGGTGGGGGAGTTTCTGGCGGCCCACGGCGGCGCGTTCGCGGCCCCCCGGCTGCGCGGCTGGCTCGAGCGTGTGGCGGTGGACGGCTCGTCGACCGCCCTGGCGACGGTGCACGAACTCGTGCCCGACTGCCATTCCGCCTGGGACGTGCTCGTGGGACTGCTCGAGGCGGGCGACGCGGACACGGCGGCGTCCGCTGCCGTGGGCGACCTCGTCGCGGCGCTCGGAAGGCTGACGGGCCAGATGCACCGCGCACTCTCGGCGCGCCCCGACGTTCCCGCCTTCGCCCCGGAAGTGCCGACGGCCACCGCGAGGGCGGCGGCGGCTGAGCGGATGGCCCACCATGCGGCAGCCGTTTTCGCGCTGGTCGAGTCACGGCTGCCGCGGCTCGCGCCGGCGATCGCCGCCCGGCTGCGGCGGCTGCTCGACTCCCGAGCCGCGTTGCTGGGCACGTTCGAGTCGATCGACGCGATCGCCCCGAACGCACCGCACATCCGCGTGCACGGCGACTATCACCTCGGGCAGGTGCTCGTCGGCAATCGCGACGGCGGGCTGCACGTGATCGATTTCGAGGGGGAGCCGGGCCGCTCGCTCGACGAACGGCGGGTGAAAGCCTCCGCCGCGAAGGACGTCGCCGGCATGTGCCGCTCGCTCGACTACGCGTTGCGGCACGCGGCCGCGACCACCGGCCGGCCCTACCGGGCGGAGGACACGCGGCGGCTGGAGGGGCTGTTTCTCACCGGCTATCGAAGCATCGCCGCCGGCGCGGCGTGGTGGCCCGCCGACGAGCCGACGGCCGCGGCCCTGCTCGCAGTCCATAAGCTCGACAAGGCGGTCTACGAGCTGGCCTACGAACTCGACAACCGGCCCGACTGGATCGCCGTGCCGCTGGCCGCGCTCGAGGAGATGGCGGCTACTTCGGCCCGGTCCCGCGTTTGACAGGCGTGCCGTCCTCGTGAACCGCGACGTCGAAGATCCGCAGGGCATCGAGCCACCGCATCATCTCGTCGTTCTTGAAGAGCCGCGGCACGATCGTGCCCGCCTCGATGTGGCCGTAGTAGAGGTCGGCTGCGCCGTGCTCGCGGCCCCCGATGCGGGTCGTGACCCGCACGACCGACCCGCTCGCCGACAGCTCGACGACGTCGGCGAGAAACTCGATCGTGTCGCCCGGCGCCGCTTCGAACTCGAACCGCACGCCGCCCACCTTCGCCAGCACCACCTGCCGCTCGAACTCGAGCGCGTCGGCCACGAGCAGGCCGGCCGTCTGCGCCATGCCTTCGAGGACGAGCGTGGCCGGCATCAAGGCCGCGCCGGGAAAGTGGTCGTGCAGCTGCTCCTCGGCGAGCGTCACGGCCTTCACGGCCCGCGCGCGACGCCCCTTCACGAATTCGGTGAATCGATCGATCCAGAACCAGCGCATCTGCGGTCGCTCCGAGGCGTCGGATCCCGTCAGCCCTTCGCCCCGACCACCTGCACACCCGTGGTGAGCAAGAGCGGCCACGGCGTGCGTTCGTAGCGGCACTGCAGGAGGGCAGCGCCGAAGCCGGCCGCCGGACGGGCGATCGCCGCCGTCCGCTCGCGGCCGGCGGCCGGCACCGGCGTGGCCGTCCACCGCGCCTTGCGGAAGTCGCGTGTGGCCGACTCGGCCTGCCACAAGAGCACCTCCGCCGGCTCCTCGTCGGCCTCGAGCACGCACCGGCCGCCGTCGGCATCCTGCTCGAACTGCCAGTCGATCGTCGGCAGCGGCCGTTCGCCCGTGGCGTGGCGGCCCATTGCCGCCAGCAGCCCGGCGATCCGCTCCGGCGGGAGTCCGTGGCCACTGTTGGGGCTGTATGACACCCAGCACGGCCCGTGCAGTCCGTCGCGGTAGACCTCGAGCGCCTCCAGCGGCCAGTAGGGATCGTTCGTGCCAAGCGCGATCAGTTTCGGCAGCGTCAACGCCTGCCGGTACCTGTAGGGATCGACGATCTCGACGAGCTCCCGGCCCCGCGGCGTGGCCACCAGCTTCTCGATGCCGCGGGAGGTGTAGTCATCGAGCTGCTCCGACAGCTTGCCGAAGCTCTCCACCTGCAGGCGGAGCTGCCGCTCCATCGACAGCATGTCGATCACCATCGGCACGGCGGCCACCACCCGCGGGTCGACGGCCGCGGTCAGCCAGGTCGTCCAGCCGCGCTTGCTCGCCCCGGTGACGACGAAGCCACGAGGATCGATGCCCCACTCGGCACGGGCGACCCGACCGACTGCGTGCATGCCCTCGACAGCCGCCTTGACCATCGGCAGGAGCAGCGGCCAGCTGGGATCCCCGGTCCGCACGTACTGCTCGAAGGAGTGCGCGATCAGTCCGTCCTCGACCAGGCCGTCGAACATCGGCTGGTAGGGCACCTGGCGGATGATCGCGGCGGGCATGTTCGCCGCGTTCGCCACCGTGGCCAAGAGCCGGATCGTGTCGGTGATCGGCAGCGGCCCCTTCTCGGGCACCTTCCCGGCCTTGCCGCCGTCGATGCCAAAGAGCATGGTCGCTTCGCCGCTTCCGGCGGGGCGGTACATCGACAGCTCGTGGCTCCACTCCACGCCTCGCCACCGCTGGCTGACCAGCCGCAACGTGCGCCACGAGCCTCCCGCAAACTCGCCGGCATCGATCGCGTCGAGCCGCGTGGCCGGATCGACTGCATGCGCGTAGTCGGCCAGCGGCCCGGTGGCACGTCGATCAGCCAGCGCCGTGGCTGTGTCCTGCCCCGTGGCCCGCGCCGCCAGGGCCAG